>JAANMX010004580.1_pt1 | contig 10764 bp, 5 predicted proteins | sample 7279681 | NCBI WGS metagenome assembly JAANMX01 (sample SAMN14094542, study PRJNA606508) | bioreactor metagenome | isolation source: A lab-scale SPAN reactor treating ammonium-rich wastewater day 351 | place: Ireland: Galway | collected 2018-01-01
CATCGACATCGGCGGCCCGGCGATGATCCGCGCCGCCGCCAAGAACCACGCCTTCGTGACGGTGGTGGTCGATGTCGAGGACTATGCCGCCGTGCTGGCAGGGCCACGCCGAGCCGCCCCGGCCGACCTCCCAGGGCCACGCCGAGCCGCCCCGGCCGGCCTCCCAGAGCCACGCCGAGCCGCCCCGGTCGGCTCGGTCAGCTCCCGGCGAGCACCCGCCCGCTCCGGCCAGCTCCGGGGCGGGGCCGGTTCCCATGGCCCTGGTGGTCGCCTTCTTTCGGCGCCTGCAGGTGATGGTCGAAGCCGGCACTCCGGTTCACTCGGCGCTCGACTTTCTCAGCGAAGAGCCCAACCCTCGACTGCGCCTGGCCGTCCGAGACGTGCTCTATCGCATCAGCTCGGGCACCCAGCTCAGTCGGGCCCTGCAGTCCCACCCGAGAGTGTTTCCACCTTTGGCGGTGCAGATGATCCACGCTGGCGAGTCCTCGGGGCAGCTGCACGTCACGCTGGGCAGCCTGGCCGACTATCTCGAGAAGGCTTTCAACTTGAGGCGACGCTTCGTCTCGGCCCTGGCCTACCCGGGCATGATGGTGGTGGTGGGCCTGGCCGTGGTGGCCATGCTGGCCCTGATCGTCTTTCCTAAAGAGCGCGAGGTCTTCGAGGGGATGGGGGCCGAGTTGCCCTGGATCACCCGGGCTGTCACCCGGACGTTCGAGCTCGTCTTCAACCCGGTCACAGTCCTCTCGGTTCTTGTGGTGGTGACCACCCTGGCTGTGACCTGGCCCACGCTGGGGCGCTCCTTCTACAATGCCTTTCTGCGCTACCCGGTGGACGCCCTCGTGCTGCGCATCCCCATGCTCGGTCGGCTGGTCGAGCAGGCCGCCATCGTGCGCATGCTGACGGCGATGGCCACCTTCATGGAGACTGGCATCCCCATGACCGGGATGCAGGCGGTGGGCCGGTTGTCCGGCAATCTGGTCATCGAGCGGCGTTTCAACGCCTACCTCCAGCTCATGCGAAATGGTTACACCATCGCCGAGGCCATGGAGCGGGCGGACCTATTTCCTCAGATGGTGCTGCAGATGTTTCGCCTGGGCGAAGAGCACGGCAGGCTTGATTTCCTGATGCGCAAGACCGCCCAGATGTTGGAGGAAGACCTGGACTACAGCCTGGAGACGCTGACGGCCCTGCTCGAGCCGCTGCTGATGGCCGCGATGGGGATCGTGGTAGGCATCATCGTGATCGCCAGCTCGCTGCCCACCCTGCAGCTCTTGCAGAAGCTCTAAACTGGCCCCGACCTCCGTTTTTGCCCGGGCCCGCTCGAGGTGGAGGCGCATCGCCGGTTGACGTGGAAGACCTGGGCGGAATGAGAGAGCCCGGCCATTCGAAGAGCTTCCCCCCCGACCCGACATCTTTCACCCTGTCACGGCGGACGACGAGCCGGTGGACAACTGGTTCCAGGAACCTCAAATTCGGCTGCTCTGCCTGAGAGTCTCTACTACTGCTGGGCCCGAGCCGGCCAGATGCGTCTTTTCCTGGCGGGGGCCGACGTCGGCCGAGCAAGAGCGTGTGCGCGTGGAGCAGCAACGTGAGCGCGCAGCGCGCTTGCGTGAGCTTGGAGTTGAGCCCGGCTCCACCGACGGAGAAGCTTCGGGCTGAGGGGTCCCGAGAGGCGAACAAGGCCTGGCTGTAGACCACAAGGGGGAGGTTTCTCAGAAATGCTATCACTGCCACCTGACCAGTTCCGGCATCTCGTGGGCAGAATCGGAGCCTTGTGTCTTTTGATGATTCCCTTCTGGCTCTGGCTCCTGGGAGCCGACCTTCTGGAAGGGCTGCGGTCCATGAGTTTCTCTTCCACGACGGGGACGCTCCTCAGGAGTCGGGTTGTGGAGGAAGGCTCCGGGGAGGACAAACGCATTCGGGCCCACGCAAGCTACCGTTTCGAGGTCCAGGGACGGAAATATATCGGTGACCAGGTTCACCTTTCCACGGATCCCACTGAGTTTTTCCAACAGCATCCGGTGGGCTCGGCCGTGACGGTCTATTACAACAGCGCCGAGCCGAAAGACTGTTTGATTGGCCAACGGGGGCTTCTGCCGGCAAACCTGAGCATCCTGGCGCTGCTGGGGTTTATTCCAGCTCTCGTGCTCGGCTACTGGCAGGAGGGAAGATACGCTGGTGGTTTCCCCTTCAGAAGCCGCGGGATAGCCACCGAGTTTCTTCTTGGACATCAGCCATTGACGCTTACTGGTCTTTGTTACTGGCCCTTCGGGCTGCTCGCCATGGTTCCCGTTTCGTGGCTCTTGATCAGATTCGGCGTTTGGAGCTGGCTTGACCCCGCGGAGCTCAGCCTCCTGATGGGGTTGTCTGTCTTGCCCCCGATCTTCGGCTGCTTCCGAGCGATTTCCGCGAACAGACAACTGGAATGGCTGAGAATCGAGCCTGGCCGCTACCAGGTCGGGCACTCGTGTGCGCGCAAGCTGACTGCTATCTTCGTCGAGCGGGAATCGGCTGTCGATGAGGACGGGACCCGTCGTGCCCCCACCTACCAGATCGGCTTGCGCTCTGACAACGAGCTGACCCACCTGCTGGCGGTCTATTCAAGGCGGCACGCCCGCTCGGTCGCTCAGGCCCTGGCCGGTCGGGGAAAGGTTCCCCTCGAGGGCCTCGTTGAGGACCCCGTTCGACAGCTCATTCTTAATACTATCCAAAGAACTGCCTACGAGCCTTTCTCCGGCTCTATCGAGCCCTTCCAGGCAACGGAAGCCGAATTGTCCGGCCTGGGATTTCAACTTCTGACGCGGCTATCTCCAAAATCAATGCCGGATAGCGGTTTGAGCCTCTGGCAGCGCGAGCACCTCGGGGTTGAGCTGTGCTGGAAGGGAAAGCTCTGGCTTGTCGTGCGCAGCGTCCTTCGCGACCGGGCAGGAAAGGAGGAAGTTCTCTGCGTCACCAATGCCGACTTCGTAACCGCGATGCCCAGGCTCCCCTATCTGGCCTGGGAGCTTTTGCCCGGGCAGTCTCTTCACAAACTGCTGGAAGAACAGGAAAGGCTCGTGGGCCAGGCCCGGGCTGCGGGCTGGGAGGCGTTGCCCTACACGGAGCAAACCTACCACCAGCTGGAAGCCGAGCAGGTTCGCTACTGGCGACGAGCCTTCGAAACCATGCCTGAGGCGGAGTTCCAGGACAGGTTGGCAAGATTCAAGAACGATCCCATGAAGGCACAGCTTGAGCCAGAAATCGATCTCAGCCGCCTGGAAGCCTGTTCCCGAGCCGTCAGCATCTGATCGGAGCGGGGGCTCGAACCAGGCCCGGTAATGCCGTGCATTCCCCGCTGTCTACTTGAGTTGCTCGCACCTGAGCCGGCCTGTTCGTGCACGTTCCTGGCCGGCGCGGGTGGGGGAGGTGGTCAGCCCCAGATGTGAGCGTACAGCTCTTCCAGCCTGGGTGCCTGAGAGCGGTTCTGCTCGCTCAGCAAGCGAAGGGGGGCCGCCACCGCAACCTGCTCCTGGTTGACCACCCCGTCGCGAACGCGCTGGTAGAAGCGGGCGAATCGCTCGGGCTCGACCCCGCCCGGGGAGGGCCGGGGCACGAACATGTCGCTCTTTGACAGGGCCGCCATGCGGTCGATCTGGCACTGGTAGGCCTGGACCAGGTCCAGGTGGCCGACCTCCTCGCGCACCAGCTTCTCGAGCTCGTCCCAGATGGACAGAGCCTCCTCGCGACCCAGCTTGCGCGAGCGTACCCCCACGTAGAAGCTCTGGTAGCTCAGGTCGCGCAGCTCCTCCCAGGGGCGCTCGACGCGTGCGCTCGGGCTCAAGAGTCCGCGCAGCATCCCGAAGTAGCTCTCCTTCTCGCGACCCTTCTCCAGCACCCGCTTGACGATCACCAGCAGCTGCCTCACCTGGAAGGGCTTGTGGATGTAGTCGTCTGCTCCCAATCGCATCGCCCGGGTCGGAGCGTCCTGGCTGGCGTAGCCGGTCATAACGATGCTTCTGAGCCCGGGTTGGGCCTGACGCAGAGCGGCCAGACACTCCAGGCCGTCCATCCCCTCCATCCGCACATCAGTGAGGAACAGGTCCAAATTCTTGCGTGAGGCCACGGCGATGGCCTCGGGACCCGAGCGGGCCTCGTGGACATCGAAGCTCTGGGTGGTGAAGAACTTCGCCAGCAGCTTGCGCAGCGCGTCGTCATCCTCCAGGATCAGAAGGGTCTTTCCCACGGCCCGCCCGAGTTCGACGCGTGGGCAAAGAGGCCTCCGGTGCGAGCGGGTGAAACTCAAGCACCCATGTGGGGGCGCATCCTCATCTACGCGGTCCTGGCGCTGGGCCTTTCCGGCCTGGTGTTGCTGCGCTCGAGCGCCCCCCAGCCGGGCCTTGCCCTGCTCTTGTTGAGTGCTCTGGGACTGGGTTTGCAGTTGGCCGCCATCTCGCTTCCCGGCTTCGGATTTTTCTCGGCTGCCTTCGCTCCGTGCTTTGCGCTGGGGCTCCTGGGCCAGCCCGGCGTGGCGGTGGCCCTGATGCTGTCCGGAGTGCTCTTGCGCAGTCTGCTGCACCTTTCTCAGCATTCGCCCCGGCGCACGGCCTGTGAAGCTCTGGCCGAGCTGTTGCCGGCCCTGGCGGCCCTGGCGGCCGTCTCGCTGGTGCCGGGCGGGCCCCTCAACCAGGCCGCGGCGGGCCTCTTGCTCTATCTGCCGCTGGCTCTCAAGCTGCCCGAGCTGCTGCTGGTCGATTCGGGGGTAAGTGACGAGCGCCTTGCTCTCTGGACCCGCCATCGCGAGCTGACGGGCCTTCAGATCCTGAGCGTGGGGCTCATGGGACCGGCCCTGGCCTCCCTGGTACAGCAGAGCCCCTGGTTCGGCCTGTGGCTTTTCCCGGTGCTGGCCAGTTTGCACCAGGCCACCCGCATCGACCTGTTGCGCCTGGATCTGGCTGACCGCCACTTGCTCGAGCGGCGCGAGGAGAGCTCGCGCCAGGCCCTGGCGGCCACCCGCGAGGAGCTGGGCGAGACCGCCCGGGCCCTGGACCTTGAGACCCAGGAGCGGCGCCTGCTGCAGCAGCTGACCTGCGCTCTGGCCGACAGCCCCGACCTCAAATCGTTGCTCGAGGTGATCGTCTCCACCACCGTCAAGCTGGTGCCCTGTCAGAGCGTGGCTGTGTTCCTGGCCGACCAGGACCGGCTGATCCCGGCCGCCCATGCCAGCCCCTTTGGTCAGAAGCTGGAGGCCGAGCTGATTTTGCGCGAGGGCGAGCCCATCGTGGAGGAGTGCTGGCGCACGGGCCAGGTCACCCGGGGCTCGGGTCGACGCCTGTTTGCCGGGGAGCCGACCGCTGTCGCCCTGCCCATGCAGCGCGAGGCGGTGCTCTACGTCGGCAGGGCGAAGCAGAGCGATTTCGCACCGCTCGCGAGGCAGTACTTGCTGGCCATCGCCGGGGCCGGTGGGCTGGGCATCCAGTCGGCCCGCCGCTTCCACGAGCAGCGCCAGGCCCTGGAACTGCACGCCCAGGCCCACGCCAAGCTGGCGGTGTGGGTCGAGCGCCTCTCCTACCTGCTCGAGAGCGCCCGCCAGCTTTCTTGCGGCCTTTCCGTCGACCAGATCGCCAACCAGTTGCAGAGCATGCTCAACACGACTTTGCCCCACCGAGCTGGCGCCATCGGTCTGGCTGGCCGCCCGGGGCTCACCTGGCCGGCCGAGTTCTGGACAGTCGAGCGCCTGGCCAGCCTCAAGGCTCTGTCCGAGGTGGTGGAGCGCAACCGCTTGCCCCTGTTGGTGGATGACCCGGCCAGCTTTCGGGGCCCCGGCTTGGGTTCTGGGGTGGGTAGCTTTGCGGCCTGCCCGCTGGTGGGGGATCGCGGCTCGCTGGGCATCCTGGTGCTGGTCTCGGAGGGCGTGCTGACCCGCGAGCAACTCGACGTGCTGGCCCTGATCGCCTTCCAGGCCTCGGCCGCCCTGCAGAACGCCGCCCTGCACGAGGAGGTGGTGCAGGCCCAGGCCCAGCTGGTGCAGTCGTCCAAGCTGGCGGCGGTGGGCCAGCTGGCGGCGGGAGTGGCCCACGAGTTGAACACCCCCCTGTGCGTGACCCTGGTGGCCCTGGAGATGGTGCGGATGTCCATCGAGATGGAGCAACTCGAAGAGGTGGAGGAGCAGCTCACCGCCGCCGAGACGGCCGGCAACCGCTGCAAGGACATCATCGCCAAGCTGCTCTATTACGCTCGCGACTCGGCCTCGGGCACGAGCCAGGCCGACCTCAACGTGGTGGTGCGCGATACTCTGGAGTTGCTCGGCCATCAGCTCAGCCTGGATGGCGTGCGCATCGAGCCTCGTCTGGCTCCCTCGCTGCCGCCTGTCCGCGTCAACCCGAACGAGATCCAGCAGGCCATCACCAACCTCTTGATCAACGCCCGGGACGCCGTGCAGCAGGGGACCGACCGGCTGGTCAGCATCGCCACCGAAACCGATGGCCAGAGCGTCCGGGTGATCGTGACCGACCGGGGGCCGGGCATGCCCCCCGAGGTGCTCGCGCGCGTCTTCGAGCCCTTCTTCACCACCAAGGAGGTGGGCAGGGGCACCGGCCTGGGGCTCTCGGTCAGCCGTGAGATTCTCACCCGCCACGGCGGCGATCTCACGGCCGAGTCGGCGCCCGGAAAGGGCTCGCGCTTCGTGCTGCGGCTGCCGCTGGCAGGCTGAGGCCCGCTCGGCGACGAATCATGCCCTGATGCAGGAGATCGGCCGGCTCGGCCCGCTGCCCCAACCGTCCTCCCCGTCCGCCGCCCCACCCCCGGCGCCCTCCAGCGATCCCCGCGAGACCGTCACCCTGCGGGGCACCGTCTCGGAGCCGCTCCAGCAGGCCCTGGTGCTGGCCGAGATGCACGCCAAGATCCCGGCAGAGTACCTGACCCCCGAGCAGGCTCCCGGCCCGGCCGAGCCCTTCCGCGAGGAGGCCCGCAAGCTTCTCTCCAATCCCACCGAGCGCCAGGTCGAGGTGACCGCGCTGACTTTGTTCGAGCAGAGCCTGGCGGCCGCGCCCCGCACCCTGGTGGTGATCCCCGGCCCCACCAGCGGGGTCCCCCCTGGCAAAGGGCTGGCCGAGTCTGGCCTCTACACCGCCAAGCTGGCCGCCGCGCTGGGCGGGGGAGCCTTCGCCCTGTCGCCGGCTATGATCACTGTCTTGGAAGACTTTCAGGCCGACAAGATCTGGACCCCGGTCTACTATCAGGGCAGCGCCAGCCAGTACCGGGCGGCCGGTCACCTCGACGAGGTGCGCCTGGCCCACCTGGTCACCTCGCCCCCTCTGGAGACAGAGCAGGGAATCCGCATGCGAGGTATCCTGTCCCCCGAGGAGGCGGCTCACATCGAGATCGCCATCGCCGAGATGGAGCGCAAGATTCCCGGCTCGAGCGATAGCTTCCACACCGTGCACGTGCGCACGCTGCTCGGCGAGGGCCAGGACCCGGCCACCGGGGTGGCTTACGGGGGCGTGGCCGGGCTGGCGGGCGCGATGGAGGAGATCGGGCTGAGCCGCGAGGTGGCCCGCAACCTCGATTCGTGCCGCGAGACTCTGTTCCATGAGGCCGGCCACGAGATTGATCGGAAGCTGGGTCAGAAGGTGGGATTGCACTACGGATCGGTGCACCCCGACTCTCCCTTCGGCAAGACCAGCGATCCGACCGATTACGTCTCGAGCTACGCCCAGGCGTTCTGCTGGGAGGACCTGGCCGAGACCCACCGGGTGCTGCTCGGCCAGCATGACTCCATCACGGCTCACCCCGACCTCTTTATCCACGCCAACGGAAAAGTCGGCCAGAAGCTGGCCTGGCTGCTCGAGAAGGGCTACGGTCAGACGGTGCCACCGCCCTGCGAGCGCACCCTGCAGGCCCTCGAGCGGGCCGAAGAGGCCGACAGTCCCTTTGGCTGGGAGACCCCGGAGGGGGGCAAGGTGGGTGCGCAGGCCGATCTCCAGCGCACCCTGCGGGGGATGCTGGCCATGTGGGACCCCCGCCAGACCCCGCCCCCTTTCCTGGGGATCGGGCCGGAAGGGACCAAGCACCGCTTTATCGCCCGCGAGCTGATGGGTGTGGAGCTGCCCGAGCCCCCGCCCATGCCGGTCGGAGGGATGGGCGGAGGCTTCTCGCCCTGCGGAGGCGGTTTTGCCAACGCTCCGGTCATGCTCGATGCAGAGCAGAGCCTGGAGTCCCTCAAGGAGAGCCTGCAGCGCCTGGCCCGCGCCCCCGAGGAGCTGGACGTGAGCCTGGCCGAGACTCGGGCTGCCCTCGAGGAGGCCCGCGCTGGAGGGGCAAGTCAAGCCCGGTTGCTGTCTCTGCAGGCCACCCTCGAGATGATCCAGGCCGAGCGCTTCCGGCTGGGAGTGCAGCCCCTGACCGGCAAGCGGGTGGCCACGGGCGAGGAGGCCAACCTTCTCCTGGTGCGCTATGCTCCGCCCGAGAGGCTGGTAGAGCTGACCGTGCCCTCGGGCGAGCTGGCCGCTGACCGGCGCTCCCGACTGGCCGGTCAGTTGAGCGAGGTGACGATGGACCTTGGCAGGGCTTGCTCGGATCTGATGGGAGCTTCCCTGCGCGAGAACGGCGGCCAGCCGGTGCCGCTCTTGCCGGTCCAGGAGCGCTTCTTCGCCTCGCAGCACGAGCGCACCCAGCACAGCTTCCGACTGGGCCACCAGCTGGCCATCGGAGGGCAGACCCTGGAGCTGGCCCTGCAAGAGCGCCTGGAGCCCGGGCTGGTGGGGCTGTTGGAGACCATCCGACCCGGTTTCACAGCGGTCGCCCGGCCAGTCTCAGGCCCTTTGTCTATCCAGGGTGGCCGGGGCAGCTCGAGAATGAGCGCTCCTTGAGGCACTTCGCGGAATCGTTTCTTCCTGCTCGGGCCCAACGGGTGGAATCCTCCTTCAAGGGCCGGGGCATGGAGAAGCGGGTGGACCTGCCCACGCGCGTCAGCCCACCTTAGCCGTCCTGTCTTGATGGCCATGCAGAATCTCTGTGCTTCAGGCTGAAATTCCGTGCGATTGACATAACGTATGGAGCGCGCTAGGCATAAGTTATGAAGAGGACGACGGTTGTCCTGGATGAGGCTGCGCTGGAGGCGGCCCGTCAGCTTTCGGGAAGACTGCACCGTGTCGTTTCGGCAAGTGATCCTCTACGCTGAGGGCCACGGGCTGGTAGGGTGGTGGTGGGACAAGGAGGCCCAGCGCGATGTCTTACCAGGATCGACGAACACTTCAGCAAGTGAAGCTCAAACTCGACAGGTGGCGAGTTCGGAACGGGGCTCCCACCCCGATACCGGGCGAGATCTGGGCCAAGGCGGTCCAACTGGCCCGCCAATACGGCGTTGGCCAAGTAGCCCGCGCTTTGCGTTTAGACCACGGAGCACTGAAGCGGCGGGTAGGCGCGCCCGAGTCGCCCCCCGCTTGCCAGCCGCCGACAGCAGCGCCGGCCACGTTCATCGAGTTGCTACCCGCAGCCTCACCAGGGGTTATAGATAGCTGCGTCATGGAGGTCAGGTCCTCTCGGGGAGATAGACTGCGAATGAAACTGCACGGCATCCCGGCATCCGCGCTGGCGACACTGACCCGGGAGATGTTGGCCTGACATGTTCCAGCTTACCCCGCAAACAAAGATCCTCGTCGCTGTGGAGCCGGTAGATGGGCGGAAGGGCATCGACGGATTGGCCGCCCTCTGCAGGCAGCGCCTGGCCGAGGACCCGTTCTCCGGCTGCGTCTTCATCTTCCGAACTCGAAGCGGCACCTCGATACGCCTACTGGCCTACGATGGGCAGGGTTTTTGGCTTGCACAGAAGCGCCTCTCCCAGGGGCGCTTCCTTCTCTGGCCGCAGAGTCAGGGTCAGAGCTGCACGTTGGAGCCTCACCAGGCCCACGTGCTGCTGGCAGCGGGTAACCCAGCGGTGACCGGAGCACCACTCTGGCGATCGGTGCGATCCAGGACGAAGCCATTCGATCCTCCTGCAGAGGCTTGTTCTGGACAGAAGCCCTCCGCGCCCCGGGTTCGATGAGCTTGAGCCGATATCGCAAAAAGTTGAAAATTTGTAGCCAGCGAAGCAAGGTACTCGGTCCTGCTCGCCGAACTCCTCCGTATGGCCTCGGGCAAGCAGCGCAAGAGAGCACGGAAAGTAACCGTCGACCTGGCGGAGCTCGAGGTCATTGTGGGCGCGACCCAGGAGAGAGCCTTGACCCCCGAGGAGCACCAGAAGCTCGAGGCGAGCCACCAACTGCTCGCGGACCTGCTGCTGCCCAACTTTCTCAACAACGAGAAGACCAGGTCGGTGCTGGGCGATGACGAGCCGGCTGACCCGGCCGGCGAGAAGCCCAAGCGCCCTGGTCACGGCAGGAGGAAGCGAGAGGACATCACCGCGGCCAAGACGGTTGAGGTGCACCATCCCGAGTTGAAGCCAGGCCAGCCCTGCCCGTGTGGTTGCGGATACAATCTTTACCGGCTCAAGAGAGCCAAGGTCTTCCGGCACTACGTTGGCCAAGTGCCCATCCAGTGTACCATCTACGAACTGGAGCAACTTCGCTCGAACGGCTGCGACAGCGTCTACTCGGCCCCGCTGCCGGATGGTGTCGGCCCGGAGTCATACGACGCCTCGGCCATCAGCATGATCGCCCTGAACAAGTATGCGATGGGGCTTCCATTCTACCGACAGGCCATTCTATTCGGTGGCCTTGGCACGCCCATCGCGGTGGCCACCCAGTATGAGCTTGTCGCGAGCGCCGCCGAGAAGCTACGCCCCGTCCA
>JAANMX010004581.1_pt1 | contig 10763 bp, 9 predicted proteins | sample 7279681 | NCBI WGS metagenome assembly JAANMX01 (sample SAMN14094542, study PRJNA606508) | bioreactor metagenome | isolation source: A lab-scale SPAN reactor treating ammonium-rich wastewater day 351 | place: Ireland: Galway | collected 2018-01-01
CCTCCAAAAACGGCATCGAGGTGCTCCTCGAGAGCGATGCCTCCAAGGTGCAACCCGGACTCAAGGGCAACCTCATCGTCAGCGCCGACGCCCCAGCGGCCGCGACATCCAAGAAGAACAAGTCGAGGGCATCCGCCTCGAAGGGCGCTTACTCGATGACCCTTCCCGCCATCCCCTTCGAGATCACGCAATAGGCCGCTCGAAAATTCCAGACGTAGCCACGGCCGTGAGGCCGTGGACCCCCCACCGCGCGGCCCCTCCGTCACCGGAGGGGCTACACTTTCACCCGCGGTTCCGCCCGCTGCGGCGGGCATGGGATCTCCCCCGAAAATACGACATCACCCGTAGAGGCGCCGCATCGCCCCGACCGCCGCGCGCGCGCCCTCCCGGAGCGCCGCCGGCGCCAGGACCTCCACCTCCGCGCCCCAGCTCAGAATCCAGCGCCGCAACTCCGGGGAGTCCATGACCCGCATCGCCAGCTCGCAGCCGCCGCCATCGATCGGGACTATCTTCTGAGAGGCGTGCCAGCGCCGCTCCATCACGAAACGCGCGACCACGGGCGAAAACCGGAGCCGCACGGACTGGGCCCTTCCGCCATGAAAGACCCCGAAGCTCGCCGCCAGCAACGTGTCGATCGAGAACCCCAGCGGTCGCAGGAAGGGCTTTCGCAGGTTCCGCAGGCCGCGCATGCGGGTCAGCGCGAACGTCCGGATCTCTCCCCGGATCAGGTCTTGCCCAAACAGGTACCACTGGCCATCGATGCACGCCAGATGGTACGGCTGCACCCGGCGCCGCTCGGGGACCTCCGCCCGCGGCTTGGTGTAGTCAAATTCCACCTCCTGTGACCGGAGCACCGCCTCCCCGGCCCGCTCGAACAGCTTGAGGTCCGGCACCGTCGTCCCCGCCTGCCGGAACGACACCGACCCCTCCACGTGCGTCCACGAAAACGAGATCTTGTCGGTCAGCCCCTCGGTCAGTTTCCGGAAGGCCGCCTCCAGCGGTCGCTCAAACGGCGTCCCGCGGTACTGCTCCAGCGCCTTTTGCGCCACCGCCAGCGCCACCAGCTCCCCCTCCGTCACCTGCACCGTCGGAAACGCCGCCACCTCCCGGGAATAATAGAATCCATGCCGCTCCGCATCGTACTCGATGGGAAGGTCCAACTGGTCGCGCATGAACTCGATGTCGCGCTGGATCGTCTTGGGGCAAACCTCCAGCACCTCCGCCAGCTTGGTGCAATTCGGCAACCGCTGGCTCCTCAGGGCGTCGTGGATCTGCTTCATCCGCGCCAGCGGGGGCCGAGACACCGGGATGCGGGTCGGAGGTTTCTGCCGGGAAGGGGAAAGACGCACGGCTCGGCGCTCGGTCATGCCCGAGCCTATCAGCCCGCCCGACGTTGCCAAGTCCCGCAGATCGCTAGCCAGAAGCTTCAAACCTCAGACAATTCTCCAAAATTGCGGCACTTGCGGATTCGGCGGTAGCCGCCGCGAGCCTGCACGCCAGCGTAGCGGGCCAGGAGGCGGCCCTATTTTGGACTTGCTGCGGCGTGGCAGCGCCGCTTTGGCTTGCCCCGAACGGCCCGGTGTGCTCCCGCCGCCAGACTCTCCACATCGGCCATGACAATTTACCCGGTGGCAGCCACCGAGGTCAGGAGGCGACCGCCGGTCACACCGCGTCCGCCAAGACCTCCGCGGCCATCGCGCACTTGCCGCCGGCGTCGACCGCCCCCACCGCATACCGGTGCCCACCGCGATCCGACACCCGATCCTCGAACGCAAAACCCTCCCGGCTCACCTGCGGCAAATGCTTGACCCTCGCCACCTCGGCGCCATCCCGATGGATCGCATATTCCATTATCGGCTCGGCGGCGGCATAGGCCGTCTGCCACTTCAACCGCACCACCCGCCCCACCCCGCCCTCGACCCGCTGCGCGACGGCCACTTCGCGCGGGGCACCCAGGGCCTCCCTGGGCAACTGGAACCAGTTCGTCTGCCCCTCCCGCACCGTCGCCGCCATCGCCTCAATCTCCCGGAGCCTGCCCGCGTCAGCGGTTCCCTCCACCTGCGAGGCCCGGAGATTCTGCCGCAACTGGCAGCGAGCCACGTCTTCGGAGACCTGCCCGATGCCGATGATGTTCGTCGCGATGCCGGGCACCGAGAGGGAGTAATGGATGAGCGGCGCGCTGGGCAGGGCCGCGCTACCCACGGCGCGAATCACTTCCGAGGGGTTCCCGCCAAATCCATTCCACCTCGGTTCCCTGCCATACATCGCCCCGTCCGCGAATACCTTCATTCCGATGATCCCCATCCCCTTCGCCGCGGCCACGGGGATCACGTTGTGCTGGTGGCTCATGTGCAGCCGATCATTCGCGTTCACCGCGACCAGCAGCGCGTCCAATATGCCCCGCGTGTCCCGCTGGATGCAATCCATGAGCACCGGCGAGGAATAGTGCCCCGTGATCCCGATATGCCGGATCACGCGCTCCCCCCTCGGATTCAGACCCGTGCGATCGGTGCCATCCCGGAAATCCAACAGCGCCGCCAGCGCCCCTATTCGCTCCGCCGCCGGACCCGGGCCATCGAGCCCCTCGTAGATCGCCTCGACCTCTTCAACCTTCGTCAGGTTGTGGATCTGAAACAGATCGATGTACGCGCCCTCGGGATAATTCCCCCGCCCGTCTCCAAAAAGCTGCGACAGGCTCCGCCGGATATCATCCACCGCCGTGGACCCCGGCGGCCCATCGCTCGAATTCCGTATGCCGGGATACACGCCACGCCCGCTGCGCAGCATGGTCTTGCTGGCCACGAATACCCCGCGGCGCTTCCGCTCGTCGTAGTTCGCCCTTCCCGCCGCAAGGCCCAGCGCCGCAAAGGCCTTGCCGAAATTCGCCTGGCTCGGCCCGTAGGCGTTCGAGGTGTCAAAATAGGTCACGCCGAGATCGAAAGCCCTCGCGATGATCGCCACCGGCTCCACGTCGGGCGGCGTCCACTGCAGGCTCGCCTGCCCCCCCAGGCCCATGGTCGTCACGGGAAAACCCGTCCTCCCCAAGACCCGCGTCGCGAGCCCCTTCGGGGCCGGGCCGCCCCGGATGATCTGGGGAAACACCGCCCCCATCGCCCCGGCCACCCGAACGAACTCCCTCCGCGTCATCCGCCCAGCCTCGTGCTCCCTCATGCCACGCCTCCCGCCCACCGACATCACCGCCCAAACTTTTTGGACAGCTCGATGTCTTTGATCTTCTTGGCCAGCCTGTCGCGCCGGCTGGCGATCGCGATCTCGCTGGCCGACCGGCCGCGGGCGTCCCTCGCACCCGTGTCGGCCCCGCGCTCCAGCAAATAATCGGCAAAGTCCGGCGCGTGGACGCACGCCAGCATGAGCGCGGTCTCGCCGGCCCCGTTCGGGATGTCCAAGTCCGCACCCACCTCGACCAGCATCTGCGCGATGCGATCGCGTCCCTTCAGGATGGCGCGCATCAGCGGCGTCGTCCCCGCGGCATCCAGGGCGTTGACGTCGGCCCCCCCATGGGCGAGCGCCATCGCCACGTCATCGAGGCCCTTGTTGATCGCCACATCCAATGCCGTGATCCCCGAGGCGTTGGGCTCGTCGGCCGTGGCACCGTGCCCCAGCAGCCATCCCACCACGTCCGGATACCCCTGGCCCACCGCCCAGAACAGCGGCGCGTCGCCCGCCTCGTCCCGGGCATTGACGTCCGCCCCCATCTCGACCAGCTTTGCGACGATCTCCTTCCGCCCGTAGCGGATCGCGGCGATCAGGGCCGGCTCGCCCCGGTCGGCCCCCGTGTCCGGATCAATGCCCTCCTCGAGCATCTGGATCGCGCGCCCCGTATCCCCCGCCTCGATCACTTTCAGAAATTCATTGGATCGCCCGGAATCCGGCCCCGCCGCCGACACCGCTGCGGCCTCCCTCCGCGACGCCCGGCCCCGGCCCGCCATGCGGCCCGATTCCTCCATGATGCCCACCAGCGCATCCTGCCCGGTCTCCACGGCGACGCTGAACGCGCTATCCCCTTCATTGTTCTCCAAGGAAATATCCGCCCCCAACTGCACCAGTCGCCGCGCGGTCGCCTCGTCCTTCGCCCGCACGGCGAGGAGCAGCGCGGTGTCGCCGGCGGCATCCTGGAGATCGATGTTGGAACCCAAGCTCACCAGGGTCCCGGCAAGCGCTCCCAGGCCCGAGGTGACACATCGCATCAGGACCGAGCGGCGGGCCGCGTCCCGCGCGTTCAAGTCCGCCCCCGCGCGGATCAGGTTGAGGGCCACCCCCACCTGCCGCCTCTCCACGGCCAGCAGCAGCGCCGTCTCTCCCGCCTTCGATGCCGCGTTGATATCGGCCCCCGCCCGGATCAGGTCGATCGCGATGCCGCGCTTCTCGAGCAAGATCGCCCCCATCAGCAGCGTGCTCCCATCCGGCGCGCGCACGCCCACGTCCACCCCCGACCCCAAGATCTCCACCACCTCGGCGCGCCGCCCCGCCCGTATCGCAGAAAATAGTTGCTGCTCGTTTCCCATAGTCGGGTCCTCCGGTCGCGCCCCTGAGCCAATGTAAGCAGCCGCCCGGGCTTTGCCAAGCCCCGCGGGTCAGCGGATCGGCCCGAGATCGAAACGATCCCCGGGGCCGATGCCCCGCCGGCCGAACCACCCGCGATTGACCTCGAGCGCGTACCGGACCGAGGCGCTCTGGCTCACCACAGGCGTCCGGTCGAGGGGAAACATGTCGTGGATCTCGAGCACCTCGCCCCCTTCCCCGAGGTACGCGATCGAGAGCGGGATCAGGGTGTTGCGCATCCAGAAAGACTGCCGCGCCGTCTGATCGAAAACAAAGAGCATGCCGTGATCCTCCCCCATCTCCCGGCGCATCATCAGCCCGCGCTCGCGTTCCGCGGGGTCGTCCGCGACCTCCACCGACACCACCGCGTCGCCGCAACGGAGCTCCACCCGCCCCGCGCCATCATCCCGAGACCCGCATCCCCACAGGACCGCCAGGCACAGGACACCCAACGCCCCCGATCGCAACCCCAAAACAGTAAAAACCATGCGCGCCATATGCCGCAAGACCTAGCAGCCCGCCGGACTTTTCCAAGCCCGGCTGCCCGCCACCAAGTCAGTGGCAGACCCCCGGCCAAAGGCTGTCCCAGCCCAATTTCCCCAACACCAGCAGCCCCGTGATTGCCGCGCCAAATGCCGCAGCCGCCAAAAATCCCAAAACCACCAGGAGCCCGTCACCCTCCATGATCCCAAGCGCCAGGAGCGCCACCGCCGCGCCCACCAGCATGTTGGTGAACGGCACGGGCAATATCAGGCCCAGGCCACACAGCGCGATAGCCACCCCGATCATGCCCCGCATCCCCGGCCACCGCGTGAAATCCCACCGGCTCCGCACCACCCGCTCGAGCCACCGCGCCACCCCCGCACCGGCCCGCAACACCCGCGCCAGCACGCCCCCGGGGATCTCCTTGTCCAGCAACCCGCCCGGCAGCCACGGCTTGAACCCGAATCCCAGCCGCAACCCGAGGACCGCGATGGCCAACCCAAAAGGGATCGACACCCCGATCAGTGGCACGGGCAGACAAAACGGAAAGGCCAGGACGAAGATCACCATCGCCAGCCCGCGACCCCGCAATGCGTCCTCCAGTTGCCGCAGCGTCAGCCCGCCGCCGCCCTCCACCCTCTCGATCAGCCGTCGCAAATCGTCGCTCAGGCGGGAACCCCCGCGGTGCCGGGCCGCCAGCCCCCCATGATCGATCGGCGCCATCATCCCCCACCCAGCTCAACCCTCCACCAGCGGCTTTTCCCCACCCCGGTTCCGGGTCACCACCACCGAGGTCACGATCGCCGTCGCAAGCACCGCCGCCACCACCGTCAGCGAGACCTCGGTCGGGATCTTGTACAGGTCCATGATCATCATCTTGACGCCGACGAACGTCAGGATGATCGACAGCCCCGCCTTCAAAAAGATGAACCGGTGCATCGCCCCGGCCAGCATGAAGTACATCGAGCGCAGCCCGAGGATCGCGCAGACGTTGCTCGTGTAGACGATGAAAGGATCCCGCGTGATGGCGAAGATCGCCGGTATCGAGTCCACCGCGAACACCAGGTCGGTGGTCTCCACCATGATCAGCACGACCGCCAGTGGCGTCAGAAACAGGCGCCCCTCCCGCCGCACCGCGAAGCGCCCGCCCTCGTAGCGGTCCGTCACCGGCATGCACCGCCGGCACAGCCGGATGATCGGATTGTGCTCCGGATCGACCTCCTCCTCGGCCCGCTGGAAAAACATCCGGATCCCACTGACGATCAGGATCCCCCCGAACACGTACAGGATCCAATGGAACCTCTCCACCAGATACACCCCCAGGCCGATCATCGTGCCGCGCATCACCAGCGCCCCCAGCACCCCCCAGAAAAGCACCCGGTGTTGCAGCTCCCGCGGGACCTTGAAAAATGTCATGATCAGCACGAAAACAAAAATGTTGTCCGCGCTCAGGCTGTACTCGATCAGATAGCCGGTCAGGAACTGGAGCCCCGATTGCGGCCCCCGCCAGTGCCACACGAACGCGCAAAATGCCAGCGATAGCGTCACCCACAGCGCCGAGCCCAGCGCCGCCTCCCGAAACCGGATCTCCCTCGCCCGCCGATGCAGGATCAGCAGGTCACAGGCCAGCAGCACCAGGATCCCCGTGTTGAAGGCTATCCAGAAGATGAGTGGCGTTTCCATGGGGCAATCGGCCTAAGCTCGGGCAATATAGGCGACCGGGCCACATTGCAAGCCTCTCCACAGACGCGCAATGCTTGGTATATTCCGACAGGCTGCTAGGAACAGCCCGAGGCATGATCCGCGCGCAGACCCGATCCCCTTGGAAGCCCATCCTCCGGTGGTATACGCGCCGCCTCTGCGCCACCCGGTTCGCCGGCATCTACGCCCACGGCCTCCAGAACCTCGCGTCGCTGGAACCCGATCGACCCGTCCTCGCCATCGCCAACCACACGAACTGGTGGGATGGATTCATGGCCGGCCTCCTCTCGGAACGTCTCCCCGCCCGCCACCCTTATTGCATGATGGAGGAGCGGCAACTGCGGCATTACCGCTTCCTCAGCCACATCGGCGCATTCTCCGTCGATCTCGGTTCCCCGGCGCGCGCCGCCGCCGCCGTGAGATACGCCATGCGGCTCTTGGCCGACCCCGCCTCCCTCCTGTGGATCTTCCCCCAAGGCAACCTCGAATCCCCCTACGTCCCCATCCGCATCCGCCCGGGCGCCGCCTTCCTAGCCAGAAGAACTCCCGGCATCCAGATCCTGCCCGTCGTCTTCCGCTACGCCTTCTTCCACGAGGATCGGCCCCACGCCCTCATCGGCATCGGTACCCCCGCCGCCTCCCGGGCGGACACCACCGACCAGACTATCCTGGCCCTGCTGGAGACCACCCGCGAGACCCTAGACCCCCTGGTCGTGGGCCGAGAGCTCCCCGCCTTCGACCTCCTCCTGCCACCCGGACTCTCCCTGAACAAACGTTGGGAATGGCTCAGGCGCGCCGCCACGGGCCGCCTGCGCGACTTCACGCCCCACAATGGCTGAGACCCTCGCCACCCCCGCCAACGCGACCGTCCTCATCCTGGCGATGGGCCTCGCCATGCTCTCCGCCAACCTCGCCCTGAGCCTCATCACGTTCCGCCGCCTCCGGCCCCCGCCCAAGCCCCCCGCCAGATCTCGCCGCATCTCCCTCCTGATCCCCGCCAGAAACGAGGAGCGGAACATCGGCCCCTGCCTCGAGTCCGCCATCCGCCAGGCCCACCGCGACATCGAGATCCTAGTCCTCGATGACGAGTCGACCGACCGCACCGCGGAGATCGTCGCGTCCCATGCCGCCCGCGATGGCCGCGTCCGCCTCCTGAAGGGCCGTCCCCTCCCGCCGGGCTGGATCGGAAAATGCTGGGCCGCGCACCAGCTCGCCCAAGCCGCCACCGGTGACGTGCTCCTCTTCACCGACGCCGATACAGAGCATGGGCCAACGTCGGTCTTCGACGCCATCGCCGCCATGGACGCCTCCGGCGCCGACATGCTCTCCCTCTGGCCGCGACAGATCACCCGGAGCCTCGCGGAGCAACTCGTCATCCCCTTGGGCTATTCCCTCATCCTCATGATGCGGCCCCATTGGCTCGAGGGCCGCCTGCCCATCCCCGCCATCGGCGCCGCCAACGGCCAGTTCCTCATGCTCCGCCGCGAGGCCTACGCCAAGATCGGCGGCCACGCCTCCGTCAAAAATCACCTCGTCGAGGACGTCGCCCTATCCCGGCTGGCGATCGCCTCCGGCCTCCGGCTCCTCAACCTCGATGGCCAAAACCACGTCCGCTGCCGCATGTACCGCGGCTTCGCCGACCTCTGGGAGGGCTTCTCCAAAAACCTCCGCGCCGCCTTCGAGGACAAGATCCTGGCATTCCTCGGCTTTGGCGCCCTTCAGCTCGTTTTCCTCCTGGGGCCCTTCATCCTCGCGCCCGTCTTGGCGCTGACCCAGCACCGGATGGCCCTCTGGGCCGCCTGCGCCCTCTGTCTCTGGATCCTGCTGATCCGGCTCATCTTGGCCGCCCGTTTCCGGGGCCCGATCGCGGGCGCCCTGCTCCACCCCGTCGGCCAGGCCCTCGCCCTCGCGATCGCCATCAATTCCTGGGTCCGCACCGCCCGCGGTAACATCAGCTGGAAAGGCCGCACCTATGGCCTCCAAAAATAATCGCTTGTGGGGCGCGGCGGACCACGTAACCTAATACCTATGAAGGGTTGGCCTATTATCGCCGCGGGGGTTGCGCTGGCCGGCTGCGCCGGCATCGATGTCCAGAATGTCCGCACCGATCCCAATGCCGCCTTCGGCCCCCCCGAGGCCTTCTACGTCCAGGACTTTTCCTACGACCGCGCCTTCAAGGGCCAGGCCGCCGAGACCACGGGCCGCGACGACCACATCGCCTCTTTCCACAACCTCACGCGCGATCTCTCGGCGCGCCTCCGCACCGAACTCATGGACCTCGCCCCGGTCTACGTCCTGAAACCCACCGACCCCCTGCCCCGTAGCGGCTACATCGTCAAGGGCGACATCCGCATCCTCGAGGCCGGAACCCCGTCGGCCCGATTCTTGGCCGGCATGGGCGCCGGCCAGACACGCTTCGTCGCCGACGTGCGCGTCTTCCGCGGCAGCGCGCCCCCGCCTCCCCCGCCCCCCGACGCCAAGACATCCAAACAGTCCGCCGCCGACCTGGCCGCAAAACCCGTCCTGACATTCTCGGTCGCCGGGGGCAGCAAGATCAATTCTTCCCTGGCGGTCTGGGAACATGGCCTCAAAGACGATGTCGAGGCCGCCGCGCGAAAGATCTCGTGGGAGATCCGCCGGCACCTCGGCTACGAACGCAATTGACCCTCGAGCCACGCCAGGGCGGCATCCCGGTCCCGCAGCCTGCCATCCAGCTGCAACTCGTACGCCTCCCGCAGCAATTCCCCCACCCTGGGGCCAGCCTCCACCCCACGCCCCAGCACGTCCTTGCCGCGCAACAGGGGCTCCGGCTTCAACAGCTCCGCCGATAGCTCGGCTCGCCGCGACACCAGAAAGTCGTGGATCGACAGGTCGCCGTGGGAGGCCCGGCAGTCGATCCGGTGCAACTCGATCTCATCATCAAAGGTCTCCCGCGCCAGCAATCGCTTCAGGGTCGAGGCGCGCATCTCGGGCGCATCTTTGAACGTCATGTGGTTGCCCACGCACGCGCAAATCGCATCCGCCTTCGCATTCGAGAATCGCAGCCGGGCCAGGACCTCCCGCGCCATCTGCTCCCCGACCACCTCGTGCCCGTTGAACCGGATCCGCCCATCCCGGTCCACCGAGCGCGTCCTCACCTTCCCGATGTCGTGCAACAGCACGCTCCACGCCAGGACCTCGCCCGCCCCCCGCAGCTGCGCCAGCATGAGCCGCACGTGGGTGTACACGTCCCCCTCCGGATGGAATTGCGGGGGCTGCCCCACCCCCTTCTGCGCCGCCACCTCGGGCAATAGCACCCCGAGCAGCCCCGAGCCGTCCATCAGGTCGAGGCCCCGCGCGGGATCCGGACCCGTCAACCAGCGCGTCAATTCCTCACGGATCCGCTCGGCGCTCACCGACACGATGCCCGCCGCGCGCTCCCGCAGCGCCGCCCACGTCCCCCCCTCGATCTCAAAACCCAGATTCGCCGCAAACCTCACCGCCCGCAGCATCCGCAGCCGATCCTCGTCGAAGCGCCTGCCCGGATCGCCCACCGCCCTCAATAACCGCGCCCCCAAATCCGCGCGCCCACCCACGTAATCTAAAATCTCGCCCGTCTCCGGATCCCAGAAGAGCGCGTTCACCGTGAAGTCCCGACGCCGCGCGTCCCCCGCCGCATCCGCGAATGTCACCGAGGAAGGATGCCTACCATCCAGATAGGGCCCGTCCTGACGGAATGTCGCCACCTCGATCGGATGCCCCCCCTCGCGCACGATCACCACGCCAAAACTCTTGCCCACCAGATCGCTGCGCCCTGGGAATAGCTCGGCCACCTGCTCCGGGCGAGCATCCGTCGCCACGTCATAATCGTGCGGCTCCACCCCGCGCAGGTGGTCCCGCACGCAACCCCCGGCAAATAGCGCCTGGTGCCCCTTCGCCCGCAGGCGCCGCACCACCCCCTCCGCCGCCTCCCTCGGCCCATTCATCCGACCGCGCCCCCCTCGCCCTTCAGCTCCCGCGCCGGTATCCGGTACGCG
>JAANMX010004584.1_pt1 | contig 10757 bp, 7 predicted proteins | sample 7279681 | NCBI WGS metagenome assembly JAANMX01 (sample SAMN14094542, study PRJNA606508) | bioreactor metagenome | isolation source: A lab-scale SPAN reactor treating ammonium-rich wastewater day 351 | place: Ireland: Galway | collected 2018-01-01
CTGCGCTTCGTGGTGCACGTGGCGCGCGGCTACAGCGGCTACGGCCTGCAGCTGGGCGATCTGATCCAGGAGGGCAATATCGGCCTGATGAAGGCGGTCAAGCGCTTCGACCCGGCCGTCGGCGTGCGCCTGGTCAGCTTCGCGGTGCACTGGATCCGCGCCGAGATGCACGAGTTCATCATCAAGAACTGGCGCATCGTCAAGGTCGCCACCACCAAGGCGCAGCGCAAGCTGTTCTTCAACCTGCGCAAGAGCAAGACCCGGCTGGGCTGGATGAACGCCGCCGAGATCAGCGCGGTGGCCAAGGACCTGAACGTGTCCGAGCGCGAAGTGCTGGAGATGGAAGCGCGCCTGTCCGGCCGCGACATCGGCTTCGACGCCCCCGACGATGCCGACGACGACCACGCGCCGCCGGCTCCGGCCCACTACCTGGTCGCCCACGAGGCCGACCCCGCCGCCACCTACGAATCGGCCAGCAGCGAAGCCGACCAGCTGGACGTGTTGCGCGACGGCATGGCCCGGCTCGACGCCCGCTCGCGCGACATCATCAAGCGCCGCTGGCTGGATGCCGACAGCAAGATCACCCTGCAGGAACTGGCCGACGAATACGGCGTCTCCGCCGAACGCATCCGCCAGATCGAGGCGAACGCGCTGAAGAAGATGAAGGCGCTGTTCGCGGCGTAAGCCGAACGCATCATTGAAAACACGAACGGCCCGGAGCGATCCGGGCCGTTTTGTGTTCCACCGATCAGCCCGACAACGACCGCTGTTGCCCGCGCTTTCTTCTTTTTGCTACCTTCCCGTCGGGGTTCAAACCACACAGGGGAAATTCATGCGCACTGGTTTTTCGGATCGTCTGCTGGACATTGCGTTCAAGTTCGCAAAAGTCATCTCGGTGCTTCTGGCCATGCTGCTGGTACTCGCCTTCCTTGGCGGGATCGGCTGGTCCGTCAAGCAATCCATGGGGGGGAGCGACGCAGAAGACGTGCGCTTCGACAAGGAAATGAACCAGCTCAAGGCAAGCATGAGCGGCGCATCCGAACAAACCCGCGCTTCGAGCGGCAAGGACATCGAGCTGAGCAACAAGCTGCGCGGAAAATACGGCGACTCGCTCGGCAAGGCCATGACCAATGCCCAGTGCTCGGCAGAGCAGTACGAAATGGCGATGCGAACCTTGACGAGGGTGGCCGCCGACGAAGATACCGCACCCTATACAAGCGACCTTGTCGACGGTGCCACCAAGTGGTTCAACGACGCCGCCGCCTACCAGAAGTCGGTGGGCGGCGCTGATGCCAGCTGGTATTGCAGCGATTATTACTGGCAGGCGCAATACGAAAGGTTGCAGGCCAAGGCAGTCCAGCACAAGCTGAAGATGCTGGAAATTTTCAAGGGGTTTGGCTTCTCCTTCATGGCATTGCTGGCCGCTTTCGGGCTGATGGTGATCCCGGCGATCTACCGGATCGAAGAATCGGTGCGCAACCGTCCGCAGGCCTGACCCGGCACCAGCAAGGAGAATCTTCATGCGCAAAGCAATTGGCCTGGCCATGGCCGGGTGTCTGCTGCTCGTCGGCTGCAAGAAAGGCGACTCCAGCGACTCGGTGGCATCCAGCGCGCCTTCCTGCGCCGCCGCAGACGACCTGCTGCTGAAAATAGACGGCATCAACGAAAACGTCGGCATGCAGGAGGCCTTCCAGACGGCCCTGCAATCCCTCCCCGACCAGGTGCGGGACAATGCAGTCAATCGCATCAATGCCAAAGTCGCCTCGGACGGCGCGCGCATGCGTGCGCCGGAAGGTGGTCTGCGCCAATGGATCGCCCTGCTGCTGCTGTCCGCCAAGAGCGAGGCGCGCGCAGTCGAGGATTTCCGCTACTGCAACGGCGATTTCGATTTTGGCAGCGGACAACGTTGGCACTGGGTTTATTCCATGTCCAACGGCCCGAACGGACCGGAGCTCCGCATCAACAGCGCGGAAATGACGGCCGGCGGATCGGTCACCGCGGCAGCCCAGCCAGCGCAGACGCCGAACGTCGTCGTCGATGAGGTTGCGGACGACGTGCCGGAAGAGGTGCCAGCGGAGAACCACGACGCAGCGGAGGAGGTTGCCGGGGAGGAAAGCCAGCAGGCCGCGGCTCCCGCCTACGATGCACAAGCCGCAGCCCGCGAACGGGAGCTCGAGCGCATCGCGGCGGAGAGGCAGCAGATCGCCAGGGAGCGCCGCGAACTGGCGAAGCAACGCGAACAAGCCGCCGCACAGCGCGAAGCCGAGGCCCAGGCAGCCGCCCGCGCCGAACAGGAGCGCGCATGGCGCGAGCAGCAGGAAGCAAGGCGGCGACCTACGGCAGATGAGCTCTACGAGAGCCGTCGCGGCGAATGCCCCCGCGGATTCCTGGGAACCGACTGCCGCAGGAAGATCAAGGAACAGGTCTGCGCCGGCCACTGGTCGACGAATCCGGAACCTGGCTATTCCAACTGCAAAAGCAGCTGACCGCCGCTCGATGAGCGCAAACGGCCCGGAGCGATCCGGGCCGTTTGTGTTTTCACCTACTCCCGCGACTCCGCCACCGGCAGCTTCCAGCCGCGGCGGATGCTCATGAAACGCAGGCCGAAGCAGACCAGCGCGCCGATCACCATCGCCGGCGGCTGCGGCAGGCCGAGCGCTGCCGCCACTGCCACCACGCCGCTGCCGACCAGCGCTGCCATTGCGTACAGTTCGGTCTGCTGCAGCACCACCGGGGTGCGCACCACCAGCAAATCGCGGGCGATGCCACCGCCAATGCCGGTGATGATGCCCAGCAGCATCGACGCGAACGGACTCAAGCCGAACGCGAGCGCCTTGTCGGTGCCGAGCACCGCGAACAATGCCAGCCCGGCAGCATCGAACAGCTGCACCGGGTTGCGCAGGCGTTCGATCAGGCCGCACCAGCGGAAGGTCACCAGCCCGGCCAGCATCGCCGTCACCAGATAGCGCCAGTCGGCCAGCGAGGCCGGCGGATGCGCGCCGATCAGCACATCGCGCACGATGCCGCCGGACACCGCCGCCGCGCAGGCCAGCACCAGCACGCCGAACAAGTCCAGGCGCTTGCGCACCGCCAGCACGCCACCGCTGAGGGCGAACACGAAGGTGCCCAGCAGGTCGAAGGCAAGCAGCAGGATCTGACCCAACTCGCGCTCGACGTGCATCGCACTCAGTCCAGCTTCGCCGCCAGCAGGGCTTCCAGCTTGCCTTGGTCGATGGCGAATTTGCGGATGCCGTCGGCCAGCTTCTCGCTGGCCATCGCGTCGTCGTTGTGCCGCCAGCGGAAGGCGGTTTCGCCCAGCGCCGCGCCCGGAGCGGCGCGTTCGCCGGCATCGGCCAGGCTGCGTTCGACGCCGGCGTCGGACTGCGCCAGCGCGTCCAGCAGCTCGGGGGAAATGGTCAGGCGGTCGCAGCCGGCCAGCGCCAGCACCTGGCCGGTGTTGCGGAAGCTGGCACCCATCACCACGGTCTCATAGCCATGCTGCTTGTAGTACTGCCAGATGCGGGCGACCGACTGCACGCCGGGGTCGTCCTGCGGCGTGGCCGGTGCGACCATGCCATTGGCCAGGTGCCAATCGAGGATGCGGCCGACGAAGGGCGAGATCAGGAACACCCCGGCCTCGGCGCAGGCCACCGCCTGCGCGAACGAGAACAGCAGGGTGAGATTGCAGTGGATGCCTTCGCGCTCCAGCACTTCCGCGGCACGGATGCCTTCCCAGGTGGAGGCAATCTTGATCAGCAGCCGATCCGTGCCGATGCCGGCATCGGCATACAGCTGCACCAGGCGTCGTGCCTTGGCGATGGTGGCCTGGGTGTCGAAGCTCAGCCGCGCATCGACTTCGGTGGAGACCCGACCGGGGATCAGCTTCAGGATCTCGCCGCCGATGGCCACCGCGAGGCGGTCGCAGGCATCGCCCACCCGATCGTCACCGCTGGATTGGGCGATGGCCGTCTCGATCTGCGCGGCATACGCCGGCAGCGCGGCGGCTTTGAGCAGCAGCGACGGATTGGTGGTGGCGTCCATCGGCGCAAAGCGGGCGATGGCCTCGATGTCGCCGGTATCGGCAACGACGACGGAGTGTTGGCGGAGCTGATCGAGTTGGCGGGTCACGGGCGCGATGCGGGGGCGGAGTTGCGCCATTGTCGCCGATGCGGCGCGGTGCGGGCGCGATGCACTGCCGGCGGCGCTGTTGTCGCCGTCGTCCTCAATACAAATCCAGCGGATCCACGTCCAGCGACCAGCGCACCCGGCGCGCTTCCGGGGCGGCGTACAGCGCCGGCACGGCAGCGGCCAGCGCGACGTGCAGGGCGCGACGCTGGGACGCGGAGACGATCAGCTGCGCGCGCACGTAACCGGCGCGGCGCGGCATCGGCGCGGGCAGCGGGCCGTGGCATTCGACACCGACCGCGTCCAGCTGCGCTCTTGCCAGCTGCAGGAACTGCTGCGAAGGCTCGGCGTGCTTGGCCTCGGCACGCAGCAACGCCAAATGCGCGAACGGCGGGAAACCGGCGGCCTCGCGCTGCGCCAGTTCGGCCTCGGCAAACGCACGGTAGCCGCCGCCGACCAGGGTCTGCAGCAGCGGGTGCTCGGGGTGGTGGGTCTGCAGCAGCACCGTGCCGGGCTTGTCGGCGCGGCCGGCGCGACCGGCGACCTGGATCAGGAGCTGGGCCAGCTTCTCGCCGCTGCGGAAATCGGCGGAGAACAGGCCCTCGTCGATCCCGACCACCACCACCAGGGTCAGGTTGCCGAGGTCGTGGCCCTTAGCCAGCATCTGGGTGCCGATCAGGATCCCGGGGCGGTTGCCCAGCGCGTCGAAATGTTTCTGCAGGCCGTCGCGCTGGCCGATGCTGCCGCGGTCGATGCGGATCACCGGCACGTCGTCGAAGCGCGCCTGCAGCTCGGCTTCGATCCGCTCGGTGCCATTGCCCTGCGGCTGCAGGGCCAGGCTGGCGCAGTCCGGGCAGGCCGGCGGCGACGGTTTGCGGTGGCCGCAGTGGTGGCACTGCAGGCGCCGGCCGTGGGCGTGCACGGTCATCGCGGTGGGCTTTTCCGGCAGGCTGCAGCGCGGGCAGTGCGCGCTCCAGCCGCAGTCGTGGCAGAGCAGCACCGGCGCGTAGCCGCGGCGGTTCTTGAACACCAGCACCTGGCCGCCGGCATCCACCGCGGCGCGGATCGCAGCCAGCGATTCGTCCGACAGCCCCGCCTGCAGCGGCCGCTTGCGCACGTCCTGCACCCGCACCTGCGGCGGCTGCGCGGTACCGGCGCGCTGGCGCAGGCGCAGATGAGCGAACCTGCCGGCCTGCGCGTTGTGCAGGGTCTCCAGCGCCGGGGTCGCGCTGCCCAGCACGATCGGTACGCCCAGCGCGCGCGCGCGGACGAGGGCGAAGTCGCGGGCGTGGTAGCGGAGGCCGTCGAACTGCTTGTAGCTGCCGTCGTGCTCCTCATCGATGACGAGCAGGCCCGCCTCCGGCAGCGGCACGAACACCGCCGAGCGCGTCCCCACGATCACCCGCGCCTGCCCGTTGGCGGCGGCCAGCCAGGTCGCGGCGCGTTCATTGTCGCTCAGGCCTGAATGCAGCGCGTGCACCGCCACCCCGAGGCGGGCGCGGAAGCGCGCCAGCGCCTGCGGGGTCAGGCCGATTTCCGGCACCAGCACCAGCGCCTGCCGGCCGCGCGCGATGCAGTCGGCAATCGCCTGCAGATAGACCTCGGTCTTGCCGCTGCCGGTGACGCCGTCGAGCAGGAACGGGGCGAAGCCGGCGGCGGCGCGCAGGGCGTCGACCGCGGCCTGCTGCTCGGGATTGGGCGCAACGCCGGCGGCGGCCGGGGCGGCCCGCGGCGCGCTCGAGGTGATCGCGACCCGCTGCACCAGCCCGCGCTCGCGCAGGCTGCGCAGCGGCGTGCGCCAGCCCGGCTGCAGCGCGTCGAGATCCTCTTCGCCGCACGTGCGCTGCAGCCGCTCGGCCAGCGCCTTCGGTCTGCCGGCGCGCAGGCCCGGCAGCGCGCTGCGGCCGGCCTCGGTCAACACCCAGCCGTAACGGGCGATGTCCGGCAGCGGTTCGCCGCGGCGCAGCGCCGCCGGCAGCGCAGCGGCCAGCACTTCCCCCAGCGGCGCATGCAGGTAACCGGCCAGCCAGCGCAGCGAGGCCAACAGCTCGCCGTGCAGCAGCGGTGCCGCGTCAAGTGCCGCCAGCGCGGTGCGCAGCTCGACGCCCGGTTCCGCCGCGGCGTGCCCGGCCACCAGCCCGCAGGCCTCACGCTGGCCGAACGGTACCCGCAGCCGCGTCCCCACTGCCACCGCCGCGGCGTCCAGGCCGGGCGGCGGCAGGTAGTCGAACAGGCGCGGCAGCGGTACCGGCAGGGCCACGCGCAGGACGGCGGGAGGATTCATCGCTGCAAGTCTAGTCCCCCGAGGCATCGTTCAGGTTGCGGGGCATACCTGATCCCGCTCGCACCTAGTCCACGCAAGTGACTGTTATTGCTGGGAATGAATGCTTATCCACACCGGTTGTGGATAAGTCTGTGCATGGTGCCCGGCCATCGCTGCGCAAGGGCCGGCCCAGCGCCCTTTGCTTCGCCTGGACAAAAAAGCGCCACATTCGAAATTCCTTTCATAATCATGGCCTTGCCCGTGGAACACGGCACCACTCGAATCCCCGTTTGACGTGAAACCGACGTTTGTGACGGCTTCTTCACGGCTGTGCACAACTGTTCCGCCCGCAACCCGCGCCACCGCTTGCGGAGCCACGCCGGCAACAGGTGTCAAGCCATCGCGGCGGGCGGCACGCCGGCAACAGGTGTCAAGCCATCGCGGCGGGCGGCACGCCGGCGGACTGTGTGAACCCGCGCACGAAATGCGGCGCAAGCAGCTGTTCCGGAAGGGAATGACCCGTTATCCACACGACCTGTGGATAAGCCTGTGCGTGACGCCGGCAATGCGGTGCCCGAGGTCGCGCCAATGCGCTCCGTGCTCAACTGGTCAAAATTCAGCCACTTCGGCGATGACTTTGAAAATCAATACGTTGCAAAAACCGCAGGCCACCGAAAGGGCACGCTGCGGCCACCCACTCGGCGCTGTTGCGCAAATCATGCCGCTGTGCACAACTGCTGCGGCCGCCAACCCGCACCAACGCTGAAGCCGGCCTTTCCGGTACCGATGTCAAGCGGTCGGCGCGGATCGAACCACCTATAAGATTGGGGCGTGCCGATCCCCCCGCCATGACCACATCACCCCCTTGCCCCCAATCGCCGGCGATTGCCGCATTCCTGCGCGGCCTGGATCGGCGCGCGCGCCTGCTGGCGCTGGTGCAGTCGGGCGACGACGCCGCGGCCGCGCGGGCGCTGGACGCCGCCGCCCGGGTATTCGCCAGCGAGGCCGGGCAATGGCCGCTCGCGCAGTGGCCGCAGCAATACTGGCGGCTGCTGCTGTCCGCCCCGACCATGCGCCAGCCCGGTACCGCCGCCATCGGCCCGCTGCCCGGGATCGCCCGGCTGCCGCCGCAGGTGCGGGCGGCGCTGCTGCTGCACCTGGTAGCCGCGCTGGAAGACACCGATGCCGCCACCGCGCTGGGCATCACGGTGGACGCCTACCAGCTGCGGATCCGCGACGCGCTGCCGCGCGACGCCCTGGGCCAGCCCGACCTCGACGTCTGGCGGGCGTGGCGGGCCGCCACGCAGCGGGCGCTGGACGCCATGCCGGAAGCTGCGCCCGACGCCTCCTCGACACCACCGCCATCGGCAACGCAGGCCGGCGAGGCCACCCGCCATCGCCGCCGCCTGCGCTGGCTGTGGCTGGGGGTCGCGCTCTGCGTCGCCGCGCTGGTGGCGAGCTTCTTCCTGCATCCGCGCGGCCGCGAGCTGCTGGACGGCTGGCGCAACCACGTGCGGGTGGATCCGCTGCCGCCCGCCGCAGCGCCAAAGGCGCGCTTCGATCCCGCCAACCCGGCCCTGCACCCCGACCGCGAACTGCTGGCCGAACCGGGGACGCTGGCGCTGGCGCTGCAGCTGCCGCTGCTGGCCTGGCTGGCGGCGGAGGCGGCCGACGCGCCGCCGCTCGCTCCGACATTTCCGGACACCGCCTCCGCAGTGCCCGCCAACCCGCCTGCAGACACCGGTCTGGCCGAGCGCATGCGCGCCTGGGATCGGCTGTCGCCATCGCAACGCGCGCGGCAGCGCGGCGCACTGGCGGAATGGCAGGCGTTGCCGGCCGACGAGCAGGCGCTGCTGCACCGGCTGGCGACACGCTTCGCCGCGCTGCCCGCCGCCGAGCAGCAGGCCCTGCGCAGTCGCTACGCGACGTTGTCGTTCGACGCCCACCGCGGCTGGCACCTGGGGCCGCGGCTGGGCCGCGACTGGCCGCGCATCGGCGCGCTGTTCGCCTACGTCGAGCCCGGCGAACGCGAGGCCCTGCTGCACCTGCTGCGCGCCGCCTCCGCCGAGGAACTGGACACGCTGGCACGGCTGGCGCAGATCACCCCGCCGGAAGCGCGCGCGGCGCTGCGCCGCGACCTGCTGGCGCAGCCGCCGATGCAGCGCGCGGCGTGGCTGCAGGCACGGTTGCAGCAGTAGGCACCGGATACGGGTTCAACGCGAGATCGGCGGCGAGCCTGGCGCGCGAACGGAAGGCGGGGGCATCCCGGTAGAATGACCGGTCGCGCGGCGCCGACACCAACGTGCGCCCCCCTGTCTTCCGATCCCCACCATGCCTGCCTTCCTTTCCCGCCTGCGCGACGACGCGGGCCGCACCGCCCGTCTGGCCGCGCCGCTGGCGGCCGGGCACCTGTCGCACGGTCTGGTGGGCTTCGTCGATGCGATGGTCGCCGGCCACCACGGCACCGCCACGTTGGCATCGGTGTCGGTGGGTTCGGCGCTGCTGTGGCTGCCGATGCTGGCACCGATGGGCACGCTGATGGCGCTGCCGCCGGCGGTGTCGCAGCTGGACGGCAGCGGCCGCCGCGCGGCGATCGGTCCGCTGTTCCGGCAGGCGCTGTGGCTGGCGCTGGGCCTGGGCCTGCTGTTGCTGGCGCTGCTGTCGGCGATGCCGCTGCTGCTGGGCCCGATGGGCATCGCCGCGGACATCGTGCCCGGCGTGGTCGATTTCCTGCACGCGGTGCGCTGGGGCATTCCGGCGTTCACCCTGTACCTGTCGATGCGCTACCTCAGCGACGGCCTGCACTGGTCGCTGCCGACCATGCTGCTGGGCTTCGGCGGGCTGTGCCTGCTGGCACCCGCCGCCTACGTGCTGACCAACGGCCTGCTGGGGTTCCCCGCGCTGGGCGCGGGCGGCATCGGCATCGCCACCGCACTGATGTTCTGGGTGCAGGCGCTGGGCTTCGCGCTGTACCTGTGGCGCAGCCGCCGCTTCGCCGATCTGGATCTGTTCGCGCAGTTCGAATGGCCGCGCCGGGCGGCGCAGCGCGAGTTGCTGCACAACGGCCTGCCGATCGGCGTCACCGTGACCATGGAGGGCGGGCTGTTCGCCGCCACCGCGCTGCTGATCGGGCGGCTGGGCGAAGTGCCGGCGGCCGCCCACCAGGTGGCGCTGAACGTGGCCACGCTGTGCTTCATGCTGCCGTTCGGCATTGCCGAGGCCACCACCGTGCGGGTGGGCCACGCGCTGGGCCGCGGCGACCGCGACGGCGTGCGCAGCGCCGCCTTCGCCGGGCTGGCGCTGGCGCTGTGTACCCAGGTCTGTTCGGCGCTGCTGATGCTGGCCGGCCACGACGCCATCGCCGCGCTGTACAGCGCCGACCCGGTGGTGATCGCGCTGGGCGGCAGCCTGCTGCTGTACGCCGCGCTGTTCCAGCTGCCGGACGGCGTGCAGGTGGTGTCGGCCGGCGCGCTGCGCGGCCTCAATGACACCCGCGTGCCGATGTGGATGGCGGCGCTGGCCTACTGGGGCATCGGCATGCCGGTTGGTGCCGGGCTTGGCCTCTGGCTGGGCTGGGGCCCGCGCGGCATGTGGCTGGGCCTGACCGCCGGTCTGACCGTGGCCGCGGTGCTGCTGTGCCGGCGCTTCCTGCGCAGCAGCGCGCGAATGCCGATGTCATCGGTCACCATGACGGATTGCGCATGAGTCCATCCCGCCGCTCGGCTAGCATTCGCACACTGGCCGCCGCTGCGCGGCCCGCATTTTCCGGAGCATTGCAATGAACGAACCGCGCCGCCGCGGCCCCATCGCCCGCCTGGCCATCGGCCTGTGGGACGCCGTCAACTTCAGCCGCCGGCTGGTGTTCAACCTGCTGTTCCTGCTGGTGCTTGCAATCGTGCTGGTGGCGATGTTCGGCGGCGGCAAGCTGGCACCGCTGGAGCAGCGCGCCACCCTGGTGTTCGCGCCCGAGGGCCGGCTGGTGGAGCAGTACAGCTGCGATGCGTTCAGCCGCAACCTGGCCCGTGCCACCCGCAGCAGCGACTGCCGCGAAGTGCGCCTGCGCGATGCCCTGCGCGCGCTGGATGCCGCCCGCACCGACAAGCGCATCGAGCGGGTGGCGCTGTACCTGGACGACCTGCAGCCCAGCGGCTTCGCCTCGCTGCGCGACGTGGCGGCCAAGCTGGCCGCGATCCGCGCCGCCGGCAAGCAGGTGATCGCCTATGGCGACGCCTACGGCCAGGGCCAGTATCTGCTGGCCGCGCAGGCCAGCGAGATCTACCTCGACCCGATGTCGCCCGGCGGGGTGATGCTGGACGGGCTGGCCTCGTACCGGCAGTACTACCGCGAGGCGCTGCAGGACAAGCTCGGC
>JAANMX010004588.1_pt1 | contig 10743 bp, 5 predicted proteins | sample 7279681 | NCBI WGS metagenome assembly JAANMX01 (sample SAMN14094542, study PRJNA606508) | bioreactor metagenome | isolation source: A lab-scale SPAN reactor treating ammonium-rich wastewater day 351 | place: Ireland: Galway | collected 2018-01-01
TTGGTGCGTCGCACTGTCCAGATGAGGTTGCGGACTAGAGTCATTTCGTGGACAGTGCGACGCACCGGATGGAACTTATTTCTTGACGAGTCCTTAGTAAGCGTCAAGAAATAACATAGGGATTTCGCAGACGAGATTCCGGGAATCGGCCAGACGATGCTGGGAAGGCCGAACGATGTTGTGGCCGATTCCCGGAATCAAACCCGCGACTTATTTCTTGACGGTCACTTACCGCACCCGCCTATCATAGCGGTTGGCAAAGATGTGCGTCAAGTCGATTAGACTACAGTTTGTATACGTTTTATCTGCTTTTGTCTTGCTTTGCTTGGGCAAGAAGTTTGTCTGGGCAGATTGAATGGCTATAATGGACTCGGCGGTTACAATTCACAGCCCCTTGCGGCGGATCAATGGAAAACCCAATGGAAATTATCGACGCCCACAACCACCCGGACTGGCACGGCCACGACCTGACCCGTTTTCTCTCCAATATGGATGCCTATGCCATCCGGCAGACCTGGCTGCTCTCCTGGGAGGCCCCCGGGGATGAGTACGACCCCGCGGTCTACAACCGGGTGATGCTGCCCGACAGCCGGGGCTATCCCGTGGCTTTTGAAGCCTGCCTGCGGTATGCCCAGGCCGCGCCGGATCGCTTTGTCCTGGGCTACGCGCCGGACCCCCGGCGCCCCGACGCCATCGACCGCCTGGCCGCGGCCATCGATCTGCACGGGGTGAAGATTTGCGGGGAGATCAAATTGCGGATGATGTACGATAACCCGGACGCGCTGGGCCTCTTTCGCTTCTGCGGGGAGAAGGGGCTGCCGGTGACGGTCCACATCGACTACGAATTTGCCACGGGCCGGGCCTATCCCCGGCCCAACTGGTGGTACGGCGGCGGCATCGACGCCTTCGAGCGGGCCGTAGCAGCCTGTCCAGAGACCGTCTTCATCGGCCACGCGCCGGGCTTCTGGGCGCACATCTCCGGCGACGATCTGTACGACAAAGAGCCGTATCCCAGCGGGCCGGTCCTGCCCGGCGGCCAGGCCGTGGAGATGCTGCGCCGCTATCCCAACCTGTGGGCGGACCTCTCGGCTGGCTCCGCGCTCAACGCGCTGGGCCGGGACGCCACCTTTGGCCGGGACTTTCTGCTGGAATTTCAGGAGCGGATGCTCTATGGCCGGGACAACTTTGACAATCGCTTACAAGAGTTTCTCAACGGGCTGGGGCTGCCGGACGATGTGCTGGAAAAGATTTATGCGGGGAATGCGCGGCGGTTGCTCACTCGTTGAGCTGTCATTTGAGAAAAAGAAGTTCGACTTTTTCTGAAAAGTCGAACTTCTTTACGTAGTTTCCAGAGTACAGAATACCTCAAAAATCCTCCCCTATATTTGACATGTGGGCCAGCTATTCTACAATAGATTAACTTCTCCCCATCCTATACAGATAGTACGGAGTAGAATTCGATCGCTGGACGTTTTACGGTCGTCGAGAGCCGTCCCTGACAACACGAGGGGACGTATCCTCCAGATCATTGACGTTTGCTTGCAGACGGGAATGATACCGACGGCTTCTGCAAAGATGGCGTGGGAGAAGTGAATCGGGGACGAATCGTTCGTCCAATTCTTTGCACAATGTCACTGGAGGCAAGAATGATTGGGATTGGGTATCACGACCTGAAGGGTCGGGTAGTTGTCGCGACGGAAGATATTCCGTCTGGGGTGGTTGTCTGTTCGTCGAGGATTCGGGGGCTGGCCCCGGAGCGGGACCGCTATAGCCTGCAAAAAGAGGAGAACGTCCACCTGTACATTGACGAACCGGGCCAGATTTTCTCCCACAGTTGCGATCCGAATCTGGCTGTGCGGGACAACGAGTACGGCGCGTTCGATTTTGTGACTGTGCGCCCGGTGCGGGAAGGGGACGAGCTCTCCTTCCATTACGGAATGAGCGAGGCCGAGTCGGTGGCTGTGGCTGCCTGTTGCTGTGGTACGGCCAATTGCCAGGGGCGCTCTGTCGGCTTCTGGGAATTGACCGACGAGCAGCAGGCTGTGCTGGTGCGCCTGGGCGTCTCGGACTTCCTGCGCCGCTGGTACGAAGGCACATCCCGGCCCGCGACGGAACGACACTACCAGCCCTATGCGGCGCTGCAAACACAGATGTAGTTGACCACAAAAGAAGTTGGTAACAAAAGAAGTTCGACTTTTCGGAAAAAGTCGAACTTCTTTTTCTTTGGTCTCTGCGACCTATTCTCTACTCTGCCTGCCAATGCCCGTCTGTATAGAGCACTGTGCGCCGCCCATCGCTGCCGTGGAAAACCAATCCTCCCACCCACGCCTGCATTACTTCCTCACCCCCGCTTTCCGGCCCCGTAGCCCAGCCGATGGGTGCGGAGATATCCCCCAACTCTTCATGCCAGACCCGGCCAAAGCCCCGGATGGGCAGATGCAGCCCCGGCGGTGGCGGCTGTTGGGGTTCCCAGACAGGCTGGCTATCGTCCCAGGTGTCGGGGAAAACCCGCCACACCCCGTCCCGGTGCAGGACATAAATCAGCCGCTCGTCGCCACGCCAGATCATCTCCCCATTCTGGAACTGTTGCCGGGCGACAAAGAGGCGGACTGACCCGCCCAGAGGACATTGCAGGCGCGGATGGCGGCCCAGAACAAACTTCTCTGTATCGCTCAAAGAAGCCGTACAGGGAGGTTGAGGTGTGGGGGTGGCCGTGGGTGTGACAGTAGCCCTGGGCGTAGGGGACGGGGTTTTGGTTGCGGTCGGGGTGGGCGTGGCCGGGGACGGGGGCGCATAGGCCACCCAATCCAGACGGTCGGGATCGACGCTGGCGACGGCTTTTTTGCGCACAAACCAGAGATGGCCCTGGGAGTCCACTTGCAGCAGTTTTGCCCCTGCCAACGCTGCCGGGCTGCCCAATTGCGCCCAGTGATCCCCGCCATCGGTCGAGCGGTAGAGCATCACCAGCCCGTCGTTGGTGCTTTCGGTCAGATAGAGCGTCTGGCCGGCCAGCATCCCGTAGCTGTGATAGGTCTCTGTCGGCGGGAAGACGAAGCCGGGCAGGGGTGTATGCCAGCCTGCGCCCCCATCTGTCGAACGCACAAAGCGCGGGCGATTGAAGCCGCTTAGCCCGTAGACCCGCTGGCTGCTGGCGAAATCCGGCGCGAGCAGCCGGGTATGAATCTCGGCCGGTTGCGCGGGCAGAGGCTGCCAGCTATCGCCCCCGTCCTGGCTGCGATAGCTCCCCCCGCTCTCCCACAGATAGAGTGTGCCCTCCGGCCCAAGCTGAAAAGCAGCCCCACGCAAGTAGAAATTCTGGGGAAGGGCGAGGGTCTCCCAGCTTGCCTTCTCTGCATCCCACGCCTGCAACGATCCGGAGGCCGTCACCAGATAGGCCCGGTTGGGGTCCACACTCTGGATGGGTTGATTGCTGCGCAGGTCCACCAGCCCGGTGACCATACGGCGCCACGTCAGCCCGCCATCCTGGCTGGTCAGCACGCCGTCGCCGCCGTGGGAGCCGTTGCCGGTGACAAAAAGCGACTCCCCAGCCTGGGCCACATACAGATTGGCAGGGGGCAGAGAGGCCAGGTTCAATAGCTGCCAGCTTCTCCCTCCATCCGCCGAACGTAAGAGAGAACCGTCCAGCAGCCCCACAAAGAGCAGGTTCGAGCCATCGGCCTGGGGCAAAACCGTCAGCCGGGTGATCTCTCCCGCGGGCAGGGCTGCTTGGGGTGGGCTGATGGCGGGCTGGAAGGGTTGCGCCGTGTCCAGGGAAAAGTGGCGGATGCGGGGCGTCTGGCCGTCCAGGTAATAGACCTGCCGGGCCGCCGGGTCCAGCCCGCTCGACTCCAGCCGTCCGGGTTGGGTATAGAGCGCGGCCAGATGCAGGTCGGCGGTAAATTGGGCCGCACTGCCCTCCCGCAAGACCCAAAGCGCCTGGGCTGTGTCATCAAAGAGCAGCGCGCCGGCCCGGCCATAGAGCAGCCCGGTCACCTGGCCTTTAGCGTCAATGCGTTGCAAGGCGCTGATGGCCCGGAAGCTGTCATAGGCCAGATAGCCCTCGCCGGTCTGCTGGTTGAAGACCACCTGAGGGAGCACATTGTCCGGGCTGGGCAGGGTCACCGGGCGGTCCGGCGGCAGACCGCTTGCGTCCGGCGGGGGGTAATAGACGGCGTAGTTGCGGTTGTTGCTGCCGGGAACGCCGTTGTTCTGGAAGACGAGCAGCCCGCCGCTGAGCGGATTGACCGCGGCCCGGAAAGCCGACGGGTTGGGTACAAAGCCCCCTTCCACAGGGAAACTGCTCTCCAGACGCCCCCGCAGCTTGCCCGCCCGGTCATAGACAGTCACACCGGCGTTTGTGATATAGACCAGCGGTCGGTTGGGGTCCGGGCTGGGGACGCCGCTCTGGGGAAAGCGGGCCAGCAGCCCACCGCTACGGCTGTCCACCGCTACAACCTGGCGCAGATTGCCCTCCAGCCGGTTGGCATAGAGGCGGCGGTTGGCGCTGTCTATGGCCAGGGGTGCCCCACCGGGCCAGACCCCATTCACCTGCCCATCGGCCAGCCCCAGCCGGTGGATGCGCTCCTGATTATCGGCCACAAAGAGCGCGCCCTGGGCTGGGTCCACAGCCATCTCCTGCAACCGCACACCCAAAATCGTGCGCTTCTCTTCTGTCAGAGTTTCGGGATCGAAGTGATAGAGCCTGTCCTCGTCGCCATAGGCCCGCAGGGCATAGAGGGCGCGGTCGGTTGCCGCAAAGGTGTCGGGGACGCGCCAGTCGGGCCAGGTCTGCTCGTGGCGCAGGGCGAGAGTAGACGGGTCCAGGCTGCGCAGGAAGTAACGGGGGGCGTAGACTTCGCCCCGGCGCTGCTCATAGCCGCTGAGGACGATCTGCTGGCGGCGTTCGTCGTAAAAGAGACGGCTGCTCCACAGCCCTTCCACCGCCGCCACAACCGCCAGTTCGCTGTCCAGCCGCCAGAGAAGGGGCACATCCTTATCCACGGCCAGCAGCCACCCCCCGCCGGGGCCAGGGGTCAGGCTGGTCAGTGAACCGGGGGAATCCATAGCCGCCAGCTTCTCCCCGCTGGTCAAGTCATAGAGGGCGATCTCCTCCCCATTCTCTGCCCGCTGCTGGACCAGAAGCCGATCCCCGGCAACGGCCAATTTCAGGCTGCGGATGGACAGGGCAAAAAGCACTTTGCCCAGGTCCGGGCTGTAGAGGGTCAGACTCGCGTTGGCCTCGGCCAGTATACCGGCGCTGGTCAGGTGGACGTCCCACAGGCCATCCAGCGACTGGTTCAAAGCCCCCGTTGCCAAGTCGTAGGTGTAGAGCCGCTGTTCACTGCGGTTGAAAAGCCAGGCCCTGCCGTCCGGCCCCAGCAGAATTTTGCCATAGCCGCCGCCTTGCCCGGCAAAGGGCAGGAGGATTCGCTGCTGCAAACGCCCGCTGGCGCTATCGACAACAGAAAGGCTGGGCGGGCCTTCGGGGGATGCGGCACTGTAGACGTAGACCAGTCCCCCGGCCTCGTCCACAGCCAGGGAGATGGGCTGATAGGCGTCGCCCACGGCCACGCCCAAATCGACCACATCCCAGGCGGGCTGAATCGGTGTTGGGGTCGGGGTGGGTGTGGGGGAGAGGGTGGCCGAGGGTGTGGCTGTGGCCCGCTCCTCCTGGGGACGGGGGGTGGGGGAAACGCCCTGGGCACTGGCCTGGGATAGGGTTAAAAAGAACAACGCACAGAGACTCAATATCCAATAACGAGACACTGCAACCTCCTCTCAAATAATCCAGCGGTTGGGCGCATCCCCAGAGCGGGCGCAATCCCCCAGCCAGGCCAACATTCCAAAAAGGCCGCACTGCCCCTTCTCGGCCCGGTGGCTGAAGAAGTCGGCGGTGTTTTGGGCAGTATCGATGCCGGCGATCTCTATCTGCTCCTGGGGCACGCCCGACTCAATCAGTTGGGCCGCGTTGGCCTGCCACAGGTCAAAGTAGGGGTTGGCGTCAGCACCGTTGGGAAAGGTGAAGAAGCGGTCTGGCTGGGGCAATTTGGCCTGGGCCATAAGATAGACTTCTTCCCCCACTTCGTAGCTGGCCGGGCCGATACTGGGGCCAATGCCCGCCAGCACATTCTTCGGCTCTGTGCCATAGGCGGCCTGCATAGCCCATAGGGTAGACGCCGCCGCGCCGTTGACAGTTCCCCGCCAGCCCGCGTGACAGACGCCCAGGCTGTGGGTCACTCTGTCATAGAGCAGAATCGGCGTGCAGTCGGCAAAGACCAGAAAGAGGGGCAGTCCTGCGGCATCGGTAATCAGCGCATCCGTGGCGCGCTGGCGGCTGCCGGCGTCGTCCCAATCCACCTTTGCCACGGCTGTCCCGTGGACCTGATGGGTGCGCACAGGCTGGGCCGGGTCTATGCCCAGCGCGGCGCTGAAACGGCCAAAGTTGGTCTGAACCCGCTCCGGTTCGTCCCCCCGGCTGACGCTGAAATTGAGAGAATCCCAGGGCCCGGGGGAGATGCCGCCGTGCCGTGTGCTGATGTGGGCAGCGACGGGCAGGGCAGAGAGGTGGTCGAAGGTGTAGGTGATGACGCCGTTTTCGTGTTGGATAGGGTGCATAGGAGAATGTGAATGGTGAATAGTGAATAGTGAATGGTGAATAGTGAATGGTGAATGGTGAATAGTGAATAGTGAATGGTGAATAGTGAATAGTGAAGTCGGCACTGATCCCCAATCCCCAGTCCCCGATCCCCAACCCCTACTCCCCACTCCCTACCTGGGGCATATAGACCCGCCAGTGGAAACGGACTTCGACCTCTTCCGTGCGCTCTGGCGCGTCGTTGTGCAGGTGCAGCAGCAGGACGCCCCGGCTCTGGTTGCGGTTCATCCCGGCCCGGTCGGCCTGGATGCGAATGGATGTGCTGGGCAGATCGTAGAAGAGGGGCAGGTCGGAAAGGCCGTTCTCCACCCGGATGCCCGGCGCCAGCACGTCGTAGAAGAGCAGACGGCTGCGGTCGATTATCTCTTCCGGGTCATCCGTGTCCACGCTGTGGGTGGTGATGGAATAGGTAAAGGAGGAGTGCAGATCGGTCAGCCCGATATCCGCCGCGTCTACAGCCAGCAGAACAGCGCTGTTGTTAAAGACCGCCGTATTCAGCTCTGCGCTGGAGACCAGATTGCGAAAATAGCCCAGCTTTTTGGCAGAGCTGGTTGCCTCCTCCAACACAGAGAAAAATTCATCCCTGCTGGCCGAGGAGTTGAACTCTGTCACATTGCCCGAGCGCAGGATGAGATCTGTCTTGCCGTCCTGATTGACGTCAATGTGTATGCGAAAGATGACTTCGTTGGGCGAGGACCAGTCGCCATAGGTTGCCAGACCAAAGAGGATTTTGCTCTGGGCCAGGCTCCCGGCCGCGCCCACATCCGAGCCGACGCCCACATATTTCAGATCGCCGTGTTCCAGCAGACCGCTGCTGCTCTCCTCGTTGGGGCTGCTGTATTGCAGCTCCAGGGCCGCCACCACCGACACTGTATCGGTGGGGAAGGCCGCGGCCTGGAGTGTGGGCGCAGAGAGTAGTCCCTGGCCCACCAGCTGGATGGCATGGGTTGCGCTGACGGCTGGGCCAAAATCGAGCAGGGCCTGGGAGGAGCGCATAGAAGAGACTGGCCGGGGCGCGGCATAGACAGGCAGACGCAGCACCGGCGTTATGGGTGTCAGAACGCCGCGCAACTCGCCGTCGGGGTTGGTTTCTGTGCCGATCTGCAAATAGACGCTGCCGGCGGCCAGCAGTGCCGCGCTCTCGGCGGTCAGGGTAACCTGGCCTGTGGCGGAGAGATGCGCGCTGCCTGACAGAGTTGAAATGTCCAGGGGTTGGAGCAGAGGGCCGTTCACGTGGAACTGGCCCAGATGCAGATTCGCACTGGTCACTGTGACAGGCGCGCTGGCAGTCAGGGTCAGGGTATAGGCCAGTTGGCCGCTTTGCGGGAAATAGAGAGCCTCCAGGAGAGCGCTGCTGCCCGCAGCCAGGGGCGGCAGCAGATTGGCCCCGGAGAGTTCGGCCTGAACAGGCGCTTCCATCGGCCAGACGTAGAGGTAGCCGGTCTCTTCGCTGAGCCAATGGCGGGGGAAGACGACTTTGCGGGCGACTGTTGGGTCTCCGGCATAGGCCATACGATCCGCCTGGGCGCTGAAAAGTACGCCAACATTGAGGGAATTGTAGGGCAACAGGCGCACATCCGGCCCGCCCAGCACCTGAATATCCACGCCGGGCATATCCACCACGGGCAGGTAGTCCAGCCAGACAGTCTGGGTGACTGGACTTTTATTCACCAGCCGCACATTTTTCAGTATACTCAGTTCGCCCAAAATGGCGGGCGCGCCGTAGGAAAGGGCAACCTGGCCTGGGTTGGTGGCATTGTAAAAGAGCATTTGGGAGCGGCGGGCCGCCTCGATGTCCATACGTCCCGCGCCGGCCCGGCCCGCGCCGTAGAGCAGGGGCGGCTGGCTGTCGTTCACTGTGACATTATAGCGGGCGGTGTTGAGGAGCAGGGCTTTGATCTCCTCGACGGTCCAGCCGGGGTGTAGCTGGCGCAGGAGCGCGGCCGCGCCGGCCACAAAAGGGGTCGCCATAGAGGTTCCGCTATAGGTGGCCGCGCCGACGCCTGTGCCCTGGGCCGCAGAGCTGATAGAGACACCGGGCGCGGCGATTTCCGGCTTCAGGCCAGCGTCCCCCCGGCGGGGACCCCGGGCCGAGAAACCGGCCAGGGTGTCGATGGCAGCATCGGGCGTGCTGTCGCCCTCCGCGGCGGCCAGACCGGAGATGGAGGTGGCCGCCACACTAATGGCCCGGTCCGCCACGCTGGGTGAATTGACCACATAATAGGCATCGCCGCTGTTGCCGCCAGCCGCCACCACAATCACACCGGCCAGGGCCGCATTGGTGGCGGCGACGGAGCTGGGATCGTCCACCGAGCCGTAGGAGGAGCCAACCGAAAGGTTGACCACATCCAAATGATCCGAAAAGTCCCCATCCCCGTTGGGGTCCACGGACCACTCCAGGGCCAACGGCACCAGGCTGGACGCGCCGGTGCAGCCAAAGACCTTCAGCGCGTACAACTCGGCCCGGGGCGCGACACCCGGCCCAATCGAGAACTGCGAGAAGGCAAGACCGCTGGTATAGGGGCCTGTGTAGGCGACAGTGCCCGCCCGCAGCAGACCGCTGCCCCCGGCAATACCCGCTACGTGGGTGCCGTGACCCCAGCAGTCCACCGGGTCCGGGTCTGGGCGGGGAATGGGATCGCCGCCGGGCAGAACGCTGTAAGTGTCCCCGGCAAAGTCATAGCCGCCCACCACCCGGGCCGTAGGAAAAGAGATGCCCGCTACAGTGTCGCTGATAATCGTGGGGTTGTTGCTGGCGAAGCCTGTGCCCGGCCCGCCGAAGTCCCGGTGAAAGTAGTCGATGCCCGTATCGATAATGCCGATGGAGACGGTTTCGCCGGTCAAACCGCCGGGGTAGACCTGATCCCAGAGACCGGACGCGCCCAGAAAGGGGACGCTGCGCAGGGTCTCGACGGTATGGACAGGCAGGGGATGGATGGCAAGCACGCCGGGCAGGGCAGCGATTTGGGGAAGTTGGGCCGGGTTGACGCGCAGGGCAAGGCCGTTATAGACCCGCTGGGTGCGGTAGAGAAGCTGGGCAGTGGCAAAGGGGGCGGCGGAGAGGAGTGCCGTCTGGCTATTCTCGACGCGCAGAAGGTGGGCCTGGGCTTGGGCCATTGCCTGGGCTGCGTTGGCCCGCAGCTCCAGGGCAGCGGCATAGACCTGGGCGGTCGGTTCGTCGGCCAACTGGACGAAAATACTCACAGGTTCGGGCGCGCCGGGCTGGGCAGGGCGGGCGGCCACAGCCCAGCCCAACGCCAAGAGGCAGAAGGCGATTGCCCATACCCACGCCAACGCCAGACGACGGATCCTGCGAATTTGAGTACGAACCATTCTTGCCCACCCATTCCTATGCCATTCGCCATTGCGCAGAGAATGTAGCTTACCCCATAGCCGCCCAGATGAGAAACAGGCTGGTCTACCCATTGGCAACTTCGGCTCAAGCGAATTTTGTATGTTAACCCGCTGGGTTTCGATACGGCGGGAAACAACCCCCGCCTACTCAACCGGCGCTGATCTTCCCCCTGCTTACCGCACGATTCCGATTGGGCCGTGCGCGGGGACAGGCCTACTCAACCGGCGCTGATCTTCCCCCCGTTTACCCACTACACGAAATTCCATTAAGCCACAATTTGTACTGATCAAGAAGATGGTGGAATCTGTAGGTGCGATTTGTAACCGCACTTCTCCGGGTGAAAGTGCGGTTGCAAACCGCACCTACGTTTTATCATCTCACCGCACCTACGTTTTATCATCTCGTTGATCAGTACACATTAAGCCACAATTTCTAACAAAAGGGAGCAAGGCCGTGAATCCGGCCTTGCTCCCTTCTGTTGTTCTTACTATTCCGCCCAAACTACACAGGCATTGGCAGTGGTCGTAACTGTTCAGCCACCCCACCCTACCCCTCCCCATCCCAGGGAGGGAAGTGGAGCGACTCCTCCCCCACTTTGGGGAAGGTTGGATGGGGATGAGCAGTTAGGGCTTGTCAAAGAATAACTTCCCGTTTTGGTGCGTCGCACTGTCCAGATGAGGTTGCGGACCAGAGTCATTTCGTGGACAGTGCGACGCACCGGATGGAACTTATT
>JAANMX010004593.1_pt1 | contig 10735 bp, 12 predicted proteins | sample 7279681 | NCBI WGS metagenome assembly JAANMX01 (sample SAMN14094542, study PRJNA606508) | bioreactor metagenome | isolation source: A lab-scale SPAN reactor treating ammonium-rich wastewater day 351 | place: Ireland: Galway | collected 2018-01-01
ACACCTGACACTTGGCACCTGGCACTTGGCACCTGACACTTGGCACCTGCCCACCCATCGTGTTCATTTGCACGGTATTTGGGGGCGTGGTATATTTGGTCATGTTGTCCCGGTTGCCGGATAAGGTGATTTGGTTAGCCGGCCTGGCAGCCCAAGCGTGATTCCGCTTTTTGTCCTCACGCAGGATATTATACGGAATAGTTCCGTGTTTGCCAACCCCTGAAGGGTGTTAGGCGGATTCCGGATAATGTCTTCTGGAGGATAAAAAAGCGGATTCCGTACAATAATAGTTAGCCCGCCCCTTCGATAACAAGAGATAGGAAAGCATATGTGGAAAAAACGTACCAAGACAATTCTATTGTATTTCGCCCTCTCGATTCCAGTTATCTGGCTTGTTGTTGGTATCGTTTTATTTTTGATGGGAAATGTAAATGTCAATAATTGGCAAACTATATTTATTTTGCGAGATTATCCAATTTGGTCTTTGGTGTCGTTGCTTGTAATTGGCTTAATTTATTGGATGTCCGCAAATAACCATTGGGCAAAGGTTCGTAAGTGGTTGTCAGGGTTTAATTCCTTAAACCGTATAACACAGGCAACGATTTTACTTTCGTTATCCTTTTATATCAGTCTGTTAATTACAGTTCTCTTGTTTCCTCGTCTAACAGGCTACACTTTTCAAAGCGATTGGGCGTTGTTGCTTGTTGCTACTATTCCAATAATTGCACTTGCTATTCTTTTATTGATTGAGCGAGCCACTTCAGTAAAAGCAAAATTTGCTGGCGTGGAAATTGAATTTCAGCGTACTATCACAGAACAAATAAATCAAACAGTGACTCTTGAACAAGACCGTATAGCAAAAGGGTTTACTTATGAAATTCGGCGTATTGTTCAAGAAATTCAAGATAGGGGAAACGCCCCACATGTTTTGATTGTCCGCATCGGGCGACGAAATCAAAACATGCGAATTGATTTTTTAGCATTGAGAGAATATGTTTACGAGTTAACCAAAGTTGCGCCAATAGAATATATTGTCTTTATTGATGAGTTGGATGAATATCTAGGCTTTATGCCCGTTGAGCAATTCAAGGCAAAGTATCCGCAATTTGGCATAGAAATTATGCTTCAAGACTTCCGAGATGATAACCGTCAAAATCGAGATGAGCGGTTATTCCGTGTATGGGAAAGAATATTTCGCGCTCCTTTTATTGAGTTTAGAGAATCTTGGGAAAGAGTTCAATTTGAATTGGTGTTGCCTCAATGGGACGCTCAACGAGATAATCGAAACATAACAGAACGAGATTTACCTCGCTTGGGCGCATCACGACTATATCTCCAAAACCCAACAGGTTATCAGGCATATCGCCAGATGATTGAAAATAAGGTTTCTGGAATTCCCGTTGTTGATGATAGACGAAGGTTTTTAGGTGTTGCGACGAAAGAAAAAGTTATGCAGGAAGTGTTAATCCAATTACTCGAAAAAGGGCAAAAAGCGGGCTAACAAAGCGTGCACTTGACGGGTGGGATTCTGCGGCGTTTTCGGGCTTTATCTACACCCGAACAGAATCCTGCTCTCGAAGTTTTATCTACGCCCGCCCACCCGCAAGTAACGCAAACCGTTAGGCACGCTGGCGGAACGCTGAGGGTCAACCAACACTCATTCTCAATTCAACAGGAGGTCGCATGTCAGATTATCATCGTTGTCCGAGGTGTGGGCACAAGCCCGACAGTTGGGGCGCTTCACATATGGATATCTATCGGTGTCGGAACTGCGGCACGGAATTCTGTCATCGCTGTCCAGGCAGCAATGGCGGTCGTGAGTGTCCGCGCTGTAGTTCAACGCAGTCTCAAACGGTAGGCAAGGTATACAAATAAGTGCTATTTCCAAGCACTTCATCGTCACACCTGAGTCAATGTCAATCCTTGGAGGAGCAGGTATGCGAGATGATACAGCAGAGAAACTAGCCCAGCTTGCATTCAAGGCGTTCATCTACCTTCTGTTTGGCGTCTTTATTCTGGCCTTCAAGTATCCGAAGGTCGGGATTCCCCTACTCGTTGTTGGCGGAGTAGTCCTCTGGATTATGATGTCGCAGTAAATACCCGAATCAAAGCTATCCACATAACCACATAATGAGGAGAAGTCAGATGGTACAATTGGCAGGTCAATCATGTCCCGCTTGTAGCGGTACGGGAAATGCTGTGTGCCCGGTCTGCCACAACTACAGACCTCGCGGCGGAAATTCTGTGATGCCGGATGGTCATGGGGGAACCACTAAATGCACTAACTGCGGAGGACGAGGATATGCCTTCGGAACGCAGTGTCCGACATGCCGTGGTAGCGGTGTGAAATCCTGATCCATAGGGAGAAAACATCATGAGCGAACTTGAGAATGCGAAGACCATCGTGCAAGCCTTGATGAAGCAAAAGGCGGCCTCCGATGCGCTAGAGCAGTTGAAAAGCAAAGACATCATCATCAATCGGTCTTCACTTGCTGCCCAAGCTAATGTCTTGATTGATGCAAGAGATGCTCAGCAGCAAAAGGTGGAGGAAACTCTTGGGTCTGTCAGCGCAGAAACCCGCAAGACTGTTCTGGACGCATACACTGCCGCTAATCCCAATGACGAGTTCGGCAAGTCGATAGCTGAGTACGTCAAAAAGGTGGATGGCAAGAAATAGCCGTAACAAGGCCGCGGGCGTGGGGCCCACGGCCTTGTTACGGGAGCGGTCAGGCCGTCAGGTTCGCCGTCATGGGTGGCGTTCGTCGTTGTGTGGGTCTGGTGCTTGGGCGGGGCCTAACACCACGTCCACCTGACGCCTGCGGCGGGGGGATCGTGGGTCGCGAGAGTAAGCTGGCCGCAGGCGCAGGTGACGTTTTTCGTTAGCCCGTATAATTAAAGCTCAGGTGCATTTCTTTTGGCATAGTATGCTCAAATATGACTCTTGATGATCTATTAGGCTCACCTAATTTGGTTTGGACTATTGCAATAATACTGGGTTTGGCCATACCAGTTTTATTGACATATTTAGCGCGCAATTTTGAGATTTCGGAAATTACACCAAGCCCTCCATGGGTCAAATTGACCAGAAAACCAAGAACTTCATCAGAAGCAATCCAACATAATTTGCCACAGCCAGAATATGGTCATTTTATAGGTCGGCAAAATGAACTTCGGCAGGTGACCCAGCTTTTACGTCCATATCCAGATTCCATACACGCAATAGTGACCATAGACGGAAGTGGTGGTATTGGCAAAAGTGCGCTAGCGCTAGAAGTTGCTCACCGATATTTGCAGGGCGATCGCTTAAAGTTGTCATCAAAAGAGCGTTTTACTGCCATTGTTTGGGTCAGTGCCAAAAACACTGTTTTGACCGCAGATGGGATTCTTTCTCGTAGACAGGCTTTTCGTTCTCTACAGGACATTTATTCTGCTATTGCAGTGACACTGGGGCACGATAATTTTCCACAATTGCCGCTAAACGAGCAATCAGAACTAGTGAAAAAAGTCTTATCACAAAAGCGCACGTTACTGATTATTGATAATCTGGAAACTGTTGATGATGAGACGGTAATGAGCTTTATTAAAGAGTTACCTGCCCCTACGAAGGCAATAATTACAACGCGTCATCGCATAGATGTAGCCTATCCAATTAGGCTTGAGGGATTGGAGTGGAAAGATGCTGAGGCATTAATAATAGAAGAGTGTAAAAAGAAAGTGGTTTCCTTGACAGAAGACGAAAAACGCCAATTACATAACTATACAGGCGGAGTGCCACTCGCGATGGTCTGGAGCATTGCTCAAATTGGTTATGGATACTCTCTTGATTCAATACTAAACCGTCTCAAGAATCCTGCTAGCGATGTATCTCTTTTTTGTTTTGAGACTGTAATTGAAAAAATACGTCATAAACCCTCTTTCAGATTAATAACAGCTCTTTCATTGTTCACAGATGGTGCTTCACGAGAACGACTCGGCTATTTATCTGGTCTTTCCGAAGTCGAGAGAGATGACGGACTAGTAGAACTAGAAAAGTTGTCATTGATTAATAGAAGAGGGGCATTTTTTACCATGCTTCCTTTAACAAGAGAGTATGTATTAGCTGAACTTGAAATTGCAAAAGACATCAAGAATTATCTTATGTATCGGCTAACATTAGTGCCATTTTCTGAAATTGCTCCTCAACCTTCGGACTGGTGGCAGAAAAAATCTATATCTGAGTTACGTGTTCCAATTGGCAAACGAGTTGATGGCGAATTGGTTGAGTTTACACTAGGACAGTCTTCAGGCAACATACACTCGCTTATTGTTGGAGTGACTGGTTCAGGCAAAACAAACTTTATAAATGTAATGTTAATCAACTTCGCCTTAAATTATCCTCCTGATGAACTAAATTTGTGGGTGATAGATTATAAGGGCTCAGAAGTTGGTTATGAATTCCTAGAAAAAATTCCGTATAAAGCCAAATTGGCAGTCGGTATCGAGGCTTCTGAAATCTTGAATGTTTTTGAAGAGTTGGATGAGGAAATTCAACAACGGTTAGAATTACTTAGGATGAACAATACTAGCAGTTTTGATGAATATCGAATTAGAGCAGAAAGATCTATCCCGCGTATTCTCGTTTTTATTGAGGAACCGCAAATCATAAAGGACGATTACTTGGCAAATCAGCAGTTGGTAAAATTCGTTAGACGCAGTAGGGCTGCTGGTGTTCATTTCGTTTTTTCCGCTCAGAGTGTCAGCACAATAGACCATCAGATATACCAGAATGTAAGTAGTCAGTACGTATTACGGTCTAGTTCCCAAGATGCGGAATATATTCTGGGAGGACGGTCGCAAGTTGCAAGAGATCTCCGTGTTGGCGAGGTTGTATTCAAGGATTTTTCCTCGGATAGATTAGTACGATTCCAATCGGCTTATCTTTCAGCCTCAGATATGTCATATTACACTCAGCAAATCAATCAACTTGCTAAATCTCGTGGGCACAGAGCGGGCTAACAATGCGTGCACCCGACTGGTGGGAATCGCCGCGTTTTCAGGCAGTTTGCGTGGCTTCAAGTTGGTTCCGGCAAAGCGGCGTTGCCTCGTCCCGCCCACCAGCGGGTAACGCAAGCCGTTAGGCGGCTTTATGTACTGCCGTGTTTGCGCTGTAAGCAATCTTCAATCGAATTATGGCGGCAGCAATCCGCCTCCCGATCCGGCAGCCCTGCCGGCCGGCTACAAACTCGTAGTCGGTCAATACTGGTGGCATGTTTCATCACCGTGCCAGCACAGCCGCCTAACATCAGTTCCACCTGACGCCTGCGGCGGCGAGATCAGGGACAACGAGAAGCGCCTTGCCGCAGGCGCAGGTGAACATTACCGTTCGGCGTTCCCGTGCAAAATATAAAAGTACTTGAAGTGAAGCAAAATGGCAAAACGAAATATCATTGACGAAATTCTTTCTAAAAAGAGCCGCCTTCCATTCGCCAAAAACGAGAGATGGGATTTGGTTTCTAGTCGCCTCGCCCGAATCCGTGAATCCATTTACTTGCTTGATATGCTAGAAAGCACCACGAATCAGGAAATGGACGAAGCGCAGGGTTTATTTGAAGAACTTATAGAAGCAACAAATGCCTCAATTGACTCGGCTGATATTTTGGATTTGACCTATGAAATGTCAAGATATATTCCAGTTGGGTTAGTTTCTTGTATGGAAGGATATTTTCGTGTTGTTTATGCCAACTTGTTAGACTTTGGTTCACCATACAGAGAAAACGCAAGCAAACTCGACACAAAGTTTACATTGAACATTGAAACTGTTTTTACTCTTGAGCGAAGCGCAGTCTCGTCAGGCGAATTCGTCGCACACATGTTACAAACCAGCAGTTTAGAAGACATTGACAATATAATGAGCGTATTAACAGGCGAAAAGTTTTTGGCGCAATTCAAAAAAGAATTCGCAAATTCCCAAAAGAATCAAGTCCAGATGTCTTTATTTCCTATGGATGATGAAGATTTAGCAAGTCAAGTAATAATTGATGTCAAACGATTGTTTGAGTTAAGGCATATGTACGCTCATGAAATAGACCCGCCAATTGAGAATAAAGATTTTAGTTCTATTTGGCGCGGGGCAGACGCTACATTTAAATTTATATGGAACACAGAGAGAATTCTGGAAAGATTGTTAGCCGTAAAAACTTAAAAACGCCGAACAAAGCGTGCACCTGACGTGTGGGATTCTGCGGCATTTTCAAGCATTTTTCTGGCTTCGAGTTTTTCCTGCTCCCAAGCAGAGTCCACGCCCGCCCACACGCAGGTAACGCAAGCCGTTAGCCAGCCATCCAGAAAGCATAGGTCATGATAGAGCAACGATGAACAAAATTGGGATTATTTCTCTCTTGCCCGATGAAATCAGATTCTATCAACAAGAATTGCGTCAACGAATTGCGGCAGAATTCGGTCTGGATGGCATTGCAAATCCGCCTGTCCCCGCTCACATCACGATAAAGTATCCTTTCCCAATTGAAAACTTACAGGAGATTGAGAAAACTGTTCAAGAATTTTGTACAGCCCAAAGGAAAACAACGTGGCTGCTACAAGGGTTCAACTATTTTCAGAATGCCGAGAATCCTGTAATTTTCATTGACGTCATTCCCACCAAAGCGATTCGTAAAGCCCATGCCAGTTTTCTGGAGAGCCTGCGAAAAATTAGTTGGGTACAATGGGCAAGGTTTGATAATGCAAATTTGCATTACCATGTCACACTAGCCGCACACGGGATTACTTTTGAAAATTTCCAATCCATCTGGTCATTTGTAAATCAACACGCACAACCACGTTTCGAAGCCGTTTTCGATAATCTTTCTTTAGTTCAAATCAATGAAGATTCGCGTTCTGTTTACAAGACATTTTGGTTCCAATCCCAAAAGGCTGGCTAACACCACGTGCAGCGGACGGGTGGGTACGCGCCGCGGTTTACAAGCATTTTCTTGGCTTTGGGGTTTTCCACATCTCAAACCGACTCCACGCCCGCCCACCGTCCGCCGCTAACGCCCACCGTTAGCCCGCCCCTTTCAGATGGAGTAATGCAATGACACGTCAACAACCTGATAACAAACAAAAGACAAATGCTGTTTTCAACATCGTTGCTGGCATACTGTTCTTTATAGCCGCCTTTAATTTGCTGGCAGGACAAGGCGGATTTGATTGGCTATCTTTAGTGGCAGGTATATTGTTTGTGGCTGGTGGAATTTGGGGTTTAATGCGCCAATAAGAGTCGTGTAGTGCAGTGAAACAAATTTATCAAAGGTAGTTATGCAAAATAGACAGCAACATGAGCAAGAAGTTCAGGTATTCCTTCAACAACATTTCTCAAACCAATCTTGGGAGTTAACGCTTCCAAAGGGGAGCGGAAATGAGACTTATTTTGCACACTGCAACGGGCTCACCTGTTTCGTAAAGTTAGGCGTGCAAGCAACAAAGTATCAAGTAGTGGCTTCCATCGGCTTAACACCACAAGTGCTGGCGGTGGATTCTTTGAGAGATGGCACATCCATAATCGTTCAACCTTACATTACAGGCAAAAGACCCTCGCGGAAGGATTATCATATCCGTCTTGAACAATTTGCATCAGCCATTAACCTGATACATCATAATCGCGAAGTCAAACAGGTTCTTCCCAAAGTTTCATCTGACCTTTATAGCGTCGTGGGGCTGGAGTCACTTGCCCACATTCAACAGAAATGGGAACGCTACAAGTCGGAAGTTCCAGATGTGGCTGATTTCGTAGACGAGAGTCTCGATTACCTCAGACAACAGGTTACAGGTTTTCAAGGAACAGGTTTGGTAGCGTCGCACAATGATATTTGCAATGCAAACTGGCTTATCTCAACTGATGGGCAACTTTACTTGATAGATTTAGAGTCTATGTCGCTAGACGACCCAGCGGTTGATATTGGCGCGACGCTTTGGTGGTATTATCCGCCGAAGTTGCGAGAAAATTTTCTGGTAAAAGCAGGCTATATAAACGATACGACGTTTGAAAAACGTATGCAAGTACGAATGGCAATGCACTGTCTCAATATTATCCTTCCGCGTGAGCAAAGTTTTGACGAGTTCGACCCTGCCTCATTTGACGAGTCACTAACCGATTTCAAGGCTATATTTGCTGGCAAAGAGAATCCTGAAGGGTACGATGATTAATATCGGTCATAAGTTAAAAACAAAAAGCGGGCTAACAAAGCGTTAGCCCGCCCGCGCAAAATTAACATCATTTAAAAGACCAATGAACATATTATCATCCAGACTATATGAGAAAGAACATGATTTGAAACAAATGCAGAATTTGTTGATGGAAGCGCGTTTGCTCACGAATGACTGGCATTATTCGCACGTTGGCGAGTTAACCTTCAATTATTTCATGGTTGCCTGCCATCTAAATCCACAAGAACACATTCGTCTCTGGCATGATAATGGCAAATTGATTGGTTATGCCATTCTAGGGGAAGACCCTTTATTTGATTGCCAAGTATTGCCAGAATATGAATGGTCTGGTATCGAAACCGAAGCGCTCATGTGGGCGGAAGCGCGAATAAACGAACTCCGAAAACATGATGAAAAAAAATGGGGCGGGAATCTTGTTTCGGGCTCACGGCAGGATGACGCAAAACGAATTGTTTTTTTAGAACAGCACGGTTTCCAATCCTGCGGCGATTCCGCAGAAGTAAATATGTTACGCTCGCTGGATGAGCCAATTCCCGAATCACAATTGCCTCACGGCTATCAAGTACGTGAAGTATTAGAAACAGGCGAAATTACAAACCGCGCATCCATCCAACGCAAAGTATGGCATCCGTGGACAGTTGGTAACGTCAGTGACGATGATTACGCTCGCTTTATGCAACTACCTGGTTATTATCGTGACCTTGATATTGTTTCGATTGCGCCAAATGGAATTATTGCCGCGTATGTGAATGGATGGATTGACCCGCTTAACAAGATTGGTGATTTTGGACCAGTTGGAGCACTTCAGGATTATCGCAGGCAAGGATTAACACGCGCTGCCTTGCTTGAAGGTTTGCGCCGAATGAAGGCTTATGGAATGAATCGCGTATGTATCTCTACTGGTGTATCAAATGTACCAGCAAGACAACTCTACGAATCCATTGGGTTTAAAGTTGTCAACAGGTATCTTGATTATGCGAGATGATAGAAAAACAAAAAGCGAGTCTTCAAACGCAAAAAGCGGGCTAACAAAGCGTGCACCTGACGTGTGGGATTCTGCGGCATTTTCAGGCATTTTTCTCGCTTCGAGTTTTTCCTGCTCCCAAGCAGAATCCACGCCCGCCCACACGCAGGTAACGCAAACCGTTAGGCCGCAAGAAAACGAGAAAAGGAACAGGAGAAGGCACGATGAGAATTCAAAAACTATCAAAAAAACGTCTTCATCGCTTTTGGGAGATCAGATTACCAAACCAGGAACAACTCTTGGAACGCTTCACGAGCATCGGGCTTCTTCCTCAGGATTACAATCTCTCTCCCCTTGAGCTCGTCTGCGCATGCAGCTTGATGCTTGAACACAAAACAATTTATGATACCTGCCAATCCATTGATCAACTAAAAAACGAAAGTGTCGAATCCAAGTTTGATGATGCATTTTTCCATCAATTGGAAGATACCATCTCAGAAATGGAAATGGCCGGGATGCGAATTCAAGCCAGGAAATTGCGAAAACTAGGTCAAGGATTAGCATCCGCTCAAGGGAATGGTTCTTGGCAACCCCATTGGAAAAAAGAAATCAACACTAAGCTGATATCAGCTATCAAAGATGAACCTTTCTTGCCTCAGCAAGGTTGAACATTGAACCTGCTCGGAAACAGAACGCGGTCTTGGCATCGGAACGCGTGCTCTGATTCGAACCAGTATTCAAGCCAAAGCCGCTTAGTTACTCAATGGGTATTGTGAGTGCAAAGCCGGTCAAAAAATTTGCTATCGAAGATGAATTCCAGTTCATATCCCCGTTCCGCAAATTTTTTCACCTTCATTGTTGTTCAAGCGAGTTTTCTCGTAGAAATAGATAAGATAAACGCAGAGCTTGGTAGCATCATCCTTACTAGAACCTTGCTAAAATAGGATGAAAAAGAAAATACGGCCTAACACGCATTCCAGCCGACCTCGCTTTCGCTCGGAGAAACCGCGGAGCGTTTTGCCAATGGTCGCTATGGTTTACAATTGTTCAGGAGCGAAACCCCTCGCTCGGCGGCTGAATAACACGTTGGGCTGCACGCCGTGAATGAGGTAACGAAAGATGACACTTGACGGCATTGAGAACTTCATCCGTTGGATTGGAATCGCAGTGGGGCTTGCGACCTTAGCAGTAGCATTGTGGCAAGGGGTATGGCGCGGCCTGCAACAGCCTTCAGGGCGAACAACCGGCAACGCGCGTATAGCGCTGCGATCCCCACTTCTGCTCATTTTGGGTTTGCTCTGGATAGGCATGTGCGTTATTTTGTGGCGACCAGTACCATTCTTGATCTCGAGATCTGTACGCATTGCTGCTTTGTTGACAGGCGCATTGTTGTATTTTCTGGGACTGGCCTTTTACCTTTGGGGAGCTAAAACACTGGGGACGATGTACAAACCATCAAGCGCTTTTGGAGTATTCTCTACCGGACATTTTCATGAAGGATTAGCTCGGGAGGTAAATCGAAGCGAACAGGCAAAGTCCAGCCGACCTTGAGATGATGCTTGAACCAGT
>JAANMX010004598.1_pt1 | contig 10721 bp, 5 predicted proteins | sample 7279681 | NCBI WGS metagenome assembly JAANMX01 (sample SAMN14094542, study PRJNA606508) | bioreactor metagenome | isolation source: A lab-scale SPAN reactor treating ammonium-rich wastewater day 351 | place: Ireland: Galway | collected 2018-01-01
GTAGGGCGCGAAATCCCTTTCGCGCCACGGGCAACCGGCAGGGCCGTGCGTGGCGCGGATGGGAATCCGCGCCCTACAAGACGCGACAGGGTGAGGTGCAAGGATCCTATACGGTTTGTCGAGGGCACATCGGTCGAGGAGTACGCCTTACGCGAGGATTTGGGCGCCGCCCTGACGCGCCGTAACAGGGCCAGCGCACGGGTCATCGAGCGGCTCTCAGTCGAGAGGATTGCCTCATGGTTCGTTTTGGGCGACGCGGGGCCAGCCCCTTTCGGGATTTGGGTTGCCAGCCACCCATTGCCACGCACCATGGATCTCACTGCTCCAAACGCATCACACCCAAGACATGAAAGCTCTCTCGACCCTCATCTTCGCCTCCGCCCTCATCCCCCTCGTCGCCACCGGCGCGCCGCACGAGAATCGCTCCCGGCCCAACGTGCTCTTCATCGCCATCGACGACCAGAACGACTGGATCGGCCACCTGGGCGGTCACCCGCTCGCGAAGACCCCAAACATCGACCGCCTCGCGGCGCGCGGCACGGCATTCCTCAACGCGCACGTGCAAAGCCCCCTCTGCAATCCCTGCCGCACCAGCCTCCTGCTCGGCCTCCGGCCCACGACGACCGGCATCTATGGCCTCGCCCCATGGTTTCGCACCGTCCCGAAGTGGCGCGATCGCGTCACCCTCCCGCAGCATTTTGCCGCGCAGGGCTACCGGACGCTCGCCACAGGAAAAATCTACCACGGTGGCGCCGGAGGCGGGGGCGGCGCCGGCAAGGCCAAGCGCAAGGGCCCGGGCAAGGCCCCGGACCACGGGGCACAGGATCCACCGGAATTTCAGGTCACGGGCAAGGCCGGTGGCCTCGGCGCCAAACCCGAAAAGAAACTCATCCCGCCGACCCCGATGGGCAACCACCCGCTCATGGACTGGGGCGTCTTCCCGCACCGCGACGAGGACAAGGGCGACTATCAGGTCGCCAGCTGGACCATCGAGCAGATCCAGAACGCGCCCAAGGATCGCCCCTTCTTCCTGGCCGCCGGTTTCTTCCTCCCACACGTGCCCTGCTACGCAACGCAGAAATGGTTCGATCTCTACCCCGACGACGACAGCGTGCTCCCCATCGTCAAGGCGGACGACCGCGACGACACGCCGCGCTTCTCCTGGTACCTGCACTGGGAACTGCCCGAGCCCCGGCTGAAATGGGTGACGGAAAACAACCAGTGGCGCAACCTGGTCCGCAGCTACCTCGCCTGCACCAGTTTCGTGGACGCGCAGGTCGGGCGCATCCTCGACGCCCTCGACGCGGCCGGCCTCGCGGAGAACACGATCGTCGTCCTATGGGGCGACCACGGATGGCATCTGGGCGAAAAGGGCATCACCGGGAAAAACACCCTCTGGGACGATGGCACCCGCGTGCCGCTCGTCTTCGCCGGTCCCGGCGTGAAACCGGGCCAGCGATGTGCCCGCCCCGCCGAACTGCTCGACATCTATCCGACCCTCATCGACCTCTGCGGCCTCCCCACGCGCGACGACCTCGAGGGCATCAGCCTCCTCCCCCAGCTGGAAGACGCCACCGCGATCCGCGAGCGCCCCGCCATCACCAGCCACAACCAGGGGAACCACGGGATCCGCAGCGAGCGCTGGCGATACATTCGGTACGCCGACGGCAGCGAGGAACTCTACGACATGCAAGCCGATCCGAACGAGTGGAACAACCTCGCCGGACAGGCCAAGTACGCCGACGTCATCGCCGAACACAGGCGCTGGCTGCCGAAGATCGACGAGCCCCCCGCCCCGGGCAGCGCCTCGCGCGTCCTGACATACGATAAAGCCACCGACACCGCCATCTGGGAGGGAAAGACCGTCAAACGCAACGACCCCATCCCGGAATGACGATTTCCGATGGACGATGCCAGATGGTTGATCCGCATCCCGCGATCTTCCATCGAGATTCGGCAATGCAGAATCTAATTGGCGCTGCGGCATCGCCGTTTTGGGACGTTTCGTCAGCAATGTCCCCGAATGCCGTCGTTTGGAGGGCGCGCATCGAAAGGAATGCGGCCGCTGCTATTCGACGACCAGCCCTTCCGCATCGATCGCACTGACCGGTGGCCGGGCGTCCGGTCGCCCGGTTTCAAAAACCGCCTTCCGGATCGTCACCCGCGAGGCGTGGCGGACAAACAGCCCGTGCGCGGGTAGCACGCCGAAATTCCCTGCGTGCGGGTAGACCTCCGGGCGCTCCGGGATGTCCTCGGCGGTGGGCGCCGCCTCCACTCCGCCGGGCACGCGCACGCGCACCCCCTCGATGAGCACATCCTCCACCGGGTGCCCCGGGAGACCGGAAATGCAGGCATCATAGGCAGACTCTGGCCGTGCGGTGGCCCACTCCGCGCCGGGGATGCCATGCTCGAGCAGGATCTCGCGCCACCCCCGCGACGAAACGGTGGCCTCGAGGTCCCGGATCCGGATGCCGCGGAGATGGCCTGGCCGCGGCTGAAGGCCCTTGGCCCAGTAATTGGGTCGCAGCCGCGCGCCAAGCCGGATGTTCAGCGCCACCAAGGCGTCATGCGCCCGGATGCGCTCCGCACTGATCCCGGACGACTCGGAACCGTCCACCGAATACAACTCCAGCGCTTTCGCGCCATAGCAGGTCAGATCGCGGCAGGCGATGTTCTCGTACACGCCGCGGGTTTCGGTGCCCAGCTTGAACGCCCCCCGATAGGTGTGGCAGACATTGCCAACCACCTCGATGTTGCGATTGACCCGTTCGGCGAGCTGGCTCTTGATCACGATCGCGTCGTCGTCGGAAATCACCGTGCAACCCTCGATCTTCACATCCTCGCAACCGGAGAGGTCGATCCCATCGTTGTTGCGGCCGGGCAGCAGGCTGCGGACGGTGACCCGGCGGATGCTGAGCCCCACGCAGCGGATGTGGTGCTGAGTCCAGGAACCCGAGTTCACCGTGCTGACGCCCTCGATTCGCACGTTCCCACAATTCTCCGTCAGGACCACGTAGTGGCGCCAGTCCCGCGCGCCGGTGAAGGTGCCCCGCCCATCGATGATGCCCTCCCCGGTGATCGCCACGTTCTCCACTCCGGCGGCGTGGATCAGCGCCTTGACGGGATAGTGTTCCCGGTTCATCGAGGCGAGAATCGTCGCTCCGCGGCTGAGGTGCAACCGGACATGATCGCGCAGCTCGATGGTCCCCGTGCAGTAGCTTCCGGGAGGCAGCCAGACAATCCCTCCGCCTTGCTCCGCGCAGCGGTCGATCGCCCGTTGCAGCGCTCTCTGATCGTCATCGATCCCATTTCCCGTGGCACCCAGCTCGCGGACATTCAGACAGCCGGGGCTAGGAGCGACGGCATCGGACTCGGCCGGGGCCTTCGCTTCAGGCGGAATCGGGCGGACGCCCTCGTCGAACGGCGCCAGTTGCTGCGCCACCGAACAGTCATTCACACTCCCGTCTCCCAACTGGCCGAACCCGTTGTGGCCCCAAGCCCACAGGCGGCTCGCCTGATCGCGCGCAACCACGTGGTGCGGGCCGGCCGCGACCGCCGCCAATCCACCGAGGGCGGGCAGCACGCTTCCGCCCGCCCGTTCTCCGATGCCGAGTGGGAATTCCACCGATTCACCCGTCTCGCCGTGGGTCCAGCAGAGCCGGACCGCAGTGGCGAAATCGTCGTCTCCCTCGTGGGACCCGAACATCAGCCTCGTCAGCAGAATCGCGAATGGCTTGCCCGCCTCCGCCTGGGCCGGGTACACGAGGGCCGCCTGGGTCTCCACGTTCCCGGCGCGCCGCTCCACCGTGCCGCTCCTGGCGCCGCCCGCCGCGCCCTCACTCACCAGCAGCGGCGGTCCATCGAAGCGATCCTCCACCTCCAGGTCCTTGACCCCTTCTTTGAGGTGCCCCCGATCCGTGTAACGGTAGACCAAGCTTGCGTGCCAGGTTCCGGGACGTGGTAGTTTACCCGTCAGTTGCCGGCCGGATCGGACCGGGCCGAAGGTATCCCGATTTCCGCCGCCAATCGATCCAACCCCCAGCTCGCCATACATGCTCCAACCGGCCGCGCCGGCCCCTCCGGATTGGGACAGGAAGTAGCTCGCTTCGAAACCCGCCGACACCGCGCGAGCCGCAGTCACAAGGCTGTGCTCCTTTACGTCCCACAGCGCCGTCACGGGGCTGGGCAAGTTGCGCTTTCCCCCGTCCTCCCAGAAGCCGCCACGCGCGCCGTCGCCAAGTTGCCCGGTGCCGTTGTATCCCCAAGCGTAGAGCTTGCCGTCCCCCGTCACCGCCAGGCTGTGCAATCCGCCGCCTGCGATCGCTGTCACCCTTCCCAGCTTGCCCTTGCCGTCAGGACCCACCACGGGCCGCGGCAGCGCGGAGTGCGTGCCGGCCCCGAGCTTGCCATTGCCGAGCTGGCCGTTCCAGTTGCTGCCCCAGGTCATCAGCGTGCCGTCGCTCAAGAGGGCGAGACTGTGCTGCCCGCCCGCGGCAATGGCGACCACGCCGCTGAGTCCCGGCACGCGGCGAGGCGTGGCGACCGGACTCCCCGTTTCGCGGACGCCGTCGCCAAGCTGCCCATGGGAGCGGCAACCCCAGGTATACACACTCCCGTCGCGGGCCAGCGCGAGACTGTGATCCCAGCCCGTGGCGATGGCGGCCACGGGCTGCTCAAAACCCTCGACCAGCACCGGCAGCGGCTCCATTTCCGCCAGCCCGAATCGGCCGTTGCCGAGTTGACCCGTGGTGTTCCGGCCCCACGCATGAACTCGCCCATCCATGGTCAGCGCCAAGGAATGCCAGGAAGCGGCCACGGCCACCACACCGGTCAGGCCCACCACCGGCCGCGGCCGCAGCGTCCGGGATGCGTCCGGCTGTCCCAATTGCCCATGGGAGTTGTCACCCCAGGTCCAGACACGCCCATCCTGGACCGCCATTGAATGCGTCCAGCCCGCGGCGATGTCCGAAGCGGATGCGCTAATCGGAAACAGACACAGGCCAAGAAACGCCGTCAGCCTGACAGAAAATCGTGTTTTTGACCGGCCCATCCCGCATGATGTGAGCGTCGGCGGTTGCACCCGTCAAGTTTCGAGAGTTTAAAAGATCGATGTGTGCGCACAAGGGGACAATGGCGGAACGGTATATCTTCGTGAATCCCGACTTGCCTGACGACGCCTATGCGGCTGAAATCTACCCGAAAAGCCATCGAACATGAGCACGCATTGCATTCCCTCCGCCGCCGCCGCCCTCTGGCTGTCGATCGCCTGCGCCGCGGCGGCCGCTCCGCCCCCCGTCCCCGCCCCCGCCCGGCCAAACATCCTATTCGCCATCGCCGACGACTGGGGGCCGCACGCCGGGGCCTACGGCACGAAGTGGGTGAAGACGCCCGCCTTCGACCGCCTCGCGCGCGAGGGGCTCCTTTTCCTCAACGCCTACACCCCGATGGCAAAGTGCGCCCCCTCCCGCGCCATCGCGCTCACCGGGAGGCACCTCTGGCAACTTGAGGAGGCCGGCAACCACATGGCCTACTTTCCCGCCAAGTTCAAGAGTTGGCCCGAGGTCCTCACCGACAAGGGCTGGCACATGGGGATGACCGGCAAAGGCTGGGCCCCGGGGATCGCCAACGATGCCGATGGGAAACCCCGCCTCATCACCGGGAAACCCTTCACCCGCCGCAAAGCCGAACCACCCACGAAGGCCATCTCGCCCATCGATTACGCCGCCAACTTCATCGATTTCCTCGACGCCGCACCCGATGGCGCGCCCTGGTGTTTCTGGTGTGGCACGACCGAGCCGCACCGCGCCTACGAGTTCCAGTCCGGTGCCAACAAGGCCGGCAAGCGCACCGCCGACATCGACCGCGTCCCCGCGTATTGGCCAGATATCGACACCGTGCGCCACGACATGCTCGACTACGCGCTCGAGGTCGAACACGTCGACGCGCACCTCGCGCGCATGATCGCCGAACTGGAGAAACGCGGCTCCCTCGACAATACCCTCATCATCGTCACCAGCGACCACGGCATGCCCTTCCCCCGCGTCAAGGGCCACGCCTACCACGACTCCAACCATGTCCCGCTCGCCATCCGCTGGGCCCGCGGCATCCAGAACCCTGGGCGCGCGATCGAGGATTTCGTCGATTTCACCGACATCGCCCCGACCCTCCTCGATGTGGCGGGCATCTCCCAGGGCGACACCGGCATGCAGCCCATCACCGGCAAGAGCTGGCGCCCCATCTTCGCCAGCGACCGCGCGGGAAGGGTCCTCGCCGAGCGCGACCACGCCCTCGTCGGCAAGGAGCGCACCGACGTCGGCCGACCCCATGACTGGGGCTACCCCATCCGCGGCATTGTCACCCCCGAGTTCCTCTTCCTCAAAAACTACGAGCCCTCCCGCTGGCCCGCCGGCAACCCGGAGACCGGTTACCTGGACACCGATGGCAGCCCCACGAAGACCGCCATCCTCGACTTGGGCCGCAAGGACCGCGGCGATACGTTCTGGCGCCTGAATTTTGGCATGAGGCCCGCCGAGGAGCTCTACGACCTCAGTGCCGACCGAGACTGCGTCAAAAACCTCGCGGCCGATCCCGCGCACGCCCAGACCGCGAAGGCCTTGAGGGAGCGCATGGAGTCCCAGCTCGCCGCCCAGGGCGACCCACGCATGTCCGGAAAGGGACACGTCTTCGACGGATACAAACCCACCAACGGCGCCGGCTTCTACGAGAGCTACATGCGCGGGGAGAAACCCAAGGCCGGATGGGTGAACGAGACCGATTTCGAGAAACAACCCATCAAGCCATAAGGCATGCCCACCGCGATCCCCTTCCTTTGTCTGGCGCTCGCGGGTAGCGCGACCCTGCATGCCACCGCCGGCGCCGCGCGTCCCAATATCGTCCTCTTCATGGCCGATGACTTTGGCTACGAGTGCGTCACCGCCAACGGGGGCCAGTCCTATCAGACGCCGCACCTCGACCGCCTCGCCGCCACCGGGGTGCGTTTCGAGTCCTGCCACGTCCAGCCTCTGTGCACGCCGACGCGCGTGCAGCTCATGACCGGGCGGTACAACGTCCGCAACTACCTCAACTTCGGCACGCTCCCGCGGACGGAGAGGACCTTCGCGAACCTCCTCGCCGATGCCGGCTACGCCACGGCCATCTGCGGCAAGTGGCAGCTCGGGAAAGAGGCCGATGCGCCGCAGCACTTCGGTTTCGGGGAAGCCTTCCTCTGGCAGCACACGCGCCGCCCGCCACGCTATGCCAACCCCGGCCTTGAGCATGACGGCTCCGAGAAGGACTTCCACGGCGGCGAGTACGGACCAAAACTGATCAGCGATTTCGCGCTCGATTTCATCGGGCGGCACCGGGACCGCCCCTTCTTTCTGTATTACCCGATGATCCTCACCCACGATCCGTTCCAGCCCACGCCCGACAGCCCGGATTGGGACCCCAGGGCCATTGGCGAAACCGTGAACAGGAACGTGAAGCATTTCGCCGACATGACCGCCTACATGGACAAGATGATCGGTCGCCTCGACGCCAGACTCGGCGAACTCGGCATCCGGGATAACACGCTGCTGATGTTCATCGGCGACAACGGCACGCACGGGAGCGTCACCACCCGTTTCAAAGGCGCCGAGTACCGCGGCGGCAAGGGCACCACCACCCGACGCGGCACGCACGTCCCCTTCATCGCGAGCTGGCCCGCCGCCATGAAACAGCCCCGCGTGAACCGCGACCTCATCAGCGCCGCCGATTTCCTGCCCACGATCTGCGAGGCCGCCGGCGTCCCCGTGCCCCCTGGCATCGATGGCGTCAGCTTCCTGCCCCAGCTCCGCGGCGACAAAGGCTCCCCGCGGGAATGGCTCTACTGCTGGTATTCGCCGCGCCAGAGGCCCGACATGACGGTGCGCGAATTCGCATTCGACCACGACCACAAGCTATACCGCGACGGAAAGTTCTTCGCCCTCGGAGCGGATCCGTTCGAGGAGACGCCCCTGCAAACCGACGCGCTCACCGGGGCCGCAGCCTCTGCGGCCGCCAGGCTGCAAGACGTCCTCGCCCGCTTCAAGGACGCCCGCCCGCCCGAACTCGACCGGCAGTTCGAACAATCCCCCCCGGATCAGCCCGCGCCCAAAAAAATGAAACGGAATAGGAAGAAATAACCGCCCCAACCGAGCACCCCATGAGAAACATCCTCACCCTATTAGCCTCGTGCTTCCTTCTGGCCCCGTTCGCCACGGCCTCTTCTCACCCCAACATCGTTATCTTCCTCGTCGATGACATGGGCGTGATGGATACCTCCGTGCCTTTCCTCACCGGCGCGGACGGAGAACCAAAGCGCTACCCGCTGAACGATTTCTATCGCACGCCGGCCATGGAACGCCTCGCGGGCCGCGGCATCCGCTTCAACAATTTCTGCGCCATGAGCGTGTGCTCCCCCACGCGCATCTCGATCATGACGGGCCAGAACGCGGCCAGGCACCGCACCACGAATTGGATCAACCCCGAGAAGGATAACGCCGGCCCCAACGGGCCGCCCGACTGGAACTGGAAGGGCCTCGCGCGCGGCGACGTCACCCTCGCCTCCCTGCTCCGCGCCCAGGGCTTCCGGACGATCCACGTCGGCAAGGGCCACTTCGGCCCGCGCGACACCGAGGGCAGTGACCCGTCCAATCTCGGCTTCGAAGTCAACGTTGGCGGCGCGTCCATGGGCGCGCCCGGCAGCTACTACGCCAAGGAGAACTTCGGCCACGGCACCAAGCGCGCCCACAACGCCGTCCCCCACCTCGAGAAATACCATGGCACCGATATCTTCCTCACCGAGGCGCTCACCATCGAGGCCAAGGCGCGCGTCGCCGATGCGGCGCGGGATGGTAAACCCTTCTTCCTGTACATGGCCCACTATGCCGTGCACGCGCCGTTCCAGTCCGATCCGCGCTTCGCGGACCATTACATCAACTCCGGCAAACCGAAGGACGCCCAGGCCTTCGCCACCCTCATCGAAGGCATGGACAAGTCGCTGGGCGACCTCCTCGACCACCTCGACTCGCTGGGGATCGCCGAGAATACCCTGGTCATGTTCCTTGGCGACAACGGCAGCGACGCGCCACTGGGCCACCAGCACGAGGTGGCCTGCGCCGCCCCCCTCCGGGGGAAGAAGGGCGCGCACTACGAGGGGGGCATCCGCGTGCCCTTCATCGCGGCCTGGGCCAAACCCTCCTCCTCCAACACCCACCAACAGCGCCTGCCAATACCCGCCGGTTGCCTCCAGGGCCAGCAGGCCGCCGTCCAAGACATCTTCCCGACCATCCTCGATCTCCTGGATGTCCCGCCCCCAAAGGGCCACGTGGTCGATGGCTTCAACATGGCCACCCTGCTCTCCGGAAAGCCCGATCCCAACCGGCCCGAGGCATTCCTGATGCACTACCCCCACTCGCCCCACCGGAGCGAATACTGGACCAGTCTCCGGGATGGCGCATGGAAAGTCATCTATCATTACTTCCCATCCGACGCCTCCGGCGGCTCTCACTACCAGCTCTTCCACCTCAAGGACGATCCCTTCGAGCAGACCGACCTCGCCGCCTCCCGCCACGATGAACTCCGCCGCATGATGCGGGAACTCATCACCTCACTCGAGCACCACAACGCCGCCTATCCCGTCGACAAGGACGGACAGACCCCGCTGAAACCACGGTCGCCCTAGCTCGAAAATTCCAGACGTAGCCACGGCCGTGAGGCCGTGGATCTTCCCACGCGTGGCCCATCTGTTACCAGATGGGCTACATTTTCACCCCCGGTGGTCCCCCGCGTGCGGGGCACGGGATCTAGCGAGAAACTTCGCCTCCGGTGCCGTCACACAGAGACGCCATCTGCAAATTTTTTAGGCCGCCTGTGCCAGGCGCCTGCGGGAATGAAGTTTCCCCATGAATTTTGGACTTGCTGCGGCGTTGGTGCGCCGCTTTCGATTCCCTCTGGACCCCCGGTTGCCCGACGATTAACCTGTCGCCGTGATGCGTCCGGTTCGCACAGGGCTGGCCACAGGAGGAGAAAAGATGCGGGCGGGCTATTCCCTCGGGACCCGCTCCGGCAGGTTCCTTCCGCTCCCGTTCCTATTCGCGTTCTCGCTCTCCTTCACGGTCGCCGCCGACCGGCCCAACATCATCCTCATGATGGGAGACGACCACGGATGGGAGGAGACCGGCTACAACGGCCACCCCCATGTCAGGACGCCCGTGCTCGACGAGATGGCCGCCACCGGATTCAAGTTCGAGCGCTTCTATGCCGCCCACCCCTCCTGCTCCCCCACCCGCGCCAGCTTTCTCACCGGCCGCCACCCGAACCGCATGGGCACTTTCGCCCCGGGCTGGTCCTTCCGTCCCGAAGAAATCACGATCACCCATCTCCTCGCGAGGGCCGGCTACCACTGCGCGCATCTCGGGAAGTGGCATGTCGGCGCGGTCAAGAAGGAGTCCCCCGTCAATCCCGGCGCCATGGGTTTCCACGAGTGGCTCTCGCACGACAATTTCTTCGAGATGAATCCATCGCTCTCCCGCAACGGTGCGCCGCCGGAGCCTTTCGCGGGCGAGAGTTCCGACGTCCTCGTCGGCGAGGCCATCCGCATCATCGACAGGGCCCGCGCCGCCGACAAACCCTTCTTTCAGGTGATCTGGTTCGGGTCGCCGCACGAGCCCTACAGCGGACTGCCCGCCGACCTCGCGCTC
>JAANMX010004599.1_pt1 | contig 10720 bp, 7 predicted proteins | sample 7279681 | NCBI WGS metagenome assembly JAANMX01 (sample SAMN14094542, study PRJNA606508) | bioreactor metagenome | isolation source: A lab-scale SPAN reactor treating ammonium-rich wastewater day 351 | place: Ireland: Galway | collected 2018-01-01
ATCGTATCGGTCGAAGGCGTTGCCGCCGATGTGGTCGCGGCGGTCGATGATGGTGCAGCGCCGGCCCAGCTGCGAGGCGAGGCGTTCCGCCAGCACGGCCCCGGCGAAGCCGGCGCCGACGATGAGGATGTCGAACTCGGGGTTCAAGGTTCGGGGTCTAATGCGGAATGATGCAAGAGATGGCGGGGATGACCCCGATCAGCCGTGAAGGCACTTGAGGGCATCCCGGTTGGCGTCCACCCATCCCAGAAGGCGATCGAGTCCGGTCTCGATATCGGTGCGTGGTTCCCAGCCGAAGTCACCATGGGCCAGGTGGGTGTCGCACACGAAGACCTTCTGGTCGCCGGGACGGGAGTCCGCGAAGCGGATCTCGGGTCGCCGCCCGAGCTTGCGTTCGAGGATTTTCACGAATTCGAGCAGCGACATCTGGAATCGACCCCCGCCGATGTTATAAGCCTTGCCGGTCGTGACGTCTATCCGCCCTATCGCCCGCCAATAGGCGTCGACGAGATCGTCGACGAACAGGACGTCGCGCACCTGTTTGCCATTGCCGAATATCGTGATGGGGCGCCCCAGCATCGCGGAGATCGCGAACCACGCGACCCAGCCCTGGTCCTCGATGCCAAACTGATGGTAGCCGTAGACGCAGCTCTGCCGAAAGACGACCCCCTTGAGCCCGAAACAGCGCGTGTGGTCGAGCACGTACTGGTCGGACGCGCCCTTCGAGCAACCGTAGGGCGAGTGGAAATCGAGCGGGTGTGATTCGGGCGTACCGTTCTGGAGCTCGGCGTATTCGTAGCGGGTGTCGAGCTCGCGGACGGCCGTGCCCGACTGGCTGCCATAGACCTTGTTCGTCGATGCGAACAGGAGCGGGGCCGTGATCTCGAGGGTCCGCATGGCCTCGAGGACATTGAAGGTGGCGAGGAGGTTTGCCTCGAAGTCGCGGCGCGGGTCGGCCATCGAGGTGGTCACGGCCACCTGTCCGGCGAGATGGAAGACGGCGGTTGTCTCGCGATTCCGTTCGAAGACCCGACGGGTGAATGCCGCGTCCGCGAGGTCGCCCCGGAGCACCTCGACCCGATCGCCCCCCTCGTCCTGAATCCGGCGGAGGTTCCATTCGGTCCCGGCTCGCGAGAAGTTATCGGCGATCATCACCCGGTGGCCGCGGCCGAGCGCGGACAGGCAGACGTTGGTGCCGATGAAGCCCGCGCCGCCGAGGACCAGGACATGCCCGCTATCTGCCATGGGACCTTTCTAGCCTGCCCCGCGTTGCCCGCGCAAGCGATGTCAGGCCTGTCGCTTGGAGCGGTGCCGTCCCTTGAAGGTCAACTCGGCGATCCCGGATTTGTCCAATTGGCCGAGGCCCGATTTGACCATGCGGGCGTACTGCCGTCGGGTCGCGGCGGCCAGGGGGAGGTCCATGCCCTTCTCGGCGGCCAGATTCAGCGCGATGCCGGAGTCCTTGGCGGCGTGCTCGGCGGAAAAGAAGCAGGCGTGGTCGCGGTTCTGCATGTCCTCGCCGTCGGTCTGCAGCACGCGCGAGGCGGCGCCGGTCTGGGAGAAGACATCGCGGACGAGGGTGAGGTTTAGCTTGTGGGCGTCGGCGAGGGCGAGGCCCTCGGCCAGGCCCGCCGTGTTGATGTTCATGACCATGTTGACCAGCGCCTTGAGGGTGGCGGCCTGTTCGGCCGAGCCGACGTCGCGGGTCGAGCCGGCGATCTTCTCCAGCAGGGGCCGGGCCCGGTCGAACGTGGCGAAGTCGCCCCCGCACATCAGGTAGAGGGTGCCCTCGCGGGCCTGGGTGATGCTCGAGGCCATGCAGGCGGCGAGCGAGACCGCGCCGGCTCGCTTGGCCGCTCGCTCGACCTCGCGGTGGACGGATGGGGTGATCGTCGCGCAATTGACGAAGAGCCGGCCCCTGGCGCCCTTCAGCAGGCTGTCGCGCCCGGAGGGCGCGGCGAAGATGCGGCGCATCCCGGCGTCATCGCTGACCACGGTGAAAATGACATCCGCCGCGGCGGTCACATCGGCCAGCATCTTCGGCGCCGCGGTGCCGAGCTCCTTGGAGAGCTCGACCGCGGCCTCTCGGCGCGCGTCGTATACCGCCGTGATATTCTCCCCGCGGTCCTTGAGCCGCCGGGCCATGTTGGCCCCCATGCGGCCGACGCCGACAAATCCGATGCGATCTCCCATGATGGCTCCTTGGCTTCCCGCGGTTGTCGGGTTTGCGAAAAATGTGGCCGAGGCCGGGAAAATGTCTACTCGGGCCCGTGCTGGTTTTGCACACGCTGGTTCCCGAACTCCGAGGTTTGAAGTTTCTGGTCAGATCTCATGCCCCGCACGCGGGGCACCACCGGGAAGAAAATGTAGCCCCTCCGGTCACGGAGGGGCCCACGGCCTCACGGCCGTGGCTACGTTTGGAATTTTCGAGTCAGCGCCCGCGGCGGTGTTTCAGGAGCCAATCGAACACGGCGGGGCTGTCGTAGGTCTCGGTCCAGGAATCGTGCTGGGCCTCGGGGTAGACCGTGAACTCCACGGTGCCGCCGGCGCGCTTGAGGGCCTCGACCATCTTCTCCGATTCGGAGAGCGGCACCACCGGGTCTTTCGCGCCGTGGAACACCCAGGCCGGGAGATCTTTCATCGCCCTGGCGAGGAAGGGCCTGCCGCCGCCGCAGATCGGGGCGACCGCGGCGAAACGGTCGGGGAATTCGCAGGCGAGGCGCCAGGTGCCGTAGCCCCCCATGCTGATGCCGGTGCAGTAGACGCGGTCGGGATCGACGCGCTGGGAGCCCTGGACCTGATCCAGCAGGGCGACCAGCGCGATCACCTGTCCGGTGCTCTCCCACCACGCGTCTGCCGGGCACTGGGGCGCGACGACGATGCAAGGCAGATCCCTTCCGGCCGCGATGAGTTTCGGCGGGCCGTGCTTCTTGACCTTCTCGAGGTCGTCGCCGCGCTCGCCGGCCCCGTGCAGGAATAGCATCAGAGGCCATCGCTTGGCGGTGTCGTCGGCATATCCCTTCGGGAGATAGAGCCAGTATTTCAGCGCGACGTCGCGGGTCACCGTCTTCTTTAGGGTCATCGGCTGCAGTTTCATCGTTTCCTGGGCGGGCGCTGTGATCGGGGCGGCGGCGAGAAGCGCCGTCGCCGCGAGCATTTTGGTGTCAATCATGTTGGGTGTTCGGTTGGGATCGGAAGCCTGCGAGAATCCGTCGGCGCGGGGAAGGAAAATGACAAACGGCGGGATTCCACTTGCGGGGTGGGCGCGATCGACGAAACTCGCGGCATGAGAGGAATGCTATGCGCAGCAGTCGGGATGATGGCATCGGGGTTGTCGTGTGCGGGCGCTTCGGCCCGACCGAGTCTCCTGATCATCCATTGCGATGAGTTGAGCTACCGGACGCTGGGGTGCTATCGCGCGCAGATGCCCAAGGAGCAGGCGTACATCTGGGGCGAGGGGGTGGCGGTGGAGACCCCGCACATCGATTCCATCGCGGCGCGGGGGGCGCTGTGCACCCGCTATTTTGCCACCTCGCCGGTGTGCACGCCCTCGAGGGCGTCGTTCGTCTCGGGCCGGTACCCGCAGAACGGCGGGGCGATCGCGAACGATATCCCGATGAAGGACGACGTGGTGACCTTCGCGGAGGTGCTGCGGCGCGCCGGATACGCGACCGGATACGCGGGCAAGTGGCACCTGGATGGCGAGGCGAAACCGGGTTTCACGCCCGGGAGGCAGTTTGGTTTCGAGGATAACAGGTACATGTTCAACCGGGGCCATTGGAAGAAGCTCGAGGATGGGCCGGGCGGTCCGCGCGTCGCGGCGACGGATAAGAAGGGGAATCCCACGTACGATGTGGCGGGCGCCGATGCGAAGAGTTTCACGACCGATTTCCTGGCGGACAAGGCGATGGCGTTCATCGACGCGAACAAAGATAAGCCCTTCTGCTTCATGTTGAGCATCCCGGACCCGCATGGGCCGAATACCGTCAGGGCGCCCTATGACACCATGTTCGAGGGGATGGCGTTTCAGGCCCCGAAGACGGCTGCCAGAGACCCTGCTTCCGCGCCCGCGTGGGGCAAGCCGACCGCGAAGAATGCGGGGAAATCCGCGGGGATGGCCAAGTACTTTGGCATGGTGAAATGCATCGACGACAACGTGGGGCGCATGCTGGAGGCCCTGGAGACGGGCGGGCTTCGGGAGCGGACGTGGATCGTATTCACCGCGGATCACGGGGACTTGTGCGGCGAGCACGGGCGCCATGACAAGGGCGTTCCCTTCGACACCTCCGCGGGCATCCCTTTCCTTCTGGCCGCGCCCGGCAAAGTGAAGCCGGGATCCGTCGTGGGCGAGGCGCTGGGCACCGTCGACTTCAAGCCGACGATCCTCGCCCTCATGGGCGTGGGCGCCCCCGGGGGCGACGAGGGGCGCGACGCGTCGCACCTGTTTTCCGGCGGGGGCGAGCCCGAGGGGTGGCGCGATCTGACGTTCATGCGGATCGGCGGCACAGGGAAGGGCGAGCGCGGCTGGATGGCGGCGGTCACCTCGCGTTACAAGTTCGTGGTGTCGCCGGGCGATGGGCCATGGCTGTTCGACCGGGAGGCGGATCCCTGGGAGCTGAAGAATTTCTCTGGGGATCCGGGGCATCGCGATGCCGCGCGGATGCTGGCAACGGCGCTGGGAGACTATGGGGCGAGGTTCCACGAGCCGCTGATGGGAGCGGGGGGTGTGGCGGCGGCGCTGAAGTCGGCGTCGGAGTGAGGGACGATCATCCCGGAGGATGAGGCGGGGACAAAGCGGTGCGTCCTCGCGCCGCTTTGTCCGCGGAGGGTTTCGGGCAGAGACGTGCTGCACCCTTGTCAATCGGTTGGGGCGCCGTCACGCTATGGGCCCATGAGATTGTTTCTGTTGGGACTCGCCCTCTTCGGCGCGTGCTGCGGTGCGATGGCGGCGGACCGGCCGAACCTGGTGTTCTTCATCACCGACGACCAGTCCTGGCTGGATTGTGGGGCGTACGGGAGCCGGTATGTGAGGACGCCGAATTTCGATCGTGTTGCGAAAGAGGGTGCCTTGTTCCGGCATGCCTATGTGTCGTCCCCCTCGTGCACGCCGTCGCGGGCGGCGATCCTGACGGGCCGCAACTTCTGGGAACTGGAGGAGGGGGCGATGCTGCACGGGCCGCTGCCGGCGAAGTTCCCGGTCCTGCCGGACCTGCTGGAGGCTCGGGGGTACAAAGTGGGTTTCACGGGTAAGGGCTGGGGGCCGGGGCTGTTCCAGGATGGGGGTCGCGGGCGCAACCCGGCGGGGCCGGAGTTCAATTCGGTGCGCCTCGAGCCGAAGCCCGATCCCGAGCTCTCGCCGATCGACTACGCGGGAAACCTGAAAGCGTTCTTAAAAGAAAGGAAAGGGGACGAGCCATTTTTCTTCTGGGTGGGGACGTTTGAGCCGCACCACCCGCACAATCGAAGCAATCACGAGAAGATGCCATTCCCGTACGCCGAGATGGAGGTCCCGCCCTTCGTTTACCCGGGGGACGGCGCGAAGCGCGCGAGGGCGGACTACTTCTTCGAGATCGAATACGCGGACAAGCGGCTGGGGGAGGTGCTCGCCGCGCTGGAGGAAGCCGGGGAATCGGGGAACACCCTGATCATGGTCACGGCCGATAACGGCACCCCGATCCCGCGCGCGAAAGGCAATCTCTACGACTGGGGCACGCGCGTCCCGCTCGCGGCGATGTGGCCCGGGAAGATCAAGGGGGGACGCTCGGTGGACGACATGATCAACCTGCAGGATTGCGCGCCGACCTACCTCGCGGCGGCCGGCGCGCCTGTGCCGCCGGAGATGACGGCCCGCAGTTTTCTGGAGGTCTTGCTCGCGGAGAAGTCGGGTCAGGTCGATCCGGCTCGGGATTGGGTGACCGCCGGACTGGAGTGGCACGACAGCGCCTACCCGATGCGGATGATCCGGACGCCGCGGTACATGTATGTCCGCAATTATACCGACCTGCCGCGCCGCGCGCGCCACGCCCCGGCCGAGCTTCCGGATGATCAGTTTGGAAAGTATGTCGCGCAGCGCGACTATGGCGCGATGCTGCGGGTGTTTCCGGAGCATCCTGCGATAAAGCCCTACCTCGACCTGTGCTACGCGCCGCGCCCGAGGGAGGAGCTGTATGATGTCAATGCCGACCCGTGCCAGCTGACGAACCTCGCCGGGCGGGCCGAGCTGGGCGCCGTGCGGGGTGAGCTGTCCGAGAAGTTGACCGCGTGGCAGAAGCAGACGGGAGATCCTCGGGAGACGGGGCGGGCGGCATTCTTCGAGGCGCAGGTGGTGGAGCGCGAACGGGCCAGGGACGCGCGGAAGAAGGAGTGATTTCCGAGTCGGGCCGAGGGGCTTTTCCTTTCGGGCTGCGGTGGCGGAGCCCCGCGAGGGGTGGCGACACCGCTTTGGCATGCGGCGGAGCGGCGCGGCACCCGCCCGCGCCGCCAAATCCCGGCTCCGCCGGAAGGGGAAGCGGCGTCAACGCTTCGCTTTGCCGACGCACTCCACACCGCGCCACCGCCTTAAGGGCTGTCGGCCGGGACGATGCCCGGCTCACCCCATAGGGCCCAGTCGTACTCGTAGCCACCGTCGGGGTCGGTGATGAGGGACAGGATGGCGGGTCGGCCCTCCATCGGGGCGAGGTCGGCGGTGACCGCTTTCCACGCGCCCGGACGCATGCGCTCGCGAAGGATCTCGCGGCCGTTGATCTCGACGACGAACAGGACGCCCTGGGACTTGGAGCCGTCGGCGATGCCGATGTGGGAATGGAATCGCGCGGGCAATTTCGGCAGGCGCACGGGGAGGTGGACGGCGGTGGTGCCGTTGGGCGGAGGGTGGGCGAACATGGATTTTCTCGCGACGCCGCCGCAGGCGCGCGGGCCGATCGGCACGTCGCGCGTCGTTGCATCGGCGAGCGGTGCCCCGTGCGTGCCGGTGGCGACGTGGCGCCGAAGGGTTAGGAGATCCACGGGCAGCGCGCAAGGTTCCGGCGCCGTCTTGAGCACGAAGACGGATCCCGGGAGGTCGGCGCGGATCCTCAGGGTCTCGCCGTGGCGCTCCATGGGGGCGCTGCCGTCCGAGTCGATCGCGAGCGCCCAACCTGCCGCGGGCGAGATCCCGAGCGCGCCCCGCGGCGACAGTTCCGATCGGACGCGCGGGGCGATCCATCGGGCCCAGTCGAAACTCGCGTGATTGCGGTGCCCGGGGTGGACCGACAGTTCCAGCATCGCGCTCTTGCCGCCGAGCGAGGAGAGGTCGAGATCCAACGGCGAAGGTTCCTCCGACGCCTGCAATCGCTCGGCGACGAATTCTTTGCCATCGGCCATGGCCTTCGCGCGGAAGAGGACACCGTCGGAGCGGTCCTCTCCCGTGGCGCCCTTGGCGAGGGCGACCTGGCTGGTGAAGCGGATCTTGCCGCCCGAGGGCAGGGAAAGGGGGAATCGGGCGATGCTCTCGCCGCCCGGCGGGCCGTGCTTGTATGGCGGGTGCGCCGCGATTTGATCGTGCGCGGCCGCGAAGGCGCCGCCGGTGTCGGGCGACAGCGGCGCCGTCTTTCCGTCGGGCCACCGGGTGACGCGTTCCGCCGCGCGCAGGGCGCCCACGGCATCCAGCAGGAGGCGATTCGCCGCGCGCGTCCTGAGGATGCATATCTCTGGCGCGAGCAGGACGCAGTCGGCGATCAGGCCATCAGGAAATTCGCTCACGCGGGGCCGGGCGTCGTCGCGGGGTTCTGGGAGGGCGGGGTAGCGCTTCTCCGGATCGAGGCCCATGAGGCCCAGGGAGTCGAAGATCGGCCAGCCGGGGATCGACAGGGCGGTGTCCGCGCGGTTGAGGGCGAACAGTGTCTGGCTGATGAGGCGCCCCCCGTCCATCAGGCGACCGTCGGTGGTGCGCGCGGCGCGGCCGCCGCTGGCGGTCCTGAAGGGGAAAGCGATATCGTTGGGCCACGGCCCGTCAGGATCGGGCGAGGGGTGTGCCGATTGCCAGAATGCCGCCTCGTCGAAAAATTGGCGGAGGAATCCCGAAGGGGATTTCAGTCGTTCGATGCCGGTCTTGAGCGTGGGGATGACGCCGAAGTGCTCGTAGGCCGCGTTCCACGCGGCGTAGAGCTGGTCCGCCTCGGGCGGCGCCATGCCGAGGTAGCCATAGATGGTGGTATGGGGGAGAAACAGGTACGAGGCGATCGGGTGCGCGCGTGCGAGCCACGCCTCGTCCCACCTGCCCTCGCTATGGTCCAGTCCCCAGACGTGGCGCTGCGCGAAGGACTCGTAGCGGCACGTGACCTCGTTGAGGCCCTCGCCGGAGAGCGCCACCTCCGGCAGCGCCGCGCGGAGCTCGCGATGCAGGGCGATGTTCCCCTCCGTCATGGTCATGCCGTCGATGCGGCCGTTGTGATCGTTGAAGATGCAGAGCGTCTGGTCCAGGTGTAGGGCATCGATGGGGAAACGGCGGCAGAGTTCGACCATCGCGCCGACGAATCGTTCCCGCCACTTTTTGGAGGCGGGATTGATGTAGGCGAACTTGATCGGGGGGTCGGCGCGGTCCCAGTCCCACCATTCGTGGTCGTGATTCCCCCACGGGCTGCGGACGTGGGACTGGCGGAAGGCCCCGTACTCCGGGTTGAGGGGATCGACGCCGAAATAATTGACGTGGGGCATGACACGGAAACCCAACTCGTGGGCTCGGTCGAGGAAGGGCCCGAAGTTCTCGCGCGGGGCGGTGTAATCGGGGTAGTCGCGGTCGTATCCCGCGCCGCGCCAGTCGGGGATATAGAGGAGGGTCTGTTTCGGGTCGAGGCGTCTCGCCAGTGCCTCGATCGTGGGAATCGACATGCCGGTGATGACGCAGGCGCGGATGTCTCTCGCCCACGCGGGACGTCGGGCCGAGACCGTCTCGGGGGTGAAGTTCTTTTGCATCCAATCGCGGTAGCGCCGTGCCGGGACGCGCCAGTCGCCCTCATAGCAATTCAGGCGCCAGCGGACCGACTCGCATGCCGTCAGCTTGTCGAATGGCGCATCGTTGATCGTCGCGAACTGGAGGCGCCAGCCTCTCTCGGTCCGATAGGCGGTGAGCCGCTTGTATCGGGAGGCGGGGTCATCGGCGAACACGTAGAAACCTCGACCCTCACCCTCGACGATGACGAGCTGGGCCTCCCAGCCCATCGGGTAATCGAACACGTGCTTTTCGCCGGGCGCGCCCGCGTCGAGGCGGATGCCCGAGCGGCCCGGGACGATGATGGCAAAGCCCTCGGGGATCTCTCCGATGGACCACGAAACGCCCCATATCCCGGCCTTGGCCCCTGGGCCAGACTCCGGTGCGCGGGCGGCCTGCCCGATGATGAGGTCGCCGCTTTCCGCGTCGATCGCGCACGTCTGCCGCATGTGATAGCCATCGATCCCGGAAAAGGGGTCATGGAGCGTCTCGATGCGCTGCCCCGGGGCGACCTTCTGGCGAGACGCGCCGGCCGGCATCGCCGCCTCGCCGTCGATCCAGTGTATCCTGGCCGCCGCGTTGGTGCCCCCGTCGCGGGCGAAGACCGTGCCGCTGGCATCGCGGAGCTCGACGATGCCGCCGCGAGCGATTGCGGCGCGAAGGCCGGGCGCCATGGCCTCTATCCCGGGCGCCGGCCCGGCGGCGGGGGCCGGGGTAAGTTGGGACAGTGCGAGGACGACGATGAACCAGTGGGCTCTCATGGCGATCGGGCGAATCTTCGGCGCCGCAGGGCCGGCATGTCAATGATTGGAGCCGGATGCGGGCTGGCGAGCGCACTATGGCGGAGCCTCGCATCATCGGAAGCCTTGGGTTTGGAATCCGACATGTATGGGTTAAGTTGGGGAACGAATGGGACAGACGCGCAAGAGAGTTAGTCTCTGGTGCCTCTTGGCGATCTGGGCCGTCGGTCCGGCTATTCGGCCAGACGAATGCGGTCGCGCCCGCCCGGACTGGAGTGGATGAGGCAGGGCTTGCGCGCCCCACTGTCATCCCGATCCTCGACCAGCTCGTCGAGCTCACCCCGGAGATCGCGCGGATCGTCAGGGTCGGCGGCCTGCAGAAGACCTATCCGATCGCCGCATTCCTGGCGCTGAATCCGGCCAATCTCTCCTGGGGCTTTCGCGTCAACAGCACCTTCGGCATCGACTACCGTCACCAGGCCGAGTGCGCGGAGGAGATCCCCCGGCGCCTGCGGGAGCACATCTTCCGGGGGCTGGTGGAGATGATCGGCCACGAGCCGATCCGCAGCCTCAAGGTGGAGTTCAAGGCCGCCGGGGCATCCTCACTGGATTATGAGATCCTCGGCGATTTTGATGGCGCCGTCGCCGATAAGCTCGAGATGCTCCGGCGGGCGCTGCAGCGTTTCGCGGTCGAGGCCTGCAACGAGCATGGCTGGACGATACCCTTCACGCAGGTCACGCTGCATCAGGCGAGGGAGGAATCTTCCGGACAAAGACCGACAGATTCCTGGCTCGAAGATTCCCGTAGCCGAACGCCCCAAGGCGTTTGGCCCGTGCCACCAGGGCCCACGCGCCAAACGCTTGCGCGTTCGGCTACATCTTCTGCACCGGTGGTGCCTCGCCGTGTGGGGCATGGGATCTGACTCGAGAACAGGAACCTCGCGCAGGGGCGGAGGGAGATTCGTAGTGTGGCGGCAAGCCTAAGCGAGCCGACGCATTGCTCGCTCACGCT
>JAANMX010004600.1_pt1 | contig 10718 bp, 8 predicted proteins | sample 7279681 | NCBI WGS metagenome assembly JAANMX01 (sample SAMN14094542, study PRJNA606508) | bioreactor metagenome | isolation source: A lab-scale SPAN reactor treating ammonium-rich wastewater day 351 | place: Ireland: Galway | collected 2018-01-01
GCCAGCACCGCGCTCGGGGCGCCATGCGGCGTTGCTCCTCCTTGCGGGCAGGAGCCCGCAGCGTCGTCGCGTCTTGCCTGGCACCCCGATCACGGCACCTGCGGGCGCATCCAACTGCCGTTTTCAGGTTGAACGGCTTCGCAAAGCATTCCCTGATTCACATCTGCGTAACTCTGCTTCCCCTACAAGCGGAGCAGGCAGTACGGCGCATTGATCCAGCGCAGATCGCAGGCGTTTTGTGGCACGCCGCGCGGCCAAGCCGCGTATGCTTTTCGCAAACAAGAACATTCGGCAACACTTTTGCCCAGCCGAATACGCTGCGGAGACTGGCGATGGAATCACAGGCAACCATTTTGGTGGTGGACGACTCCCCCGAGAACCTGCAGGTGATCTCGGCCGTGCTGAAAGAGCACTACAAGGTCAAGGTCGCCATCAATGGTGAACGGGCCTTGGCGCTGGCGACGGCGGCCGAGCCGCCTGACCTGATATTGCTCGACGTGATGATGCCCGGCATGGATGGCTACGAGGTGTGTTCGCGGCTCAAGGCCCATCCGGCCACGGCGCGCATTCCGGTGCTGTTCGTGTCCTCGCGCGACGAGGAGGAAGACGAGGCACGGGGCCTGTCCATGGGCGCTATCGACTACATCGTCAAACCCATTCGCCCGTCCATCGTGCAGGCCCGGGTGCGCAACCACATCGAGCTCAAGCGCAGCCGCGACCTGCTGGAACGCCTGACCACGCAGGACCACCTGACCGGCATCAGCAACCGGCGCCGATTCGACGATTTTCTGGCGCTGGAATGGCGCCGGGCAGCGCGCGAGCAGGCGCCCATCTCGCTCGTCTCGATCGATATCGACCACTTCAAGGCCTACAACGACCACTACGGCCACCCCCAGGGCGACCAATGTCTGATCCAGGTAGCCAGGGCCCTGGCGTCCAGCGTGACGCGGCCCACCGACCTGGTTGCGCGTTGCGGCGGCGAGGAGTTTGCCGGTGTGCTGCCCGGCACCGACAGCGCGGGTGCATCCCTTCTGGCCGAACAGATGCGCACGGGCGTACTGGCGCATGGGCTGGCGCACGCGCACTCGGCCACACACAGCCACGTCACCATCAGCCTGGGCGTGGCCACCCTGGTGCCGCAGGCCGACGAGAGCCCGCAGGCACTGGTCGACCTGGCCGATGCCGCACTGTACGAGGCCAAGAGCGCCGGGCGCAACCGCTTCGTGGCCCGGCAGCGCTAGGCCCTACGCTGGTTCGGCACGGATCAGGTCGAGCGCGGCTTCAAAATCAAAGCCCTGCATCGCCGATTCAATCGCCTGGTGCTGCTCGGGGTAAGCGGCGGCCAGTAGACCCCTGTCGCCACCGATCAGGTCAAGTGAGCCCGAATCGCCCGCAGCCAACAGATCGAGCAACTGCTGCCTGAACGCAGCCACCCGCACAGGGTCCAGCACTGGCTCCGCCTCCCGGGATTCATCGGCGGGCACCACCAGGGGTTCCAGTCCGGCGAGCACCGGGGCCAGTTCGGCAACCACCCGATCCACCAGGGCATCAATGCGCGGCGCGGATTCTCCGGCCCGGCAGGCACGCTCCAGGTCGGCCGCGGCCGCCTGCACGCCACGCGCACCCACGCTGCCCGCCACCGACTTGAGCGTGTGCGCCACCCGTTCGGGCGCCGAAGCCTCACCCTGAGCCTGGGCAGCGCGGAAGGTCTCCACGAACCGCACCTGCCCGGCATGGAACTTGGTCAAGAGCGAGCGGTAGAGCTTCTCGTTGTGCATGGTGGTGGTCAGCCCTACGCGGGTATTGATGCCGGGCAGCGGCGGCAGGGCGGGTGCGGCAGGCACTGGCGCCTGCACGGGGGGCGCCACGGCCGCAGCCTTCGGCGCTGTGCCACTGCGCGTGGGTGTGCCCTGCCCCACCCAGCGCGCGATGGTGCTGAACATGCTGCCCACATCCAGCGGCTTGGCGATGTAGTCGTTCATGCCGATGGCGAGCGCCCGCTCCCGGTCGCCCGCCATGGCGTTGGCGGTCATGGCAATGATGGGCAGCGTCTGCAACGATGGATGGGCGCGGATGAGCTGCGTGGCCTCGTAGCCGTCCATCACGGGCATCTGGCAATCCATCAGCACGCAGTCAAAGCACGCATCGTGCGCCAGCAGGTCCAGCGCCTCACGGCCGTTGGTGGCCAGCACCACCTCGACACCGGCATGGCGCAGCAACTCCAGCGCCAGTTCCTGGTTGATTTCGTTGTCTTCCACCAGCAGCAGGCGGGCGCCTGCCAGCTGGCGCATGGATTCCTGGCTTTCCTGCGCCATCAGCGTGGCACGGTTTTCCGTCAGCCCCTTGCGGTCGATGGCGCAGCCAATGGCATCCAGGAGCTGGCTGGCCATGACCGGCTTGGTCAGCACCGACTTGAGCGCCACGCCCTGGCGCTCGGCGGCGCCCAGGGCCTCCTCGCGGCCATAGGCGGTGACCATGATGGTGGCCGGAACATGGAGCAGCTGCCTCTCGTGCATGTGGCGCAGGGTTTCAATACCGTCCATCAGGGGCATCTTCCAGTCGATCAGCACGAGATCGTAGGGCTTGCCTTGCTGCTGCGCGGCGGCGACAGCACCGAGGGCCTCCGGGCCATCGTTGGCGGTGTCTACCTGCAGCCCCAGGCTTTGGGCAATACGTGCGGTGATCTCGCGGGCGCATGCGTTGTCGTCCACCACCAGCACGCGCATGTTCTGCAGGGTTTCGCGGCCCAGGCGGCGGGGCGCTGCGGCCTTGTCCTGCAGGCCCAGACGCGCCGTGAAGTGAAAGACCGAGCCCTTGCCGGGCGTGCTCTCCACCCAGATGCGGCCGTGCATCTGCTCGACCAGCGCCTTGGAGATGGCCAGGCCCAGCCCGGTGCCACCGTAGCGGCGCGTGGTGGAGCTGTCGGCCTGGCTGAAGGGCTGGAAGAGCTTGTCGCACTGCTCGGGTGTCATGCCAATGCCGGTGTCGCGCACCCAGAAGTGCAGTTCAACGCCCCGGGCATCTTCGGCCGTCTTTTCGATGCCGATGACCACCTCGCCCCGCTCGGTGAACTTCACCGCGTTGTTGCCCAGGTTCACCAGGATTTGCCCCAGGCGCAGTGGGTCGCCCACCAGTTCGCCGGAAATGTCGGGCGGCACGCTGAAGAGCAGCTCCAGGCCTTTGTCCTCGGTCTTGAGGCCGATCAGGTTGGAGAGATGGTCCATCACCTCGTCGAGCTGGAAACCGGTCTGCTCCAGCACCATCTTTCCGGCCTCGACCTTCGAGAAATCGAGAATGTCGTTGATGATGCCCAGCAGGCTGACCGCCGAGCGGTGCGCCTTCTCCACATAATTGCGCTGTTTCGGGTCGAGCTGCGTTTGCAGCGCCAGGTGCGACATGCCGATGATGGCGTTCATGGGCGTGCGGATCTCGTGGCTCATATTGGCCAGGAACTCGCTCTTGGCCTGGGCGGCCTCCTCGGCCACGCGGCGTGCCTCGGCCATGGCACGCTCTGTGGCCTTGCGCTCGGCAATGTCTTCGAACACCCAGATGGTCACCTTGCGGTGGTCGGCCGCATGGATGGCGCGCCCGGACACCTGGGCCACGAAATTACCCCGGTCCTTGCGCGCAAAATCCCACTCCACATTCACATCCTTGCCGGTGCCCAGCAAGGGCCCCACCATGGCGCCGAACTCGGCGTATTTTTCAGGGGAATGGTAGATGACGCTGCCGGGTTGACCGATCAGCTCTTCGGGCTGATAGCCGAGAAACTCTCCCATGCGCCGGTTGACCCGCAGGATCACGCCATCGGCGGTGTAGATGATGCCGTTGGGGGCGTTGTCAAAGATCATCTGCTGCTCGGCCAGCAGGTTGCGGTTGTAGGCCTCGCTGGCGCGCAGGCTGGCCTCGGCGGCCTTCTGCTCGGTGATGTCCTGGTTGATGCCCACCAGCCGGCGCGGGCAGCCATCGGCACCGCGCAGGGCGGCGTGGCCGATGTCGAGAATCCAGCGCCAGTCGCCATCGGCGGTGCGCATGCGGAAGGTTTCGGTGTGGTCTGGCGCCTCGTTGCGCAAAAAGGCACGCAGGCGGGCCTGCACCCGCTCCCGATCATCGGGGTGGATCAGATCCACCCAGCAGGCCATGTGGTTCGGGTAGCGGGCCAGCAGGGCGTCCTTGTCGTAGCCCAGCATTTCGGCCCAGATGTCGTTGACGGCCACGTCCACGATCTGGTGGTCGTCGTCGATGGTGCAGTCGTACATGCCCAGGTTGGCGCCGCGCAGCGCCAGGTTCAGGCGCTCTTCGCTGCGCGCGATGCGCTGCTCGACAATCTGGCGTTCGGTGATGTCGTACAGCCACGAAACGAGGTGCCGCCCATCGGAAAAATCGAGCAATATGGACGACAGAAGTACCGTGATGGGGGTGCCGTCGGTGCGTACAAAATCGGCCTGGTAGCCTTTGACCGATCCATCGCGGCGCAGCAAGGCCATGAAGCGCTCGCGATCGGCCGGGTTGCGCCACGAGCGGCTGGCATGGTGTGTGGGCAGGTCTTCGGGCTGTACGCCCAGCATCGCGGCGTGCTGGCGGTTGGCAAACACCAGGCGTCCCTCCTCGGTGCCGATGATCACGCCTACCGGGCTGTTCTCCAGGATGCGGCGCAGGCGCTCTTCGTTCTCCTGGCGGTCGCGTTCCAGCTTCTTGCGTTCGGTGATGTCTTCATACACCCAGACGGCAGAGCGCTCGAAGCCCGGAATATTGATGCCCTGCCCCGACACCATGGCGACGAAGATCGTGCCGTCTTCGCGCATGAACTCCCACTCGGTGCGCACCTCCTTGCCTGCTGCCAGCAGCGGCGCGGCTTTTTCAGCAAACGCGCGGTAGCTTTGCTCGGTACGGAACAGTTTTTGCGAAGCCGGATAGCCGATGGTGTCCACCAGCCGTATTCCAAGGTTCTCGCACAGGCGCTTGTTGGCGCGCAGGATGATGCCATCCGCCGTGTAGCAGATGCCGTTGGGCGCGTTCTCGAAGATCGCCTGCTGCTCTTCGAGCAGCTTGCGGATCTCGGCCTGCTGGCGGTCGATCTCCATGCGGGCACGGCGCTTTTCCGACACATCGTCCACCGTGAAGCGCAGCAGAATGCGCCCGCCGCAGTCGAATGCCATGAGATTGACCTCGGCATCGAAAATCTCGCCATTGGCCCGGCGCGCGCGCCACAGAAAGTTGGCAATGCCGTGCTCGAAGATGGTGCGCGTGATTTCTTCACCCGCCGTTTGCGTGTCGGTGCCGTCGTACTGCGCGGGTGCGGAGAAGTCGAGCGGCATCTTGCCCAGCACCTCCTCGCGCGAAGAAAAGCCGTAGATGCGCACAGCCGCCTGATTGCAGTCGATGATGCCCACCGCCGGGTCTATGATGACAATGGGCACCGGCGCATCCTGGTACACGCGCTTGTTGTAGGCCGCGCTGCGCGCCAGGGTGGCCCGGGCCTCAGCCAGCGCCTGACTGCGTTCGGTCAGTTCGGCCTGCAGTGCCTGATGGGCCTGCTCCAGGCGCTCAAGCTCTTGCCGCAACGCGGCTTCCGTTCCGGGGGATGGCTCCATGGGCTCTCCTGTTGCGTCGTGGTGCAGCACAGGCAATGGGCATCCCGATGCCTGGCCGCAGGTTGCGACCAGTATCAGCAGCGCCCCAGGGGGCGTCAACGCGGCAAACCGCTATCCGGGGCATCGATACCGGCTCTGTTTGAGCTAACGCAAGCTGGCCACTCGTGCGGGCGCACCATTTCCGTCACGCCCTCAATGCAGCGACAATAGCCACTGCTTCAGGAGTGACACTGCCATGCCCAAAAAAACGCTTTATCTGGCCCTATCCACCGTCTTCTTCGCTACCACGGCACAGGCGGCCGACCCCAGCGTCGAGGCCCTTGTGGCCAACCGCTGCGCCACCTGCCATGGTGCCGAAGGGCACGCCACGTCACCGATCTTCCCGTCGCTCGCGGGCCAGAACCGTGAGTACCTGATCAAGCAGCTGCAGGACTTCAAATCAAAGAAGCGCGCCAGCGACACCATGGCCCCCCAGGTGGCCGACATGTCCGATGAGAGCATTGCCGCGGTGGCGGGCTTTTTTGCCTCCAAGCAGGCCAAGACCCACCGCGTCTCCGACACGGACCTGCTGCCGGTGGGCCGCTATATTTTCACCAAGGGCAACAGCTGGTCGGGCGTGCCGGCGTGCACCACCTGCCACGGCGAGAACGCGGCCGGCTCCACCAACCTGCCGCGCCTGGCGGGACAAAACTCGCGTTACCTGCTGTCGCAACTCAAGGATTTCAACCAGCGCATCCGCAACAACGACAACGAGGCCATGCACCTGGTGGCATCGCGCCTGACGGAGCTGGAAGCCAAGGCCGTGGCCGACTACCTGTCGCAACTGCCCTGATCAGGGCGCCAGCAGCGCAGGCAGCACCTGCGCGGCGCCGCCGCGCAACACGACGTGGGCCACGTCGTCGAGTTCGCTCGGTGCGGTATTGACCACCACCACCCGGGCACCGGCGGCGCGCGCGCTGTGCGCCAGCCCCGCTGCCGGGTACACCGCTCCGGCTGTGCCCACCACCAGCATCAGATCGCAGGCACGGGCGGCCTGCTGCGCTGCGTCCAACACTGCCAGGGGCAGCGGCTCGCCAAACCACACCACACCCGGCCGCAGCATGTTGCCGCAGCGTGGGCAATGCGGCGGGTTGCCCGCCTCTACCGTATCGGGGTGGCAACACGCACGCGGCAGGTCGAGAAAGCGGTCTTCCAACAGGTCGCCGTGCAGGCACAGCACACCTTCGCTGCCCGCCCGCTGGTGCAGGCCATCGACGTTCTGGGTGATGAGTGTCAGGCGCCCCGGGTGGCGCAGGGCAAATTCAGCCAGTGCCCGGTGCCCGTCGTTGGGTTGCACGCCCGCCAACAACTGGCGGCGGTGCTGGTACCAGCCCCACACGCGTGCGGGATGGGCCCGAAAGCCCTCCTCCGTGGCCATGTCCTCGGCGCGGAACTGCGCCCAGTAGCCGGTCTGGACATCGCGGAAGGTGGGCACACCCGATTCGGCACTGATGCCGGCCCCGGTGAGCACGGCGATATGGTGGGCATCCGCCAGCCATTGGCGCACCGCCTCCACCGGGTGCGTTTCAAGTGTCATGACATTGTTCCACCACGTTGCGCGCCATCAGCGGCACACGCATCGAGCGCGGCCCTGGTCAGGGCTCCCGCGCAAGGGCCGCCCCGCAGCGCCGGGAGCGTCCCCCCTCCCGCATCGCGCAGCGATACGAGAGAGGGGGTGAAGGAGCGAAGCGACACAGGGGGGTGATCAAGCTACGTGCGCTGGCGCAGGGCCTCGTACAGGCAGACGCCGCTGGCCACAGAGACGTTCAGGCTCTCGACCGCGCCCTTCATGGGGATGCTGACCAGCTCATCGCAGGTCTTGCGCGTGAGCTGGCGCATGCCGTCGCCCTCTGCGCCCAGCACCAGCGCCACGGGGCCCTTGAGATCCACCTGGTAGATGGTCTTGGGCGCATCGTCGCTGGTACCGATGATCCAGATGTTGCGCTCTTTCAGCTCATTGAGCGTGCGCGCCAGGTTGGTCACCATGAAGTACGGCATGGTCTCGGCGGCGCCACTGGCCACCTTGGCCACGGTGGCGTTGATGCCCGAGGCATGGTCCTTGGGGGCGATGACGGCATGTGCACCCGCGCCGTCGGCCACGCGCAGGCAGGCGCCGAGGTTGTGCGGATCGGTCACACCGTCGAGCACCAACAGCAGGGGCTGCTCCACACCGTCGGCTTCGAGGTTTTCCAGCAGCTCGTCGAGCGAGGTCACCTGGGCAACCGGCTCCACGCGCGCAGCCACGCCCTGGTGGCCATGGCTGCCGGCCAGCTTGGCAATGCGCAGGCTGTCGGCCTCGATCAGGCGGGCGCCCGCCTCCTTGGCGCGGTCGAGGAACTGGCGCATGCGCGCATCGCGGCGCGTGGCCTCGTAATAGATTTCGATAATGGATTGCGGCGCCGTCTTGAGGCGCACGCCCACGGCATGGAAGCCGAAAAGGACTTTGGGGCTGGACATGGAGTGATTATCCGCTGCGCCCGGATGCTATTGGTTCAATAGCTACCAGCGCTTATCTACATTGCCCTGGAAGCCAATAACACTTAACCCCCTGCGACCCGTCCGGCCTCGATGGTGATCAGGCGTTCGCAGCGCTGGGCGATGCCCCGGTCGTGCGTGACCAGCACGAGCGTGGTGCCCTGCTCGCGGTTGAGGTCGAACATGAGCTGCATGATGGTCTCACCCGTGGCGAAATCCAGGCTACCCGTGGGTTCGTCGGCCAGCAGCACCGCCGGCTTGACCACGAAGGCGCGCGCCAACGCCACGCGCTGCTGCTCGCCGCCCGAGAGCACCTTGGGGTAATGCCCCAGGCGCTGGCCCAGGCCCACATGCTCCAGCATCTCGGTGGCGCGCTTGCGCGCATCGCGTTGCTGGGCCAGCTCCAGCGGCAACATGACGTTTTCCAGGGCGGTGAGGTTGCCCATGAGCTGGAAGCTCTGGAACACGAAACCCACTTTCTGCGCCCGCAACGCGGCCCGGTCGTCTTCGGTCAGGGCAAACAGATCCTGCCCGTCCAGACGCACCGTGCCGCGCGTGGGGGTATCGAGACCGGCGATGATCGACAGCAGCGTGCTTTTGCCCGAGCCCGATGCGCCTACGATGGCGACGGTTTCCCTCCGCGCCAGCTGGAAATCAATGTCGCGCAGAATGTCGAGTGTGCCGGTCGAATCGGTCACCGACTTGAAGACATGCTCCACGGCAATGATGGGTGATACAGGCAAGGAAGGGATTTCGGACATGAAAGGCTTTTGTTTGTGATGACAGATCGGCTTCGGCGTCACTTTATCCTGACCGCAACGGTCAGCGCGCTCGCGGGGCTTTGCAACGCCCCGGCCCTGGCGCAGTCCAGGGCGCCCCGTTCGATCCTGGTGCTGGGCGATTCACTGAGCGCCGAATACGGCCTGCCGCGCGGAACGGGCTGGGTGGCCTTGCTGGAAAAGCGCCTGGCCTCCGAAAAGCTGACCGCCACCGTGGTCAACGCCAGCGTGAGCGGTGACACCACTTCGGGCGGACGCGCCCGCCTGCCCTCCCTGCTGGCGCAGCACCAACCGAGCGTGGTGGTGATAGAGCTGGGCGGCAACGATGCCCTGAGGGGCCTGCCCCTCAAGAACACCGAGGACAATCTGGCCGCGATGGTGCAGGCAGCGCAGAAAGCCGGAGCCCGGGTGCTGCTGGTGGGCATGCAGGTGCCCCCCAATTACGGCAGCGACTACGCGCGGCGCTTTGCAGGCATGTTTGAGTCTGTGGCACGACAGCACAAGACGGCCGTGGTGCCGTTCTTTCTGAAGGGAGTGGCCGATGTGGCCGATGCCACCCGGTGGTTCCAGCCCGACCGCATCCACCCGAACGCTCAGGCGCACCCGATCATGCTGGAAAACGTCTGGCCGGCGCTGCGCAAGCTGCTGAGCTGAAGCCTGGCGGGAGGTTCGTGCCCTTGCGCGAACCTGGACCACGCGGTTCAGGCTGGCTGGGCGTCGCCCGGACCATCGGCCGGACTGGAGATGCTGGGGTTGTCGTCCGACGGCCCATTCTGGGCGTCCGGGGCGTCGCCATGGCGCGCATGGGAGGCCTTGGAGCGCAGCTTTTCTTCTTTTTTCTTCTTCTTGGCGAGCTCGCGCTGGCGTTTTTCGTATCCGTAGTTGGGGGTTGCCAAGGTGTGTGCTTTCTAGAGTTGAGACCCACTGTAACAGCTTGGCCCGGCGCCAGCGTCAAACACCGGCTGGCTCGGGTGGCTTGACGGCCGCGCGATAGGCATGCCAGCTCGCATGCCCCAGCAAAGGGCCCACCAGCAGAAGCCCGGCGCCAAAGGCCCAGAGGGACAGCCCGACCAGCACGGTGATCAGCCCGCCCCACAGAACCATCACGCCCGTGTTGTCGATGACCACGCGCATGCTGGTGATGCCTGCGGTGAGCGCATCGGTGTCGCGGTCGAGAATCATGGGGATGGAGACCACGCTGGACGAGAACACCAGCGCGGCGAAAACGCCCCCCACCAGCATGTAAACCGCGACGAAACTCCAGTTCTGCGGATTGAAGATGGCCTGCATCACGCCGGTGGTTGAAGGCATGCCTGTGTTGAAGAACACGGCAAACACCACCAGAGAGGCCCTGCCCCAGAGCAACTCCAGCACCACCAGCACCAGCACCAGCATGCCCATGCTGCCCATGTGCTTGTCCCAGCAGGTGATGGACTGGCCGAAATCCGGCACCAGGCCCGCCTCGCGTCGGCGGCTCGTGTCATATAGGCCCATGGCCAGAAAAGGCCCCAACAGCAGGCAGCCGCTGGCCATCGACATGACGTACTCCGGTTTCGACCGGAACACCCAGCCCAGCACCAGCGCCATGGCCCAGAAACAAGCACCATAAAACAGCGATATCCCCGGAGAAGCCCGCATGTCGGCCCACCCCAGGCGCAACCAGCGCCAGGGGTCCACCCAGCGAAGCGGCTGCAGAACGATCGGCGGCTGAGGAGGGGTCGTTGCGGTGGTGGAGTTCATGGGATCCCGGGTTTTGACCCAATGTATGCCTCCCCATGCCCGCTTGATTTATCTCAAAACATAGCCGACTTGATTGCTGGGTTATTGGCTG
>JAANMX010004603.1_pt1 | contig 10708 bp, 7 predicted proteins | sample 7279681 | NCBI WGS metagenome assembly JAANMX01 (sample SAMN14094542, study PRJNA606508) | bioreactor metagenome | isolation source: A lab-scale SPAN reactor treating ammonium-rich wastewater day 351 | place: Ireland: Galway | collected 2018-01-01
CCCCCCGCGATCCCGCCGCGCTCGCCCCCAGCGCCCGGCCGCGATCCATCGCCTCGAACGCACGCGACACCACCCCGCGCCGAGTCAGCGCCACGCGGCCCTCCCGCTCCCCCGCCGGCGTCAACGCCACCACCACGTCCGCATCCGCCAGGGGCGAGAACGAGACCGACACGTCGTGCTCCGTCTCCTTCCTCACCCCGCGCGCCCACGCCCGGAACCCCAGCGGATCTCGCTCGTCCGCGCCCACCCCGGGACGCCTCACCCGCACCTCAGCCGGCCACGCCTCCACTTCGCCCGACGCCACGTCCACCGCGAGCACCACCGATCCCTCACCCGCCAGCGCCCGCGCCAACGGAACAACCACCGCCGTCGGCGACCACGCCCGGTCCGAGATCCGCTCCGCCAGCAGCAGCATCTTCATGGCGGCTCCGGCGGCAGTCGGCTCGGGCACAACGCAAACACGATCGCCACGTTCGCCATCCCCTGCGAACTGATGAACACCACGTCGAACGGCCAGCAGAGCGTCAACCCCAGCAGCGCCCACGCCGGGCCCGCAAGGTACGTCCCCCACGCCCCGCAAGGCACCGCTCGAATCGCCGCCCTCGCCCCCGCCCCCCAGAACGCCAGGAACAGCACCAGCCCCACCCCACCACCCGACGCCAGCACATGCAACGGCGTGTTGTGCGAGTGCCCGTGGAACAGGATCCACTCCGGCGCCATCCCCTCCGCGGACGCCCTCGAGCGCGACCAGTCCGCGAAGCCCCCGAGCCCGATCCCTCGAACCGGGTGCGCCGCCGCCGCGTCGAGCGACCACCCGATCATCGCCAGACGCGCCCCCGTCGACGTCGCGTACCGCCCCTCCACCAGCGCCGCATGCACTTCCTCGTACGCCCGCGTCGCCCTCGACACGATCGGCCCGCGCAGAACCACCACCACCGCCGACAGCACCACCACCGCGACGACGCCCGCCGACAGCAACGTCCTCGCCCTCGGCCTCGCACGAACCACCCACACCCCCGCCCCGATCACCAGCAGCCCCGCCCCCGCGATCCACGCCCCGCGCGAGCCCGTCGCGATGATCCCCACCGCCGACGCCGCCACGCCGACGATCGCGAACTTCCGTTCCACACCCCTGCCCATGATCGCCGCGGGGATCGAATACCCCATCGCCCCGACGAGCAGCGTCCCCGCAACCGCCGGGTGCCACCACCCCGCCAGCCTCTCCGGGTCCTGACCAAACGTCAGCGCGGGGATCTCCATCACTTGCCCGACCCCCTGGGCCACCTGCGTCCCTTGCGCGATCAGAAACCCGACGACCACCGCCACGATGTAGAGCCTCCTCGCCTCCAGCACCGGATAGAGCAGCCACGCCACCCACACCCAGCGCAGCGTCGCCAGTTGGGCCAGGCCCTCGCCTGGGTCGCTCGACCATGCGAGCGACACCCCCTGCCACACCGCCCACGCCAGGAACGTCAGCGTCGTCGGCTGCCGGAAGAACCACTCCCACGTCCGCACCATCCGCCGGATGCGAAACACATAGCAAACGATCAGCGGCACCCCGGCGATCTCCAGCAGCAACTGGTCCCCCGACGCCGCGAAACACACGAGCGACGCAAACGCGATGTGCAGCGCGTGCCCCCGACCCGCCCTGACGTGCCGGAACGACGCCTTGCATCCCGCAAGGAAGGGTTCTGGAAGGGTCCGCATCGACGATGCCATCCACGGAAAGAGTAATTGAGTGAAACGAATCGTGCCCGAACCCGAACAATCTGTCGCGGAGAGCGTGCGCGCCGATACGCTCCTTCGGGAGGTTCCCATGAACGACATCCGACGCGTCCTGAGGCTCGCCGGGACACGGCTCCTCATCAACCGCATCATCCGTCACTTCTTCCTCGCCGCCACCATCCTCGCCGCCGCCTTCGTCCTCGCCCTCATCGCCGCACGCGTCTTCGCCCTCCAGGTCCCCTGGCTCGACGCCCTCCTCTACGCCACGATCGGCGCGGCCCTGCTCTCCATCGCCTGGGCCGGCCTCACCCGCCGCAAGCCCCTGGGCGTCGCGCGCGAACTCGACGAGCGCGCGGACCTCCGCGAGTCGCTCAGCACCGCCCTCTGCTTCGCCGACCAGGACGACCCCTGGTGCAAGGTCGTCGTCGCGACCGCGCAGGACCGCGCCCGAAAGGTCAATGTCCGCCAGGCCGTGCCCATCGAGGCCCCACGCACCTGGCCCCTCCCCATGGGCATCGCCCTCGCCTTCGCGATCGTCTGGTTCACCCTCCCCGACCTCAACCTCTGGAACAAGAAGCCCGACCCGTCCCTCCCCGATCCCGCGGCCCTCATCGAACAGGCCAAACTCGACGCCAGGGTCGCTGAAGAAAAGGTCCGCGAGCAACTCCAGAAGATCGCCCTCGACGTCCAGCTCGATCCCTCGCCCGAGGCCGCCGATCGAAACCCCGATGCCCAGGACCCCGACGCCATCCGACGGGAAGCCATCCGACGCCTCACCACCCTCAGCGAGCGGCTCGAACAACTCAAGCACGACGAGTCCTCGACCCAACTCGACGCGATGAAACAGGCCCTGCGACAACTCCGACCGCCCCCGGGCCAGTCCGCGCTCAACGACATGGCCCGCGCCATGGCCGCCGGCAAGTTCGACGAAGCCCGCGACGCCCTCGAACAACTCCAGCAGCAACTCTCCGAAGGCTCCCTCTCCCCCGAGCAGAAGGAACAGGTCCAGAAGCAACTCCAGAACCTCGCCGAGCAACTCAAAAAGGCCGCCGAGAACACCCGCGAACTCGAGCAGCAACTCCAGCAGGCCGGGCTCAACCCCGAGCAGGCCCGCAAGGCCGCCGCCGATCCCCAGGCCATGAAGGAAGCCCTGGAAAACCTTCAGAACCTCACCCCCGAACAGCGCGAGGCCCTCCAGAAGCAACTCCAGCAGAAGCAGAACGCCCAGAGCCAGTGCCAGAGCATGGGCGACATGATGAGCCAGATGTCCCAGGGAATGGGCCCCGGCAACATGTCCCAGGAAGCCCTCGAAGCCATGGAAGGCCTCGGCGGATCCCTCTCCGAACTCGAAATGATGGCCCAGGAGATGTCCGCCCTCGACGCCGCTCAGTCCGAGTGCCGCGCCCAACTCGCCAGGCTCGGTGAGTGCATGGGCCAGTGCGAGGGCGACGCCCTCAGCGGCGACCCCAATCGCGTCTCCCCTTGGGCCGCGGGCGACAAGCGCGGCCTGGGAATGGGCTCCGGCGGGCCCGGGCGCGGCCAGGGCGACAACACACCCGGCCAGGAGACCCCCTTCGACCGCGAGGCCTCTCGCAGCAACGTCCACCGCGGGCAGGGCCCCATCATCGGCACCCGCCTCGTCTTCGGCGATCAGGTCCGTGGCGAGTCCCTCGCCGAGTTCCAGCAGGCCGCCAGCGCCAGCGCCGAGGCCGCCGCACAGGCCATCGCCAACCAGCAGGTCCCACGCGAACTCGAAGGCTCCGTCAAGCACTACTTCGGACGCATCGTCGCCCGTGGCAACGCCAAGGACGCCGAGAAGTCCGAGCCGCCGAAGTGATCTCTCGACGCGCCTTCACCGCAGGCGCCCTCGCCGCACTCGCTACGGCCTCCTGCTCCACGAAACGCTCCCCACGCCAGGTCGTCGTCTACTCCAGCGTCGATGCCCCGATCCTCCGCTCAATCCTCGAGGCCTTCGAGCGCGAGCACGCCATCCGCGTCCTCTCCGCCGGCGACACCGAGGCAACCAAGACCACAGGGCTCATGCAACGCGCCCTCACCGACCTCGGCCGCGTCGATGTCTGGTGGTCCAACGAGGCCATGGCCACCCTCCGCCTCGCCGACCAGGGCGCCCTTGCACCCTTCGCACCGAGCCCCTCCTCCGCATGGACCCGCGCCGACCCCTCCGGCCTCTGGCACGCCTTCTCCCCTCGCTTCCGCTGTTTCGTCTTCAACCCCCGCCGCGCCGCCGATCCCCCGCGAACCCTCGCCGATCTCGCCTCACCAGCCTGGCGCGAACGCCTCGGCCTCGCCCGGCCCGAGTTCGGCACGACCCGCGGGCTCATGGGCGCGCTCCTCGCCGCCTGGGGCCCAGACGCCTTCTCACATTGGGCCGCCTCCCTCAAGCACAACCGCGCCCGCCTCTACGACGGAAACTCCTCCGTCGTCCGCGCCTGCGCGCTGGGCGAGATCGACGCCGGCCTCACCGATACCGACGATGTCTTCGCCGCCCAGGCCCAGGGCTGGCCCGTCGAACTCGCCTTCGAGCCACTCGACCCCTCTGCCTCACCCCCCAGCCTCGGGGCGCTCGAACTCCCGAACACCATCGCCCTCCTCCGCGACGCCCCACACCCCGATGAGGCCCGCGCCTTCATCGACTTCGCGCTCAGCGAGCACGTCGACCGCCTCCTGATGCAGAGTGAGTCACGCAACCTCCCGACCCGACCCGCCCTCCGCACCGCCTACACCCACCCCATCCCCGCCGACATCATGCCCGTCGACCTCGCCCACGCCGCACGACTCGCGCCCGACGCCGTCGAGGCCTTCTCCCGCGCCCAGGGCTGATCCCGCGGCTCCCCACGCGCCGATCCCCACGCGGACGTAGACTCCCCCTCCACGTTTTTCCCCACAGGAGCCTTCGATGTTCAGCGAGGTCAGCGTCGGTGTTCGCGGCCAGGCCGCGGTGCTCGTGGTCGGCCGCTTCCAGGGCGAAGGGCTCGACAAACCTACCCGCGCCCTCGACAAGGACGCCTCCATCGCCCGCGCCCTCCGCCGTGCAGAGTCCACCGGCGACCTCGGACAGATCACCGAGGTCTTCCCCCGCAAAGGCGCCGCCCGACGTGCCCTCCTCGTCGGCCTCGGGCCCAGGGGCAAACTCTCTCTCGAATCCCTCCGCTCCCTGGGCGCGACCATCGAACGCAAACTCGCTTCGATCAAGGAGCCCTCCGCACGCCTCGAACTCTCCGCCCCCTTCGCCGCCGCCGGCCTCGCCCCGCCCCTCGCCGGACAAGCCATCGGCGAGGGCCTCGGCCTCGCCGCCTACATCTGCGAACACTTCAAGGGCAAGGGCTCCAAGCCCATCCCCCGCGGCTCGCTCGCCCTCGCCTCCTCCGACCCCGCCTTCCGCGCCGGAATCGAACGCGGCCTCGCCCTCGCCGAGTCCACCAACCTCGCCCGAACCCTCAGCCAGACGCCCCCCAACATCGCCACTCCCGCATGGATCGCGAGCGAAGCCCAGAAACTCGCCAAGGACCACGCCCTCGCCTGCCGCGTCTTCCGTGGCGAGCAGCTCGTCAAGGAACGCTTCGAAGGCCTCATCAACGTCGGCAAGGCCTCCGAGAACGATCCCTGCCTCATCCGCCTCGAATACACCCCCAAAGCCGCCAGGAAGGGCGCCAAGCCCGTCGTCCTCATCGGCAAAACCATGACCTACGACTCCGGTGGGCTCTCCCTCAAAATCAACAACTCCATGCGCGGAATGAAACGCGACAAGGACGGCGGATGCGCGGTCCTCGGCGCCATGCACGCCATCGCGACCGTCGTCAGGCCCGATGTCCCCGTCGTCGCCCTCCTCGCCGCCGCCGAAAACTCCATCTCCGATGAGGCCTACCGCCCAGACGACGTCCTCACCTATCGCAACGGCGTCACCGTCGAGGTCACCAACACCGACGCCGAGGGACGACTCGTCCTCGCCGATGCCCTCTGCTGGGCCTGCGAGAAGGAAAACCCCGCCTGCATCATCGACCTCGCCACCCTCACCGGCGGGGTCGTCACCGCCCTCGGTTCCACCTTCGCCGGCATGTTCTGCGACGACGACAACCTCCGCACACGCGTCGAGGCCGCCGCCGCCGCCAGCGGCGATCGAGTCTGGCGCCTCCCCCTCCACCAGGAATACCGCGACATGATGAAGTCCTCCGTCGCGGACATCGTCAACTCCAACCCCAACCGCAAGGCCCACCCCATCCAGGGCGCCGCCTTCCTCGCCTCCTTCGTCGACGACTCCATCCCCTGGTGCCACCTCGACATCGCCGGCGTCCACGCCGTCGAGTCCACCTCAGGACCCTTCTCCGAAGGCGCCACCGGCTGGGGCGTCCGACTCCTTGCCCAGTTCCTCACCACCTGACAGCAATTCTCGTCACCTCGATCGATTTCCCTCTTCGCAACGCCCGTTTACTGGCACCCCACTTCATCCTGAGGCATGGTTCTCTCTGGAGGGCCGCGCTACCTGCGCGGCGTTCGTTGTTTGTTCACCAGGAGACCAGAGATGCTCGCCAAGTCCACGCTCCTCGCCGCGACCCTCGTCGCAGGCGTCGCTTCCTCGGCCGATGCCGCCTTCCTCCGTTTCCTCTACACCGGAGAGTTCGAAGTCATCGCCGCCAGCGCCACCGATGTCGACTATTCCTTCGACTTCGTCGTCGTCGGGCCCCAGATCGGTGGCTTCGGGATCACCTCCGGGGCTGGAACCGCCAAGCAAACCTTCGCCCCCGGGCCCGATGGCCTCGACGCCATCTTCGTCATCGAAGGCCCCTCCCCCCTCGACACCATGACCATCGCACTCGCCGGTTTCCTCGTCGGGCCTCCCGGCGCACCCCACGGCTCCTTCGCCGGCGACCTCACCATCACCGCCGCCTCGGGCGCCTTCGCCGGCCTCTTCGGCGTCGGTGATATGTCCGGCTCGATGTACTTCACCTCCGCCACCGGAGGCCTCATGGACGGCGTCGTCCAACTCGACGTCGTCCCGGCACCCGCCTCCCTCGCCCTCCTCGCCTCCGCCGGCCTCGTCGCGCTCCGCCGTCGTCGCTGATCAGACACCCGGGCTGTCCGGTGTTTCCGAGCCGCTCGCGAGTCTGTCGTGTGCGGCTTTTTTCTGCGCCTACTTCTTCACCCCGTTCGACCCCATCACCCGCGACGCCAACTCCTTCATCGCCGCGTGGATCGGCGTCCGCTTGATCGCCGCGTTGATCCGATCCGCCACCACGTACCGGAACGCCTCGTGCCGCGTCTGGTCGTGCCCCGGCCCAGGCATGTTCCCCAACTGAAGCCGCAACGCCCGATCCGGACGCAGCGCCAGCCCGGGGTGCTTCCGCTGGAGGTCCGACCGGATGCGGTCTCGCTTGGCCAGCCCCTCCGTCCTCATCATCGACTGCGACCGGATCCTGTAGAAGAACAGCACCTCAGGGATCACCGCCCCGCGCAGCCCCCGCTCCGCCAGCGCACAATACAAATCCCAGTCCTCATAACTCGTCAGCCACTCGTCGTACCCGCCCGCCGCCTCCACCGCCTCTCGAGGCATCAGCGCCGTGCACGTGCTCGCGCAGTTCGTCACGCACATGATGTCCCGGTCCGTCCCCAGAGGCAGCCATCCCCCGACGTGCTTCCCCGGGTCGCTCTCGAAATACGCCACCATGCTCGTCACGAACGCCAGCCCGGGGTCCCTCCGAAGCGCCCCCACCGCCTTCTCCAGGAACGTCGGGTGCAGCATGTCGTCCGCGTCCAGCGGCAGCACATACTTCCCCCGCGCCGCACGCAACCCCGTGTTCCTCGCCGCGCTCAGGCCCCCGTTCGCCCGCCTCACGACCCGCACGTCCTCCGCTCGCGAGGCGATCCGATCGATCACCGCCAGGCTCGACGCCTCCGTCGATCCATCGTCCACCACCACGATCTCATAGTCCCGGAACGTCTGCCGACGAACCGACCGCAGCGTCTCGGGCAGATACTTCCCGAGGTTGTAGTGCGGGACGATCACCGACACCAGCGGCGAACCGTTCCGACCTCCTTCCCCCACCACCACCCGCGCGCCGCGCCCGGCTCGCGTCCCCTCCACCGCCTCCACCGTCATCTCCACCACTCGACCAGGATCGCAGTACGTCGCCACACGATCACGCGCCCCCGCCCCGAGCCTCTTCCTCAGCGGCTCGTCGTCCAGCAGCCGCGACAACGCGTGCGACAACCCGTCCGCGTCGCCCGCCTCCACCAGCCACCCGCTCTTCCCGTGCTGGATCACCTCCCCGATCCCCCCCACCCGGCTCCCCACCACCGCCGCCCCCATCGCCATCGATTCCAGCACCACGTTCGGAAAGTTCTCCCACAGCGACGGGAAGCAGCACGCCGCCGCCCCGCGGATCGCTCGCCCCAACTCCGCCCGCGGCCGCGAGGGCTCGAACACGATCCGGTCCCTCCATCGCTCCGACACCCTGGATCGCACGTGCTCCAGCATCGACCGCCCTGCTGGACCCGACTTCGTGTCCCCTCCGATAAAACGGAACCGCGCATCCGTCCCTCGCTCCAGAACCCGCTGCGCCGCCTCCACCAGCACGTGAACGCCCTTGCGCCGCTCGATCCGCCCGTAATACAGCACCTCGGGCGGCGACCCCCTCGCCCCTTCCTCCCCCTCGCCCGATTCCAGTTCCGCGACGCTCCCGAGATCGAACGCGTACGGAACCACGCACCCGCGATGCCCCGGCGCATACCGCTCCCGCACCCACTCCAGCAGCGGGCCGCACGGCGAGATCAAGACGTCCGACTGCAGGATCGCCTCACGCTCGATGTGCTCGAGCACCGCCCGGGACTCGTCCATCCACGAATCCCGGTTCAACTCGTGGCAATACTCGCTCGGCGTGTGCAGCCGCACACCCATCACCGGCCCCTCGAACTCGCCCAGCAACTGCCTCGCCCGCAGCGCGAAGTACCCCTCGCCCCAGTAATCCGGGAACTCGATGTAGTCGAACCCGATCTCTGCGTGCAGCCGCCTCAGCGACCGGAACACCCCGAACGCCCTCGCCATGAAGTCGAACTTCAGCCCCCACGTCACCGCCGTCTCGCGTGGCCAGTCCGCCACGTGGAACCGCACCCCCGGACGCAACTCCGGGCCCTTCTGCTTCAGGTCCCAGTGATCCGCCGTCAGCACGTGCACCTCGTGCCCGGCTTCTCCCCACGCCTTCGCCATCAGCGACGCGTACGTCCCGATCCCGGCGCCGAAGAACGGGGCGAACTCTCTGGAAACGAGACAGATCCTCATCCGGATTGACCCCTTCTCCAACGCGCGGCCGCGGGCCATCGCGCCCGCCCTCCCCCCCCGCTTCCCCCACTCCCGCCACGACGCCCGTATAGTCTACGCCCGCGAGCGCGGGACGTCGGCCCGGCGGAGGGCCGACCCGACCCCCCACCACCGAGCCTCGCCCCTGCCGCTCGGCCAGATGGAGTGCCCTCCCTTGCCTTTCGTCCTCCGACCCGACGAGGGATACGACGTCGACGCCGAATCCACGTCCTACCTCAAGGACCACGTCGACACCGGCGACCGCTGGATCCTCAACTTCGGGCCCCAGCACCCCGCCACCCACACCACCCTCCGCCTGGTCCTCGAACTCGACGGCGAACGCATCGCACGATGCACCCCGCACATCGGTTACCTCCACTCCGGCTTCGAGAAACTCGCCGAACACCTCGACTACAACCAGTACGTCACCATCGTCTCCAGGATGAACTACCTCTCTCCCATCTCCAACGACATCGCCTGGCACCACGCCGTCGAAAAACTCTTCGGCATCGACCTCACCCCCCGTTGCAAGGTCCTCCGAACCATCATGGCCGAACTCGGCCGAATCCAGGACCACCTCCTCTGCGTCGGCGCCGCTGGGCTCGACCTCGGTGCCTTCACCGCCTTCCTCTACGCCTTCAACCCTCGAGAAAAAATCTACGACCTCTGCGACTTCATCTCCGGCCAACGCTTCCACCCCGACTGGACCCGCGTCGGCGGCCTCATGCAGGACCTCCCCGACGAGGAAACCTTCAAACGCATGGTCAAGGACTTCATCCTCCGCGACCTCCCAGGCGCCCTCGCCGACGTCGAACGCCTCGTCACCCGCAACCGCATCTTCATCGATCGAACCCGCGGCATCGGAATCCTCTCACGAGAGGACGCCATCGCATGGTCCGTCTCCGGGCCCGTCGCTCGCGCCAGCGGCGTCCGTCGAGACCTCCGCAAGGACGAGCCCTACCTCTGCTACGCCGACAACTGGGACGGCCAGGGCGCCCCTGCCGTCGAGTTCTCCGTTCCCCTCGCCGACGAGGGCGACGTCTACGCACGCTTCCTCGTCCGCCTCGAAGAGATCAGGCAATCCGTCCGCATCATCAGCCAACTCATCGACCGCATCCCCCAGGGACCCGTCGATGCCTTCAGCGACTCCAAGGTCGTCAAGCCGCCCAAGTCCGAGGTCTACGGCTCCATCGAGGGCCTCATCCAGCACTTCGAACTCATCATGACCAACCGCGGGTGGAAACCCCCCGTCGCCGAGGTCTACGCCGCACAGGAAACCGCCAACGGCGAACTCGGCTACTACATCGTCTCCGACGCCTCCCCCCGCGCCTGGAGAGCACGCACCCGCCCGCCCTCCTACATCAACTACCAGATCATGCCCAAACTCACCGAGGGGCACATGCTCGCCGATGTCGTCGCCATCCTCGGCTCCCTCAACATCGTCGCCGCCGAACTCGACCGCTGAACCCCTACTCCCCGCTCCACTCCCGAAGCACGCCCCGCAACTCGCCCGCGAACTCCGCCAGCGAACTCCCGGGCAGCAGCGCCGTCGGTTCGTCGATCAGCGCCACGCGCCATCCTCGGATCGCCGGCACATCCAGCCGCGCGAGCACCCCCAGCCTTGCCTCCAGCGCCCCCCGGTCCCTCGCCCCGGGCTCCGTCCCGGGATCC
>JAANMX010004607.1_pt1 | contig 10702 bp, 8 predicted proteins | sample 7279681 | NCBI WGS metagenome assembly JAANMX01 (sample SAMN14094542, study PRJNA606508) | bioreactor metagenome | isolation source: A lab-scale SPAN reactor treating ammonium-rich wastewater day 351 | place: Ireland: Galway | collected 2018-01-01
CATCGCGAGGCCGAACAGCCCGAATACAATCGAAGGCGTCCCAGCAAGGGTCATCACGAGAACCCGGACGGCCTGGCCAATGCGGTTCTCTTTGACGTATTCCGCCAACCAAATACCGGAAGCGATGCCTAAGACGGGTGCAAGAACGAGGGTGCCGAGAAGCAAGAGGATCGACCCGCGAATCATAGGCCAAATGCCACCAGCGGACATTCCGTCTACGGGAGGTTCACTGAGAAACGCCCAATCGATGGCAGGAAGCCCCTTGGCCACCACGATTCCGATGACGCCCGAAGCCACTGCAACGGCAAGCCCGATCGCCCCGTACGCCAAGATCCCAAGGAGCAGGCCCCTCGACTTTCGAGTCGGAGTGCGTCGTTGCGCGAGCCTTTCGAGCTGAGAGGCGGTTAGCTCCGCCATGCCTTCCTCCGAATCAGCGAATATCCGACAACGTTCAGGAGCATGGTGAGGGCGAACAGGAGCACCCCTATCAGGAACAGATATCCGTACTGGACGCCTTCGAAATCCACGTTCGCCATCTCGATCGCGATGGTGTCGGGGATGCCTCTCGCCGGCCCTACCAGGGAACTGGCAGCGCTCGAAACGTTGTCCAGCCGGGGCCAAGTGGCAGTTCCTCCGCTGAGGATCCAGAGGATCATGGTCTCTCCCACGGCTCGCGAGAACCCAAGAAGGACCGCTGCCACGATTCCCACCTTCGCCGCAGGCAGCAGCACCTTTCGGATCACTTCTGAGCGTTCCAGGCCCAACGCAAACCCGCCTTCCTTGAGCGAGCGTGGCACGGCGCCCAGAGCATCCTCCGCCACAGTAACAACCGTCGGGAGAATCAAGACCCCGAGAACGAGCCCACAGGTCAAGAGGTTGCGGCCTGACTCCATGCGCAGTGCCGATCCAACGAGCGACATGAGCCAGGGCGCGAGCATCATGAGTCCCAAGTATGCGAGCACGACGGTGGGCACGCTCGACAACAGTTCCACGGTGGACTTGAGCAAATGCCGGAGTCGCTTCGAGGCAAATTCGCTCACGAATACGGCGCAAAGCACCCCTATCGGCACGGCTACCCCCAGTGCGATGAGAGTCATTGTCGCAGTTCCGAACAGGAGAGGAAGGATTCCGAACCTAGCGTACGCGCCTGTCGGAGACCAATATCGTGGCCACCTGCCAGCAATGCCATCCAGGCGCCACCGCCAGCTTCGCCAAGTATATCCCGCACGCCAACCCGCTCGACGCAAAACAGTACCCGCAGCTGCACATCGTCTTCGTCGCCATGACCGGCCTGCTGATCGGCGTCTTCACCTTCTTCGGCGGGCACACCGTCCTCTGGCTGCTGCGCTCCGCCTGGCTCTTCCTGCACGACTCGAAACAGTTCCGGGAGGCCAAGGTCGAGATCCAGAAGGACGACGAATGGTTCACCCGCTTCGCGCCCTTCGACCGCTTCCTCCATTTCCTGGTCGTCACCAGCTTCCTGCTCCTCGTCCTCACCGGCATGCCGCTGAAATTTTATTACACCGACTGGGCCAAGGCCATATTCGCCATCCTCGGCGGCGTCGATGTCGCCCGGATCCTGCACCACTTCGGCGCCATCATCACCTTCCTCTATTTCGGGCTTCACCTGGTCGCCCTGGCGACCAGCTTCTGGAAGAACCGCGGCTACCTCCGCGACCCGCAGACCGGCAGGCCCAGCCTCGGCCGACTCCTCAAGGCCACATTCGGCCCCGACTCCATGGTCCCGACACTCCGGGATTGGGAGGACTTCAAGGCCCACAACAAATGGTTCTTCGGCAAGGGGCCGAAACCCGAGTTCGATCGCTGGACCTACTGGGAGAAATTTGACTACTTCGCGGTATTCTGGGGCGTCTTCGCCATCGGCCTCTCCGGCCTGATCATGTGGTTCCCCGAGCTCTTCTCGCACCTCATGCCCGGCTGGATGATCAACGTCGCGCTCATCGTCCACTCCGACGAGGCACTGCTCGCCGCCGGGTTCATCTTCACCATCCATTTCTTCAACACCCACTTCCGCCTGGAGAAGTTCCCGATGGACACCGTGATCTTCTCCGGCCGCATCTCGAAGGCGGAGATGCTCCACGAGCGCAGGCGCTGGTACGACCGGCTCGTCGCGGAGGGCAGGCTGGACGACTTCCGGGTCAAGGATGAGTGGGAGCGATGGAAGTCCATCGCGCGCACCTTCGGCTACCTCTTCTTCGGCCTCGGCGTGGTCCTGCTGATCCTCATCATCTACGCCATGACCACCCGCCTGGTGCATTGATGGAACGCCGGCGGCCGGGGACCGCAACCGGGTCGGCAACGATCCTCGCCGGGACTTGCGCCGGCCCAGAAACCGTCCAACATCGCGCCATGCCAACGCCGACCCGCACACGCCGTAATTTCCTCAGGACCGCCGTGGGCGCCGCAGCGGGCGCCGCAGCGGCCCGCGCCATCGCCGCGGGCGCCAAGACCAGGGTCCCCCTCGGTTTCGACAATTTCTCGATCCGGGCCTTCGGCTGGAAGGCCCCGCAGCTGATCGACTACGCCGCGTCGCTCGGTGCCGACGTCCTGCTGATGTCCGACCTCGATGTCTACGAATCCTTCGAGGAGGGATACCTGGCCGACCTCCGGAAACGCGCCGCCGACAGCGGCCTCCGGCTGCAGGCTGGGTCCCTTAGCATCTGCCCGACATCGAAGCGCTTCAAGGACACCCACGGCACCGCCGAGGAGCACCTCAAACTCATCATCCGCGTGGCCAAGTCCATTGGCTCGCCCGTGGCGCGATGCGTCCTGGGCAGCGCCGACGACCGAAAGGCCGAGGGGGGCATCGCGCCGCACATCAAAAATACGGTCGCCGTCTGCAGGGCCGCGCGCTCGTACGCCATCGACTGCGGGGTCCGCATCGCCATCGAGAACCACTCGGGGGACATGACCGCCCACGAGCTGGCCGGGCTCATCGAAGAGGCCGGCAGAGATTACGTCGGCGCGACCCTCGATTCCGGCAACGCCACATGGACCCTGGAGGATCCCCACCGCAACCTCGAGATCCTAGGCCCCTATGCCGTCACCTCCGGCATGCGCGACTCCATGATCTGGGAAACACCCGACGGCGCCATAGTCCAATGGACCGCGATCGGCGATGGCTGCGTCGATTTCACGACCTACGCCGCCCGCTTCGCCGAACTCTGCCCCGGCGTCGCCTTCGTCCTCGAGATCATCTCCGGCATCCAGCGCCCCTTCCCGTTCAGGGATCCGGAGTTCATGGCCCCCTACGCCGACGTCCCCAAAGAAGAGATCGACCGCTTTGCCAATCTGGCCAAGAGCGGCAGGCCCATCGAGGCCCGGAAAGTTCCCGATGGCCAAGACAAGAAACTCGCCGACCAGCAGTACCAGAAGGACCAGCTGGAGCGCAGTTTCCGTTACTGCCGCGAGAGCCTCGGCCTAGGACTAAAGTAGCGCAGGCCGAGGGCCTTCCTCAGCCGACGGCGCTCTCGTAATTCTTCCCGACCGCCGACCAGTCGATCACGTCAAAGATCGCGGCCAGGTAGTCGTTGCGGCGGTTCTGGTATTTCAAGTAATAGGCGTGCTCCCAGACATCGATCCCGAGGACGGGGGTCTTGCCCTCCATGAGTGGCGAGTCCTGGTTTGCCGTGCTCTCGACGGCCAGCTTCTTGTCCGTGCCGACGCACAGCCATGCCCAGCCGCTGCCGAACCGTTTCATGCCCGCGTCGGTCAACGCGGCCTTGAGACCGTCCAGATTGCCGAACGCCGCATCGGCGGCCTTCGCGAACGCGCCATCCGGCCGCGAGCCCCCCTTCTTCAATATCGTCCAGAAGAGCGAGTGGTTCGCGTGCCCGCCGCCATGGTTGCGCACCGCGGCGCGTATCGCCTCCGGCACCTCATCGATGTTCCTGAGAATCTCCTCGATCGATTTGCCTTTCAGCGACGGCGCCTGGGCGACGGCCTCGTTCAGCTTGCTCACGTAACCCGCGTGATGCTTGCCGTGGTGGATCCCCATCGTCATCGCGTCGATGCTCGGCTCCAGCGCGTCCCCCGCATACGGCAACGGCGGCAAGGAGAATGTCCCGCCCGCGGCCTCGGCGCGTGCCGCCGAACCACCCGAGAAGGCCGTGGCCCCACCGGCCGCGGCCATAATCACTTTGCCCACCAATTCCCGCCTAGTCATGTCGCTCATCGGATCGCCTCCTTCGCTACCGCGCGAGTCCCCGGCGCCCAGCGCCAGATCCACTCTCCCGCGCGAACCACGAACGCTAGCCCACATCAACATCCGCGCAACCCGCCGACCCCGCCAAAAAAGACTTTGCCCCTTGCGCGGGCCCAGAAATGCGCCACCATCTTTCCCGATGTGGAGGCTCGGCGCAAGGGAACAGGGTTCCGTGCTGCTGATCGTCGCACTGTTTGTCGCCGGGGCATTGGCGCGCGCATGGCGCGACGATCGCGGTGCCGCGCCGCCACTGGAGGAGATGCAGATCCAAACGCATGGGCAAGATATCATTCGATGATGCGGTGGCGCGGATCGTCGCGGCGGACGGCCGGTACGCGCCCGACGTGTACCGGTTCGTCAAGGAATCGCTGGACTACACGATCAAGATGCAGCGGCGCAAGCGGTCGCGCCACGCCGAGCCCCAGCACGTGACCGGCAGGGAACTCCTCGAGGGCATCCGGCTGCACGCCCTCCAGGAGTTTGGCCCCATGGCCAGGACCATCCTGGATCACTGGGGCGTCCAGCGCTGCGAGGACTTCGGTGAGATCGTCTTCAACCTCGTCGATTCGGGCGTCTTCGGTAAGACCGAATCCGACAGCCGCACCGATTTTCAGAGTGCCTACACCTTCGAGGAGGCCTTCGACAAGCCGTTCCGGCCCACCCGACCGCTGCTGACCAGGCGGGCCGCCGGACGCCCCGAACCGACCAGGGCCGCCAAGACGGCCAAACGGTCCGTGGCGAAGCGGACGCCATCCTCCCCCCAGGGGTCATGAGCCCATGCGGTTCTTTCGCGCGATGATCCCGGCAGGCGCTGTCTTTATGGCATTCGGCTGCAGCCCCGGCACCCACCAGAACGGCAAGCGATCCGGCCTCGTCGCCGACATCCCCCCGATGGATGCGCACCGTCACGTGTACGACAACGGCCTGACCCTCCTCGTCCGGGAGGACCGCTCCGCTCCGGTCGCCTCGGTCCAGGCCTGGTGCGCCAGCGGCAGCATCCAGGAGGGCAAATGGCTGGGCGCCGGTCTCTCCCACATCCTGGAACACATGCTCTTCAAGGGCACCGAGACCCGCGGCGTCGCCGCGATCGCGCAGACGGTCCAAGGCATCGGCGGCCGGATGAACGCCTACACCTCCTTCGATCGCACCGTCTTCTTCATCGATGCCCCGAGCGCCGGCTGGCGCACTTGCCTCGACGTCCTGGCGGACGCCATGTTCAACGCCACGCTGCCCGAGGACGAGTACGTCAAAGAGCAGGAGGTCATCCGACGCGAATTCGCCATGGGCTTCGACGACCCGAACCGCATGTCTTTCCAGGCGCTTTTCGGGCAGGCCTTCGCGCTCCACCCCATGCGGCATCCGGTCATCGGGCACCTCGACGTCTTCAATCGCCTCACCCGGCAGGACGTCCTGGACTATTACCGCGCGCGGTACGTCCCCAACAACCTCACCTTCGTCGTCGTGGGGGACGTCCGCTTCGACGAGGTCCGCGACGCCCTGGGGGAGATGATCAAGGACGAGAAGCGCCAACCCCTCCCCGACGTTTTCATCCCCGAGGAACCCAGGCAACTTGGCCGACGGGACCTCCACCAGCCCTTCGCGACCGAACGCACGCACCTGCGCATGGGCTTCCACATCCCGCCGATCACCCACCCGGACCTCTACCCCCTCGACGTCCTCGGGACCTTGCTCGGGGACGGCCGCAGCTCCCGCCTCCACCGCCGCATCGTGGAGCGCGAGCGCCTGGCGGAAGCCGTGGATGCCTTTGCCTACACCCCGTCGGAGGCCGGCCTCTTCGTCATTTCGGCGATCTGCGACCCCGACAAACGCGACCGCGTCATCGCCGCGGCCCTGGACGAAATCGCCCGCCTCGGCCGCGAGGGACCGACCGACTCCGAATTGGACAAGGCGAAACGCCAGGCGCTCGGCGGTCGGCTCGAGGAACTTCAGACCATGTCGGGCCAGGCCGCCGAGATTGGCACCGCGTGGTTCGTCGCAAGAAATCTCGCCTTTGCCGACGAGTACCTGGAACGCCTTGGTGCGGTCACCGCCCCCGACGTCACGCGCGTCATCCGCGACCATTTCCGCGAGGATAATCTCACCGTCATCTCCCTCAATCCGAAGGAGGCGGCGACGTCGGCGGGGACGCCCACCGCCGCGGGGACGCCCGCCCCTCACGACATCTCGGTGGACCGTCTCCCGAACGGGGCGCGCCTCATCCTCCGGCAAAACCCGAAGGTGCCGCTCGCCTCCATACGGGTCGTCTTCCGTTCCGGGGTCCTCCAGGAGGATCCCGCAAAGAATGGCGCCAGCCTGCTGGCCGCCGCCTGCCTGCTCAAAGGGACCCGATCGCGCGACGCCGATCAGATCGCCTCCGAGATCGAGGACCTCGGGGGCTCGATCGAGACGTCGGGCGCCTACAACAGCGCCGTCGTCGCCGTCGACGTCCTCAGCCGCGATCTCGCGCGCGGCATGGAGATCGCCTCCGATGTCCTGCTCCATCCATCCTTCCCCCCGGACGAGGTGGAAAAAGAGAAGGACAAACAGATCAAGGCCATCCAGGCGGAGCGGGACCAGATCATGGCCGTCTGCCGCAACCTCCTCCGCAGGAATTTCTACGGGGAGGCACACCCCTACGCGATGAACCCGCTGGGCCGGGAGGAATCGCTGCGGGGGATCGGCCCGGAAGACCTGCGCGCGTTCCACCACTCCCTCTGCCATGGATCCAACATCGTCATCGCGGTGTTTGGCGACGTCGATCCCGCCGCGGCGCGCGAGCTGGCCGACCGGCACTTCGGACCCGTCCCGGCTGGCGATGCGCCGCCCATACCGGCCGCCAAACCGCCCCCGCCCGCCACCGGCCCTCGGCGCGTCGAGGAGGAGATGGAAAAGAATCAGGCCGTGATCCAGATCGGATTCCCCGGCGTGGCCATCGATAGCCCGGACCGCTTCGCCATGGAGGTGCTCACCGAGGCCCTCGCCGACATGGGCTCGCGCCTCTTCATCCGCATCCGCGAGGAGCAGGGGCTCGCCTACTTCGTCGGGGCCGCCCAGAGCATCGGCCTCATCCCCGGCCATTTCGTCCTCTACGCCGGGACATCGCCCGAGAAGATCGATGGCGTCGTGGCCGACCTCATGGCCGAGGCCAAGAAAATCCGCGAGTCCGGCCTCACCGGAGACGAGATCGCGCGAGCCAAGACCAAACTGGTCGCCGCCCAACAGATGGCCAAACAGAAGAACGGCAACTATGCCTACGCCGTGGCGCTCGATGAGCTCTATGGCCTGGGCGCCGACTTCGAGCAGTCCTACGCCGACCGGATCCGCGCCGTCACGCCCGAGCAGGTCACCTCGGTCGCCCGACGCCACCTCACCGATGAGGGTTGCGTGATTGCCATCGTCCGCCCGGAGCGATAGATTCCCCCCGTGAGCCAGAAAGACGACCCGACCGCCCACGACGAGATGGCCGCGCGCTTCGCGCAACTGGTGGTCATGCAGACCCAGAACATCCTGTTCTCCCTCGGCCAGCTCGGCGCCCCCGGCGAAGACCCGCACGAACCCAATTTCGACATCGCTCGCGTCCTGATCGACCAGCTCGAGATGCTCCAGTCGAAGACGCGGGGCAATCTCTCGGCCGAGGAATCCCGCCTCCTCGATAACGCGCTTTCCAACATGCGTCTCGCCTTCGTCGAGACCGTCAATGCCGCCTCCGGCAAAGCGCCCATCCCAGAGACAGGGGAAGCGCCCCCCCCCGCGCCCGAGACCGGGCCACCCGAGGGCGGCAGCCGGGACAAGGGTGACGATGACGACGATGCAGGAAAGAAACGTTTCTCCAAGAGCTACGGTTGACCGAAGCCGACGCAGTGAATGTCAGCAACCTCTTCCGCGCCCTCGGGCCGAAAACGTCCGCCCGATTCCGGTGGTCTGATGCCGCGCTGCTGCTGATCCTCTCCGGGCTGTGCCTCCTGGCGCGGATGGAGAAATGCGCGGAGGTATTCTCGCCGCGGGGCGTCACGTACGTCGATCCGGACTGCTACACGCGCATGGCCCGGGTCGAGCGACTCGCCGAGAGCCCGCTCCGCCCCCTCCGCCAGCACGATTTTGAGAATTACCCCATCGGCATCCGCGCCCACACGACATCGCTGATGGATTACCTGATCCTCGGCCTGGCCGCGACCTTTAAGCCCTTCGCGCCCAACGCCGTGGACCTCGCGGGAGCGTGGGTATCACCCGCGCTCGGCCTCGCCCTTCTGTTTTTCCTCTGGTGGTGGTGCGGGCTATATTTGAGCCGCGGGGCCCGTTTCTTCGCCCTGGCCGCGTACGCCATCCTTCCGACCCTGGCATGGGGCCAGAACGTCGGCCGACCCGACCACCAGAGCCTGATCCTTTTGCTGGTGACGGTCGGCATCGCCCTCGAGGTGTGCCTCATCCGATGGCCGACGAGCCGCACGACGCAGATGGCCGGTGGCCTCGCTTGGGGCCTTGCCCTGTGGACCTCCCTCTTTGAACCCGTCGTCCTATTGGTCGCCACCCTACTCATCCAGATCGCCTTCGACTGGCGCGGGACCCTGCTCCGGCGCAACGCGTGGTGGCTGGCGCTCGCGGCCACCTGCGGCCTTGGCCTCGCGATCGACGGATGGGCCCGGCCCGCGATCGATCCGGAAACGCTGCCTTACCTGCGCCGGTGGCTCGCGGAGATCGGCGAGCTCGCGGGCACCGGGCCCCGCCGCTTCACGTTCTGGTTCGGCGGATGGATCTGGGCGCTGCCCGTCACCCTCTTCCTCGCCTGCCGCACACTCAAACTCCAGCGGCGCCCGCTCGTTCTGCTCGCCTCCCTGACAATCCTGCTGACCGCCCTGACGTTCTGGCACATCCGCTGGGGCGCCCTGCTCGGCGCGGCGTGCTGCCTATTCGTGATCCCCCTGCTCATGAGCCTCCCGGGCCGATTCTGGCAGCCCGTCGTCTGGTTCTTCCTCTCGGTTCCCGTGTTCGTCTACTACGTCCACGCGCTGGATGTTTCCGCTGCGGCCTCCCCCTACAGGGACTCCGATCTGCGGCTGGTTGCCAAGAGCATCCGCGGGCAGGGCGGGATCCTCGCCCCGTGGTGGATCTCGCCCCCACTGCTGTACTTCAGCGGTGCGCCCATCGTGGCCAGCAGCTCCCATGAGAGCATCGCCGGCAACATCGATGCGGCGCGCTTCTTCCTCGAGCCCGATTGGCGCAAATGCCGCGAGATCCTCGATCGCCGCAAGGTTCGCTGGATCGTCACCGACCACCCCGGCCGCGTCCTGAGTCAGGCGATCCGCCTCCTCGGCCTCGGCCGCCATTCCGAGGCGGAGGCCGTCCGCATCCGCGATCTGGAGAACACCCTCGCGGCGCGCCTCCACGGCGCACGGGCCGTCCCCCCACTGCTGAAGCTCCGCGCCGCCGCCGGTGACTTCTTCCTTTACGAGTACGTCCCGGAGTTATCCCCGTGAGGCAGACATTCCTGTCTGCCCGGGGCATTCTGGTCGCCCGCACGGCAGGCGAGAGTGCCTGCCACACGCTTAAAATCCCCGAAAATCCCGGAACACCGACAGCCGGATCCGGATGACGGGAACCCCGTTCTCCTCGATCCATTCCGGGTCCGTCAGGTATTCGAAGGACCGGAACTGCGCCCTCAGTTCGTCCGGGGTCCCCTTGCGCGTACTCACGTAGATCGCGGTCTGGCCAACCCTGTCCTCGTATGCGGGCCACAGGTCCAGCTGGTTATGGATGCGGCCTTTGGGATCCCGCGCCACGAAGACGCGATTGGTCGGGCCCAGGCCCCTGTCCCGCAGTTGCCACGTCAGCGCCGACGCCAGCCCGTAGCTCTCCGCGATGACAAAAGTCGCCCCCGTCTCCCGCAGCGCCTTGTCCACCCGCCCGGCCACCTGCTCCCACCCGCGCACCCGCGCCAGCGGGTCGTCGCTCGCCTTGAGCCGAAGGGGTCGCGTGTCGTGGAGGGCCACCGTCATGAGCAGGCTCAACCCGATCGCGCACGCGGCGTAGATGCGATAGGCCCGACCCCGCCGGCAGGCCGCATACCACAGACCGCCCCCCAGGATCAGTGCCGTGAAGTATCCCGGCACCGTCCAGTTCGGCTGCCCGGCCTCGTTGAACGCAAACGCGGTAAAGAACCCCACCAGCGGCACGCTCTGACACAACAGGAAGAGGATTCGCGGGTCCCGCCACTCGCCACCGACCACCCCCGGCCGCCAGGCGCCGCCGCGCACCAACCGCCGCAACCCCCAGATGGCCGCCATCACCAGCCCCGCCCACAGCAGCGGCGAAAATACCACCGCCTGCAAGGTCAGGAACTGCCAGAATTCGGAAAGCGAAATGCGGAATGGCTCGTCCAGGGCCCCGCGATCCGCGAGGTGTCCCATCGTCACCCAACCATGCCGCGTGTTCCAGATCCAGAACGGCGCCGTCAGCACGAGAGAAAGCGCCCCGCCCAGC
>JAANMX010004608.1_pt1 | contig 10701 bp, 16 predicted proteins | sample 7279681 | NCBI WGS metagenome assembly JAANMX01 (sample SAMN14094542, study PRJNA606508) | bioreactor metagenome | isolation source: A lab-scale SPAN reactor treating ammonium-rich wastewater day 351 | place: Ireland: Galway | collected 2018-01-01
CTCCGAAACGACTGCGTCGGAGGACGCCACGAAGACGAAGGCCGCTGGGAACGGGGAGGAGCCCACGGCTGAGACGAAGACCCTCCAACCGGGGCTGCCGCAGGACCAGAGGAACGCGGCCACGCAGGCTGAGGAGGGAAAGACCCGACCGCCGCAGCCCCCTGATAAGGGGAACCCGCATGAGACGGTTGCGACGACGCCCCAACCTGAGGCGGGCGAAATGACTGTTGCGAGGCTGGAATAGGTCGTGGAGTCGCAGGTTGCGGCCCGGCGGGAGAATAAGAAGATGGCTGCGGCTGTTGAGAAGCAGTGGACGGAGTGGCAGAGGAACCTCGCTTATTGAGCTCGTCCAAACAAGTATCGCGAGCCTCAGCGAGGTCCGCCAAGCTTGAAGGAATCTCACCCCTTTTTTCCAGACTCGTCCGGCCCTCCGCCTGAACGCGACGGACTTCCCGGTCAAAAGCCTTCCGCACCTGGCCAGCTGAGACAGGAGAAGCGATCTTGAGCTTATCCAATGCCTTAGCAAGATTCATCTGAAATCTCCATCCATCCCACAGGGCCACCCGTTACCAGCAACTCGACAACTAACCCTTCGGCCGATCCCGCTTCGACACCACCCAAGGAATAAAAGCGTAAACAATTGGTGCAAGGAGAAGCGGGGGGAGAAACGAAAGCAGCAGGAGAACTGTGGCAAAAAGGACACTGATCAGGAAGACGACTGCAAGGGTGTTCTGCCTGCACTGATTACCCCAAGCAAACAAATCATCCACCCATCTTGAGATCACGCGAACGAACCACATTTTACGCGCTCCTTTCAGAAACGGAGGGCGGCACCCAGAAAACGGAGCCGCCCTCCTGAAGGAACCTCCAGAACACACCCTACCTCTGAGAATGAGCAAGGACCAACGCGGCCCCGATACCGACAGGAATCGTCCACCACAAATCCCGCGGAACCACACCCAGCAAAAAAATCCCGGCTCCCGCCAAGAGAAGCAGGACCATGCAGCCCTTGGCGAGCTCACCTCCTGAATGACACCTCGACTGATAATACACCTGGCGCTGAGGCACCGGGGGCTGACAGCCGCCGCCATAACCAGTATTCGAAGGAGGATAAGAGTCTGGAGGTGGAGAAAACGACTTGCCACCCGAAGAAGGCCGCGAAGGTGGCAGCAAAGACAGCCCCAGCCTCCCAAGCCCTGACCCTGCCGCGAACAAACCACGCTTCGCCACCTGCGTCGCACCCAAACCGATATTCCCATGGCGACCGTAAGGCGGAGCGGACTGGAAAGGCTGCCGAGGCTGCGGCGGCGGAGTCCGGGGCTCCTCCCGGATTTCACCTTCCCCGGAACCCAAGTAATACGAATCATCACGACTATTCCGGACCATCACTAACCTCCTAACTCAGGGCGATTTCGTTAAAGTACTCCACCAAGGCTTCGGTTCCACTCTCCTTATCGCCGATAAAGCGGTACAGCAAACGACCGTTCTCGATAGAGGCGCACTGCTTGAGCAACCCCTCGTTCACCTCACGGGGAGCCCCACCGATTCCAACTATCTCAATAACAACACCCTGCTGCTTCAAAACGGCGGCGCACGGGACGGGAGTCCCGTCACTATGACCATCGGTCAAGACAAGGACACGAACCGGAACAGAACCTGTTCCGGCCTCCTGATTCTTGCGAAGCATCTCCTGGACACCAGACTTTATTACGAGAAATGCGTTCGATAGATCCGTACCCCCTTCAGGTCGCAACGAACCCAAAATGCAATTGAAATGAGACTTGGCCCCTGAATCAGAAACGCGATCGAGGGACCCAGCCCACCACGCTTCATGATTGAACGCGACCACGGAAAGCGCGTTCTCCGGACGCGAAACGCGCCGGCGCTCTAGAAAAGCGGACATCGCCAGTTTGCCCGCCTCGATCCGCGAAGGCGGGTAGTCCACGTACGACATGCTCCCCGAAACGTCCAAAACCAAAATGTCCCACCCGCGCCACGAAGGACCGGACGGAAGAGAAAAGGCACCGATCCCTAAGGGAAAAATGGAAATCAGCCCCTTGCCGGCAGAAGAAAGTAGAGAAAACGCCCAATCCAGACAACGCAAGAACCGGCCCACCCCATAACTGGATCCCCCCGGCAGGCAAACCGACCAAGAAAGAAAAACGGTGGAAGCCTTGAGCAGCCCACCTACACCTTGAGAAAATGCCGCTGTCGCCATCATGAAGACCTCCTTCCATTCAAGAATTGGGCCGGGCCTGGAATCCCAGAAACGGGATCCGGTCCGGCCTGCGCCACTTCCCCGATCAGGATGAGGCTGGGACCTTTCCAGCAACCAGAGCGACATCACCCGAAACTTCGGCATTACTCATCAAATCCTTGGCGGACACATGAATCAAAGCATCCGAATCGATCGAGTAACGAACCAGAATCGAGTCCCGGCGCTGATCCCGGGGAAGCGGAGGGTTGAGCGGAAGATTCACCCGCCCCGCAATTGTCCCAGACAAAACCGCAGTTCCTTCCTCCCCCTGACACACCACCACATTCGCAAACTGCTGGTAATCAGCCAACGGCGTAAACCGCTGCTCCACGCTACAAGGTATCGAAGATTGAGCCGGAATCATGACATGGCAGAAAACGCGGCCCGACTGTGGGTTAGCCGGATCGGCCACCTGAACGCAAAGCGGATGGGCAGTCTTGTTCTTAATTTCGATCTCGGGGGCGGGTAAGTGCAGAACGGCCGAAACAATCTCACTGTCCGAAGATTTTTTGGCTACGTTCACCGCCTGAATCGCGGCACCTTTTGCCACAGCGAACTCTCGATCTTTAATCGCCATGACCCGCCGGCCAAACGCTTCCGCCACCACCGTTTCTACGCACGGCATACGAGTCCCACCACCCACCAACAGAAAGTGGTCGACCTCACTCGCCTCCAAGTTGGCTTTCTGCAGGGTTAGGCGAACGGTCCCAACGATCTTGTCCAGGATGGGCTGGTTCAGTTCTTCCAACTTGCTCCGCGCCACGGTCACATTCGTCTGATGGGTGCGAATGCGAACCGGAATCACGACAGAGTCCACTTCACTTAAGTCCATGCGGGCAACCGTCACCTTCGACTTCAGTTCCTGCAAATCCGCTTGATCCTGGTCCGAATCCGGTTCGTACCCATGCTCCGCCTTAAACAGGGACAGCACGTGCTCCATCAGGTTGAGATTGAAGTCGGTAGCGCCCAACTCCTGGTCGCCCTCCGTCGCCAACACCTTGAACGGCTCGGCCGCGTCCGGATCGAAACGAATCAAACTCACATCCAGGGTCCCACCCCCAAGATCAACGACCGCAAAAGTTCCTTCGATGTCGTATTCGGCTTTGTAAGTAATGGCCGCCGCCACCGGCTCATCTAGCAAGCCCAGCACAGGCAAACCCGCCAAACGGGCGGCCTCAAGGACGTGGCGACGGCCCAGATCAGTAAAATACGCCGGAACCGTAATCACCACGCCGCCAATCTCACCCTGCAATTCCTCCTCGACCATCGACTTGAGGTAGGTCATGAACTCTCCCGCCAAAACGACCGGAGTGATCTCAGCCCCAGTCTTCGGATCATGCCCCAGCACGAGAGGACGGCCTTGCCCATCAGTTTGGCCCAGTAGCCGCTTGAACTCCTCAAAAAAGGAATCCGGGAAAACCGTCGCGTAGCTCAACGCGTGCCCACCACAAATCACCTGACCATCGGCATGGACAACCGCGCTGGCTATCTGGATTTCCTTGCCCTTGCACTTGACGATCACGCTCCGGCCAATCTCGTCAATCACACTCACCTTCGAAAAGGTGGTTCCAAAATCCAGTCCGATCACGAACAACAACGTCTTAACCGTCTCAATCAACGGCCCTCTCTTCAGTTTCTTTTCCGCCATTAGAATGAACCTCCTTACTTTGTCACTTTCCACAAGCCAACCGAAACCCACTCACTTCTCTCGATCCCGAACAACCCTCACAATCCCAATCACCGCCGTTAGTAGCATGGCCAAGAGCCCAAACGACTTCACGCTCGCAGGCACACTGTCCAAGTCATTCAGCAGGCCCTCACGAATCACATCCAGGACATCCTTCAGGAAGGGATACCCCAAGCTCACAATCAGAAGAATCAGAATCAGATACCAAACCGGGGCCATTTCCGTATGCCTCCATACACTCAACAGAATTCTTCTTGCTCACGACCACGACGGCCTTGCGTAAGACCAAGTCTTGAAATAGAAACCCGGACCGAACGACTAGCGTCACAACCGATCCGGATCCGGCTCCGGGTTCAACACGCTCGATCGAATGAATCGCCGGATCAAAAGCGACATGCACCTGATCGACGATCCGCACCCCATACCGCTTGAGGAGCGAGATCAATTGAACCATCTGGCCTTTCACCAATTCCGCCGTCTCCTGGTACGGTAACGCCCTGCTCGGTCTTAGACTCTCCCCCTTTTTCAAGATCTGAACATACGTGGACACTATCGCGTCCAAAAGATCCAGAAGATCCTTTAACACCGGCTCGAGAACGCTCTTGTTGAGCGCGGCCGCCATGCCGTCCAACGCGTCTGCTTGACGACGCATAGCGCCAAACTGCGATTGAACAATTCCTGGAAGCGCCAGGATGGATTCGAAGAGCTGAACTAGAAAAGCGACATGGGCATCCATTGAAGGATCGCCCTTGCGAATCTCTTGGGAATCAGAACCGCCCATAAGAAACACCTCCCTTGTTGAGAATCAGGAGGGAGATTGGGACACCGATCCCTCCACTATAAGACTGAAAAAAGGGGGTGGATTTTCACGCGAGAACAAACCCGGGCCTATGGACGCCAGGGAATGGTTGTATAGTTCAGAAAGGTGTCCACCAGGAAGACCTGGACCCGTGATAATTCGGCCTGCGTCAATTCGTGCGAGAACTTGGACAGAACAGACCGTTTCACGGTTTCCGTATGAGCCAACACCACGACCAACGAAAAGCCTGCCGCGAGGTCCTTGCGAACATTGTTGACTTCATTACGACTGGTCGTTGCGATCTCCATCGCCACCAAGTTCGAACCGTCGAGGATACCGACATCCGTTCTTTTCCCGCATCGCAGCATTTCAACCTCGAACCGAAGACCAAAACCGCGCACAACCTCGCAAACAAGATATTGAAGATACTGGTGCACAAAATCGCCTATTCCCTTGAGCGGCCGCGGAGCCAAACCCACCAGCGCATAACCTTTCGGCGAGAGCTGCCATAGAATGACGACACCACCCCGGCCGCCAGCATGCACCCGATGCTCGGACACATACCCTTCCGTTACACAAACGTTCGCAATCCGCTGGCACTTCGACCGGGAAGAACCAAACAGTTTTTCCAATCTCTGTGTTTTTGATAAGAACGGATGGTTATAAACATCCGTCAACACCTGCTTAATCTCCACTACGTCCTGGCTGGGCCCCTTCGAGGTCGAAGCCGTTCCCGGAAATGGAACTGGGGGAACAATAGAAAAAGTCGAAAGAATCCTGGGCTGCATCAAACCCCACAACACATCCCAGTCCACGCTCTTATCGATCTTGCGTTCCTCAAAAGTGATCAGGACAGAATCCGGTTGTCGTTCGCCAATCACCACCACTGCCTCTTCGGGTCGAAGACCGCGGCAGTGCGCACGCTGCTTTCTCGTCCACCCCAACGAGCCACCCATGCAGTCGATGTCCCGCCAGTGAACCATGTTCTTCACGATCTTGGTCCTGGCCAACGATAGCACCGCCCGTTCATCCAGACCGAGCGCGCTCTGAGTCCCGGCCACCAACCCAATCCCAAACTCCCGCCCCTTCGGAATCACCCGGAACAGCACCGGGGCGTCCCCAAGGGACGCCCGTGCATCCCGCCCTAGGAGCGGTTCGCACTCGTCAATGAAGAATACATACCGCGCCACATCGCCTCTCAGGTTGTGGGCCTTGCAGTAAGTGTACACCCACAAGTACAGTGTGCTGGTCAAAAAGGCGGCATGCTGATTCGACAAGTCATTGACCGCCAACACGACGCTCCTCGAGAAAAACTCCGGAACACACATTCCACGGCTACAATCCAAACCGGACTTCCAAACGGTCAAAAGACCCGAAAGGCGATTAAGAAGCGAGCCATACGCCTCCCGGTTGCGCAAGGACCCCGACTCCTTCGACTGCTCCAAGAGGAAAGCATGCAACTGCCGCATCGTGGGAAAGGTCTGTTTACCGTGGTAAACTCCGAACCTCCTGAACATTTCATCCAGGCTCTTCATCAGAATGTTTGAGCCCATATCCATGAGCGTAAATACCGAGCAGAATGACTCAACAAACAACTGGATCCACTCACCTGCGACCACACCCTGTGGCACCTGGAGAGGATTGAAACGAAGCCACTCCCAGCGCAGCACCAAGAGGTCAGGAAAACTCTTGTAAAAACACGCGCAGTCCAGCTTTGAATCAAGCACGCAACACTTAATCTTCGGCATCCTCAGACCTCCTAAAGGAAGGATTAGCCGTACAACTCCTTGATCTGGAAGAACAGATTTCGCATAAGTGAGGTCTTCCCCGACCCGTGGGTGCCTACGACAAGTACCATCCGGGTCAGGTCCACTGGAAACAATCCGACCGGCGGTTGGCCTGCCACTTCAGTAGCACTCCCAAGCCGGATCGGCCCATCACACTCCGCCGAAGGCAGCCCGTACACCCGCCCCGCCACCAAGTCTTCCATCTCCAGCCCCATCAACAGATCCAACACCGCCGCATCTAGCTCTCGGTCAGATCCATCCACTGCCAGCCATGCCGTCAACAAGCTGACTACTCCAGGATCGTCCAACGCTCCCATCTCCTCCAACTGCTGAATGACCCCAATCTTTCGCTCCTGATCGTTCGAACCCATGGTCTAAAAATCCTCCTTCCCATTTACTCTTGCTTCGACCTCGCAGGCGGCGTCACCAGCCAATGAGCCAAGCGCAGCAAACGAATCCTCCAGGCGCAGTCGCGCAAACAGGGACGAATCCTTGGCGCGTTCACCCAGTCAAAATTCGGATCAATCGAATTGATCGGACAATTCTTCGCATGAGAAGGGCACACCAGTAGCCCTTTAATGCAATAACCCCCAATCCCTTTTTCGGAATTTGACTGACAACCACAATCCAGGGGGTACGACATCCGCTCATGAACCGTCCGGACGTTTCCATCCTTGCCAACTTCCGTCGTCACCACGCGATACTCAAACGATCCATCCGGTGGGATCTTCTGCTCGATGGTGTGCCGGAATATCTTCGTCCTCCGTTTCGGCATAGCCGTTGGAGTCACCTGTGGCCAACCTTTGCTCTGACGCATAACCTGTACTCCTCCTTTCCGATAGGCGCACCTATCCCCTCACCCGTAGAGGGAAAACAAGGCCCACCTTTTCACGATCTTTTCGAAAAGGACGGCCAGACGCGGGCCCGCGTAGGAACTACACCCCCCGATCAACCAATCCCGGCGCACTCGGTCACTCGCCCAAGATCGTGACCGAGTATACCGACACAGACAATGTATACGCACTCGAACCCTACTCATTCAACCACCGCTCAGCACTGATCCCACCTCGTGAAGTAACTCAACCACGATTTTCTTGGGGACCCCTCAGTTGAGGTCCCCAAGAAAGGGAATCTGAAAAACGGAGACCCAAAACGAGGGACGAACAACAGAACAACCCGAGGTGAAACCATGAACGAAATCAAAACCGAGCAAATCGAATACGACGCAGTCCGTGAAGCATACGAATACGCAGCAATCGAGGAAGAGGACTTCAACGCCGAAATGTACCGGAAACAACTGGAAAAGAATATCGACATCCTCTCCAGCAATGCCGCCTTTTACTGCAGGCAGACCAGCGAATACCTCGCACTAGAGCCTGAACGGTCAAATCCAACCTTCCTGCAAAGGATTTCCGAACTGACCGAACAACTCCAAGAAGTAATGAACGAAGCCTACCACGTCCTCCAACAAGAAAGCATGAAAAGCAACCAGGTGAGATAATGAAAACCACAACCATCGAAGAAGAATGCCAAAGAAGCCTCATAAACAACCGGCTTGAGACACTCTCGGAAGAAATCGCCGACCTTCGAGACATCCTCGTCGTCAAAGCCAACGACACGAACCGCGCGGGCGAGCACGTCCTGCCCGTCATCGCCGAACGGCTCGACGAAATCGAGGCCGAACTCCAACGCCACTGGCAAACCGCCATACGCATCGGAGTCACGACTACGGAGAGGTGAAAACCATGACACAAACCCAAACCCTACAACCAGCCCAACGAGGACCACCCACACAGGACGACACTAAACAAGCCAAGGCGAGATCTCTTATTGAGACCGCCCTCGACCAACTCGCCACCGCCCTCGAAAACGGCCACAGCCAAACCCTCAAGGAATACCTCGCCACCATGGCGAGATTCCACCCATACAGCGCAGGAAACCAACTCCTCATACACCTCCAACGACCAACCGCCACCCACATCGCCGGATACCAAACCTGGAAAAAACTCGGACGACAAGTCAAGAAGGGAGAAAAAGGAATCCTCATCCAAGCCCCCATCCAATACCGCTACACCACAACGACAGAAAAAACCAGAAACAACCGGGAAGAAGACAACACGGTCACCGTCACCCGACTCTCAGGATTCAAACCCGCCCACGTCTTCGACATCACCCAAACCGACGGCCCCGACCTGCCCGAATTCCCAACCGTCCAAGGCAGCCCAGGCGAACACCTCGAACGACTCAAAACAGCCATCCACAAAAGAAGCATCACCCTCAACTACAGTGACGATATGGGAGGAGCCATCGGACGATCCAGCGGCGGAAGAATCACCATCCAAACAGGACTACCGCCCGCCGAAGAATTCAGCGCCCTCGTCCACGAACTCGCCCACGAACTCCTCCACCACGGACCCAACCGGCAAGAAACGACGAAAACAATGCGAGAAACCCAAGCCGAAGCAGTCGCCTTTGTGGTGAATACAGCCATCGGCCTCGAAACAAGCACAACCAGCAGCGACTACATCCAACTCTACCAAGGCAAAAAATAAACCCTGGCCGAATCACTCCACGCCATCCGACAAGCCGCAAACACCATCCTCACAGAACTCGACATCAAGAAAACCAACGGACATGAAGAAGCATGATACACGAAGACCCCTTCGCACCCTACCTGGCCAGACGCGAAATCCGGCACGCCATCAGCCAAGCAGTCGGCGAACTCGAAACCACCCACTACGGCAGCGTCCTCTGGATCTGCCTCTCATGCGGAAACTCAAGACCCCCACGCCCCAGAGAAAAAACACCGGCGCACTGCAGAGCATGCGGCCAGCCCATGCTCTACACCCCCAAAACATTCATCCAGCGGCACGAAGAACCGTGATGAAAACAAAACAAAGGTGAAACAAACATGCAAAACAACCAACAAAGAATTCCAGAAATCGACATCCCCAACCAACCCCTCTGGCGAAATCAAGTCGGCCCCTTTCGCGCCAGCATCTGGGAAAACCAACGAACCGCCAACGGAAAAACCTTCACCGTCCGAGAACTCAGCTTCTCCAAACGGTACCGAACCGAAAACGGCGAATACAAAGACACCACAAAATACCAAACCAACGACATCCCCAAAGCCATCCTCGCCCTACAAAAGGCCTACGAACAACTCATAAACCCAGACGGAAACGAAGACAGCGAATAAGGAAGGCGCGGAAAAGACACAAACCAGAAAACGGGGACTCCAAAGCGAGCCCCCCACTCTTTTATTTTAAATCCCGGATGAGCACCCAAGGACACAGCCAAAAACCGGCGCGCGCCTCCAAGCCCAAAGGCCAGGAGGCGCCAGACAAACGACCCCCTACGGGCGGCTCGCACGAAAACCGAGCCTGCCCAGGGTCCCCAAGACTATTCGCTGCCCGCTAACTCCACACGCGCTGAAGCAATCCGGCACAACTGCCGATCCAGAAACAAACGGAAATCAGCCCCGCTATTCTGGCGCCCTCCCAGAAAGGGCGAATCAACCTCGAAGCCGAGGACGGTCCAGCCGCCCTCCTGCTTTCGCCAGGATGGGCGCACTGGACGATAGATACTTTCCACTGTCGCGGGGCCGCCTGTATCATACTGAAGCAAGACCCCATCCAAGGGCCCCTCCGACTGGAGCCGCACCACTACGCGCATCCGGCGCGGACTCTCACGAAACGCCAAACGGTCGTCCACGTCCAAATAGAAATAACTGTTACGCTCCGGATTCACATTCGCAACACAATCCACACCCTGGAATCCTTCACGGACAAACCTGCCATCAGCCGGAGACTTCAACACCAGACCATCCACAGCCGAATCCTTGCCAAACACAATCGTCGCGACCCGCCCAGGATCGCTGAGCGCAAAACGATCCAACTCCTCCTTAACCCGAGCGATATTCGGTGATCCGGGCGCGGAAAACATCACAACCCAATCACCCCCATCCGGCGGCCTCAACACCAACCTCTCCGAAGACGTGGCAGTCGCCCCCGCCTGCCAACGCCCGGTCACCGGACTGACCCACAACAAGTCATAAGCCGGGACACAATCACGCTCGGAACTGGACAAGCTTTTCGCCCGCGTGGCCCCCGAGGGCTGCGAGATCTCGCCCCGCTTCAAGCTGCCGGTGCTGGGCGCGGCCTATGACTTC
>JAANMX010004611.1_pt1 | contig 10697 bp, 10 predicted proteins | sample 7279681 | NCBI WGS metagenome assembly JAANMX01 (sample SAMN14094542, study PRJNA606508) | bioreactor metagenome | isolation source: A lab-scale SPAN reactor treating ammonium-rich wastewater day 351 | place: Ireland: Galway | collected 2018-01-01
GGGCTAACAATTGTTACGGCGCTCCGCGCCTGACTGCCGATACAATCTGCACGTCGGAGTCTGCCGCGAAACTCCTTAACCCCGCAGTATTGGGCGGGAAGCCGATGGCACTACACACGCGCAGGATGCGCGTGCCACGTGCCACTTGCCTAGAAATCGCCGTCGAAGAGGGGGATAGTGTTGTCGTAGTCGAGCGCTATGGGGCGCCATGAGCCCTACGCCGCTACTTCTTTTCGACGGGGATCCTTTCTGGCTCGTAGTTGTGGTCGCGCAGCTTTTCAGAGACTGCTTTGGTGATCCTGTCGCCCTTCTGAAGACGTTGGGCGCGATCAAGCCCTTCAACGATTCTTCCGAACACGACCCAGTCCGTTGACAGGTCAAGGGAGGCCGGTGTGTTTCCGATGGTGATAAAGAAGTGCGTATCGGCTGTCTCTTTGTCCTGGCGGCGAGCCATGGCGATCGTTCCGCGCCAATGCTGTCGCCGGTTGGCCTCGTTTCGGATTGACCACTCCTCTTTCCCGCCCGGATCGTCGTCCTTGCCTCCGCCCTGAACAAGCCAAGCCGACTCGCGCCTGTAGATCGAACGGCCGTCATAGAATCCTTCGCGGACGAGTTTCACGAAATTCGCCACCGTGTTCGGCGCGTCGTCCTCAAACAGTTCGATCACGATCTCGCCCCGTTCGGTCTGGACTCGCACCCGCGGATTCTGCTTGCCGGAATCCTCCTGCCTGAAGTGCAGCTCTTCCTTCCAGTCCGGTTCGGCGGCGAGGCAAACCTCCAGATATCGATCCAGCGCTTTATGCAGGGCAGGTTTGACTTCATCCGGGCACTTCTCTTTTAGCCGCTTGCACAGCTCAACGGCCTCCGGCGGGTCGCAGGTTGCGCCGACCAGACTTACGCAGGCCTCCGCAATTCGCCACTGAAGTCTCGCGTCGTCGGCCAGTCCTTCCAGTTGCCAGACCAGTTCCATTTCCTCGTGCGCGGCCTTGTAGTCCCCGATGGCGGTCAGCACTTCCAGCCACCAGACCTTCAACTCGACTGTGGAATCCGTCGCCTCAATGCACCGCAGCAGGCGATCCCGCAGCGAGGTGGCGGCATCCATCTGACCAACGCCAAGCAGGCGTTCGACGTACCGCTTGATCTCCTGTTTCATGCTGGAGTCCGCAAAGTCCTCGTCGCGGAGCGCGTTCAGGCACTCGATCAGGTCGTTCCAGCGTCGTTGCTCTGAAAGCGCGTCACAGCCGTGTATGAAGAAAGACTTCCAGGATGATGCGGGAGTCCTTGGGATTGCCGCCCGGGTCTTCAGGAAGTAGTCGCAGGCCTCGGCGCGTTTGCCCCCCGACTGCAGAATCGCCATCTGCATGCTGTGCGCATGGAACCAGCCCGGAAAGCTCTTTAATGCGTGCCGCACTGCGGCTGAAAGTTCGTCAGAAGCTCCGGCCCCATTCTGTCTGCTTGGCACCACATCCAGGAGCATTGCCAGCAACGCGGGGTCATTCGGATCCTGATCCAGGGCGGTCAAGGCTGCATTGTACTTCTTGCCTGCTTCGTCGATGTCACCCATCCGCTCCAGCGTTGTCAGAACGCGCTTCGCTGTTTCACGCGCCGCCACTGTCGGGTGCACATCCTCAACCAGACTGGTGGGAAGCTTCGCCAGGTCCACCAGGTGACTTTCACCCTTCAACATGGCCCCTTGCGGGCTGCAGGATACCTCTCCGTCGGATTCGATGCGGAAGCTGACGTGCCAGATCTCCTTAGGGTCGGCTCCCATCGCCTTGGTGTCTATCCAGACCATCCCTCCCCAGCGGTCGCCGCGCTGTTCACCGAGCACACCGCACACCCAGTCACTCGCTTCTCGGTCCGAGGACCACCCTTCGTCGGTCTTCTGGAGCGCCATACTTCGAGTGTGGGTCGCGGCGGGCAGATAGCAGAAGCTTCGGACGGGTTGATCGCCCCGCTTTATCTCAATCGCCAGCTGGGCAAAACTGTCGTCCGGCTGCAGGGGACCTTCGACCGTAAACTCTGCGGCGAGGTAATGCCCTTGGATCTTCAGTTGCACGGTGGCCGAGTGAAAGTCTGACTTGATCTGGTAACTGCCCGCAGACGGCTCTGGCATGCCTTCTGGACCCAGGATCAACAGATTCGCCAGTACCGATAGCGCCAGGCTGGCCAGAATGACTCTCACGATCGCATCTCCATAGATTCATTCTTCAGCTTCGCAGATTCACGCACCAACTCCCAGAAGTTCCAGTGAAAAAACAACTCAACCCATCGGCTGGAAGCCGATGGCACTACTCACGCGCTGGATGCGCGTGCCACGTGCCACTTGCCTAGAAATCGCCGTCGAAGAGGGGGATGGTGTTGTCGTAGTCGAGCTTGGTTTCGTCTACCAGCTCGCGGGCCATGATGTACTCGTTGGTGGCCATATCCAGCAGCTTGGCGCTCAGGGGCACCATTCCGCTGCGGATCCCGTTGATGATGCTGGTTTCCTTGAACGGGCCCTTAAGCTCGCCACGCACCAGCACCTTGAAGGCTCTGTTCTTGTTGCTCATGGTTGGTCACGATCCCGCCACAGTATAGCGAGGGTTTTTGGATTTTGGATTTTAGATTTTGGATTGGATCGGCCCACGGGTAATCCTGCCCCCATGGCTCTCTTCAACTGGCTCAAACGCGGCAAGCCCAAACCCGCACCGGTGCGCGCACCCGGCATGATCGTGCTGCTGGACGCGTTGCCCGAGATCGACCCCGCCCGGGCCGCCCGCGAGCTCGCCGCCATCGAGCCCCTGCGCGTCGCCCCCCGCATCCAGCTCGAGGGCAAACACGGCTCGGCCGATTTCGACTCCCACAGCATCGCCATCACGGCCGTGGACGCGCCGGCGCCCACGGCCGTGATGGACAAGACCGTTAAGGTCAGCAACTGGACCGGCGAAGGGCGCGAAGCGCTCGAGAGCCACGCCGCCCACCTGGTGCTGACCCACGGCGGCGGCGCGGCGCCGATCCTGGAGAAATACATCGCGCTGTACAAACTCGCGGCCGTGCTGGGCGGCGATCACCTGCGCGGCGCGCTGATCGAAGACGCCTGGACCTGCGCCCCGCCCGCCCTGGTGCGCGAGTTCACCAGCGCCGAGATGCTGAAGGCCTTCCGCGAGAGCACGCCGCCGATCCTGTTCACGGGCTTCGTGAAGTTCCACACCGACGAAGGCACCTGGTTCGCCACCAAGGGCCAGCACATGTTCAACGCGCCCGACCTGGTGATGTTCGGCCCCGAGGAGCAGCCCTCCGAGGTGCTGGAGCTGTTCATGAACATCTTCCTCTATGTAACCGGCAGCAAGGCGCGCATAGCGGCCGGCCACACACTGCAGGTCGCCGAGGAGGCCTACCTGAAGTTCAGCGAGCTGGCGGCCGACAACCCCTGGCGCGAGTGGCTGCAAGGGGCGGAGGAAACGCTGGAGCTGAAGCGCATCACTAAGGAAGAGATCAATCCGGCAGGCAGTCGCTAGCCGTCCTGGCTGTTGCCACGATTGCCCGCGTCCGCCCGGTTTCAGTTCGAGCCCGGAATGATCAGGCATGGATGGTTGTTATGTCTGGCAGGCTCTAACAGGTACGAGGCCAACGTGAGTACCCCCGACACACAACCGGAACCCCAGCCGGAAAAGGTCACCCGCAAGCTGCCCTCAGCCGAGAGCGAGACCGCGCGACTGCTGCGCCAGAAGTACACCCGTCGCCGTGAGGCGATCCAGCGCTTCACGGAGCGCCTGAAGAAGGGCGGCTTCCCCGATGACGCCGAGACCAACACGCTTCGCGAAGTAGGCGTCAGCGAGGACGAGATCCGCGAACTGGTCGCGCAGTACAGCTCGGCCTGAGCCCCGGCCCCGGGTTGCGACACGGCCGCGCGCCGCGGCGCTGCCTTTTTCCGTAAACAGTGAGAATGCCGCAGGCCTCTGGTCCGTTCTGACTGCCGCGCGGCTTGCGCGGGAACGGAGCGGTTTCGATGAAGATCGCGATCACCACGCCGACCGGCAACATCGGCTCGTGGCTGGTTGAGAACCTGCTGCACGAGGGCGGTCACCAGTTGCGCCTGCTGTGCCGCGATCCCGTCAAGGTCCGCAAGTTCACCCGGCGCGGCGCCGGCGCCGTGAAGGGCGATCTCAACGATCCCGAGTACGTGGTGGACGCAACCCGCGGAGTCGACCTGCTGTTCTGGCTTACGCCGCCGCGTTTCGACGCCGATGATTTCGTCGGCTGCCAGCGCAGGCTGGGCGATATCGCCGCCGCCGCCATCCGCGCCAACCGCATCCCGCGCGTGGTGAACCTCTCCAGCCTCGGCGCCCAGCACGCTGCCGGCCACGGCCCCATCGCCGGGCTGCACGACATCGAGCAGAAGCTCAATGCCGCGGTTCTCGAGGTGGGCGGCAGCATCTGCCACCTGCGCCCGGCCGCGTTTTATGAGAACTACTTCATGGCGCTGTCGAGTATCCGCACGGACGGCGCGATTTACCTGCCGGTGCCCGGAGACGCGAAGCTGGCGATGATTGCCACGCGAGACGTGGCCGACGCCGCGGCGAGTGTGGTGACGGACACTTCCTGGCGCGGTGTGCAGGTGCGCGAGTTGTACGCCCGCGAGTACAGCCACGATGAAGCGGCGCGGATCATCGGCGAGGCGCTGGGCAAAGCGGTCCGGCACGTGCAGGTTCCGCCCGAGGCCGCGGTGCAGGCGCTGCGGCAGTTCGGGGCCAGCGAGAGCACCGCGCGCGCCTTCGTGGAAATGTACCAGTCGATCCCACGCGGGCTGCTTGCGCCTGAGCTTTCGCGTGAGCAGGCGATCATCGGGGCCACCCCGCTGGAGCAGTTCGCGCGTGCGACGATTGCGCCGGCGGTGCAGGACTGAAGGAGTTGCGCCGCGCGGCGCCCATACTATTCTGCGTCTCATTCTCACTATAAGGAGATGCCATGGACACCCCGAAGGTGATCGACACGCTCAACCGTATCCTTGAGCTGGAGCTCGCGGGCGTGGTGCGCTACACCCACTACAGCCTGATGATTTTCGGCCACGCGCGCATCCCTATCATCAGCTGGATGTCCACCCAGGCCAGCGAAGGTCTCGCGCATGCCCGCAAGGCCGGTGAGCTGGTGACGTCGCTGGGCGGCCACCCCAGCCTCAAGATCGGCAAGCTGCTGGAGACCGAGAAGCACAGCATCGACGACATCCTGCGCGAGACCCTCGAGCACGAGAAAGGCGGCGTCGAGGTCTATCGCCAGCTGCTCGAGCTGGTGCGCGACCAGGACGTGCGCCTCGAGGAGTACGCCCGCCAGATGATCGCCCACGAAAGCGACCACATCAGCGAAGTAGAAAAGATGCTCCGCAAACCCGGCGAGCTGAAACCCGCTAGCTGACCTCGATCAGCTGCAGGTGCCAATCCAGCCGCCGGTGCCAGTAGTCGTTTCCATCGCGCCTTGAGAAGGCGTCGGTGATTGCCCGCGTCTGCTCCAGAAACCAGGCCGACAGCCGCCCGGCATCGTAGCGGCCGGATGCTTCGAACAGCGCGAAGTCTCTTGGCAGCCTGAGACGCACCAGCCTGCCGGATCTGGCCGCGATGGCGAACGCGATCGCGGCCCCCGCGTGGAAACAGAACAGGTCCTCGCCGTCGCCGTGCCGTTGCGTCCAGGAAACGTGCCGCTCAACCAGGCCCAGCGCCTGGCGCAGTCTGCCCAGCGCCGCGAGGGTTGCGATGATTTCTCCAATGATCCCCGTATAGAGCGGAAAGCCCCGGAAGTATCGCAGACCGCGGGTGCAGCACTCCATTGCGAGCTCCCTGCGCCCGCCCAGCACCGCGGCAATGCTGCTCATGGTCCAGGCGCTGAAAGCCGCTTCGCGGGCGGCGGCTCCCCGTGGCGCACGAGGCAGGTGCGGAGAAATCTCCAGGATTCCATCGGTGTCCATGCGAAGCCAGCCGCGCCCCACTTCCCACAGGGCGCTGGAAACCGGGTCGCGCTCGCCGCGGGCCCAGAGGCCGCTCGGCTCCGCGTCGATGTAACGTCGCCACAGCACCTCACCCTCGTCCATGGCGCCCAGGCGATAGCTGTTCATGCAACGCAAGCGGAACAGTGATTTATCCCCGACGCCATGATCCCGGAGGTGCCGCAGGATCCGGGCTTCTACCTCCATAATCTGTGCGCGCGGCAACCAGTGCATGGCCGCGATGCTGCCGACCAGGCGTGACGCCACCTGGAACAACTCGTCACGCACTTCGTCAATGAACGGGCCATCCAGGTGTTGAAGCACCCACGCTAGCTCGACAATGGCTTCGCGCATCCTGCCCTGCGTGGTGGCTACGCATAGCAGCAGGAAGTGGGCCGTGGAGCGGTATTCGTCGTCGTGCAGCGACTCGGCCAACTGCACCGCTTCACGGGCAAGCTCGAAGACATGAGGCAGGGTAAGATCTTCACACTCCGCGAGAATCGCCTCCAACCTGCTTTCGGCGTCATCCATGGCGTCAGGCTCGCGGTTGCTGAATCCGCCGGGAAAAGCGGTCGTTGCCGTTGCGGGTGTCGAACGCCCGTGCCAGTTCGTCGCGGCGCTGCTCGGCGGTGGCCAGCACCTGCGACAGCTCATACACGCCGTCCGGCCGCCAGCCGGGAAACTCCTTCGGCAGGCGCAGCTTGCGCGTGGGCTTGCGCGAGACCTCACACGCGGCCGCCAGCAGGCTGCACGCGCCCAGCCAGTAATCGAACTCTTCGGCCGGCGAGGTATGTCCCTTCAGCCAGGGCAGCGTCTTCTCGAATTGCCGCAGCCCTCCCGTGATGTTGCCCGAGGCGGCATAGTGCTGCAGCAGGTCACCGTAGGTGCCGCAGTGGGTGACATCGCGCGCGATCAGCCGGCTGAGCCGCTGGGCCAGCTTGTCCGCCTGTTCGGGATCGCCCATTTCGCGCGCCGGGCGCAGCAGGTTCGCCAGCGTCCGGTGCGGCACCGAGCTGCAGCGCATGCGGTTCTCCAGGATCGGCGCCGCCAGCTCGAACGCGCCCCGCAAGTCGCCGGTGCGGATCGCGTGCGTGACCAGCTCGTTGCGCTCGCAGGCTCTGCAGTCCTCGCTGCCGTCCTTGGGCGCTTCAAGCCAAAGCCGGTAGTAGCGCTGCCAGGCGTCTTCGTCTCCCATCGCCCAGGCCACGCCGAAGCGCTCGCTGTACACGGCCTTGAGGCTCAGCCCGTTGGCGCGGTAGCGGCGCTCCATGTCGTCGAGCACGCCCTCGATCTGCGCGCGCGAAAACTCCGGGTAGTCCGGCAGGTTGGCCGCAATCCACTTGTAGCTCCACATCAGCTCGCGGTCCGGGCGCCAGCCCGGGTCGCTGTCGCTGGCCGCCAGCATCCAGCTGAACGCCACCAGCCCCTCGCGCGGGTGGCCGGAGAACGAGGCGACGTCCACCAGCTCGCGGCGCGCGTCCCACTGCAGGTCGCGGTCGTTCAGCAGGTCGGCCAGTCGCACGGCCTCCTGGGCGAAGGCGAAGCCGGTGTCGTTGTAGCCGGCCTCCCAGGCGCGCTCGATCAGCTCTTCGCACTGCTCCCGCAGATCTTCACTCATGCCCGCGCCTCCCTCACGCGCCGCGCACAATAGTCGTTGCCGTTGCGCGCGTCGAACGCGCCCGCCAGCTTGTCCAGTTCGGCGTCGGCCCACTGGATCAGCTCGGCCCAGCGGTATTCGCCGTCTTGACGCCACAGCGGGTGCGCGCGCGGCAGCCGCAGCCTGCGCGTCTCGCCGCGTGCCTTGGCCCGGGCCGCGACCAGCACGCGCCGCATGCCGACGTAGAACGCCAGGTGCTCCAGCGGCGAGCCGGAGTGAGTCAGCCACGCCAGGTGCCTCTCGATCAGCCGCAGCCCTTCGGCCGTCTCGCCGTACAGGCCGATGAACTCCAGGTGCCGGCCCACGGGCTCGATGAAGTCCGGGTTGCCGCGGATGCGATTGTAGCCCTGCTCATGGTACTGCGACGCGCGCTCCGCCTGTCCGTCGCGCGCCAGCGGCAGCAGCGTGCGACTGTAGGTCAGGTGCGGCACCTCGGCGCAGCGCAGTCGGCCGTGCTCCACGATAGGCGCGAAAGTCTGCATCGCGCCGGCGAAGTCACCCAGTGCAAGCTGGAACTGCCCCAGCGCGTCGGCCTCGCAGGCGGCGCAGTCGTTCTTCCAGTCCTTGGGCGTGTCCTGCCAGAGGCGCAGCCAGTGGCGCGCTTCATCCAGCCTGCCCATGCGGATGCACGCGTTGCAGCGCAGCTTGTGGACCGGCTTCGCGCTGTTCCCGTTGCGCGCGTAACGCAGTTCCATGTCGTCGAACAGCGCGGCGATCTGCCCGCGCGTGATGTGCGGAAACTCCGCGACGTGCTCGCCCACCCACTTGTAGCGCCACAGCCAGGTTGACTCATGGAACAGCGGCTCTTTGCGCTCGCCCGCGTCGCACTGCGCCAGCACCCAGGCGAACGCGACCAGCATCTTGTCGGAGCGCCCGCCGTGCCCGGCCGCATCGATCAGCGCGCCGCGCGCCAGCATGCCCAGCTGCGGGTCGCGCGCCGAATCAGCCAGGCGCACGGCCTCTTCGGCCAGCGCGATGGCGGTCGGCCCCCTCGGCGCGGCGCGGCTCTGGCGCAGCAGCTCCTCCACCTGTGTTTCCATCGACGAGTTCATGACTCAAGCCCGAGCTCCAGCAGCTCGATCAGCCCCTTGTTCAGCAGCTCCAGCTCGCGGCCTTTCAGCGGGTGGTGGCCCATCAGCAGGCTCTGCACATACAGCACCCCGGCGGCGAGGCGCAGCCGCCTGGGTTCCTGCAGCTTCGCCAGCCGCTGCACCAGCGGGTTGCGGTAGTTGAAGGTCAGTTCGGACAGGCCGCTGCCCGCGTTGCCGGCCAGGCTGTCCATCAGGCCGGACCACAACTCGTTGCTGACCTCCTTGGTCAGCTCGACCGAGCGGCGGAACTGCCCCTCGGCGCTCAGGCTGTACAGCGCCGGCAGGTCCTCGGGCAGGAACTTCTTGATCTCGGCCCGGCACTGGTAGGGGCGCAGCGCGGCGTCGGCCTCACGCAGCAGGGCAAACGCCTGCTCGTGCTCGTCGCTGTCCAGGTCCTCGAAGCTCTGCACCAGCTCCGAAGCGTCCACCTGCTCGACCTCGGTTTCGCCGAACACCTCGGGCACTCTCTCCAGCAGCTCCGTATCCCAGGCGTAGCCGCCATTCACCACGCAGTAGCCCTGCGCGGCGGCCACGCTGCTGATCTGCCGGAACTGGTCCACGCTGCGGGCGTAGCGCAACACTCTCTCGTTGCGGCGGATCTCGCCCAGCGCCATGGTGCCGTGCGAGGTCTCGAAGGGCAGCAGGTCCGCGATGATGCGGAAGAACTCGTCGTCCTCAATGGCCAGCGACTTGAAGCTGCGGTGGTGCACGGCGATCAGCCGCTCGAGCTGTTCGCGGTCGTGCTGCTTCAGCTCCATCAGGTAGTTGCGCAGGCATTCGCCCAGCTCGCTCTGCGTCTGCGACAGCGCCTTGTCTTCATAGAAGCTCTCGCGCGAGGCCGTGGGGCGCAGGTTGGTGGCGTTCACCACGCAGCGCACGAAGAACGCCCACTCCGGCAGCAGGTTGTCGGCCGACTCGGTGAGCAGCATGTTCTTCAGGTAAACACGGTGCTTCTGCTTCGCGGCCAGGCTCGCGGCGTAGGGCAGCACAAACGCCACGCCGTCCACGCCGCCGGCTTTCGATTTCAGCGGGATCCAGTCCAGGAAGCGGGTCTCGAACGCCTGGCGCCCGAACTCGAGCATGGCCTCGTCTTCCGCGCGGCGGCTCGGGTAGCCGGCGCGCCAGGGCGCGCTCTCCTCGTTGAGGCGCCGGCGCGTTTCGCCGCGCACGGCGTGGATCGGCACCGGCAGCAGGCCGCCGTAGTGGCGCACGCGCTCGAACAGCACGTCGTGCTCGAACAGGGAACGGGCATCCTCGCGCGCGCGGATGAACACGCGCGTGCCGGGCTCAAAGTCGCTTTGCGCCTCGCGCACGCTGTAGGTGCCGTCGGAGCGCCCCCGCCACTCGTAGCCCGGCGCGCCGCTCTCGCGGGCGCTGCGCGTGATCATGGTGATCTCGTCGGCCACTACGAAGCACGACAACAGCCCGATGCCGAACTGCCCGATGAAGTCCCCGGCTTCTTCGCCGCGCGCCAGGCGTTTGCTGCTCTCACCGATGGTGGCGATGAAGCGGTGGATTTCCTCTTCGGTCAGGCCGATGCCGTTGTCCTCGAACACCAGCGTGGGCGCGGTCTTGCCCTCGATCAGCTCGATGCCGATGGCGGGCGAGAACTTGCCCGGCAGGCGGCTGCGCGCGGCGATGGCGTCCACGCCGTTCTGCAGCAGCTCGCGCAGGAAGGTGTGCGGCGTGCTGTACAGGTGGTTCGACAGCAGGTCGATGATGCCGCGCAGGTTGATCTGGAAGTTGTGCTGGTTCACGGTGTCTCCGTCGCGATAACGGCCGTGGATTATAGTTCGAAGCCCGACCAATGCGAACGCGGACGGGTTGCAGCTGGTGCGGCAACGCAGAACGGGCGCAGGCTGTGCCTGCGCCCGTTGCTTTTGGGTTTGCTTACGCCCTTTTGCGGCGCAGGGTGGTGGCTGTGGCTGTGAGGGCCAGGGCGGCGAGCAGCAGGATGGCGGTGTTGCTGCCGGTGTTGCTGCCGGTGTTG
>JAANMX010004613.1_pt1 | contig 10694 bp, 6 predicted proteins | sample 7279681 | NCBI WGS metagenome assembly JAANMX01 (sample SAMN14094542, study PRJNA606508) | bioreactor metagenome | isolation source: A lab-scale SPAN reactor treating ammonium-rich wastewater day 351 | place: Ireland: Galway | collected 2018-01-01
GCGCACCTGGCTGCGCGGCGCACCGGCAGCGAAGGCGCCTCGGGCCTGTCGAGTCCCAAGCACTACCTGTGGGACGGCGACCAGCGGCGCGACTCGTGGCGCTTCAACAGTCCGAACGTCGTCGGCGAACGCTCCGACATCGCCACCGGCGTGGCGTTCACGACGCTGGTCAACGATCTCGGCGAACCGATCCACCGGCTTTCACCGGCCGACGCGACTCCCGACCAGCTGTTTCCGTCGATCCGCGCGCTGTACGCCCGCCGGCACCTGACCGCGTTCGCGCTGTCGGAGGTGTTCGTGCAGGCGATCTCGATGATCAACTCGCCGATGCACCGGCTGCGCCGTGCCGCCAATGCGAATCTGCCGCGCCGCATGCGGCGCATCATCCTGACGATGCCCACGGCGATGCCGGTGGCCGAACGCAACATCCTGCGCACGCAGGCCGAAGCGGCCTGCGACCTGGCCTGCCTGGCGCTGGGCCTGGCGCGGGTCGACTACGACGACGCAGGCGCGCAGACGCTGGCGTTCTCGTCCGAGGCGCGGGTGTTGCGCGACGGGCTGTACCGAGGACCCGAGGTGATCCTGCGCTGGGACGAGGCCACCGCGACGCAGGCCGTGTACCTCTACACGCAGATCGCGCAGAACTACTCGGGCGACGCGCGCACGTTCTTCGACAACCTGCGCCATCCGGCCAACCGGCAGGATCCGGCGACGCGCGACACGTTGCGGCTGGGAACGATCGATCTCGGCGGCGGCACGACCGACCTGGTGATCACCTCGCTGTCGGTCGAAGGCCGTGGCGCCAACGTGACCTTGCTGCCCGAGCAGGTGTTCCGCGAAGGCTTCAGCCTGGCCGGGGACGATGCGCTGCTGCGCGTGGTGCGCGAGCACGTGATCGAGGTGATCCGCCAGTCGCTGCGCCAGTCGGGTCTGGGCGACGGGGCCGACTTCGTGCTGACGCAACTGCTGGGCGGCGATCGCGGCAACATGACAGCGATCCAGCAGGTGCGCCGGCAGCAGTTCGCCGCCCAGATCGCCGCGCCGATCGGCCTGGCGATGCTGCAGGAGTACGAGGTCTACGATCCGCTGCGGCCGGCGCCGACCACCACGCGTCACTTCGACGAGTTCTTCGACGCCGACACCCGGCCGACCGACGTGCTGGTGCAGTACTTCAACGGCGAGATCGAAAAACTCGCGCGCCAGCCGTTCGACCTGCGCCAGCTGACGCTGACGATCGATCCGGTGGACACCGACCGCACGGTGCGCAGCGTGTTCCTGGAGATGCTGCAGGCGCTGGCCGAGATGGTGAACCGCCACCGCTGCGACCTGCTGATCCTGTCGGGGCGCACCTCGCGGCTGCCGGCGGTGCGTGCCATCCTGCTCGAATCGTGTCCGCTGCCGCCGCACCGCATCGTGTCGCTGCACCAGTTCCGGGTCGGCCAGTGGTATCCGTTTCGCGACTTCCGCGGCACCGTCGGCGACCCGAAGACCACCGCGGCGGTCGGTGCGCTGATCTGCCTGCTGGGTGATGGCCGGCTGCACAATTTCAACTTCCGTTCCGACCGGCTCGAACCGAAATCGACGGCCCGCTACTTCGGCAAGCTCGACATGAACAGCCGGCTGCTGAAGGCCGACGAGTTCTTCGACGATCTCGACCTCGACGACCCGGACTATCCGCTGAAGGACCGGCCGTTCGAGTTCCGCGGGCCGATGGCACTGGGCTTTCGCCAGCTGCCGGTCGACTGGTGGCCGGCGTCGCGGCTCTACAGCATCGACTACGCGACGCCGGACGCCGCACGCGAACTGAACTCGCGCACGCCGCTGTCGGTGGCGCTGCGGTTGCAGCGCTCGCCGGTGCGCAACGCGCCGCCCGAAGGCTTCGCGATCGATCGCATCGAAGATCGCGACGGCCGCCGCGTGCCGAACGACCGGCTGCGCCTGCGCCTGCAGACCGTCGGCCAGCAGCAGGGCTACTGGCTCGACACCGGCGTGCTGTTCGAACGATGACCACAGGTGGACGGCAATGACCGATTCAGCGACGACTGATCCGCGGCAACTGCAACTGCGCGCCTGCGCGTCGGGGCTGGCCGCCGGCAGCGCCGGCGCACGCGGCTGGGTGGTCGAGGTGGCGCAGAACGCGAGAACGATCGCCGCCGAGGAGCAGTCGCTGATCGAATCGACGCGACGCGCCGAGAATCTGGCGCGCAAGCTGGCGGCCTCGGCATCGCGACGCAATTGCGTCGGCGTGTTCGGTCCGAGCCAGGCCGGCAAGTCGTACCTGGTCTCGGTGCTCGCGCGCACGCCGGGCCGGACGCTGATGGCCGATTTCGCCGGTGAACTGAAGAACTTCATCTCCGAGATCAATCCGGCGGGCGATCGCGAGTCGACCGGTCTGGTGACCCGCTTCACCGTCGAGCCCGGCACGCGCGACACCGCTCATCCGGTGGAGCTGCGACTGCTGGGCGAAACCGACCTCGTGAAGATTCTCGGCAACAGCTTCTATTCCGACTTCGACCCGAACCTGCGCCGGGTGATGCCGCCCGAGGAGGACGTGATCCGCGCGGCGATCGCCGCGCTCGAGCCGCAGGCGCTGCCGGCGTCGGCGCCGCACCTGGACGAGATCGTGATGTTCGATGTCGGCGAGTACTTCCGCGCCTACTTCCCGACCGGTGTCGAGCGCTTCCAGCGTGCCGGCTACTGGGACGCGCTGGCGCGTTTCGGGCACCGACTGCCGCTGGCGGCGCGCGCGAAGCTGTACGGCCTGCTGTGGGGCGATCTCGAGGACTTCACGCGGATGTTCCTGCTGCTGGCCGGCGCCGCGGAGTCGCTCGGATTCGCGCCGCAGGCGCGCGCGGCGATCGGCGCGCTGGTACCGCGCGAGGCCAGCATCATCGACGTGGAGACGCTGAGCCGGCTCGGCAAGCCCGGGGACGACACTGACCGCATCGCCGTCGTGCCGGTGCCCGACGGAGTGGCGCTGACCGCGGCCGCAGGCGCCTCGGGTGCTGCGGCGCGCGAGGTGCAGGTGCCGCGGGCGGTGCTCACCGCGCTGATCGCCGAGGTGAAGGTGGTGATGACCGACCGGCCGTGGCGCTTCTTCGAGCACACCGATCTGCTCGACTTCCCCGGCGCCCGCTCGCGCGAGAAGCAGGTCGACCTGCCGACCGACCGCGACGAACGCGAGGACCGCGTACGCACGATGCTGCTGCGGGGCAAGATCGCCTACCTGTTCCAGCGCTACACAGAAGAGCGCGAACTGACCAGCATGCTGCTGTGCATGCCGCCGTCGAACCAGGAGGTCAAGGACCTGGCGGCGATGGTGCGTGGCTGGGTCGACCAGACCCACGGTGCCACGCCGGGGCAGCGCGCGCGAATCCAGTGCGCGCTGTTCCTGGTGCTGACCAAGTTCGACATGGATTTCATCGAGAAGGAGGGCGACACCAGCGAATCGCGCAAGACGAAATTCGACCGCCGGCTCGATGCGTCGTTCCTGAAACTGTACGGGCGCGACGAGTGGACGCAGAACTGGGATGGCAAGCCGTTTCGCAACAGCGTGTTCCTGCGCAATCCCGGGATGAAGCAGACGCACATCATGAAGTACGCCGAGATCCGCGCGCTGCCGGACGGCAGCGAGCAGCGGATCGAGGAGGGGCCGGACCCGTCGGTGGCCGACAAGCTCGCGCAGTATCGGCAGGCGTTCGAGGAATCCGTGGTCTGCCGCAGGCACTTCGACGATCCATCCGGTGTCTGGCAGGCGGCATTCACGCCGAACGACGGCGGCGTTGCGTTCCTGGTCGCGCGGCTCGAGGCGGTGCTGGCGCCGGAGCTGAAGGCGCGCCAGATCGAAGGCCGCCTGAACGACCAGGCGCGCGCGCTCGGCGAGCGGCTGCGGCGCTTCTACCGGGCCGACGACGACCAGTCGCGCAAGGAGAAGGAGGACGCGCTGCTGGGCATTCGCCGGCGTCTGTTCAATGCGGTGCGTCCGCGCGGCTTCGTCAACTTCGTGCAGCTCGTCTCGCTGCTCACGGTTCCCGAGATCGACGTGCGCGAGGCGTTCCTGAACGTCGCGGCGTTGAAGCTGGAAGCACTGCCGGCAGCGGCGACTGCCGATGAAGGCGACGCCCAGGGTGAAGACCCGTGGGGCGACCCCTGGGCCGATGCCGGTGATGCCTCCGGGGCCAGCGCCGGGGGGAGCGGGATGAGCGGGATGAGCGGCGTCGGCGACGCCCGCGGCGTCGATGCCCCCAGCGGTGTCGGCCGCTCGCCGATGCCGGCGCAGCGCGACCGGTCCGACCTGTTCGCGACGCAGGTCACCAACCTGTGGACCGAGCGTGTCCGCGGGCTGGCGTTCGAGCACGACACGCTGGCCGCGCTGGGTCTCGACGCACGGCTGGTGAGTGACCTGGTCGACGAACTGGTGGTGGGCGCGCATCGCGCGCAGCTGACCGACCGCGTCGCGGCGGCGACGCGCCGCCAGGTGCAGTCGGCCAACGTGCGCTGGGACGAGGTCGCTGATCGCGCGGCGACGATCGCGGCCAACCTGATCAACGACCACGTGGCGTTCCTCGGTTTCGCCGAGTTGGCACCCGACCAGCGCCCGGGCTGTCCGGAGCCGCCGAAGGCACGCCAGCGTGCGGTCTTCCAGTGGCTCGATGCGGTCGGCGGTCCGGCCGGCCTGGGCGAGCGCAGGCGGCCGATGGAGAACGACTACTTCATCGACTGGGGCGTGGCACTCAGACAGGCGGGGATCGACAACGCCAGCTTCTCGGGCGGGCGCGAGATCACCGACGACCAGAACCGCCGGCTCGGCCGGATCCTGACCGACATCGACGCGGCCGCGAACTTCGGGGTCTGACGCGATGCCCACTCAACTCATCCAGCCGCCCGGTACGCCCGCCGGCACCGCGACGCTGCGCGTGCGCGGTGTGGCGCTCGGCGATCCGGCGGCGCTCGAGATCGCGATCATCCAGTTCATGGGCGCCGAGAAGTACCTGGATCCGCGTCACCCGGACGCCCCGTGGACCCCGTCGGCCTACTGGTTCCGGCCGCTGTCGCCGCGCAACGAGGGCCACGACACGCTGCTCGACGTCGACTACGGCATTACGTTCCACCTGCGCGCCAACCAGCCATACAAACTGATGGCGCGACGCGGCGACGGCAGCATCGCCGAAGACCGTTTCACCTGTCCGGCAAACCTGCGCAAACCGACGTTCAAGCCCGAGGGCTGGACGCCGCCGGCTCCTCCACGCGGGCCACTGCAGGTGCCGGTGCACGAGGAGGCACCGGCGCCCAAGCCGACCCAGTCCACTGAGCCCACTGAGCCCACTGAGCCCACCGTATCGGCCGCACCTGCTGATCCGGGCCCGATCGCCACTGACGTGGACGGCGCGACCGCGATCTCCGCAGAGCCGTCGACGGCGACGTCGGCTGCCGACCTCGAAGCGCTCGACGCATTCGTGAAGACCCAGGTCGGGCCGGCCGCCACGCCGCCGGCGCCCGCCCGCACCGGCAGGTCGATCGCCATCGGCCTGGTTGTGCTCCTGCTGGCAGGCGGCCTCGCCTGGTCGCTGTGGCCGGGACCTGGCGACGAGCGGCTGGTCGAGCGGACCGATGCGCCGAAGAAGGAAGCGGCCAGCGATCCCATGCCGACACTGGACAGCGTGCGCACGTTCATCGGCACGCGCCCGCCAGTCAGCGACGCGCTGGCCATGGCCCGCAGGCTGGCCGAGGCGGGCATGCTGCCCGACGCCCGGTTCCTGCTGCTGCGCTACGGCGCCGAACAGGGCAACGCCGACGCTGCCCGGCAGGTCGGCACGATGTACGACCCGGCGACGTTCGACAAGGCAACGAGTCCCTTCCCCGGCCCGAACCCGACCGAGGCGGCCCGCTGGTACAAGCAGGCTGCCGAAGCGTCCGACGCCGAGGCGGCCTATCGCTACGGCATGCTGCTGAAGAGCGGCGGCACCGACGAGGACAACGCACCCGAGAAGGCGGTGTTCTGGCTGCGACTGGCCGCGCAGGGTGGCAACGAAGCGGCCCGCAAGGAACTGGAACCGAAATGAACGCACGAACCCGACGTTCGTCGCTGTGCGCGCCGGCGACGCTGCTGGCGGCGGCCCTCTGGTGCGCTGCACCCGATGTGAGCCTGGCGCAGACCCGGCCGCTGCTGATCGAAGGCAAGAAGACGCTGTACGAACGCGTGCTGACGCGGCCCGGCGCCCGACTGTCGGCCAGTCCGGGCGCGGCAGGCGGCAAGGCGGTGCCGGTTTTCTCGATGTTCTACGTCTACGAGCGATCGCCGGCGTCCGCAGGCGGGAGCTGGCTCAAGGTCGGCGCATCGGCCGATGGCAGCGGTCTCGCGTTCGTGAAGGCGGACGACACGGTGCCGTGGCGGCATTCGATCGTGGCCGCATTCGCCAATCCCACCGACCGCGACCGACTGCTGTTCTTCCGCACCCGTGAAGGGCTGGCCTCGGCGATCAACGCCGAGCCGGCCGTGCTCGACAAGCTGCGCCAGAGCGTCGCCGACAAGGCGAGCCTGCCGTCCGACAGTGCGCTGATCGCCGCCGAACCGGCCACCTGGGTCGACCCGCAGAAGCAGTTCTACCTGCTGCCGGTACTGGAGGCGCCGACGACGGTGAACCGGCAGGGCTTCAAGATCCGCACGGTACGGGTCGCTTCGGTGGTGCGCCACGACGGTGCGGCGCGCTCGCCGGTGACGCCCGGCACCGAGGAGGGCATCACCAACTTCAAGTCGGCGGTGGTCTTCGTCATCGACGCGACCTCGTCGATGCAGCCCTACATCGAACGCACCCGCAAGGCGATGGAGGAAGTCCTGCGGCAGGCCGAACAGGCGAAGATCGCCGAGCGCATCCGCTTCGGACTGATCGCATTCCAGGACGACCCGGCCAAGACCCGCGGCGTGGAATACCTGACGAAGGTGTTCGCGGATCCTAATGACCGGCTCGGCCGCGACGAGTTCCTGAAGGCGATCGCCGGGGTCCAGGCGACGCCGAACTCCACCCGTGCCTTTGCCGAGGACGCCTACGCGGCGCTCGACCGGGCGGCCCGATCGCTCGACTGGAAACGCTTCGGCGGCCGCTATCTGGTCTTCGTCACCGACGCCAGCGCGCGCGAGGGCAACTCGCCGCTGGCCAGCACGCGGCTCGCGACCGACCAGGTGCGGGTGGAGTTGCAGGAACAGGGCATTGCGACCTACGTGATGCACCTGAAGACCAGTGAAGGCCGCAAGGATCACGCGGTGGCCGAGCAGCAGTACCGGCGGCTGTCGAACTGGCCCGGGCGCGGGTCGCTGTACTTCCCGGTCGAGGCCGGCGATCCGGCGAAGTTCGAGGCCGACGTCAAGCGGCTCGCCCACGCACTGGTCGAACAGGTCAAGGCGCCGCAGGCGCTGCTGAAGGCGCCGCCCGCCGGCACGCCGCCGCCGACCAGGGCGGCAACGGCCGACGGCGAGGCGCTCGAAGCCAGCACGCGCGCGGTCGGGCGTGCGATGGTGCTGGCGTATCTGGGGCGCGAGCAGGCCACGCAGGCCAACGCGATGTACGAGGCGTGGGCCGCCGATCGCGACCTGCGCCGCCCCGACACCGCATCGCTGTCGATCCGCGTGCTGCTGACCAAGAACCAGCTGTCGGATCTGCAGACCACGTTGCGCAGGTTGGTGGAAACCGGCGAACGCCAGCAGATCGAAGGCGGCAACTTCTTCAACCAGTTGCGCAGCGTCGCGGTCGCGATGGGTCGCGACCCGTCGCGGATCGCGCAGGGCCCGGCCAGGAACCTCGAGGAGGCCGGGCTGATGGGCGAGTATCTCGACGGCCTGCCTTACCGCAGCGACCTGATGGCGCTCGACCAGAATCGCTGGGCGGAACTCGGCGTCGGAGGCACGCAGGCGGTCATCGACCGGCTGAAGTCGAAGATCGTGCTCTACCAGCGGTTCCACGACGACGTCGATCGCTGGGTGAAGCTGAACGACGCCGCTGGCGACGGCGACCGTGTCTATCCGGTGCCGATCGATGCGCTGCCATGAACACCGGGCAGGCGGTCCCGCTGGTCGACGTGCAGGCGCTGACGTTCCGGCGCCGCGCCGGTGGTCGGCGCGACGCTGCGCACGGCGACGCATTCACGTTGCAGGTGCCGCGCTTTCGCCTCGCCTCGCGTGAGGCGCTGGTCATCGGTGGGCCCTCCGGTTCGGGCAAGAGCACGTTCCTCGACCTGCTGGCGCTGCTGCGCGCGCCGACGACGCTGGCGGGGTTCCGGCTGGCCGGTCACGACGCAGGTGCGCTGTGGCGGACGTCGGCGCGCGCCGCGCGCACCCGGCTGCGGGCCGGCACGATCGGCTACGTCCTGCAGACCGGCGGGTTGCTGCCCTATCTGGACGTGGAGGAGAACCTGCGACTGCCGCAGCGGCTGCTCGGGTCGGGCGACCGCGCGTGGATCGCGCACCTGCTCGAGGTGCTCGGGCTGGGGGCGCTACGCCGCCGGCTGCCGGCGGCGCTGTCGATCGGCGAGCGCCAGCGCGTCGCGGTCGCGCGCGCCGTCGCACACCGGCCGCTGCTGGTGCTGGCCGACGAACCCACCGCGTCGCTCGATCCGCAGCACGGCGCACGGGTGCTGGTGCTGCTGGTGTCGCTGTGCCGTGAGGCCGGTGCCGGCCTGATCGTCGTGTCGCACGACGCGACGATCGCCGAACGCCATCGGCTCGAGCCGGTGTGGTGCCGGCGCGTGGGTGATCGATCGGTGATCGAACGATGAACGCTGCCACGGGCGAGCCGAAAGCGTCGGCGGGGCCGCGCGGCGCCGGTCCGGTCGAGACACTGCGTCAGCTGCTGCGCTTCGCGTTCGCCGATCTGCGCTGCGACGGCCTGCTGTCGGGCTGCTCGATGCTGATGCTGGCCGCGTCGCTGGCGCCGCTGCTGACGCTGTTCGGACTCGAGCACGGGGTGATCGGGACGATGATCGAACGCCAGGACAAGGATCCCGCGATGCGGCTGATCGTGCCGGAGGTGACCGGCGCAAACCGCTTCGATGCCAGCTGGTTCGCACGCGTCGCACAGTGGCCGGAGGTGGCGTTCGTGCTGCCGGCCACTCGTGCGATCGCCGGGTTGGTCGACCTCGTCCCAGCGGGTGGCGAGGCGGTGCGCGTACCGGTGCGCGCCAGCGTGCTGCCGACCGCCGCGGGAGATCCGGTCACCAGCGGCTTCGGGGTCGAACGGCTGCACAGTGCGCCCGGCGAGCCCGTGGCCGTCATCCTGTCGGCCGGCGCCGCGAGGAAGCTCGCGGCCACACCTGGCATGCGCCTGGACCTCGTGATCAGCCGCTCGCGCGGCGGCGTCAGCGAACCGGCAATCGCGACGGCCGAGGTGCGTGGCGTACTGCCGGTCGAACGCTATGCCGGCGACGCAGGCTTCGTCGCGTCGTCGGTGATCGAGGCGATCCAGGGCTACCGCGACGGCCACGCGGTGGCAGCGCTCGGCTGGGCTGGCGACGGGCCGGCGCCGACGATCGACAGCTACCCGTTGTTCCGGCTGTACACCCGCTCGATCCGTGACGTGGCCGTAGTGGCCGCGCGGCTGCAGGCGATGGACGTCACCCTGTTCACCCGCGAAGGCGAGATCGCGGCCACCCTGGGCCTGCAGCGCAACCTGATCGCGGTGCTGTTGATCGTGTCGACCCTGGCCGCTTTGGGGTTCGCGGTGGCGATGGTGGCGCTGCAGATCGCCACGGTGCGCCGCAAGCGCCGCGAATACGCGATCCTGCAGCTGGTCGGCTACGGTCGTGGCTGGCTGGTGGCGCTGCCATGCGTCGAGGCTGCGTTGCTGGCGGCCGGCGGCATCGTTCTGGCGGGGCTGCTCTACGCCGGGGCGGCGGCCGGCATCAACCTGCACTTCGCCGAGCACCTGGCGCAGGGCGAACGCGCCTGCCGGCTGGCGCCGTCGACCGCGACGGCGCTGGCTGTGCTGGCGTTGCTGGTGTCGTTGCTGCCGGCGTTGCTGGCTGGCCTGGCCGCCGCGGCCATCGATCCGGGTGACGAACTGCGCGAGAGCTAGCCGTCCTGGCGGCCAGAGAGGAGCCGACATGCCGTGTTCCATCCTTCGGTCCACCCGGCCAGTACCGTCCGACGAGGCCCGACAGCGGCCCGTCAACAGGCGCGAGCTTGCCGGTCAGCGCGCGCTGGCGACGGTGCTGGTCGTGGCCGGCCTGATCGGCGTCACCGCGGTCTGTGCGCAACCGGCTGCCTGGCCGGCGCAACACGGCAATCCGCAGCCCGCCTCCGACGACGTGGTGCTGCCCATGCCGTGTGGCGGCGCGATGGCGTTCCGACGTGTGCTGATCCCGGCCAGCGATCCACTCGACGATCGCCGCGTGCAACTCGGCGGCGCCGATCCCCGTTTCGCCTACGCCGAGCAGCTGCGCAGCGGCTACGTCGCGGGCGGGTTCCGGGACCGCAAGCAGGCCAGCCAGCACTATTTCCTGCTCGGCAAGTACGAGGTGACCCGCCAGCAGTTCGACGCTCTGGCGCAAACCTGTCCGACTGTGTCGGACGAAGGGCGCATGCCCAGGGTCTCGGTGACCTTGCCCAGCGTGAGCGCCCCTCCCCGCCGGCGACCGTGCACCCCGGCGCGCCACAGCGCTTCGTCGGCGTAGATGTTCCCGATCCCGGACACCACGGTCTGGTC
>JAANMX010004615.1_pt1 | contig 10692 bp, 9 predicted proteins | sample 7279681 | NCBI WGS metagenome assembly JAANMX01 (sample SAMN14094542, study PRJNA606508) | bioreactor metagenome | isolation source: A lab-scale SPAN reactor treating ammonium-rich wastewater day 351 | place: Ireland: Galway | collected 2018-01-01
CCCGTCCGGCCCGCAGGACAGCGCCATCGCCGGTTCGAAGCGCAGGTCGCCGCGGGCCAGGTGCGGGTCGCCGTCGGCGACGTAGGGCGGGTTGCTGGCGATCAGGTCGAAGCACTCGCCATCCAGCGGCTGCAGCCAGCTGCCGGCGCGAAAGGTGACGTTGCCGATGCCGTGGCGCCGTGCGTTTTCGCGCGCCACGTCCAGCGCCTCCGGGCTGGCATCGGTGGCCAGCACGCAGGCTTGTGGCCGTTCCTTGGCCAGCGCCAACGCGACCGCGCCGCTGCCGGTACCCAGATCGGCAATCCGCAATAGCTGTCCCTGTGGCAGCCGCGCCAGCGCCAGTTCCACCAGCAACTCGGTTTCCGGGCGCGGCACCAGCGTGGCCGGGGTCACCGCCAGCTCCAGCGTCCAGAATCCGCGCGTGCCGGTCAGGTAGGCCACCGGCTCGCCCGCCGCCCGCCGCGCCAGCAGGGCATCGAAACGTGCGGCGTCCGCCGCGCTCAGCGCGTCGTCGGCATGTGCGAACAGCCAGCTGCGCGGTTTGCCCAGCGCATGCGCCAGCAGCAACGAGGCATCGACAGGATCGATCAGTTCGCAGGCACGGGCCAGCAGACGCGCGACGGTGGGAGCATCCGGATTCATTCCCGGATGGTAGCCAGTGCGCGCATTGACGCCAAAGAAAGGCGGCATCGCGCAGCATGGTACAGGCGGTAATAATAGTTGAAATCTATCATAAGAATATCTATAATCAATTTCAAATATCGATTGTCGCCGCCTATGCTGGCAACCGTTCCCCCACCCCAACCATCCGAGGAGCCACCCATGTCCCTGATCAATACCCAGGTCCAGCCGTTCAAGGCCAATGCCTACAAGAACGGCCAGTTCATCGAAGTGACCGACAAGGATCTGCAGGGCAAGTGGTCGGTCATGATCTTCATGCCGGCCGCCTTCACCTTCAACTGCCCGACCGAGATCGAAGACGCCGCCGAGCATTACGACGAGTTCCAGAAGGCCGGCGCCGAGGTCTACATCGTCACCACCGACACCCATTTCAGCCACAAGGTGTGGCACGAGACCAGCCCGGCGGTCGGCAAGGCCAAGTTCCCGCTGGTCGGCGACCCCACCCACGCACTGACCAATGCCTTCGGCGTGCACATCCCGGAAGCCGGCCTGGCCCTGCGCGGCACCTTCGTGATCGACCCCAGCGGCACCATCAAGACCATGGAAGTGCACGACAACGCTATCGCGCGTGACGTGTCGGAAACCGTGCGCAAGCTGAAGGCCGCCCAGTTCGTTGCCAGCCACCCGAACGAGGTCTGCCCGGCCAAGTGGAAGGAAGGCGCCAAGACCATCACCCCGTCGCTGGATCTGGTCGGCAAGATCTGAATGTGATCTTCCCTCTCCCGCCTGCGGGAGAGGGTGCCGCAGGCGGGTGAGGGCGCTCCAGATTGTTCATCGCCCTCCCCCGCCGCTCTCCCGCTGGAGAGGTTTGCGTGCAGCCGATGCGACGCGTCGGCTGCACGCAACCCCCTCACCGCCTTTCCCGCGCGCCGTTGCGCGCGGAACGGCAGCGCCTACCCGAAATCCGAACCGATGCAGGAGACAGCCATGCTGGATGCCGCCCTCAAGACCCAACTCGCCGCCTACCTCGAAAAGCTGCAGCAGCCGATCGAACTGGTCGCCTCGCTGGACGACTCCGAGGCCGCACGCGAACTGGACGAACTGCTGGGCGAGATCGCCGCGCTGTCGCCGAAGATCAGCCGCGTGAGCGGCGATGCCGCGCGCAAGCCGTCGTTCGAAATCCGCCGCGCCGGCAGCGACGTGGCCGTGGCCTTCGCCGCGATCCCGCTGGGCCACGAGTTCAGCTCGCTGGTGCTGGCCCTGCTGCAGGTCGGCGGCCACCCGGTCAAGATCGACGACGCGCTGGCCGCGCAGGTGCGCAACCTGCCGGGCGACTACGCCTTCGAAACCTACATGTCGCTGCACTGCCAGAGCTGCCCGGACACGGTGCAGGCACTGAACGCGATGAGCGTGCTCAACCCGCGCATCCGCCACGTGGCCATCGACGGCGCGCTGTACCAGGCCGAAGTCGAGGCCAGGCAGATTCTCTCGGTGCCGACGATCTACATGAACGGCGAGGAGTTCGACGCCGGCCGGATGAGCATCGAACAGATCCTCGCCAAGCTCGACACCGGCGCGGCCGCCCGCGCGGCCGAGGCGCTGAAGGCGCGCGAGCCCTACGACGTGCTGATCGTCGGCGGCGGCCCGGCCGGCGCTGCGGCCGCGATCTACGCCGCGCGCAAGGGCATCCGCACCGGTCTTGTCGCCGAGCGCTTCGGCGGCCAGGTGCTGGACACGCTGTCGATCGAAAATTTCCCCTCGGTGGAATACACCGAAGGCCCCAAGCTCGCCGCCTCGCTGGAGGCGCATGTGCGCAGCTACGGCGTCGACGTGATCACCGCGCAGTGCGCCAAGGCGCTGCATCCGGCCAGCGCCGATGGCGAACTGATCGGCATCGAACTCGAAAGCGGTGCCACCCTGCGCGCCAAGACCGTGATCCTCGCCCCCGGCGCACGCTGGCGGCAGACCGGCGTGCCCGGCGAGGCCGAATACCGCACCCGCGGCGTGACCTATTGCCCGCACTGCGACGGCCCGCTGTTCAAGGGCAAGAAGGTGGCGGTGATCGGTGGCGGCAACTCCGGCATCGAGGCCGCGATCGACCTGGCCGGCGTGGTCGAACACGTCACCGTGCTGGAGTTCGACGGCAAGCTGCGCGCCGACGAGGTGCTGCAGCGCAAGCTGCACAGCCTGCCCAATACCGCCGTGCATCTGAACGCGCAGACCACCGAGATGGTCGGCGACGGCGGCAAGCTGACCGGCCTGCGCTTCACCGACCGCAACAGCGGTCAGGCCCGCGAGCTGGAGCTGGGGGGGGTGTTCGTGCAGATCGGCCTGCTGCCCAATACCGAATGGCTGAAGGGCGCGCTGGCACTGAGCCCGCGCGGCGAGATCGTGATCGACGACCGCGGCCACACCAACCTGCCGGGCGTGTTCGCCGCCGGCGATGCGACCACCGAGGCCTACAAGCAGATCGTCGTCGCGATGGGCGGCGGCTCGACCGCGGCGCTGGCGGCGTTCGACTTCCTGATCCGCCATTCGGCCCCGGCGGCCGGGGCGCAGGCCGCCTGAACCATGAACCTGCGTGATCTCCGTTACCTTGTCGCCCTGGCCGACCTGCGCCACTTCGGCCGCGCCGCGGACGCCTGCTTCGTCAGCCAGCCCACCCTGTCCACCCAGATCAAGAAGCTGGAGGAGGAACTGGGCGTCACCCTGATCGAACGCGCCCCGCGCAAGGTCATGCTGACCGCGGCCGGTCAGGACGCCGTGCTGCGCGCGCGCCGGATCGTGGCGGAAGTGGACGAATTGAAGGAATCGGCGCGGCGCAGCCGCGACCCCGCCTCGGGTGCGCTGCGGCTGGGCGTGTTCCCCACCCTCGGCCCCTACCTGCTGCCGCACGTGGTGCCGCAGCTGCGCGAACGCTTCCCGCAGCTGGAGCTGTTGCTGACCGAGGAAAAAAGCGACGTGCTGCTGGCCCGCCTGCGCGAAGGCAAGCTGGACGCCGCCCTGTTGGCGCTGCCGCTCCACGACGATCAGCTGCATGCGCAGTTCCTGTTCGAGGAAGCGTTCCTGCTGGCCGCGCCGGAACGGCACCCGCTGGCGCAGTCGAAGGCGCTGCACATCGATGCACTGAATGACGAAACCCTGCTGCTGCTGGAAGACGGCCACTGCCTGCGCGATCAGGCGCTGGACGTGTGCCGGCTGTCGGGCGCACAGGAGAAGACCGGCTTCCGCGCCACCAGCCTGGAAACGCTGCGGCAGATGGTCGCCGCCGGCGTCGGCGTGACCCTGCTGCCGGCGCTGTCCGTGCACGACCCGATCGTGCAGCCGGCCGGCATCCGCCTGGTGCGCTTCGCCGATCCGGCGCCCAGCCGCCGGATCGCGCTGGTCTGGCGCAAGTCCTCGGCGCTGGACGGCCTCCTGCAGCAGCTCGCGGAGGTGGTCGGCACGCAGGCGCGGGCACAATTGGCGCAGGCCTGAGAAAGGTGCCTCACGCCTCCTGCGCGGCACGCTCCTGACGAGTTTTCATCCCCGCCACGAAGATCCCGCCCAGGCTGACCGCCAGCCCCAGCCATTGCCGCGGCGAGATGCTGACGTCAAGGAACACCACGTCGAGCAGGTAGGCCACGATTGGCTGCGCCAGCAGCAACAGCCCGGCCAGCGCCACCGGCAGCACGCCCATCGCGCGCGAGATCAGCACCCAGCTCAGGCAGTGGCCGATGGCCGCCAGCGCCAGCAGCACGCCCCAGCTGCGCAGCGACGGCGGCGCGAACGCCTCGCCCTCGGCCCAGCCGATCAGTCCCAGGCACAGCGCGCTGCCGAACGCGGCGTAGCACAGCACCTGTTCCACCGGCACCCGCGCGCGGCCCACGCCGGCCTCCGCCTGCGAACGCTTGATGCCCACGTTGTAGGCGGCATAACACACGCCCGCACCCAGCCCCAGCCACACGCCCCAGCGATACTGCGCCGGCAGGGTGGCCCAGTCCGCACCCAGCAGCAGCCACAGGCCGAAAAACGCCAGCAGCACGCCGGCGACGAAGCGCGCGTTCAGCCGCTCGCCGAACAGCAGCACGCCGGCAATCGCCATGAAGAACACCTGCGCATTGGCCAGCAGGGTGGACAGCCCCGGCCCCACCAACAGGATGCTCTTGTGCCACATCCACAGGTCGACGGCGAAGGCGAGCGCCGGCACCGCCAGCCACCGCCAGGCCTTGCGTGGCAGCGGCTGCCAGCCATGGCGCAGGCTGACCAGCACGGCCAGCAGCACGCTCGCCAGCAGCATCCGCCAGAACGCCACTGCGGTCGGCGGCATCTGCGCCATCCGCACCATCAGGCCGTTGCTGCCGATGATGGCGGCACCGATCAACAATTCGGTGGTGGCCAGCGAGCGCGAGGATGCGGGGGTCATAAGCCCGCCAGATTACGCCGCTTCGGCCCATCCGCGCAGGCTCGGCTAAACTAGCAGGCTGTCCAAGTTGCGCCCAACGCCCGTGCCCACAGACGTGCCCACAGACCTGATCCCGCCCACGCCCGCCGATGCGCCCGTCCGCACCGACTTCATCCGCCAGATCGTCCGCGACGACCTGGCCTCCGGCAAGCACGCCGCGATCAAGACCCGCTTCCCGCCGGAGCCCAACGGCTACCTGCACATCGGCCACGCCAAGGCGATCTGCCTGGACTTCGGCGTTGCGCAGGAGTTCGGAGGCGTCTGCAACCTGCGCCTGGACGATACCAACCCGGCGCGCGAAGACCCCGAATACGTGCGCGCGATCCAGGACGACGTGCGCTGGCTGGGCTTCGACTGGCACAGCCTGCGCCACGCCTCCGACTATTTTGGCGTCTACTACCTCGCCGCCGAAAAATTGATCCGCGACGGCAAGGCCTTCGTCTGCGACCTGTCCGCCGAGCAGGTGCGCGAATACCGCGGCAGCCTGATCGAACCGGGGCGCAATTCGCCGTTCCGCGAGCGCGGCGTGGAAGAAAACCTCGACCTGTTCCGGCGCATGCGCGCGGGCGAGTTCCCGGACGGCGCGCGCACTCTCCGCGCCAAGATCGACATGGCCAGCGGCAACATCAACCTGCGCGACCCGGCGCTGTACCGGATCAAGCACGTCGAGCACCAGAACACCGGCAGCGAGTGGCCGATCTACCCGATGTACGACTACGCCCACGCGCTGGGCGATGCCGTCGAGGGCATCACCCATTCGCTGTGCACGCTGGAGTTCGAGGACCACCGCCCGCTGTACGACTGGTGCGTGGATCACGTGGACCTTGCCGGCAACCCCGAGCTGCTGGAGCCGCTGGTGGCGCAGGGTTTGCCGAAAGAAGCCGGCAAGCCGCGCCAGATCGAGTTCTCCCGGCTGAACTTCAATTACCTGGTGATGAGCAAGCGCAAGCTGATGGCGCTGGTCACCGACAAACTGGTCGATGGCTGGGACGACCCGCGGATGCCCACCCTGCAGGGCATCCGCCGCCGCGGCTATACCGCATCGGCGCTCAAGCTGATGGTCGATCGCGTGGGCATCAGCAAGCAGAACTCGCTGCTGGACATTTCCATTCTGGAAGGCGCGCTGCGCGACGACCTCGACGCGCACGCGCCGCGCCGGATGGCGGTGATCGATCCGCTGAAGCTGGTGCTGACCAATCTAGCCGACGATCACGAAGAACGCCTGAGCTTCGCCAACCACCCCAAGGACGAAGCGCAGGGCAGCCGCAAGATCCCGTTCGCACGCGAACTGTGGATCGAGCGCGAAGATTTCGAGGAAGTGCCGCCCAAGGGTTTCAAGCGCCTGACCCTCGGCGGCGAGGTGCGCCTGCGCGGGGCCGGCATCGTCCGCTGCGATGAAGCGGTGAAAGACGCCGACGGCCGCGTGGTCGAACTGCGCTGCACGCTCGATCCCGAATCGCGCCCCGGCATGGAAGGTGCCAACCGCAAGGTCAAGGGCACCATCCACTGGGTCAGCGCGCAGCACGCGGTGGCGGCGGAAATCCGCCTGTACGACCGCCTGTTCACCGTGGCCGATCCCGATAACGACGAAGGCGGCAAGACCTATGTCGATTACCTCAACCCCGACTCGCGCAAGGTGGTGACGGGTTACGTGGAACCGGCCGCGGCACAGGCGGAAAACGAACAGGGCTACCAGTTCGAGCGCCTTGGCTATTTCGTCGCCGACCGCTACGACCACAGGCCCGATGCACCGGTGTTCAATCGCAGCGTGACCCTGCGCGACACCTGGGCGCAGAAGGCGTAAACCATGCCGATGCCGCTTCCCGCGCAGCTGCACATCACGCTTCCGATCTGGGTGCTGGAGCTGGACGTTTCCGGCCGCGATTTTTCCAGCGACGACGCCAAGGTGGGCTTCGCCATCGAGCTGTCGAAACACAACGTCGAGCGCCAGAGCGGCGGCCCGTTCGGCGCGGCGGTGTTCAGCGCCCAGCACCAGCTGATCGCGGTCGGCGTCAACCGGGTGGTGCGCCAGAGCTGCTCGCTGGCGCATGCCGAAACCATGGCCTACATGCTGGCGCAGCAGCGCCTGCAGCAGTTCCGTTTGAACGAACTCGGCGGTCCGGTGACGCTCGCCACCTCCGCCCAGCCCTGCTGCCAGTGCTACGGCGCAACGATGTGGGCCGGCATCGATCGCCTGCTGATCGGTGCCCGCAGCGAAGACGTGGAAGCGCTGACCGAGTTCGACGAAGGCCCGCTGCCAGCGGACTGGGTGGGCGAGCTCAACAAACGCGGCATTGACGTCGTGCGCGACGTGCAGCGCGAGGCCGCCTGCGCGGTGCTGAAAGCTTACGGCGAACTGGGTGGCGCGAATTATTGATGTTCTTCCCCTCCCCTTGCGAACGCAGGGGGAGGCCGGGAGGGGGTCAAGCCCGAACGAGGAAACTCCCGCATGACCGAGCAACCCCTCCCCAGCCCTCCCCTGCCTGCGCAAGGGAGGGAGCAGAGCAAAGGCCTGCTGTGCTACTGCCGCCAGGGCTTCGAACCGGAGCTGGCCGGCGAGCTGACCGAGCGCGCGGCGCAGGCCGGCATCGCCGGCTATGCGCGCACCGAGCGCGACAGCGGTCATGTCGTGTTTTTCTGCGAGGACGTCGAAGCGCTGGACCGCGCGCTGCCGTTCGCAGACTTGATCTTCGCGCGGCAGAAACTGCGCCTGCTGGCCGAACTGACCGGCCTTGACCCGGCCGACCGCATCGCGCCGATGCTGGCGGCGCTGCAAGGCAGCCCCTCATCCGGCTTCGCCACCTTCTCCCCGCCGCGCGGGGAGAAGGACAGCAATCGCTTCGGCGAACTGGTGATGGAACACCCCGATTCCGACGCCGGCAAACCGCTGGCCGGGCTGGCGCGCAGCCTGGGCAACGCGCTGCGTCCGGCCCTGCGCAAGGCCGACCTGCTCACCCAGCAGGACAGCCGTCGGCTGCCACGCCTGCATGTCTGTTTCGTGGCCGGCGACCATGCGTTTCTTACCACCAGCCTGCCTGCCGACAGCGCGCCGTGGCCGCTGGGCATCCCGCGCCTGAAGATGCACAAGGACGCGCCGTCGCGCTCCGCGCTCAAGCTGGAGGAAGCGCTGCTGGTGCTGCTCTCCGAAGACGAGCGCACGCGCCTGCTGAAGGAAGGCATGGTCGCCGCCGACCTCGGTGCCGCCCCCGGTGGTTGGACCTGGGTGCTGATCCGCAACCGCCTGCGGGTGTCGGCCATCGACAACGGCCCGCTGCGCCAGCACGTGCTGGACACCGGCATGGTGACCCACCTGCGTGCCGACGGTTTCTCCTGGCAGCCGCCCTATCCGCTGGACTGGATGGTCTGCGACATGGTGGAACAGCCGCGCCGCGTCGCCGAGCGCATGGCCACCTGGCTGCGCGAAGGCTGGTGCCGGCACGCCATCTTCAATCTGAAACTGCCGATGAAAAAGCGCTGGCAGGAAACCCGGCTGTGCCTGGACCTGTTCGCGCAGCAGGCTGGCAAGCCGCTGACCATTCGCGCCAAACAGCTCTACCACGACCGCGAGGAAATCACCGTGTTCGCCAGCGCCACGATCGACCGTCCGCGCGACTAGGGATTTCCCATGAATTATCGCCACGCCTTCCACGCCGGCAACCATGCCGATGTCCTCAAGCACGTCGTGCTGCTGGCGCTGTGCGAGGCGCTGACCGCCAAGCCGTCAGCGTGCTTCGCGCTGGACACCCACGCCGGCCGCGGGCTGTACAAGCTCGACGGCGAGGCCGCGCAAACCACCGGCGAAGCGCAGGACGGCATCGCCCGGCTGCAGGCCGAAGCACCGCGCGACCCGGCGATCCAGCACTATCTGGCGGCAGTGCGCGCCTGTCGCGCGCAACATGGCGGCACGGCCTATCCAGGCTCGCCCTGGCTGCTGGCGCACGCATTGCGTGAAATCGACCGCATCGCCGCCTGCGAACTGCATCCGGAAGAAGCCGCGGTACTGAAGCAGCATTTCTCCGCCGATCCGCGCATCGCCGTGCACGCCCGCGACGGTTACGCCGGGCTCAAGGCGCTGCTGCCGCCGAAGCATGGCGCTTCCAGGCTCGCCCGCGGGCTGGTGCTGATCGACCCGCCCTTCGAAGCGCAGCTGGCCGAGTTCGACATCGCACTGGCGGCATTGAAGGACGGCCTGACGCGCTGGCCGCAGGGCATCTTCACGCTGTGGTACCCGATCAAGCAGGGCCGCGCGCTGCAGCCGTTCCGGCGCGCCGCCGCCAAGCTGCCGGCGAAGTCGGCGCTGCTGCTGGAGCTGCTGGTGCGCCCGGACGATTCGCCACTGCGCATGAACGGCAGCGGGATGCTGATCCTCAATGCCCCGTGGCAATTCGACGCGGCGATGCGCCCCACCCTCGACGCCCTGCGCCGCGCGCTCGGCGAACCCGGGGCCGGCGCGCGGGTGGAGTGGCTGCGCGAAGCGGCATAGGCGACCACTTCCCGCATGCGAAACTTCCCCTCCGCCCTCGCTTGAATCCCCCCATGGCCTCCAGCTTCTTCGCCCTGTTCGACGACATCGCCACCCTGCTGGATGACATCTCGGTGATGACCAAGGTCGCCACCCGGAAGACCGCCGGCGTGCTGGGCGACGACCTGGCGCTGAACGCCCAGCAGGTGACCGGCATCCGCGCCGAACGCGAGCTGCCGGTGGTATGGGCGGTGGCCAAGGGATCGCTGGTCAACAAGGCCATCCTGGTGCCGGCGGCGCTGGCGATCGCGGCGCTGGAGGCGTGGCTGAAAACACGCGGCATCGGCATCCCGCTGATCCTGCCGCTGCTGATGATCGGCGGTGCCTTCCTCTGCTACGAAGGCGTGGAGAAACTGGTCCACAAGTTCCTGCACAAGCAGGAAGCGGCCGAACACCGCGAGATGCTGGTGCAGGCGGTGGCCGATACCTCGATGGACATGCTGGCCTTCGAACGCGACAAGATCCGCGGTGCGGTGCGCACCGACTTCATCCTCTCCGCCGAGATCATCGTGATCTCGCTGGGCACCGTGGCCGGCCAGCCCTTCGCCAAGCAGCTGGGCGTGCTGGTGGCGATCGCGCTGATCATGACCGTGGGCGTGTACGGGCTGGTCGGCGGCATCGTCAAGCTGGACGATCTGGGCCTGCATCTGAGCCGCGCCGGCACCAGCCGCATCAGCGCCGCGCTGGGCCGCGCCCTCCTGGCGCTCACGCCGAAGCTGATGCGGTTCCTGTCGGTGGCCGGCACCGCGGCGATGTTCCTGGTCGGCGGCGGCATCCTGGTGCACGGTATTCCGCTGCTGCACCACTGGGCGCAGGCGGCGGGCGCGCTGCCGCCGGGCTGGCTGTGGGAAAACCTGTTCAACGCCGCCGCCGGCGTGGTGGCCGGCGCGCTGGTGCTGGGCACCCTCAGGATCCTGGCCAGCCTGCGCGGCCGCGGCGCACCATCCGCCGGCTGAGAATCGCCCGCCAGACACGCGCCGTTCATTTTTTTAACGTCGCCCACGCGAAGATGCCCGAATGGCCGCCCGCAACCGCATGCCCCCGTGGCACGAACATGTCCGCCTCGCCAATGGGCGCGACATCCTGATCCGCCCGATCCGGCCGG
>JAANMX010004616.1_pt1 | contig 10687 bp, 10 predicted proteins | sample 7279681 | NCBI WGS metagenome assembly JAANMX01 (sample SAMN14094542, study PRJNA606508) | bioreactor metagenome | isolation source: A lab-scale SPAN reactor treating ammonium-rich wastewater day 351 | place: Ireland: Galway | collected 2018-01-01
GGCGCCGGGCTTTCGTTCGATGATCGGTCCGGCGGGTCGGGTGCTGGCCATCTGGGTGGGCTCGGCATCGAGATCCGCGATCCGGAATATGCGCGGTCCGATCAGCGCGAGGCGGTCCAGCGTCCAGTTGTCGAGGCGCCAAAAATAGGCCGTGATGATGGCGGCGAGGTGGAGGACGACGGCGGCGACCAGGGCGGAAAGGATGAACCTGCGATTCGAGGGCAGGGTGGTTGTCTCGGGACGATAGAGCCCGCCGGCCGGTGCCGGGGGCGCGTCCAACATCTGGCGGGTTGTTCTCGCTGTGGCCATGCCTCACTCCCCTTCAAACATAGCAGGCCCTCGGCCGGGGGCGACAAAAAGTGTCTCTCTGGGGGTCACTTCTTGGCCTCGGGTCTGGGTTGCTGCGTCTTGGCTTTCCGTTCGGCCCATTCCCTGCGAAACTTCTCCGCCTCGTCCTTGTTGCCGGCGCGCTCGTGGGCATCGGCGGCCTTCTGGAGCGCCTCGAGGGTGAAGGCGGGCAGGTCGTAGAGCAGCGTGACGGATGAGAAATACTTTGCGGCCTCATCGGGGAGGCCGAGCGCGATGAGGGCATCCCCCAAGAGGATGCGGGCCTCGGCATTGATCTCGCCCTCCGGGTGTTCCCGCATCACCTCCTGGGTGAGTGTCGAGGTTTCCCTGGCGCGGCCCGCGCCGACGTAGGCCCGGGCGAGGTCCAGCATGACGCGCGCCTCACCCGCCCGGGTCGGATTCTCCGAGCGGAAGGCCTCGTAGGTCTTGGCCGCGGAGGCGAACTTCGCGAGTTTGAGTTGGGCGCGGCCGGCGCCGAGGAGGGCCTCGGCGCGCAGGGGAGAGGCGGCGGCTTCCGCCACGCGGGCGTAGAAGATCTCGGCATCCTCCCACGAGCTTTTCGCGGCGAGGGCGTTTGCCAGCCACAGGACGATTGCCGGGTCGGTGGGTTGGCCCTCGCCGGGATGGCGCGCCAGCCAGACGTCCCACTCCCGAATGTGCTGGGCGAGTTCGTCTGGGCGCTCGAGCTTGTAGGTGGCGAAGACGAGCCTTTCTGTGGCCGGCCCGTACCATCGGGCATCGGCATCGCGCGCGCCGCGAAGGTCCGGCGCGGCCGCGGCGAAGTCCTGCGCCTCGAACGCGGCCCAGCCGCGCCAGTACAGGGCATCGGCTTTCTGGGGGTCGGGAGGACCCTGCTTGAGGAACTCCGTGAGGTGGCGCCTGGCATCAGGCAGGCGGCCCTCGCGCGCCTCGAGGACGGCCATCTGGAAGAGGGCGGCCTCGCCCTGGTCGGAGGCGGGGTGTTTCTCCACGAGCCGGGACCAGGCCTCGATGGCGGCATCGGGGGCCTTCAGTTGCTCGTGGGCGGCCCCGAGTTGCCACAGGGCGTCTGGCGCGAAGCGTGTCGCGGGGAAACGGGCCAGCAGGGTATCATAGGTCGCCGCGGCCTCCTTCCAGCTCCCGGTGGAATAGAGCGCCCAGCCGAGGCGGAAGAGGCTGGTCTCCTGGGCCGATTCGGGCTTGCCCTCTTTGACGATCTGCTCGAAGAGGGGGACGGCGTCGGCGAAGGCCCTGCGATCAAACAGGAAGTTGGCGCGCACGTACCGGATGGCGGGGATCTTGTCGGAGGAGGGAAACTGTTTGAGGAAGTGTTCCGCCGCGCCGCCGATGTCATCGGAGGTGGCGAGGCAGAGGATGCGCTCGTAGGCGGCGGGCTCGGAGAACGGCGAACCGGGGTGGCCATCGAGGATGCGCTGGTAGGCGGCGGCGGCATCGGCCTGGCGCCCGCGGAGGCGCAGGGCGTTGGCGTACGCGTAGAGGGCCTCGGCCTCGGTGCCGGGCGGGAGCATGCCCTTGACTTCCGGGTACAATTGCAGGACGTCGTCGTACCCGCCGGCGGAGAATCGCGCCCGGAGGATGCCGAGGTTGGCGAAGCGGTGCCACTCCTCGGGCGCGGCCAGTCGCCGGATGGTCTCGAATAGGCTTGCCGCCTCATTCCAGTCCTTGAGCTGGGAGGCGATCGTTCCCGCGCGCACGCCCGCCTCGGCGCGCAGGGCGGGCTCTTGGGAGATCTGGAGCGCGACCTGATAGAGGCCCAGCGCCTCATTGGGCTTGCCCTGGCTCTCCAGATAGCGGGCCAGCGACAGCGCGGCATAGGCGCGATAGGGGTTATTCTCTGCCACCGAGGCCAGTTCCTCCAGGAGCGGCACGGCATCGCGGGCGCGGCCCAGGGCCCGGAGCGCGCGGACCTTCGAAAACTTCGCGTTGAGCTGGAGGCCGGTCGCTTCGGCTCGCGCCAGGACCTCATCGAAGAGCGCGATCGCCTCGGCCGGTTGGCCGCCATCGAGGAGGACCTCGCCCTTCCGGGCCAGCGCGAACGGGGCGTAAGGGCCTTTGGGAAACTTCTCCAGGAGCCGGTTGAAGGCATCGATCGCGTCGGCGGTCCTGCCCAGTTGGCGGTAGCAGTCGCCTAGTTTGTAGTAGACCTCCTCCGCCGCGGGGCTGGCGGGATAGTCGCGCAGGAATTCGATATAGCCCGCCGCGGCCTGCGCGAATTCTTTGCCGATATAGAGCGCGTTGAGGGTCCGGAGTTCCTTGTCCGGGTCGAATGTCGGTTGCGCGGGCGGGGGTCCGGGTAGGATGATCTGCTGCGCCCGGCACGGCGGCACCGCCCCAAGCCAGGTGAGTGCCGCCAGGGCGAAGCCTGCGGGTATCAACCGATGGCCCATGGGAGGCGCGGCCTCAGGGGCGCTCCCGGGCGGTGGCGAAGGCGACGTTGTAGATGCTCGCCGCCCGGCAGACATCCAGGACCTTGATCACGTGTTGATAGGCCACCTGCCGGTCGGCCCGGATGATGATCGGCTGGTTGGGGAAATCCTTGGCGACTTGTTTGAGGACCTCCTTGAGCGAAGCCTCGTCCATGGTGCGCTGGTTCAGCACGACGGTCCCGTCGGTTCTGACGTTCAGGATAATCTCGCCGGGCCTGGGCTTGCTCTCCTCGGCCTGCGTGGCTGTCGGAACGCGCACCGCCATGTCGCGCTCGTCGCGGGAGAAATTCCAGGTGAGGATGAAGAAAATGATCAGGACAAGCAGGATATCGATGAGCGGGGTGATGTTAAACCCCGCCGGATGGAGGGAGATCTGCCTGCGGAATTTCATGGTCTATGCCTCAGGCCTTGCGCCCCTCGGGCGGCGGAGGGGGGGGCGGGCGATCGGAGTGTGCCCTGGGATCGTGCTGCAGTTCCAGATAGGCCAAGAAGTTTGTGGCCTGCGCCTCGAGTTCGGAGATGAGAGCCCCGGCGCGCCCCTTGAGGAGGGAGTAGAAAACCATGGCGGGGATGCCGACGACGAGGCCGCCGGCGGTGGCGATCAGGGCCTCGGCGACGCCGTTGGCGAGCATGGCCGGCCGCATGCCCTCGGGGTCGATGCCGATGACGTGGAAACTGGTGATCATGCCGGTGACGGTGCCGGCCAGGCCGACCATGGGGGCGATGACGCCGACGTCAAATAGGTAGCCGACCCTCTGGAGCATGTCGGCGGCCTGGCGGCTCCCTTCGGTTTCCGCGATCTCGCGGAGCACGGCGAATCGCACCCCGGGATTGCGGGTCGCAAATTCCAAGGTCGCGTGCACCACGCGGGCGAGGGCCTGGGGCTCGTGGCTGCTGAGCGCCACGAGGCCGAGGTAATCTTTGCTCTTGAGGTAGGCATCCACCGAGGCGAGGTATTTCCGGGTCACGACCGTCCCGCGCCGGATCGTCAGGTAGCAATAGACGACGAAGGTGACGGTGAAGACCGACAGGCCGAAAAGCGGGATGATGGACCACCCCCCTTTCTGGGCAATGGAAAGGAGGCTGGGGCCCTTCTCGGATTCCGCCGCCACGGGGGCGGGCGCGGTGGTCTCTTGTGCCTGGACGGGGGCGAACCCGGCGCAGGCCGCCAAGAGACAGATGGGCAGGAGATGTCTGGCTTTCATAAAGGTTGCCATTAGGGAAATTTGCCCGACCCGGGGGTCATTTGGAAACAAAAAATCGGAGGGTTCTCGGTCGGCTATTTGAGGATGGCCATGGCGGGGCGGAAGAGGGGGTGGTCGGAGGAACCGAGCAATTCCCAGGCGGTGGCCTCGACGGAGGTGATGAGCACCCTGTCGGAACGGAGCTCCTGGAGGGCGATATCGTGGTCTGCGGGGGACCTGGAACCGGTGGCGTCGGCCAGCACGCGGACGTCATGCCCCCGCATTCGGAGGTCATAGACGGTCTGTCGGACACAGACGTGGGTCTCGATGCCCGCCACGAGGACGCATCGGGGCATGTCCTTCGGCAGCGCGGGGGCGGCCGAGAAAGTGCTTTTCTCGACGGGTGCCAGATGGGGGATGGCGGCGCGGACCGATGGGGCGGTCTGGCCGAGCTTTTTTGGGACCTGCTCCGTGACGAAGATGGGCAATTGGAAGAGGGAGGCGATGCGGGCGAGTTGCTCCACTTTGGCCACGATGAGGGGGCCGCCGCTGATGGCGGGGATGAGTTTGTCTTGCACGTCGATGATCGCGACGGCGGTCTTCGAGGGATCGATGCGCCAGCTCATGGGGTGGAGTATGTCGCGGGGAGGGTCAAAGCGCTAGGAATCTGTCGGGCTCTGACCGGCGGGCCGCTAGCGTTTCTTGAGGATGACGCGGAAGCCGAAGCTGGGGTTGGCCTCGCCTTCAGATGCTGTGGTGCGGTCGGTGATCTGTTTGAGGCCGTCGTAGATGGGGGTCCATCCGCCACCCCGCAGGACGCGGCCGCGGTCGTCCTCATCGAGGCACCATTCCCATACGTTGCCCCAGATGCCCCTGAGGCCGAGGCCGTTGGCGGGGGCGCGAGTGACATCGACGGTGCCGAGGGTCGAGCCCAGCACGACGACGCCGCCGGGTTGCGGCGGTCCGGCGAAACCGAGCCACTCGCGTTCGGTGGGCAGGGTGAAGCGATATCCGGCGGGAAGGGACTCCGCCGCGTCCTCGGCCAGCGAGAGTTTCTCGCAGAAGGCGACCGCCTGTTTCCAGGTGACGGAGTCGACGGGCCGGAGGCTGCCCTTGTTCCGGCTCGGGTCGGAACCCATGATCGCGAGGTACTGGCCCTGGGTCACCTCGTGCCTGGAGACCCAGAGACCCTCGGAGAGCCAGACCATCTCGAGGCCTGTGGAGGTGGTGAAATCCTTGCCGGGCGGTGGGCCGAGATTTGGCTCAAGCCGGCCGAACACCCGGATCTCTTGATCCGCCACGATGGTTGCCTCCAGCGGCTTGGGCAGGTACTTGTGCAGCCGGAGTTCGAGCGACCAGGGCCCCTCGGGGATTTCCGTGAGGATGGCGGGCGTCTTGCCGAGGACGGCGCCCTTGTGGACGATCTCGGCGCCGGGCGGTTCGGTCTCGACCCGGGCCCGGCCGAGGCGGAAGCGATACCGCACTTCCGCGGTCTGGTTTTTCCCGACCTCGATCTCCTGCAAGTGTTCGGCGGCGCCGCGTTTCAGGTGGACGAGGTAGGCGCCGACCGGAATGCCGCTGATCTTCGCCGGGGAGCGCCCCTCGTGGATGACTTCGGTGTTTCGCTTGACGGTGAAGGCGGCGCCCTGGGGTTCGGTATTGACGAGGAGCTGGCCGACGCTTGGGGCGAGCTGGATCTCGCGCGTGATGGGGACGTCGTTGGTGACGCTGATCTTTTCGGCGAAAGTCTCGTAGCCATCCAGCGTGACGGTGAGCGTGTGTGTCCCGAGGGCGATCTCGTCGAAATTGGTGGGGCATGTCGCGGTCCTGCCAGCGAAGGTGGCAAGCGCCCCGGGGGGGCGGGTCTCGACGTGCAGCACGCCGACCCGAGAGTGCGCGCGGATGAGCTCCTGCTCTTTCGTGGCCAGTTCCTTGGCGAGTTCCTCGCTCTTGCGGGCCTCCATCTCCCGTCTCGCCTGCAGTTCGGCGATCTGGCTCTGCATCTTGGGCCGGATCACCGCCAGGATCCAGACGAGGACGAGGGAGAGCACGGCGAGCGCCACGGAAGCGACCGTCATGGCCACGACGCGCCAATCGTTTGCGGGGAGGGCGCGGCGGCTGCGGCCCACGGCGCCGAGTTTCGGCCTTGGCTTGGCCTTGTCCTTTTTCTGTTTAGCCGCCGAGAAGATGATCGGGCCGGAGGGGGGGCGTCCCCCGGCGCCGCGAGTCGTGTCGGACGGTGGCAGGGGTGGTGCCCCGATGGGGGTCTGGGGCTCGATCGGAACGGGGGGAAATCCCTCGCCCGGCGGGCGAGAGACCAACGCTTTGATGCGATCGGTGTAGCTTTTCTGCGCCAAGAACTTAAATCTGCCCTGCCCTTGCGGGGCCGCAACCCAAATTGCGCGGTTGGGGTCGGCTGCCCGGGCTGATCGGGCTGGGCACAGATCGCGACCGCTCCAGAACGAATCCCGTGGCACGCATATGAAGCCTCGGGCGGGACCCGGGACTTTCCAAAGGGCCGCGGGCTGCTAGTTTTCGGGCGTGATGGAGAAACTGGAACATCTGGATCGGCTGCTTGGCGGGTATGGTCGGGTGCTGGTGGCCTATTCTGGCGGGGTGGATAGTGCCTTTCTGTTGGGGCGCGCCCACACCGTTTTGGGGGAGGACTGTCTGGGTGTGATCGCGGATTCGCCCAGCCTGCCGCGGGCGGAATTGGCGGCGGCGATCGATCTGGCGCACCGCATCGGGGCCCGCGTGGAACTCGTCCAGACCCAAGAATTTGCCGACCCGCGGTACGTGGCCAACACGTTGGAGCGTTGTTACTTTTGCAAGGCGGAGCTGTTTTCGGTGATGGAGGGGATCGCCGGCGAACGGGGTTTTCCGGTCTTGGCGTATGGGGAGAACGCCGATGACATGAGGCAGGTGCGACCCGGGCGGCGAGCCGCGGAGGAATTCGAGGTGGTCGCGCCCTTGCGGGATGCGGGTCTGGGCAAGGAAGAGATCCGGGAGGCTTCGCGCGCGGCGGGTCTGCCGACCGCCGAGAAGCCGGCGTCGCCATGCCTTTCGTCGCGGATACCGCATGGCACCCCCGTGACGATGGAGGCGATCGCGCGGGTGGAACGCGGGGAAGCCGCCTTGCGTGAGCTGGGGTTTCGGGTGTTTCGCGTCCGGGACCACGGGGAACTGGCGCGCCTGGAGTTCGCCCAGGGGGAGTTCGGCTCGTACGATGATCCCGGCGTGCGCGGGCGAGTCGAGCGCGCGCTGCGGTCGGTGGGCTACGCGCGGGTCGAGCGCGACCCGACGCCGTATGGGGCGGCTCGCGCATCATGAGCGAGCGCAACGTCAAGCCCCGGGATGCGGCGGGTCCGCCGGGAGATGGTGCGGGCGACCCGCGGGCCAGGCCGTTGCGTGTGGGCGGACGCAATCTGGAATCCAGGCTGTTTGTCGGGACGGGAAAATTCCGATCCCTGCCGTTGATGCGCGAGGCGCTGGCGGCCTCGGGGACATCGCTGGTGACGGTGGCCCTCCGCCGGGCCGATCTCTCCGGCCGGCAGGACCCTTACGCGAACATACTGGAGTTTCTGGATGCCGACCGATACCTGATCGTGCCGAATACCAGCGGCGCGCTGGATGCGGAGGAGGCGGTGCGCCTCGCCCGCTTGGGCGCCGCGGCGGGCCTCCCGAAGTGGGTCAAGGTCGAGATCCACCCCGACCCGCAGTATCTGCTTCCCGATCCCGTCGAGACGCTCAAGGCCGCCGAGACGCTGGTGGCCGAAGGTTTCACGGTCCTTCCCTACATCAATGCGGATCCGGTGCTGGCCAAGCGCCTCGAAGAGGCGGGGTGTGCGGCCGTGATGCCCCTCGGCGCGCCGATCGGCTCGAACCGGGGGTTGCGGACCCGCGACCAGATCGCGATCATCATCGAGCAGGCGAGGGTGCCGGTCGTGGTGGACGCGGGGATCGGGGCGCCGTCCCAGGCGGCCGAGGCCATGGAGATGGGTGCCGACGCCGTCCTGGTCAACACCGCCATCGCGATCGCCCAGGACCCGGTTGCCATGGCCCGCGCCTTCGGTGCCGCCGTCGGGGCGGGCCGGCTCGCGCACGAGATCGGCTTGCCCGAGTCCCATGTCTCGGCTTCGCCCACCAGTCCGCTGACGGCGTTTCTCTCCTCGGGCGATTGACGGGTGGCCGTGCCTCGTGGAGATCTCGATCGTCATTTCTGACCCTCAGAACATCCCGCAAGGGATGCCCCGTCTCACATCTGGCAACCTCGGGTTAGAAGGTCGTGCGGCGGAGGACGGTGTCGTGGAGGAAGGCGTCGTCGGTGTCGGGGTAATCGAGGGTGAAGTGGAGTCCGCGGGACTCGTGGCGGGAGGTGGCGGAATCGACGATGAGGGTGGCGACGCGGACGAGGTTGCGGAGTTCGACGAGGTTGGAGGTGAGGCGGAAGTTCCAGTAGAAGTCATTGACCTCGCGCCAGAGGTTCTGGAGGCGTGTGGCGGCGCGCTGGAGGCGGCGGTCGGTGCGGACGATGCCGACGTAGTCCCACATGAGGCGGCGGATCTCGTCCCAGTTATGGGAGAGGACGACCATCTCGTCGGGGATGGTGAGGCCACCGGCTTCCCAGTGGGGGATCTGGGGGGGTGGCTGGGGGAGGCCGTGTTTGCGGGCGTGGAGGGCGGCGCGGTGTGCGGTGACGATGGCCTCGAGGAGGGAATTGGAGGCGAGGCGGTTGGCGCCGTGGAGGCCGGTGTGGGCGACCTCGCCGATGGCGTAGAGGCCGGGGAGGGTGGTGGCGCCCTGGAGGTCGGTGACGACGCCGCCGCACTGGTAGTGGGCGGCGGGGACGACGGGGATGGGTTCCCGGGTGATGTCGATGCCGCGGCGGAGGCAGGTCTCGTGGATCATGGGGAAGCGGTCGCGGATGAAGTCGGCAGGGCGGTGGGTGAGGTCGAGGAAGACGCAGGGGGCGCCGGAGCGCTTCATCTGGGCGTCGATGGCGCGGGCGACGATATCGCGCGGGGCGAGGTCCGTTCTCGGGTGGACGTCCTCCATGAAGGCGTGGCCCTCGCGGTCGACGAGGCGGCCGCCCTCGCCGCGGAGGGCCTCGGAGATGAGGAAGGGCATCTCGCCGGGCCGGTAGAGGCAGGTGGGGTGGAACTGGATGAACTCCATGTTCGCGATCGTGGCGCCGGCGCGCCATGCCATGGCGACGCCATCGCCGGTGGCGATCTCGGGATTGGTGGTATGGAGATAGACCTGGCCGCAGCCGCCGGTGGCCAGGACGGTGACCGGCGCGACGAACGTGTGGACCTCGGAGGCCCTGCGGTCGAGGGCGTAGAGGCCGAGGCAGCGGTCGGGTTTGGAGGGCTCGACCTTGCGCCCGGTGATGAGGTTGACGCCGATGTGGTCCTCGAAGACCTCGATGTTGTCGTGGGCCTCTATGGCGGCCAGCAGGGCGCGCTCGACCTCGCGGCCGGTGGCATCCTTGGCGTGGAGGACGCGGCGCTTCGAGTGCCCGCCCTCGCGGCCGAGGTCCAGCTCGCGCCCGGCGCCGCCGTCGATCTCGCGCTCGGTGAACCGCATGCCGATATCGATGAGCTCGCGGATGCGGGACGGCCCCTCTTCGACGATGGTGCGGACCACCGCCTCGCGGCAGAGGCCCGCGCCGCAGCGAAGGGTGTCCTGGACGTGCAATTCAAAAGAATCCTCCGCGGAGGTGACGCAGGCGATGCCGCCCTGGGCGTAGTTCGTGTTGGATTCGGCGCGGGATTTCTTCGTCACGATGCCGACGCGGCCGGCCTCGGCGACCTTGAGCGCGAGGCTCAGGCCGGCGATGCCGCTGCCGACGACCAGGAAATCGAACTCGTGTTTCATGGGTGTGTGCCCTTACGGCTTGCGGTGGGGGCGGTATGCGGCTAGCGTTGTGCTAGACGCAACATTGGTGAAATCGCGCCGGAATGCAATGCGCGATGGGATGTTGTGTCCACCAGGAGAATTAACCATGAGTGAGACAGAAGGCTCGGTGACGAAGGACAGGCTGATTCAGGATTTCAAGACGATGCTCGGGGATTTCGAGGCGCTGCTGCGCGACGGGGCCTCCCAGTTGGGCGAGAAGGCCTCCGGGGCGCGCGACCAGATGGACCAGAAGCTGCGGCAGCTGCGGCGGGAGCTGGAGAGCGTCGAGGGGCGCGTGCTGGAGCGGAGCAAGGTCATGGCGAAGGCGACTGACGATCTGGTGCACGACCACCCGTGGGAGTCGGCGGGGGTGGCGTTCGGCGTGGGGCTGCTGATCGGCATCCTGATCAACCGGCGGTAGGCCGCACCCCATGGCGGACTTCCTGTTTGGTTCGCGGGGCCTGGGCGAATCGATCCGCGGGGCGCTGGAAGCGGCGCTGCGGATCATGGAATCGCGGCTCGAGCTATTGGGCATCGAGCTGCAGGAGGAGAAGCACCGGCTGCTGGGGCTCGCGGCGCTGGCGGCTGGCGCGCTGGTATTCGCCGCGCTGGCGATGGTGGTGCTGACGATCGGGCTGATCGCGCTGGCGTGGGACCACGGGGTGTGGCGGCACGCGGCCATCTGGGGGATCTTCGGCCTGTACGCGGTGGTGGCGCTGTTCTGCTGGCGGGCGTTTGCCGCGCGGGTGAGGCAGCAGCCGCGGGTTTTCGAGAGCACGATCGAGGAACTGCGCAAGGACCGGACATGGCTGAGGCCTCGCTGAAAGTGCT
>JAANMX010004618.1_pt1 | contig 10682 bp, 13 predicted proteins | sample 7279681 | NCBI WGS metagenome assembly JAANMX01 (sample SAMN14094542, study PRJNA606508) | bioreactor metagenome | isolation source: A lab-scale SPAN reactor treating ammonium-rich wastewater day 351 | place: Ireland: Galway | collected 2018-01-01
GGATTCCGCCCATTGGTGGGATGAAAACGGCCCCTTCAAACCCCTCCACCGCGCAAACCCGGTGCGCCTGAAATACATAAAGGCGCAGATTTGCGCCCATTTCGGGCGGGATGAAAACGGCCTCGACGCGCTGGAGGGCCTGAAAATCCTCGATGTCGGCTGCGGCGGCGGGCTGGTCTGCGAACCCCTTGCCCGCCTCGGCGGAACAGTGACGGGGCTGGACGCTGACGCGAACGCCATAGAGGCCGCGAAAACCCACGCGGCGAAGGCCGACTTGGCCATAGACTACCGCTGTATGGACGCGGTAGACCTCAACGAAAAATTCCACGTGGTGCTGGCGCTGGAGGTGATCGAACACGTGGCCGACCCGGCGGAGTTCATCGCCATAATCGCCGACAAAGTCGCTCCCGGCGGCCTTGTGATCTTTTCAACCCTCAACCGCACGGCCAAATCCTACGCGCTCGGCATCGTGGGGCTGGAATATCTCCTGCGTTGGGTGCCAAAGGGCACGCACGACTGGAAGAAATTCGTGAAACCGTCCGAAATCGCCCGCGCCGCCCGCCAAAACGGCCTGACGCCCGCGAATGTATGCGGGCTGGTCTATAACCCGGTCAGGGGCGAGTTCGCCCTTTCGGACACCGACACCGCCGTAAATTATTTCCTCACCTGCGCCGCGCCGGAAACCAAACCCGCGCCCAAACGCAAACAAAAGGCCTGACCCATGCACAACGTCTTTCTGGTGCTGATGCTCATCTCCCTCGCCGCCGTTCTGGGCGTGCTGGTCACGGGCATAGTGGGAATGGTCAAGGGCGGGGAGTTCAACAAGAAATACGGCAACAAGCTCATGCGCGCCCGGGTGATGCTGCAAGGCCTGACCCTGATCTTCTTCGCGCTGGCGTATCTGAGCCGCTAAAAAACCACAGTCAATTACTCTTGGGGCTCTTCATTAGCCCACTGATTGAAATCTTTTGGCACGCCATGCTCTGTTGCCCCGCCAACACCGCCATATTCATCGTACTCGTTGACGGAAACCTCAGAAACGCCGCTCAGCTCTTGTTTGCCCCTGTAATATTCAACGCCTCCAATAATCGCGAGGTATAAAATCATCGCCGACATAAGATTAAGCCTTGGAGTAATTGCAACGAAGGGCCATACAAAAATATTCCGACGCGGAATTTTGCGCTCGGCGGACGGACCTTGCAAACGAATGACCCGCCGAACGGTCCAAGGATAATCTGCGATCAGCTCATGGTATGACATCCAGAAACCCTTCATACCCTGCGCCTGCCCCACCAACGCATCAAAATTCAGTCCCTTCCAGCGCTGCCCGCCAACCAGTAAAGCCGCCATCCCCTTGATGGCATCATCGCTTGAGGCGCAACAATAAAGCCCATGATTATCGCAAGTGCGCTCCCGCGCCCGGGAATAAGCCGCGCCAATAAGGGGCAGAAAGCTTACAGGTGCAAAAAACGGCATCCAAAATAAATGGCCGCGCTTGATATGGCCTAATTCATGCCCCATATAGAATTTGATCGCTTCGGGCTGGTCTGCAAGCGCGTCTACGACGCTGGAATACAGAACGACATAGTTAGTTCTTAAAAATTTAGTCGCCAGCGCGTTATAAACCCCGTTGCCGTTAATCAAAACAAGAACAGGTTCCTTCTTCATGCCGATCTTGCGGCAACATTCAGAATATAAAGCATATAGGTCAGGAAATTGTTCGCGCGAAATAACGGCGCCTGATCCTTTGAGATAGGAAATAAAACCTGACTGAACCAGAACCTGTAAAATATAAAAAAACGGAATCACGGTCAGGAAAAAACCGTTTGATATGTATGTTAACCCGCCCCAGACCAGAGCGGCCAGAAAAGCGAAAATAAAAAAGAGCGGCTTCTCTTTAGGGTCTGTTAAATCCTTCATGAAAAACTTCCTTCCTACTATCCGGCAAGCTCCTTAAGCGCCTCATGCGACGGCATCCCGACCGCGTTGAATCCGCAATCCACAAAATGCACCTCGCCCGTCACGGCGCTCGACATATCCGAGAGCAGATAAAGCGCGGTCCCGCCCAACTCCTCCAACTCCACGGATTTGCGCAGAGGCGACGTCACGACATTGTATTTGAACGTCTTGCGCGCCGATCCGATCACGGCCCCGGCCAGCGTCCGCATCGGTCCGGCGGAAATCGCGTTCACGCGGATGCTCGCATGCTCCTCCGTCGGCGGGCCCAGATCGGCGGCAAGGTAACGCACGGAGGCTTCCAGCGCTGCCTTCGCCACCCCCATCACGTTGTAGTTCGGCATAACCTTCTCCGCCCCATAATAGCTGAGCGTGATGGCCGCCCCGCCCTCCTTCATCAGCCCCTTCGCGCGGCGCATGATAGAGGTGAAGGAATAACAGGAGATATGCATGGTCTGCAGGAAGTTATTCAGACTCGTATCGACGTAATGCCCCTGCAACTCGTCCTTGTTGGAATACGCGATAGCGTGGACGATGAAATCCAGCTTCCCCCATTCCTTGCCCAGCGTCTCGAACACCCGGTCAAGGTCCTCTTCCTTCTGCACGTCGCAGTCGATAAGGATATTCGCGCCGATACTCTCGGCCAGCGGCTTCACGCGCTTCCCGAACGCCTCCCCCTGATAGGTGAAGGCCATCTCCGCCCCCGCCTTGTGCAGCGCCTCGGCGATGCCCCACGCGATGGAGTGGTCGTTGGCGACCCCCATCACAAGGCCCTTCTTGCCCTTCATCAAATCCTTGACCATATCCGTTCCTCTAACCCTCAAAGCGGCTGAACGCCAGCGTGCAATTCGTGCCGCCGAACCCGAAACTGTTCGAAATCACGGTCTGGTGAACCACGTTGTCCACCCGCGCCCGCGCGATAGGCAGCCCCGCCGCGCCTTCGTCCAGCGTTTCGATGTTGATGCTCGGAGCGACAAAACCATGCTTCATCATCAAAAGACAATAAATCGCCTCCTGCACGCCGGTCGCTCCCAGCGAATGTCCGGTCATCGATTTCGTGGCGCTGATATGCGGCATCGCGTGATCGCGCTTGCCGAACACTTCGCGGATCGCGTCCAGCTCCGTAATGTCGCCCACGGGCGTAGACGTGCCGTGCGTGTTGATATAGGTGACCGGGGTTTTAACCGTGGCCAGCGCCTGCTCCATGCAGCGCAAAGCACCCTCGCCGCTCGGCGCGACCATGTCGTGCCCGTCCGACGTCGCGCCGTATCCGGTCAGCTCGGCATAAATCTTCGCGCCCCGCGCCTTGGCGTGAGAGAGTTCTTCAAGAACGATCACGCCGCCCCCGCCCGCGATCACGAACCCGTCCCGGTTCGCGTCATAAGCGCGCGAGGCTTTCGCGGGAGTCTCATTGTATTTGGACGACATCGCGCCCATCGCGTCGAACAAAACCGAAAGCGTCCAGTCCAGCTCCTCGCCCCCGCCCGCGAACATCACGTCCTGCTTGCCGAGAATGATCTGCTCCGCCGCGTTGCCGATGCAATGCGCCGACGTCGAACAGGCCGAAGAAATGGAATAATTCACGCCCTTGATTTTAAAATTCGTGGCGATGGTGGCGGAATTTGTGGAACTCATGCACTTGGGCACGGCAAAAGGCCCCACGCGCTTGGGCCCCTTCTCGCGCGCGATATCCGCCGCCGCGACCTGCGACTTGGTGGACGGCCCGCCCGACCCCATCACGATGCCCGTGCGCGGGTTGCTCACGTCTCCCGGCTGAAGGCCGGAATCCGCGACCGCCTGCTCCATGGCCAGATGGTTATAAGCCGCCCCGTCTCCCATGAAACGAAACAGGCGCTTGTCGATTTTTTCTTCCAGATTGATCTGCGGCTTGCCGTGCACCTGACTGCGGAACCCCATCGCGGCATAATCCGGGGCGGTCACGATCCCCGAAGTCCCGGCCTTCAAAGACGCCAGAACCTCATCAACGCTGTTCCCGATACACGAGATGATGCCCATGCCCGTGACGACTACGCGGCGGCCCGTACCTGTCATATCCGTAAACCCCTTGCCTGTCTGTGTTTTGCGTTCTTCTGGAATATCAGATCGCGCGCGGATTTTCAAACAACCCGACCTTCAGGTCCTTGGCCTCATAGATGGCCTTGCCGTCGCCGTACATGGTACCGTCGCCGATGCCCAGCACCAGCCGCCCCTTCATCAGACGCTTGATATTGACGGTATATTTCACGATCTTGGTCTCGGGCAGGACCTGCCCGGTCAGCTTGAGTTCGCCCAAGCCCAAAGCGCGGCCCGATCCCGGCGATCCCGTCCAGCCCAGATAAAACCCCAGCATCTGCCACAACGCGTCAAGACCAAGACACCCGGGCATGACCGGGTCGCTCTCGAAATGACACGCGAAAAACCAAAGGTCCGGCTTAACGTCCAGTTCGGCCTCGATGAAGCCCTTGCCGTACGTCCCGCCCTCGGTTGAAACCTGTGTGATCCGGTCGAACATCAGCATGGGCGGAAGCGGCAGCCGCGCGTTGCCGGGGCCGAAAAGGCGCCCGTGCCCGCATTCGAGAATCTCCTCGTAGGAATAGCTGCCCTTGGGAACGAAGCTCATGATACCCTGCCGCTTGACTTACCAAGTGCTTTATACGAAGGAATGCCTCATGCGGCAAGCCCCGATCTTAGATTTTCCGGGCAAGAAAATCGCCACTCTTTGTTCAAAATTCTCAAAAGACCAGTCATTTAAAAGATTTTGCGCCGAAAACGGCAGCGTTCGAGAACCGCATCGCAGAATACTGAGGCGTATTTGAGAAGCGGAAGCGAAGAACGATGCCGTTTACAGGCCAAAATATGAGAAATGACTAGTAAGAGACCATGTCGAAATCGAGACAAACATGCTTGTAAGTCTCGGTCATCGCGCTCATGGCCAGAGGTTTGGCAATCGCCGGCTCGATATCAGGCAGTTCCCCGCCGGAGGCCACCGCGATCATTCGCCCCGCCGCCTTGGCGCAGCTGACGGCCTGATCGAACGGATGGGTCACCTGAATCGCCCGGAAAAACCGCAGACAACGAGGCTCCATCTCACGAATGAGAGAAACCGGCGCATTCACAGGCATATCGTTGGCGGGCAGGCCGAAACGCCAGTTGGTCCCCGCCGCAATCCCATGCCGCACGGCTTCCTGCGTCATAACATGCGCGATCTGCTCAAGACTCTCGGGCAGATCAGGCCCGCGAAAATACGTAAAATCATGGCCGTTGACGGAAATCGCCAGACGGCGCCCCGCCACACCACTCAGCGCGGAAATACAATCGCCCAGCGTCCAGCCTTGTTGCTGAACCAGCCGCTCCAGAACCACATCGCACAATTCCTGCGCCGAAATCTCGAACGCCATGGCCTTTTTTGTGCATTCGACCAGCAAACGGAAAGACTCCTCCCGGGAAAGCCCCATATCTTCCCACCCGATCAAAATCTGATGGTAAAGCATATGCAAAAGATCGTTGAACTCGTGATGGCAGTCCATCCAGTCCTCAAAGAACAGCCGCGCCGCCATCCGGCCGCGCTCCGTCTCATGATCGAGGATATGCGCAGGCGGCAGCGCGAACGGCGCCATCAGCCCGGAAGCCGGATCGCAATTCAAAAGATCGGCCAGTTTCATAAAACTGGCCTGCATCGCTTTATCGGCCTCATCGAAAATAAAGTAATTTTCTACCAGAACCCCGGCCATCAGCTGGATGACCTTCATGGCATCAACGCCCCGCTCATGGTCGGACGCAAGCTGAATCAAAGCCGAATAGAATCGAGCACCCATATCGGGCTTGTTTGTGAGGGCAAACATATTTCCGACAATACCTTGAAGCGAAGTTGATGTAAGTGTTTGAAAATAAAGAAAGGAAGGGCGTAGCACTGAACTACGGCCTTGATTCTAATCAAATAATTCGCCCTCGTAAATACCCCAGAGTACTTTTCTCTCAATCCATCCATGATATCCAGAGGTTTCGATCTTGCACCATTGCGGCTTGCATTCTTCAAGATTGACTGAAACAAAAGGCTCTAACTTTATGTTTACATTTGATTTTTTAGATTCATCGTAAAAGGGCCTCTCATAGACCGGAACCTCGCCCTCGCCCTCAATAATCGCCGTGCGCCGCCCGATCAAAAGAGTGTGAAAAACCCAGCCCTCCTGCCCGTCATGGTCGCGGATCTTGCGCCAGTTCTCAAATTCGAGGATGATCTCGACCGGCAGCCCCGCCCGTGAAAACGTCCATTTTATGGGGTATTTCTGCCCCGGCCCGGCCCGGACATGCACCTCGTCCGACCCCAGCGAGACGAAACGCGGCAGCGGGAGATCGGTCGAACGATAGGGATTCTGCGCTTTTGCGGGCGATGCGGCATCCGCTTGGGCATGAACGCCGGGCGCGGCAAGGCTCACCAGCGCGAGCGCGACGGCAACAAGGAAAAAAATCCGGGATAACCGATTTTTAGACGCCATGGGAAACGAAATATGGTAAAGAAACCGCGATGAACACCGCCAATGTAACAGAAACCGCGCAAAAAGCCAAAACCGTATCCATCGCCCCAATGATGGATTGGACGGACCGCCATTTCCGCTATTTCGCGCGCCTGATCTCGCCCAACGTCCGGCTCTACACCGAAATGGTGACCGTGGGCGCGATCCTGCACGGCGACCGCGACCGTTTCCTGCGCTTTGATAAGGCCGAACACCCCATCGCCCTGCAACTGGGCGGCTCCGACCCCGCCGACCTCGCCGCCTGCGCCAAAATCGGTGAGGATTACGGCTACGACGAAATCAACCTGAATTGCGGCTGCCCCTCCGACCGTGTCCAGCGCGGCATGATCGGCGCCTGCCTGATGGGCGAACCCGCTCTGGTGGCCGAAGGCGTCGCCGCCATGAAACACGCGGTGAAAATCCCCGTCACCGTCAAATGCCGCATCGGCATCGACGATCAGGACAGCGAGGAATTTCTAAACACCTTTATAGAGAGCATAAAACGCGCGGGCTGCGAAACGGTCATCATTCACGCCCGCAAGGCCTGGCTTCAGGGCCTCTCGCCCAAGGAAAACCGCACCAAGCCGCCCATCAACTACGCCCGCGCCGCAAAGATGAAGGCCGCGCACCCGGAGCTAAACATCATCATCAACGGCGATATCAAAACCGCGCAGGAAACCGCAAGCCACCTCGAAATCTTCGATGGCGTCATGATCGGCCGCGAAGCCTACCAGAACCCCTTCGATCTCCTGACCGAAATCGAGCGCGTTATTTTTCGAAACGAAGTGGAAATGCCCCGCGAAGAGATCGCCCGCGCCATGATCCCCTATATAAAGGAACAGGCGGAAAAATACGGCACGCCCGCAAAATCAATCACGCGCCATATAATAAATCTTTATCAGAGCGTGCCCGGAGCAAGATTGTGGCGGCAGGCGCTGAGCACCCTCCCCCACAAACCCGGCGCCGACGAAACCGTGATCGAAGCGGCGCTCGAAGCCTACGAATCCGCGCGCCGCAAATCCGCCGCATAGAGGATTAAGTGGAAACCTTCTCCCGCGAGACCTGAAAACTCTCGCCGCAGCCGCAGCGCCCGGTCTCGTTGGGGTTCACGAAATCGAACTTGGAATTGCCCAGCTCATCCGTGACGTAATCCACCGTCATGCCGAACAGCATCCACGAATGCATGCGCGGCACGTAAATCTTGGCCCCGCCCTGCTCGAAACAATCGTCGCCCGAAACATCCGTACCCGGCTTGATGTAATCCATATAATAGCTGTGGCCCGAGCATCCCGTGCTCTTGATGCTGAGCCGCACCCCCGGCGACCCCGCCGGAGCGCCCTTGACCAGCGCCTCAATCTGCGCCGCCGCTCTCTCCGTAATCTGTATCGGTTGCATGACCTTCACTTACATAAACATATTCAGTTGCATTTTGGCGGTCTCCGCCATCTTGGAGGGGTCCCACGGCGGGTCCCAAACCATCTCGACCGTCACCCCGCCGACACCCTCTATGGGCATTATAGCAGATTGCACCCACCCCGGCATTTCCTGCGCCACCGGACAGCCCGGGGAGGTCAGCGTCATCTGGACCTTAACATCGCTAACCCCTTGCGATTCCTCGGCGATCTCGACGGTATAAATCAACCCCAACTCATAGATATTGACCGGAATCTCCGGGTCGTAAATCTCCCGCAACGCCGCCTTGATCTTCGGCCACAGCGCATGCCCGTCCGGCACATCCACATGCGCCGGCTCGCACAAATCCTCGAACGGGTCCGCCGACACGGCGGCAGGTGCTGCTTCGCTCATCGCGCCCTCCCCGTCTAAATTCGCCTTTTCCAGTGGTTCCGTCACAATCCTCAGCCCTTATTTTATACATTTCTTGAGAATACCCATCCCCGTATCCAGCTTCCGCTTTTCGCGCGCCTGATCGTTGATGTCCTTGCTCACTTTACCTTCCGTTCCGCCGATCCATTGCGTCACGTGCTCCTTAAGGGAATAGCCGTACATGCACGCACAATCGATATCGATCCCCGAAGTCGCCCGCGCCACGGCGCACGATTTGGCGATCACGGGTTTGAGATATTTCTCAAAACACGGCTTGCCTTTCTTGAGGTACTCCACGCGCTTTTCCTTCTCCCCTGTGACGGAGAAATCCAGCTTCATATGCGCGTCGGCAATGCACCCGCAAAACCCTTGAATATCCATGCCCGATTTTTTAGCGTCCTCGTTCTTGCGCCCCTCATTGACGCAGGCTTCGGTGAAGGCCTCGCGCTGCGCCTTGACGAACTTGTCCTCCTGCAGTTCGTGCAAGGCCGTGTTCGTATCGCCCGACTTTTGCGCCTTGACCGGCGTATAGGGCCGTCCGCCCGTGGCGCTCGGGCTCCCGGTTGTAATCACATAAGCCGCGCCGATACTGGCGCCAAGCAACATCAACAACAAAAACAACCGCCCCATGCCCCGTGCCTTTCTTCTATGTCCCCGACCCGAACAGCATACGCGCTTTCTCCAATCCGGCAATAAGCGCGTCGAGATCATCCCCGTTCGTATAAAGCCCGAACGACGCCCGCACGGTTGCCTCCACGCCCAGAACCTCCATCAACGGCATACAGCAATGGTGCCCCGTCCGCACCGCCACCCCGCACTGGTCCAAAATCATGCCAAGATCGCTCGCATGCGCCCCCTCGACCGTAAAGCTCAAAATGCCCGCCTTCTTCGCCGTATCCTCCGGCCCGTAAAGCCGCAACCCGTTGACCGACCGTAAAACCGGGGTGATCTGCTCCAAAAGCGCCTTCTCATGCGCCGCGATAGCATCCATACCAATGGCGGAAACATAATCGATCGCTGCGCCCAGCCCGATCACCTCCACGATGGCGGGCGTCCCGGCCTCGAAACGGAACGGCGGCTCCTTGTACGTCGTGCCGGAAAACCGCACCCGCTCGATCATGTCCCCGCCTCCCTGATAGGGCGGCATGGTTTCAAGAATCTCGTACTTCCCGTAAAGAACGCCGATCCCCGTTGGCCCGTAAAGCTTATGCCCCGTGAAGACGAAGAAATCCGCGTCCATCGCCCGCACGTTGATGCGCATATGCACCGCGCTCTGCGAGCCGTCCACCAGAATTTTGATCGCCGGATTATACGCCCGCGCGGTTTGTATGATTTTTTCGACCGGGTTATGTGTGCCCAGCGCGTTTGACACATGCACCACGCCAATCAGCTTTGTCTTTTTGGAAAGCAGCGCTTCAAACGCCGGAAGATCAAGCTGCCCGTCCACCGTAATCGGCACGACCTTGATGACGCACCCGATCTGATCGCATAGCAACTGCCACGGCACGATATTCGCGTGATGCTCCATGGCGGTCAGGATAATCTCGTCCCCGGCCTGAAGATGCGCCCGGCCCCAGCTCTGCGCGACAAGGTTAATTCCCTCCGTCGAATTGCGCGTAAAGACGATCTCCCTCTCGCTACCCGCGCCGATAAACCGCGCGACCTTGCCGCGCACCTCCTCGAACGAAGCCGTCAGATTCTGCGAAAGCGCGTAAAGCCCCCGGTGGATATTGGCGTATCCTGCCTCCATCACGACGTCCATCGCCTCGATGACCGCGCGCGGCTTCTGCGCGCTCGCCCCGCTATCAAGAAACGCCAAGGGCTTCCCATGCATGGTCGTGCCCAAAATCGGAAAATCTTTCCGCCACGGTGAAATAATTTTGCTCATGCGCGAACTGCCTCCCTGATCGTCTCCAGAACGCCCGGCGCGTTGCCTAAAACATCGTTGTTCCAAAACCGGATGACGCGATAGCCCTTTCGCTCCAAGAACCGTGTACGCTGAAGGTCGCGCGGGTTTTCGGCGTGCTGCCCGCCATCCACCTCGATAATAAGCTTAACGGCGGGGCAGGCGAAATCCGCGATATAGGGTTTGATCGTATATTGCCGTCGGAACCGAACACCCAGCTGATCCGCGCGGATCATCGCCCAAAGTTTTTTTTCCGCCTCGGTCGGGTTATTCCTTAATTTTCGGGCCACACGGGTAATTCTGCGCTTACGGCTCTCCCCCTCTCCCTGAGGCACGGCCTCTTCCCTCTCCCCCGCCTGCGGGGGAGAGGGGTTAGGGGAGAGGGGGCGCCCGATGGCTTCGCTCATGCCGCCTTCTCCTGCGCCGCGCTCCACCAAATCACGCACTGCTCGTAAATCCTCTGCTTCTCCTCTTCGGATTTA
>JAANMX010004621.1_pt1 | contig 10674 bp, 6 predicted proteins | sample 7279681 | NCBI WGS metagenome assembly JAANMX01 (sample SAMN14094542, study PRJNA606508) | bioreactor metagenome | isolation source: A lab-scale SPAN reactor treating ammonium-rich wastewater day 351 | place: Ireland: Galway | collected 2018-01-01
GCCGGGCCTGCGCAGCGTCGCTCTGCGCGTGAAGGACCTGGCGGCGGCGCGCGAAGGCTTGGCCGGGCGCGGGGCCAGGGTCGACGAGGAAAACGGACGCCTGCGGATCACGGATCCCGATGGGAATCGGTTCTACATCGAAGGGGTAACCGGCGGTCCGCCGCCGCTCGGACCCGCCACATCCGTGGCCAAGCCCCCGGCGCCCGCTCGACCGAAGGGCACCGCGCCATCCCCATCGACCACCGAACGCATCGCAGCGACGAATCCCGAACTGATCTTCCGTCGGTTGGACAGTAATGCCGACGGCCGGATCAGCGCGCAGGAACTGCCCCGCGAAGGACTGTTCGCGCGCGTGGACCGTGACGGCGATGGCTTCGCCACCTTGGCCGAGGTTCGGGCCTATTACGCGCAGCAAGGCCGCGGCGCGGCGAAGCCAGTGACCGAGGCACCGCCCACGCCCTTCCTTCCGCCCGCGGCGCCGGGCGAGCCGCCACTGAAGCCATTGCCCGACTCCGACGCCGCGCGCGACGCCGCCGGCCGGGGCCAGATGTTCGAGAGCATCCACGTCGCGAATGTCACCGACCTGCGCGCCGGCATGAATGGCGTCGCCCTCGCCGACCTGAATCGCGATGGCCTGCTGGACATCGTCGCGACGTACTCGCCGGCACGCGGTTCCGGCGGCCGATGGGGAAAGGGCGAACTCCTGCGGGTCTTTGTCAACGGGGGCGATTTCCGTTTCCGGACCCATGAGGTGAAACTCAAAGACTCAAAATTCACCCCAGATGACTTTGGCCGCGGCCAGGTGCCCGGCCTCGCGGATTTCAACGACGACGGATTCCTCGACCTCTTCGTCACTCGCCATGCGCGCTCGGAGGCAGGAAAGCCATCGGCGGCCGGGGTCGACTCGCCAGGCAATTCGCTGTTCCTCGCCGATGGGGCATGGGATGTGTTCCGCGGGGTTCCCGGGGCCGCGGGCGCTCGCAACGAGGAGGCCTACAATCGGCAGCCCTGCTTCGGCGATGTGAACCGGGACGGTTGGCTCGATATCGCCATCGGCTGTGACAACATCAAGAACGCATTCGGCGGCTTTCCCCACAGCCGATTGTATGTCTCGAAGGATGATGGCGGAAGGATGAAGGAGGAAGGCACCAACTCATCCGTTCATCCCTCATCCCTCATCCTTCCTCCTTTCATTGACATCGGCGGCACCGATCTCGTCCCCGACTTCGGCGGCTTTTATCACGATTCGGCCAAGGACAAGGCCGGCCCCGACATTGACCTGCGGGATTTGGACAATGATGGGGATCTGGACCTCGTGCAGTCCTATCACGTCGATGTCCGCGAACCGCTGCTGCCCTACTGGCCCGGCGAATACCGGCAGGGCGTCTTCTGCTGGAAGAACCTGCTCGCGGAGACCGGCGCGCTGAAATTCGAAAAGATCACCGGCAATGGCATGGCCTGCGAGGCGCGGCTGCGCTACGACCGCGAAAAGCAGATCTACGTCCCCGAGGGGAAGGCCCCGGGCCTCCCCTACGTCTCCTTTGCCGACGTGGATAACGATGGCCTCATGGACGTGCTGGCGGTCGGACCGGCCAGCCCGGGCTGGGCGCCGCGCGCCGAATACGTCGGTGGCCGTTTCTGGCAGAACCTCGGCGACTTTCGATTTGAGGAGCGGACGCGCGTCGCGGGATTCGAGGCGCTGGAGTGGACCTTCCGGGACTGGGCCAAATTCTTCGACATGCCAATCGACGAGGCGTCGCTCCGCAACCGCCCCGGAAAATTGCAGACTCAGCCCGGTCTGGATCGCACGCACCCGCTGGACAACCGACCCTACTTTGCCGACGCCGCCTTCGCGGATTTCAACAACGACGGCTGGATCGATGTCGTGGTCCAGGATCGTCACGAGGGGCTCGCGGTGCCCGCGCGCGCCATCCTGTTCATGAACCGGGGCGACGGCACCTTCGAACCCAAACCCACCACCTTCAGCGGCCTCGATGGCAACGGCATCTGCCTCGAGACCGCCGACCTCAACAACGATGGCCTCGTCGATCTCATCATGGCCGCCGACCCGGATAACTCGGGCGTAGCCACCACCCCCGACCGCTACGAGAGCAAGGTGTATTGGAACACCGGCGAGCACGGGGGCAGGGAAAACCACTGGCTGCGCCTGCGCTTCTCCGGCGTGAAGGACGCCGAGTTAATCGGCGCGCGCGTGGAAGTGGTGGCAAAATCTTCCATCGGCAATCTGCCATCGTCCATCTCACAATTCCGCTGGATTCACTCCAATCACAGCTACAAGAGCGGCGGCGCGCTCGAGGCCCACTTCGGACTCGGCGAACAGGGCGAGGCGGAGGTGAGGATCACGCTCCCCGGCGGCAAAGAGATTCTGTTCTTGGGCGTTAGCGCCGATCAGTTCCTAGACCTCAACATCAAGACCACAGAGGCCAAGACGGTGAAACCATGAAAGCGAACAACGAACAGATTAACCGTCGCGAGTTCCTGACAAGGACCACGGCTTTCGCTGGAGTCGGCGCCTCGATCGCTGCGGGGCTAGCCCGTGCCGCCGAGACGGCATCGCCGCCTCGCTCGCGGATCTCCTATTACTGCAACGGGGAGATTCACGTCGGCATGCCCGGCCAGCCGGAGGGCAAGCCGCTCACGACCGGCCATTGGGACTTCAAGCCCTCCTGGTCCAAGACCGGCGACATGCTCGTCTGTTTCCGGAGGCTAAAGACTGACCGCGACGTCGGCAAATGGATCACCGCTGTCTTTATCATCAACGTGGACGGCACGGGTTTCCATCAACTCTCCGATGGTACCTACACCGACTTCAATCCCACGTGGACGCGCGATGGAAAGAACGCGCCCCTGTGGAACCGCAAGAACCGAGAGACCGGCGGCTACTGCATCATGGCGAGCAAGGTCGGAGGCAAGCCGGGCGAGGAGGTCGCGCTCACCGGCAAGGGCTACAGCTCTTGGGTCCACTCGGCCGTCAGCGATGGCAGGCTCTTCGTGGCGTCCGCGCCACCGGGACCTGGCCGCGGATACCACCTGATGACGCCGAATCCGGATGGCGAGCCAAAGTTCGAGCCGGTGGAGTGCGACTTGGCGAAGAAAGGCTTGTTGGACCGCGTCAGTATCTCGCCCAGCGAGACGAAAATATGCTCTGAGTGTCAGACGGGCTTCAAGGGCAAAGGCATGCTCGGGCGCACGCTCTACATCGCGGACTTCGATGTGGAGAAGCGCGCGATCAAGAACCCGAGGGCGTTTGCCAACGAAGAAGGCAAACCGATCTGGTTCGCCTATCCACGCTGGATCGATGGCGAGTCGGCGGTGGTGTATCACTCCACCCAAACGGGGAAGGGCCAGCTCTACGTTTACCGATTGGAGGACGGCTCGACGACGCGCGTGTCCACGAACGCCGGCGCAGATTACCGCTATCCACACGGGGAGGCGGCACCGTGCTGAGGTCCCGGAGATGAAATTCTCACCACGGAGGACACAGAGGCCACGGAGAAAGTTCAGATCGTAGCGTGCCTTTCACAGTGGTCGTGGGATGTGCGTGCGGTGGAACGAAAGCGCGGATTTCGGCCCCGTTTTAATTTGGAACTCAGGAACTCAGGCAGTCAGGACAAGAGGCCGGAAGAGGTCGCGTCCGTTCATGGTTTCCTGAGTTCCCGATCGAAAAGGCCGCACTCCATTTTGGCCTGGCGGGTGTCAACGTGATCGAGGAGTGAGACGGGCGGGCGGCCGATGAGGCGTGCAGGGACGCCACGCATTCGATCGTCGTGGATTCAGCCGTGCAGGCGGACAATGCCAGGCACCGAGTCGAATCCGGTGTCAAAACTGAGAATCCGGGTCAATCCGTTTCGGCGCATGACCGCGACGTGAATGGCATCGCGGGCGGACAGGGTGGGATTGCCGAGCGCGATGTCCTTCGCGTCGAACACATCGCGTTCCGCGATGGGGAGTATCTCATCCGCCACCGAGGCGAGGGCGCCGAAGGCGGGCTGGATTGCGTCGCGTCGACCGATGGCGCAGTAGCGATGGAGGATCTCCTGGAAGACCTCCGCATCCGTGACGAGGCGATCGCCGTTCGCGATCGCCGCCTCCAACAGGCGTTGTGCGTCGACTTTGCGCGGGTGGGCCGCGCCGACAAGGTACATCGGGATGTTGGAATCGACGAAGATCATCGCGCCTCGTGTTCCGCGTGCCCCGACGCGATCTCGGCCAGCATCTGGTCGATGTCGCCGGTTGGGAAGGCGTTCTTTGCCGCGGCGCGAACGGCCTGAATCTTGGTCTTGGGGTCACCCCGGGGCTCGGCCTTGCGCGCGGCACCCAGGGCCTCGCGGACCCAGTCCGCCACCGTGATGTGCCTGCGCTTGGCCAAACGCCGGATCTCGTCAAGTTCCCGCTCTGCCAGCAGCACTTGAAGACGCTTACTCATGGCATGAGCATACCATGACGCATATGTGAGTCAATCAACCGCCGGTCGATTTGAGCGCGGATTGGAGTGTGCGGCGCCGTAGCAGCGGGTCGGAGTTCGGCCGCCGTGGCCGGCCCCGGTTTCGGAAAGGGTCGGGCATGGGTGCGGGAAGTGGCGTCGGGCCGCCTTGTAACCTGTGACCTTGTCCGGGGTTTAATCTGGCGATGAGAGTACCATGTTGGGCGGGTTGTGGCGTGCTATGCCTGGTCTCGGCGTCTGCGGCCGCAGCAGGGGCGGATTGGGCGCAGTTCCGGGGGCCTGGCGCACGGGGGGTGGCCGACGGCGCGGGGTTCCCGGAGCGGTGGTCGGCTACGGAGAACGTGGCTTGGAAGGCGGATGTGCCGGGCCGAGGGTGGTCGTCGCCGGTGGTGTGGGGCGATCGGGTGTTTCTGACGACGGTGGTGAACCGGGGCGCATCGGAGGCGCCGAAGAAGGGGCTGTACCTGGGGGGTAACCGCCCGGCGCCTCCCGGCGGCGTGCATGAGTGGTGGGTCTATTGCCTCGATCTGGGCAGCGGGCAGGTCCGCTGGAAAGAGAAGGTCAACGAGGGGCCGCCGGCCACGCCGATCCACATCAAGAACAGCTACGCCTCCGAGACGCCGGTGACCGATGGCGAGCGCGCCTATTTCTATTTCGGCAACGTCGGCGTGTTCGCCTATGACCTCGTCGGCAAACGCATCTGGTCGAGACCGATGGAACCGCACGCCACGCGTTACGGCTGGGGCACCGCGTCATCGCCGGCGCTGCACGGTGACCGGCTCTATATCGTCAACGACAACGAGGAACACTCCTTCCTCCTCGCGCTAGAAGAACGCACAGGCAAGGAACTCTGGCGCATTGAACGTGACGAGAAGAGCAGCTGGTCCACGCCATATGTTTGGGAGAACAGCCTCCGCACGGAGATCGTCACGCCGGGCACGGGGCGGGTGCGGGCCTACGACCTCGACGGAAAGGAACTGTGGTCGCTGAGGGGCATGTCCGGGATCACGATCGCCACGCCTTTTGCCGAGGGGGACCTGTGCTACGTCACCTCCGGATTCGTGGGCAGCCGGTTGCGCCCGATCTACGCGATCCGCGCCGGGGCGAGCGGGGATATCTCCCTGTCGTGGGGCCAGACATCGAACGCGCACATCGCCTGGTGTCAGCCGACCGCGGCCCCGTACAATCCGAGCACGCTCCTTTACCGGGACCGGCTGTACGTGCTTCTGGATCGCGGCATGTTCTCGGCCTACGACGCGGGGACGGGCGCCCCCCTCTATGAACGCGAGCGGATCCCGCAGGGCGGCGGCTTCACCGCATCGCCGTGGGCCGCGGACGGAAAGATCTTTTGCCTCAACGAGGACGGTGTCACATTTGTGCTCCGAGCCGGCGACAAGTTTGAGTTGCTGCACGCGAACCGACTCGCCGATGACGACATGGGCATGGCGACGCCGGCCATTGCCGGGGATAGACTTCTGCTCCGGACCTCGGCCCACCTCTATTGCATCGCCAACACGACGAGCACCAAGAAACAGTGAAAACACCGATCACTGTCACCAGCCTGTCAGTCCTTCTCATCTGCGTGACCGTGGTGGCGCAGGAGCCACCACGGCCTGTTGCCGGAGGCAGTCTTGCCGAGCGATTCGCGCAGTTCGACAAGAACGGCGATGGCAAACTGACTCGCGAGGAGTTCCCGGAGGCGAAAATTTTCGATGGAGCGGATGCGAACAACGATGGGTTGCTCGCCCCGGAGGAGATCGCGGCCTACTTTCGCAAGCGGCAGGCAGGAACGCCAACCACCCCGACTCCGCCCACAAACCCAACTTCCACTCCCGCCGCTGCCTATGTGGACATCGTTGAGGTACTTAACGTGCCTTACGCGACAATCGAGGGCGTGGACCCGAATCTCCTCTCGCTCGACATCCACGCGCCGAAGGGCGCGAAGGCCGCGCCCGTGGTCATCTATGTACATGGGGGCTACTGGAAGGCGGGCGACAAGGCGAACAAGGGTGACTTGCGCCAGTTCTTCTGCGGGCGCGGCTTTGTCTTCGTGACGATCAACTACCGCCTCGCGCCGGAGGTGAGGCATCCGGTGCTCATCCAGGACGTGGCGCGGGCGGTGGCGTGGGTGCATGACCACATCGCGGGACACGGCGGCGATCCGGGCCAGCTATTCCTCACGGGACATTCGGCAGGCGCGCACCTCGTGGCCTTGCTCGGCACGGACGCGAAACGACTCGGCGAGCACGGCAAGCCGCTCTCCATCCTGCGCGCGGTCATACCGCTCGATTCGGCGGCGATGGACATCCGCGACGTGGGCGCGAACGACCGCCGACCCGACAGCCCGTATCGCGCGGCGTTTGGCGAGGATCCATCGGCCTGGGCCGATGCGTCGCCCATTGTCCATGCGCAGAGCGCAAAGTCGCTGCCGCCCTTCCAGATCGTCGTCGCCTACGGCCCGGCCCTTGCGAACAAGAAGGCGGGCGTGGACGCCTTCGCCGCCGCGCTGAGGAAGAACGGGACGCGGGCCGATGTCGTGGACGCCTCGTCGCTCCGCGAGCACCAGTCGCTCATGACCGAGTTCGGTGCGGCCGATGACCCGGTTTCCAAGGCTGTGCTGGAGTTCGTCGAGGGCGTGCGCATCGGCAGATCCGTCGCCGGGTTCGGAAGCGAGCGAGTTCTCAAGCCCGAAGGCGACGCAGCCGAAAATGCCGCGAGGCAGCTCGAAAGCTACCGCACCCGCGTTGTGATGAAGCAGTTCGACGAAGATAGGGACGGCCGCATCACCCGGGATGAAATGCAGTCGCAGCCGTTTCTCTTCGACCGCATGGATGCGGACAAGGACGGCGCCGTCACCGCCGAGGAACTCGGCGCCTATTACCAGCGCAAAGAGTCGCCGTCCAAGCCGGAGTCGCCGCCGCCCGACGAACCGTCCGCCGACCGGTGGCAACGGCAGGACGAGGCGTTTGGCTCTGCGAGCGTTTCCTATCGCGACCCCGAATCCCTCGTCGGTGAGCGCGAGATGGTCGTCTACTACACCCTTGTCGGCGACGGTCCATCCCAGCTCCACCGCTGCCGCCTGGCACAGGCGGCCAACAAAATCTGTAGATGGCGTCTCTCTCAGACGCCTCCGGGGACGAAGTTCCAGCTCCATGCGGGTGCGCCGGATGCAGGTTGCGGGCAGACTTGAAAAGGTTGGCCGAGTACGTAAGCGTTGGGTTGTCGCACATTCAAGAGTTAGAACGGAGTCATGTGAGAGCTGGAACCATCGCCCTGGTCGCCTTCCTCCTGAAGTCGGTCGTTTTTGCAGACGATTGGCCGGCTTGGAGAGGGCCGAATGCTGATGGCTGCGCGCCAAAGGGCGAGTACCCGACGCGCTGGAGCGCGGACAAGGTCGATTGGAGAGTGGAGTTGCCGGGCAAGGGCGGCTCGACGCCGATCGTCTGGCAGAAGAGGATCATTCTGACGACCCCTGCAGACGGCCAGGATGCGGTGCTGGCGTTGGACATGGAGGGGAAACGGGTGTGGCTGACGAAGCTGGGTGCGGAGAGCCCGCCGAGGCACACGAAACTCGGCAGCAGTTGCAACGCGTCGCCGGTCACGGATGGAAGCGGAGTGTTTGTCCGCTTTCGCAGCGGCGCGCTGGCGGCGCTGGAGTTGGATGGGAAGGTGCGCTGGAAAATTGACCTGACTGAGGAGTTCGGGCCGGAGGTTTACGTGTGGGATCAGGGCAGTTCGCCGGTGGTGACAGAACGGGATGTGATCTATGCCCGGATGCATCACGGGGACTCGTGGGTCGCCGGGTTCGACAAGGCCACAGGGGAGATGCGCTGGCGGGTGAAGCGCGATTTCGAGGTGCCGAACGAGAACGACAATGGATACACGACGCCGGTGTTTTTCCAGCATCAGGGTAAACCCGCGTTCCTGATCTGGGGTGCCGATCACCTGACCGCTCATTCGGCGGCCGATGGTGCGCTGCTCTGGTCCTGCGGCGGGTTCAACCCAAAGGGAACGGGCAACTGGCCCGCCATCGCCACGCCCGTCATCCACGAGGGCGTCGCCGTGGTGCCGGTGGGCCGCGATGATCGAAACCAGGGAAGCATGGAGGGGATACGCGTCGATGGGGCGGGCGACGTCTCGGCCACCCACCGTGTCTGGAAACGGGACGACCTCGGCATTTTCTGCTGCACGCCCGTCGTCTGGCAGGATCGGGTGTGCCTTCTGCGCGATCGCGGTGGCCTGGTCTGCCTCGACCCCGCCACGGGCAAAACCCTCTGGGAGGAGGCGTTGCCGGGACGGGGCAAATACTATGCCTCGCCGGTGATCGCCAATGGCATCCTGTATGCGGCGCGCGAGGACGGTGTGGTCTTCGCCGTGCGAGCCGGCGACCGGATGAAGCTGCTGGGCGAGAATCCGATAGGCGAGCGCATCATCGCCTCGCCCGTTCCGGTCGATGGGAGCCTTCTCATCCGGGGAGAAAAGCACCTATCTTGCATCAGGCTGTGATCATCACGTCAGGCATGGGCCGGGTTCCGGCATCCGCCCTCGGAGGCAAAGTCCTCTGGTGGCGGCAGGCAAGCATTCAGATGAAGATGCTCCATATGACGGCAGTCGTGCCCTTGGCCGCGCTCAGCGCATGGTTGTGCTCGGTCGGGCTGCATGCCGAACCGGTGCGCCTGCGGCCGGGCGTGCCGGTGATCGTCGACGCCTCCGAGCCGGGGCCGGTGCTCCGTGCCGTGGACGATCTGTGCCGCGATCTGGAAAGCGTGCTTGGCGCGCAGTCCCCGCGATGGGATCAGGTGCCCGGCGACAATGAGCGCCCGGCCATCGTGGTGACGTGCGGTGGGGGCGCGACGGCGGCCTTGCGCGATACGTCGCTGCGGGGAACCGAGGCCCACTCGATCTTCCTGCGCGGAAACCGCGTCGTTCTTCAGGGGGCCGACGTCCGCGGGACCATCTATGCGATTTACAGTTTCAGCGACCGTTTCCTCGACGTGCCGCCCTGGTGGTTCTGGGCGGAGTGGGCGCCGAAGCGGCGCGCCGAGATCGAAGTGGGGCGCGACACTTGCCTGCGATGGGCATCGCCGCAGGTGGCATGGCGGGCGTGGTTCCCCAACGACCAGGATCTCCAGAGCCCGTGGATCCAGAAGGACTACGAGAGGCACTGGAACCTGCTGGTCGAGACGATGCTGCGCTTGAAGTTGAACCTGATCGACATCGGGGAGTTCAGCGAGAACGGCATGCGCAAGGTGAGAATACCCCGCGAGCGGGGGCTCGCCCTGACAACCACGCACATGGCCCCGTTCGGAGCCTCGTTGCGGAACTGGGAGAAGTTCTGGGCCGCGAGGGGCACGGCCCCGCCGCCCGCCCCGAATCTGGCCGACGTTTCCCGGTTGGAGGAGTTCTGGGAGGCGCACATCCGGCTGGCGCTGCGCGAGAAACTCGAAATGGTCTGGATGATCGGTTTCCGGGGCGACGGGGACAAAGGTTTCTACAAGACGTTCTCCGGCGCGCCCGCCGACGACGCCGGGCGGGCGCATGTCGTGGGGGAGATGCTGCGCAGGCAGGTGGCGCTGCTCAGGCGCGTGAGCGGGGAACCGCATCCGCCCATGCGGACGGTGATGTACGACGAGTGCTCGGATTACGTGGCGGCAGGCTTGCTGCAGCCGCCACAGGAGCCGACTTTGATATGGAACTTCGTCAATGGCCGCAGGGATCATTTTCCCGCCCTGGACATTCTTCAATGCCGCGCGGCGCCCGGGAGATCGGCGGGCTACTATTTCAACGCCCAGTTCACGGAAACCGGGTCCCACCTCGCCGATGGTGAGGGGCCGTGGAAGATGGAACGGAATTTCCGGATGGTGCGGAAGGCGGCGCCGAATCTGGTGCTCTCGATCATCAACTCCGGCAACACGCGCGAATTCCCTCTCACCCTGGCCGCCCATGCCCGGATGATGTGGGATTTCGACAGTTACGATTCGGATCAGTTTCTGGAAGAGTTTTGCCGCCGCCACTGGGGCGCCGCGGCAGCGCCTGCGGTCGCGGCACTGTATCGCGACTACTTCGACGCCTATTGGCAGCAACGAAAGCCCGATCTGCCCGACATTCCGCGCCAGTTCATCTTTCAGGATTTGCGCGTGGCGCGGGCCGCGCGGGAACTGATGCGCGCCGTGGATGGTCACGTGGATGGGCGGCCGGCGCTCGATGAC
>JAANMX010004622.1_pt1 | contig 10670 bp, 14 predicted proteins | sample 7279681 | NCBI WGS metagenome assembly JAANMX01 (sample SAMN14094542, study PRJNA606508) | bioreactor metagenome | isolation source: A lab-scale SPAN reactor treating ammonium-rich wastewater day 351 | place: Ireland: Galway | collected 2018-01-01
TCAACCGGGGCGACTTCAGCAAGCCCGGCGTGGACAGCCCTTTCCGCACCCGCACCCCGGCAGAAAACCTGGCGCGCTTCCGCGAAATGCGCGACGGCCAGCACGAAGACGGCAGCATGGTGCTGCGCGCCAAGATCGACATGGCCAGCCCCAACATCAACATGCGCGACCCGGCCATCTACCGCATCCGCCGCGCCACGCACCACAACACGGGCGACAAATGGTGCATCTACCCCATGTACACCTTCGCGCACCCCATCGAGGACGCGCTGGAGCAGATCACCCACAGCATCTGCACGCTGGAATTTGAAGACCAACGCCCCTTCTACGACTGGCTGATGGACCGCCTGTGTGAGAGCGGCCTGCTCGCCGCCCCCGCGCCGCACCAGTACGAATTTGCCCGCCTGAACCTCACCTACGTCATCACCAGCAAGCGCAAGCTCGCCCAGCTGGTGTACGACCACAAGGTCAGTGGCTGGGACGACCCCCGCATGCCCACCATCGTGGGCCTGCGCCGCCGCGGCTACACGCCCGCCTCCATCCAGACCTTTGCCGAACGCATCGGCGTGACCAAGTCCGACAGCTGGATCGACTACAGCACCCTGGAAGGCTGCCTGCGCGAAGACCTGGAGCTGAAAGCCCACCGTGGCATGGCCGTGCTCAACCCCGTCAAGCTGGTGCTGACCAACTGGGACGACGTGATGGGCGCAGGCCACCTGGAGCCCTGCAGCCTGCCCGCCCTGCCCCACCCACCCGAGGGCGTGGAAAGCCCCGTGCGCCACTTCACCATCGGCAAAGAAGTCTGGATCGAACGTGAAGACTTTGAAGAAGTGCCGCCCAAGGGCTACAAGCGACTCTTCCCCGGCAACAAGGTGCGCCTGAAGGGCGGCTACGTCATCGAATGCACCGGCTGCACCAAGGATGCTGACGGAGTCATCACCGAAGTGCTGGCCACCGTGGTGCCCGACACCAAGAGCGGCACCCCCGGCGCCGACAGCGTCAAGGTGAAAGCCGCCATCACCTGGGTTGGCGTGGCCGACGGCGTGAACGCCGAAGTGCGCATGTACGACCGCCTGTTTCTCGACGCCCAGCCCGACGCGGGCGGCAAGGACTTCATTGAAAGCCTGAACCCGAACAGCCTGAAGGTGGTGACGGCCATCGTGGAACCGTCATTGGCCAATGCCAAGCCGGACGACAAGTTCCAGTTTGAGCGGCACGGGTACTTTGTGGCGGACCGGGTGGATCACCGGGCGGAGAAGCCGGTGTTTAACTTGGCGGTGGGGTTGAAGGATAGTTGGGGCAAATAACGAAAAATTAGATGGGGGTACTTGATGGCGCTTCAGAATAATAATTTGGTCGACGATGCACTAAATTCGATGGTGCGTACCGATTACATTCCGATCGGTGAAACAACGCAACTTCAGCGACTAAGAAAATACTATGTCGATTATTTTGGACACCTTAGACAGGTTTTGGCGCCACAAGATCACATAATTGTAGGCCGACGAGGCACCGGGAAAACCACCCTCCTTTATCGTGCCCTTATCGAATGTGTTGAGTCGTGGTCTGATGCCACCACAATAGCAAAACCGAAGTCACTTGGTATTTATTTAGATTTGAGCAAATGCCAGCCACTGGTAGATAAAGCAAATGGTGATTTTGTAGATTTTGAACACATCTTCGCATCCGAACTTGTAGATGCGCTAAAAACAGAACTAAACAGAACTTGGCCAGCGCTAAATAGTGAAAAGGGACTATTCGACAGCATCTTTTCCGCATCGGATAGGCGAAAAAAAGAAGATACAAAAAAAGCAATAGAGAAACTTGCATCTGTTATTAGTTCCGGAGTTTTAAGAACCATAGATGCTGGCGGCACTCAAAAACTGAGGTCAGCCACAGAGGTAGTGCAGGAGAGCCGAAATTCGATTGGGGTAACGCTGAGCCCCAATCAATTATCGATTAAAGGCGAGGAATCGGATGCCATAAAATCCGCGGAAAAACTCGAAGCCGAGGGTGGAGTCACAACCACTTATCGATTAACAATACAAGATGTGCTGCGAAATCTGGGAGAAATACGCAAAGCCGCTGGCATCAGTCACATTGTTTTGCTCATTGACGAGTTTTCCGCTTTAAATCTTGACTTACAACTTCGATTTTCCACGCTCGCCAGAAAAATATTGGGCAATCACGAGGGTGTATTCTTAAAGATATGCGCCATTACTGACAATTACTCGCTCGGCTCATCCATCATTTTGCAACGCGATCTTTTCGAACTCCCACTTGATCTCGATGCATATGTGGAGCATCACGGAAGTCTTGGCTCAGCAATGGACGGACTTAAAGAGCTAGCAAAATCAATAGTTACAACGCGCTTGAAGGCGTTCGGGCTGAATGAATCAATCAGCCTATTTGAAGACGAAGACTCCGCCTATGAGGATTTAAGCAAATCTTCGATGGGGGTACCGCGAACATTGGGCATTGTCGTTAAGGAAGCTTGGAATAGGTCTGTAATACAGGGCAGGTCGAAGATAAGCAAAACAGATGTTGAGTATGGCGTAAAATACGCATCAAAAGCATATCTCAAGCAATTTTTGGGAGCGTGTGGTGTAGCAATTCCACAGTTCAACAATGATATTTGGGACGGTCTTCTTCAACGAGCAATTAGAGAACGTGCAAAAAGCGAATCAGGGGGAGCGAGCCACTTTTTAGCCTTACCGGAACACGAAAGCAAACTGAAGTGGTTGCACATGTTTTTTCTCATTCACTTGATTGAGTCCGGTCGCACTACAAAAAAAGAAAAGGAATCCAGAAACCTTTATGCATTCGACTACGGCATCTGCATCGAAAACAACATTAAGTACGACACTGATAAAAATCTAGTCCGCCAACAGCGCTTTGCATATGACGACTGTTTGCAGCCGTTCGATCATCTTTTCCAGCGAAATAGAGAGCCGGAATTTAAATGCCCTGTTTGCCAAACTGTTTATCGCGAAAGCGAGCTTCTCATAGGTGGAAAAATTCTCCTAAGCTTTTGCCCACGGGACAAAACTGATTTAATGCCACTTATCACCACGGTCCAGGGAATTAGTGACTTCACAGAGGAGGAAATAAAAATTGTTGGCGCAATTCGCTCCGCAAAGCAGGAAGATCGGTTGATCGCGCGGAGAATTGCCGACGACGTCGGTTGTTACGTGCAAAAAGTCTCGAAATTTGGTGAGCGTCTTCAAAAGGAGGCGGTCATCCAGAGAGAGAAAAACGAAGATGAAGGGAAATTCATCTACTTCGGTACTGTGCGTTGAACGAAAAGCTTTTTCACGATCAATCAGCCACTCCAGTTATCAAAGCGCAACGCAATGGCTAAATTTCTATCCACCACCGGCACCAACTACCACCTTGAAGAACTGATCAAAAGCGCATCAGACCGCTTGATACTGATCAGCCCCTTCCTCAAGCTCAACGACCGGATGAAGGAGCTGCTGGCAGACAAAAATCGTCTGAAGATCGATGTCCGCATCGTCTATGGCAAAAGTGAGCTACAGCCGCAAGAGATTGAATGGCTGCGCGGCCTGACCTACATACGCACCAGCTTTTGCAAGAACTTGCATGCCAAGTGCTACATGAACGAAGAGATGTGCATCATCACCAGCCTGAATCTGTACGAATTCAGCCAGGTGAATAACAACGAGATGGGCATCCTGATTCAGCGCAGCGACGACGGGCAGCTCTACAAAGACGCTTACGAAGAGGCGCAGCGCATCATTCGCATCAGCGATGAGGTGCGCATTTCTCTGGAGCGCGTCGCCAGCAGCGATCCAGAACCTGCGGCAACGCCAGCGTTGGAAGCCTCTGGCACCGACAGCGAAACATCCACCGGTGACAAGATTCCATCTTCCAAGCTGGCCCAGAAGTTCGGACTTAAAACGGCACAACTGCTGGACCGGGCCACCGAACTGGGCTATCTCACGCAGCAGGGGGACAAACACATGCTCACGGCCAAGGGTGAGCAGGTTGGGGTGGAGTTTGTCGCGAAGTCCCGTTATGGCCCTTACTTTCTGTGGCCGCAGGACCTGGCCTTGCACTGAACCGCGCGACGCTCCCCACACATGATTGAAACCGAACCGCGCGCCATCATCATTGCGGGCCCCAACGGCGCCGGTAAAACCACTTTTGCGCGCGAGTTTCTACCCGCCGAGGCTCAGTGCCCGGTATTCGTGAATGCCGACCTGATTGCAGCGGGCCTGTCGCCTTTTGCCCCAGAAGTCGCCGCCATCAAAGCGGGGCGCATCATGCTGGCGGAAATTGACGACCACGTTGCCCATCGGCGCAGCTTTGCTTTGGAAACTACTTTGTCGGGGCGGGCTTATGCAGCGAAGTTGCTCCACTGGCGGGCACTTGGCTACCACGTCAGTTTGTATTTCTTGCAACTGCCGACCGCTGAAATGGCCATTCAACGGGTGCAGTTGCGAGTAGCCCAGGGCGGGCATAACATCCCAGACGATGTGGTTCGGCGGCGTTTTAAAGCCGGGCTGAACCAGTTTGAAATGACCTACAAGCCCATCGTCAACGCTTGGTTTCTGTACAACAACCAGCATCACCAACCCGTGCTACTGGCCAAAGGAGTTAATCCATGAGCGCCGTTCCCATACCCACTCCCATCCTTGACCCTGCCCAGGCAGCACTGGCGGCCCTCTCACGCGCGGGATTGCGCGCAGCCGAAGAGGCCCGGCGAGCCAACACCTACATGGTGGTGGAGGAAAACGGCAAGGTGCTGCACGAAAGCCCGCAGGAGTACTTGCGCAAGCGCCAGGAACATACAACGCCGTCCACCACCAAGAACAACGATTGAAACAGAAATTGCTACTTATTTAATAGCTATTAACGTAATATTTAAGGCGCCAGAGGCCGATTTGATTCAAGACATGCAGCACCGCTAAACGCAAGCTATGCGCCCCTCCGAAGCCCTATTCCGGTACCGATCACAAATCCGCGAGATTGCACTGCGCCACCGCGTCAGCAGTGTGCGGGTGTTTGGGTCGGCGCTGCATGGAGACGACACCGCCGACAGTGACCTCGATCTTTTGGTGGCGCCCACTGCGCAAACCACGCTGATGGACATTGGCGCGATCCGGTTTGAACTGAAGCAGTTGCTGGGCATGGAGGTGGATGTGCTTACCCCCAACAGCCTGCCCGCCAGCTTTCGGGACCAGGTGCTGCGCGAGGCAATGGCCGTATGAGCCGGGCGCACCCGCTGCGGGTGTGATTGCCAAAGTACAAGCAGCCGCCCAGCGCACATGAGCATCCGCTTGCTGGAGCCAGCACAAATGGAGCCAGGGCCGGGCGAAGCCATTGAAAAAATTTCTTTTTTGATAGCTGCTCGCGCTTATCTATAAAGCGCTAGATGCCGATTTCATTCAAATAGTCCGCAGCACCACCAAAGCCCATCCATGACTTCTCCCTTCACCCCCACCTTCACCCATGTGCCGCCCGGCCCGGTGGCGGGTCCCTTGCAGTTGCTGCCCGTCAACGACGGAGTGGTGGCGGTGCACACGGCCGATGGTGCACATGTGGGTTCGCTCAAAAAGGTGGGCGGGGTCTGGAAGTTCAAGGCCATGGGCTACGGCGCTGCCGGTGGCATGGAGCCGGGCCACGGCCCGCTGACGGAACAGCACAACATGCAGTTCGCCACGCCCGATGCCACCGAGGTGAGCGCGCGGTTGCTGGGTGCACTGGCGTGCACACCAGATTCATCGCCTTGATTCCTTGCGCGCCCAGTTTGCTTCTGTTTTTATAGCTCCTTGCGCTTGCCTATCAAGAGTCAGAGCCGAATTTGGCTTTAAAAATCGAAATAGGCACGGAGGTTACGCACCATAGCGCTCGATAGACGAGAAAGTGATTCTCATATTTGACAAAACTGATGTTTTGGAAATAATGAGAAACAAATGCCATCACCCGCACCCCTTACCCCCGAGCAATGCGCCGCCCAGCTTCAAGCCTTGGGCGCACAGATTCGTGCCCAGCGCAAGGCGCTGCGGCTGAGCGCGACGGTAACGGCCGAGGCTGCGGGCCTATCGCGGGTGACGCTGCACCGCATCGAGAAGGGCGAGCCATCGGTCACCATGGGTGCGTGGTGCAACGCCATGGCGGCGCTGGGCATGGGGCTGCAGGCAACACCCAGCGCAGCCGATGCAGCCGTGCCTGCGCCCGACCGCACCGGCTGGATTCCGGCCCGGGTGCCGCTGGCCGACTACCCGCAGTTGCGCGCGCTGGCCTGGCAGGTGCACGGCACCGACACGCTCACACCCGCAGAGGCCTTGGGCATTTACGAACGCAATGCGCGGCACCTCGACATGCAAGCCATGTCTGCCAACGAACTGGCCCTGCTGCAGGCATTGCGGCTGGCCCTTTCGCCCAGCGCGGAAGCCGGCACAGGGGCCAGCGATGCAGTTTGAGCGCCCGCACCACCAGCGCATTGCGCATGTGCTGCAGGCACTGAACGGGGACACGCTGCGCCAGCATGGCTGTCTGTTTGGTGGCGGCACCTGCATTGCGCTGCGCCATGGCGAATACCGCGAGTCGGTGGACATTGATTTTCTGGTGTCTGACGCGGCGGGTTACCGCGAGTTGCGGCAACTGCTCACCGGCCCGCGCGGGCTGGCCGCCATCACCCACGCACACGCGCCGCCGCTGCTGGCATTGCGCGAGATACGGGCAGACCAGTACGGCATTCGCACCCAGGTGCAGATGGATGGACAGGCGATCAAGCTGGAAATCGTGCGCGAGGCCCGAATTGCTTTGGAGCCCCCGGTGGCCGATGACACGGTGTGCGGCGTGAGCACGCTGACGCGGCTGGACCTGGCCACATCCAAGCTGCTGGCCAATTCCGACCGCCAGGCGGACGACGGCGTGTTCAGCCGCGATGTGATCGACCTGGCCATGATGAACCTGCCCCTGCCCGCCCTGCGCGCTGCGCTGGCCAAGACAGCCGAGGCTTATGGCCCCTCGGTGGCGCGCGACCTGGGCAAGGCGATCGACCGGCTGCAAACCCGCACCGGCTGGCTGGAGCGCTGCATGCAGGCCATGGCGATGCAGATGCCCAAGGCGGTGCTGTGGCAAAAGGTGCGCGCCCTGCGGCGCGTTGTGCCCGAGGTTTGAAAAGGCTGACAAGCCCCATGCGCCGCCGCAAACCCCACCACCACGTTTACGTGGTCGAACTCTCCAAAGACGTGCTGCTGGAGCCGCGCTTTCGCCGGTGCAACCCCGGCTACATCGACGGCAAGCCTTGCGTGTACGTCGGCATGACGGGCCTGGACCCGGACGTGCGGTTCGACAAGCACAAGGCGGGCATCCAGGCCAACCGCTTTGTGACGCAATACGGCCTGCGGCTGCTGCCAGACCTGTACGAGGGCTTCAACCCCATGGGCTACGACGAGGCGGTGGACCGGGAGATAGAGATCGGCATCGACCTGCGCTCAGCGGGGTTTGGGGTGTGGCAGGCCTGAGAGTCTGAACCTTGGCCAGGTTTGCATGTCCATCAGCCGTTCGCCCCGCATGCTGCGCTGCGCGCACCGCCGTAAAGGCATACCATGCCCCTTTCAGGAAGGAAACCTGCCATGAACTCCCCCGCTTCTCTTGTTGACGATCTGATGGCCCAGCTGCAGGGCGCGCCGCTACAGCAGATGGCGCAGCAACTGGGCACCAGCCCTGCGCAGACCCAGGACGCCGTGGGCGCGGCCCTGCCGCTGCTGCTGGGCGCGCTGGGGCGCAATGCGGCCCAGCCCCAGGGCGCGATGGACTTGTTTGGCGCCTTGCAGCGCAACCACAGCGGCGGCGCTGATCTGGGCGGGCTGCTCGGTTCGCTGCTGGGTGGCGGTGCAGGCGGTGGCGGCGGCCCGCAAGACGGCGCGGCCATCCTCGGCCACATTTTTGGCGGCAACCAGCAGCGTGCCGAGGCCGGGCTGGGCCAGGCCACGGGGCTGGGTGCCAATGCCGGGCAGTTGCTGCAGATGCTGGCGCCCATCGTGATGTCGTTCCTGGCGCAGCGCATGCAGTCTGGCGGCATGGACGCGGGCGGCCTGGGCCAGGTGCTGGGCCAGGAGCGCGCGCGCGTGCAGCAGCAAGGTGGGCTGGGCGGCGGCCTGCTGGGCAGCCTGCTCGACCAGGATGGCGATGGCCAGGTGGGGCTGGGTGACTTGCTCAAGATCGGCGGCGGGCTGATGGGCGGCCGGCGCTGAAGCGTTTTTGCTATCATTTAAATAGCTAATAGCGCTTTATTAACGGGCGTAAATGGCTGTTTTTGCCTTGAAACACAGGCAGGCCGCCAGGGCCTGCCCGAGGCGCATCAACCCTGCCGCGTCAGCCAGCCCACCGCCTTGCGTGTGAACGGTGCCACCACCAGCACGACCGGAAAGGCGACAAGCCACGCCGTCAGCCAGGCCGAGGCCCACAGGCAGGGGAAGTGGGCCGCCAGCCCCACGGCGCGGGCGGTGGAAATGCCGGAGACGAGCAGCGACATCAGGCCGGACAGGATGAAGCCGAACAGTGCGGGGGCGTATTTTGGGGGGGAACATGGTGAACTCTCCTGGGTGAATGAAGGTGAAAGGGAAGTAAGGACTCCAGCCGCTCAGCGGCCGATCTGCTGCACGGCGGCGGCAGCAAGGTACAGGCCCGCGCCAAACACGGCATGGTTGGTCAGGCTGCGCGCGCAGTTTTTGAGCGGCGTGGGCGTCTTGCGGGCCGCGAAGCCCAGCCCCATGGCGGGCTGCATCACGAACAGCGGCACGGCCACAGTGCCCACGCCGAAGGCCAGCGCGGGCCACAGCGTGGGGGCATGCAACCAGCCGCCCGGCAAGGCCGCCAGCAGCCCGGCGAAGGCGATGCCCACGAGGTAGTGCACCAGCCAGCCCAGGCCGCGCTCGCCCGCCACGGGCGCGGCCTGCGCGATGGCGGCGTGTCGCCAGCGCCCGCGCAGGCCGTGCCCAACCCAGCGGCCGAGCAGGGCGAAGTTCATCGTGGGCAGGCCCAGGCGCTGCAACAGCAGCAGCCAGGCGTCCAGCACGGCGGTGGCGCCCGTGCCGACGAGCGCTATGGATGTCATGTCAGGTAATGAAGGCATTTTGAAACTCCTTTGCAATTGACCGCCAGAGCGGTTGCTGGGTAATATAGAAGTTCAAGTCAACTTCAAGTCAAGAGGTTTTTGGATGGACATTTCCGAGGTCGCCAGGCTGTCGGGGGTGCAGGCCTCGGCGCTGCGCTATTACGAGAGCAAGGGGCTCATCCACGCGCTGGCGCGGGACGGCGGGCGGCGCCGGTTCGCCCCCGAGGTGCTGGACCAGCTCGCGCTCATCGCCCTGGGGCAGGCGGCGGGTTTCTCGCTGGACGAGATCCGCAGCATGTTCACGCCCGGTGGGGAACCGAACATCGACCGCACGCTGCTGTCTGCCAAGGCCGATGAGCTGGACCGCACGGTCAAGCGCCTCCAGGCCATGAGCGAAGGCCTGCGCCACGCCGCCGTGTGCCCCGCGCCCAGCCATGCGGCCTGCCCGTCGTTCCAGCGGCTGCTCAAGGCAGCGGCGGCCGGGGTGGTGGGCGCCCAGCCCCGGCGGCTGGCCCCGCGCAAACCGTGAACCTTTGCACTATATTTTTAATAGCTGCTCGCACTTATTGCATAAGCATTTCAAGCCATTTTTAGCAATAAATCATGCCCACTCTTCGCCCTGTCAGCCACGAGGCCGTCCTCGAATTCTGGTTTGAGGAACTGACCCCACAGCAGCACTTTGCCAAAGACGCCGCGCTGGACGCTGCCATCGGCACCCGCTTCGGCGCCACGCTGGAGGCGGCCACGCGCGGCGAGCTGTTCGGCTGGCGCGCCAGCCCGCCGGGGCGGCTGGCCGAAATCGTGGTGCTGGACCAGTTCTCGCGCAATGTGTGGCGCGACACGCCGCGCGCCTTCGCGCAGGACGGCATGGCCCTGGTGCTGGCGCAGGAGCTGGTGGCCAGCGGGCACGACCGCGCCCTGCCACCCGCGCAGCGCGCGTTTGCCTACATGCCCTACATGCACAGCGAATCGCGGGTGGTGCATGTGCAGGCGGTGGCGCTTTTCTCGCAGCCGGGGCTGGAGGGCAATCTGCCCTTTGCGCTCAGCCACCGGGCCATCATCGAGCGCTTTGGCCGCTATCCGCACCGCAATGCCGTTCTGGGGCGCACTTCGACCGAAGAAGAACAGGCGTTTCTGCGCGAGCCAGGCTCGTCGTTCTAGCGCGCTGAAAACGTCTCCAGCGGCGCCCGAATGCGCTGCGCCGCCAGGGCCTGCCCTGCCGGTGTGCCAAGGCCTGCCACCAGATCGTGGCGCAGCGCGCTCCAGTGCGCATCGTCGGGGTCCACCCCCAGCGCGCGGATGAACGGCTCCTGCACGATGAAGCACTGGCGGCGGTACGGCAGCAGGTAGGCCGTGCGGTCGGCATCGAGCACGGCCACGGCTTCGCCGTAGTGGGCGAACCACTGGTGGAGCAGGATGCCGGTGCGCGGCGCGTGCCAGAAGTCGCCCCAATCGTCCCCTGCCCGGGCCTGCCCGGCCAGCACAAGGCGCGCATGCTCCCAGTGGGCAAAGCCCACGGCGCGCGCGGCCTCGTGCAGGCAGTCGGCCAGCCGCAGGCTGCCCGCCACACCCTCGC
>JAANMX010004623.1_pt1 | contig 10668 bp, 10 predicted proteins | sample 7279681 | NCBI WGS metagenome assembly JAANMX01 (sample SAMN14094542, study PRJNA606508) | bioreactor metagenome | isolation source: A lab-scale SPAN reactor treating ammonium-rich wastewater day 351 | place: Ireland: Galway | collected 2018-01-01
ATGCTGGCGCGCAGATAGAGGGACCCCGCCTCGCTGGAGTCGAGCGCAGCCCTGAGACCCCGAGCGTGCTCCCGGTCGGTCGTCTCGACCAGGGCGGCAAGCCGGGCGTTCTGCAAAACGTCCAAGGCCTTGCGCAATAGAAAGACACACTTCACGCTTATCGCGTGTCCGGACCCGGGACTGCTCCGACTTCCGATGCCTCGGCAGCTCCGACCAACGGAGCAGTGAGCACCCCTCCGCCCGAGGGCGGAGGGTCCGTATCGACGTCCGGCGCTGAACAACAGCCCATCACGCGCGCCGACCTCGACGAGCTGCGCGCCACGCTGAGCAAAGAGAACGCCAAGCTTCGCTACCGACTGAAGCAGCTCTCGGGCGGTGGTGGCGGTTCCGGTGGAGGCTCCCCATCGACGTCTGGCGAGACTACGTCCGTCGGTGTGGACATGGAGCTTGTGCGCGAGCTCGGACGCGCCGAGGCGCTCCTGAGCCCCGAGCAAAGACAAGATCTCGAAGAGCTACAAGAGCAGGGAGCGAGCATCGCGGAGATCGCGCGGCTCGCCAAACTGCTCGCGAAACACAGCAAGCCAAGCGGCCCGCGAGATGCGGCGCCCACACCACCACCGAGCAAAGCAGCGACTGCGGCTCCCCTTCACGCGCCAAGCGCGGGGCCACGGTCGCAACACGAATACTTCGCCATGACGAAAGAAGCTCGAGATGAGCTGCACCGTCTACGGCCTGAGTTCGACGCTTCCGATCTCCCTCGTCGCTGATCGCGTGCAACGGCCTGTAGGCCGGAGGCACTCTCGTGGCAGACAATCGAATGAAGGCCGTTCTCCGTGTAGCGGCTGATCTCAACTCCCGTCCCTCGTACATCGTTGACCTCGTCCATCAGCTCTCTGAGCCGCTGAAGCGTGGCGACTCTATCGACGTCCCCGCGTTCTCTTCGCTCACGCAGAAGAGCGATGGCGCAACCCGGGCAGCGCCCGACGCGGTGACCAACACCGCCCTCAGCGTCTTGGCGAACCTCCACCCGGCCATCGTGGCCGCGATGCCGCAGGTCGACCAGGAGCAGCTGATGGAGGGTGGCTGGGCCACCGGTCTCGTCAGCGAGGGCTTGAAGCAGCTCAAGAACGGAATGGATGACGCGCTCGTTCAGTACCTGCTCAAGAGCATCACCGGCACCAGCGTGGACTACCACGAGAACATCGGCGGCGTGATGCTCACGCAAGAGCATCTGCTCGCGGCGAGGGCGAAGATCCGCGCCAACGGCGGCGGAGGCCCTCTCGCTCTGTTTGCGAACCCAATGGGCTTCGGTGCGCTTCAGCGCCTCAGTGGGTTCTTGCCCTCTGGGTCAGCTGTGCCCGGTGCTCCGTCGTTCGGCGTGCCGCTGCTTGGCAGCGTGTACGGGATCCCGATCTACGAGTCCCAGGCCATCCAACCCAAGACCGTCACCCCTACCGCTATCGTGGTTGACACCAACGTGGCGACCGCGACGGTTCCGGCGGGTCACGGGTTCTTGGCGGGGCAGCGCATCAAGACCACGGGCGCAGACGTGGACGCGACCAACGCGACCATCAGCTCCGTGACTGCGACGACCATCGTCTACCCGCTCAACACGGCCAACGAGACCATGACCGCCCAGGGCGTGATGGAGTGCCTCACTCACGAGAACCTCCTGCTCGATCTCGACGTCGGATGCTACGTGGCGCAGCAGCGCACGCCAAGCTTCCGAATCGTGCCGGACAGCGAGAGCACCAGTGACGTGCTTCAGGTGTCCAGCATCTGGGGTCGCACCGGTCGCGCGGGTCGCGTGATCGCCATCGGAACCAACGCCGCCAGCATCCTGAGCTCGTAGGGGTAACGGATGCAGACGCTCGGCTGGGTAGGGACAAGGTCAGGCATGGAGTATTTCGTGCCGGATTCCGTGCGGTGGCAGTGGCTATCGCAGGGCGGAGCTATCCATCGAGAGATGCGTGCGGCTGGGGAGATCGTCCATCCCCAGCCCATGCACTGCGTACAGAGCTACACTGAAAGCGCCCCTCCGCCGTCCGTAACCTCGTCCCTCCCCGGGAGCAGCGAGACGGCGGAGGTGGCGCCCTTACGAAAGGGCCGTAGGCGATGAGCTACGAAAGCGAGCTGGACGACCTGCGGCGCGAGGTGCGCGCGGAGAGCTCGGCGATCATGGCCTACTGGCCCAAGGTCAACGGCCGCAACGTGGTCGTGACCGAGGCGACCGCCGCGCTCTTCCACCCGGACGGTACCTCCCTGGGCGCCGTCACCACAGCCATCGAGGCTGGACCGCTGGACGACGAAGAGCCGCCGGCTCCCATCTATTCGCGCGTCGACCTCACCATCCCCGCACTCGAGCTGTACGAGAACTACACGCTAGAGGTGACGTTCACCGCCGGGGCCCTGCCCTACGTGGACGCCTTCACCTTCGATGCGGTCCTGTACCCGATTGCCCACGCGAGCATGATCTCGATCAACGATCTACTCGAAGTCCGCCCCGACGTCGGCGACGTCCTGCTCCGCCAGGGCATGCGCCTGGGATTCCCTGAAGACGAGGCCGCCGAGCGAATGGCGAGCGTCTACAGCGTGCGCGCCATCGAGGATATCTAGGGCCGACTCCAAGACGCATGCCGAGAGCAGCACGGCTCCCGGCCGAGCCTGGTAATCCAGCGCGACCGGCTCAACCGGCCGATTCGCTACACGGCGATGAAACTCATCTACGCCGCCGAAAGCAGCAACCCCGAGGACGGCGAGGATGAGGCCGCCGGAATCTACCGCCACTTTCGCGCGGCTGCCGATGCGGCCTGGCGCGGCGTGGGTCCGCTCCAGTTCCGCGTGCCTACCAGTGACGCGGTGGCGACCGTCGGCTACTCGGCACACGACCAGCGGTGCGTGCCGTGGAGGCGCGCGTGAGCGTGGTCTCTGCGGTCATCGACGCGCTCGCTCTGCGCGTGGCCTCGGTGGTCCCTCCCGACCGGCCGCGCGTGCCGTATCACGCGATGGGCGGCAAGCGTGCGGCGCAGTCGTCCACCAGCGCGGCCCGCGGCTTCGTCTTCTCTGAGCCCAGCGTTCTGAGCATCGAGATCGAGAACGACGCGGTGCGCCTCACCCGGTGGGGCTTCGAGCTATTCGTGGTCCTCGACAACACCGGCCGCGGAGTGGACGCGGTCCCGGGCGCGAGCGCAGACGAGACGCAGGCTGTTCACGCGGCGGTGGACAGCATGACCCCGATCCCGACCGGGTGCCACGTCGTGGTGGTCACCGAGTCCGGGACGCTCGCGGCAGAAGACCCAGAGTCGCCGAGTACAGACACCATCCTGCGCCTGGCGATCGAGGCTGATTGCTGGGAGAGCGCAACCGTCGAGGTAGCAGCATGACGCTTTCGAGAGTCCGATCACTTTGGGTCGCATCCGCGACCGACCTGGATACCGACCCCAGCGCGAACGGCGCTGGCTACCTGCCGGTGCCTTGCTCTTCGCTGGGCGACATTACCGACGGCAAGGCGCCCATCGAGACGGAGCACTTCCTCGGAGACAACCTCCCAAGCCCGATGCTCGCGGGTGCTGACGGAGGGTCGTTCGAGTTCGGCGTCGATCTCGAGGGCTTGAGCACCGACGCGGCGGACGGCGAAGAGCCCGCCGCTAATGACTACCTAGACATCATCCTGACGCACATCTTCGGCTCGGGGTCGCAGACGGCGATTGCTGGTGAGGGCGTGTCCACCAGCGGGAACGACTCGATCACCCTGGACGCCGCGGTCACGGAGCTTGCGGCCGGAGTCCTGATCCCCGTCTACGAATCCACCATTCCAGCGGGCGCGGTGCGTACTCAGTGGGGGCTTGTGACGGGCGGGACTACGACGGTTCCAACCGTGGCGCCCAACTGGACGAGCAACCCCACTACGGACGCCATCGCCTACGGCTCGAAGAACTATCGGTATCAGGTGGCGGACGGGAACCCGCTCGCGTTCGTCTTCCGTGACGCGGCGCTGGGGACCTACCGGCTCATGGGGTGGATCACGAGCTGGCGCATCGAGATGCAGATCAATCGCCCGGTGCGCGCGACCTTCGGCGTGCAGTTTGACACTCGCACCGAAGAGGCCTCGACCAAGACCAGCCTCCCGGCTCAGGCGGCGCCGGCCAACTCGGCGATCATCGGCCTGGCCTCACCGGTCTGGTTCGCGGGCACGCGATACGGTAGCGCCTCCTGCACCATCGAAGGCGGATATACCGCGGTGGAGGTGCAGGACCACGGGGCCGTGAACGGGCGCTCCGGTTACTCGCGCATATCGATGATGCCGACGGTGAGGATTGAGCCGCTGCGGACGTGGGCCGTGGAGGAGATCAAGCGCAACGCGACGATCGGTGCTCTGCTCGTGCAGCTCGGCCGAGGCGTGCTCGCGAGCGACAAGCTGAACACGATGGCATTCGCGATGGCTGGCGCCCAGGCCTCAGAGGTGTCGTGGTCCGACGCCAACGGGCGGAGCAGGCTCGGGGTGACGTTCCGCGCGTCCCGAGCCACGGGCGGCTACTGCACTCTGGCGAGGGCGTGATGAGGAAGCCGAATGACCTGGTGAAGTTCAGGCTCGGGGACGACCCGGACATGCCGCAGGCGCTCGCCGAGGTGCGCATCGTGCTCAAGCACGTAGGCCCGAAGCAGAGCCGCGCGTGGGGCTTCGAGTTCAAGCGCATCGAGGCGGATTCAATCTCGAACGGTTGGACGAGCGCGAGCGGTGGTGTGGACTGGTCCAACCCCGAGGTCGTCCAGCGTCTGACCGAGGTCTCGCTGTCCGCGCTCGCGACGTGTGACGCGAAGCTGGAGGGTCTACCTTACGCGGTGGAGGACCATCTCGCGGAGATCGACCGGCTCGGGATCGCCGAGCAGCTCATCGCATTCTGCAATCAGGCGCAGTCGCTGGAGGAGTCGGAGGTTTTTTTGCCGAGTCCTCGCAACGATTCGTCCGGGGGACCTGCCGCGAGCTAGCGCGGCAGATCGTTGCGAGGTCTATGATGGTACGCCGCTTGCCTGCCGGTTCGACGAGAACGGCGACCCTCCGACTGATCACGGGTGGATCGGTGCGGACGCGCGTGGCGTCTGGGTCACCGAGGATCCCGAGTATTCTCTCGCGCTCCGCTGCCCTGACCTTCACGACGTGGTGGACGACTTCTGGCTCGGGCACCGCGAGCTCACCCGGGACGACCTCACCCGACTCACCGCAAGGCAATACTACGCCAAGCTCGCGATGGTGCAGGCGCACGCGCGCGAGGAGGCGAGAGCTATCAAGCGCGCGAAAGAGCAACCGGAGGGCTAGCTGATGGCGACGAAGCCCAAGGCTTCAATCGACGTCAAGATCGACGAACGGCCCGCAGTCGCGAGCCTGAAGAAGATCGCGAGCGAGTTTGGGAAGTTCTCTGTCGGCGCCAACCAGGCCTTGGAGCTGGTGAGCAAGGCTTGGCGCGGAATGGGCGCCATAGCCGACACAGCGAAGGAGTGGGTCAAGCTCGCGGACACGCAGGTCCTCGCCGAAAAGCAGCTAGCGTCTGCGATGCAGGCGCGCGGCACGTTCACCGAGGAGAGCATCCAGGGCCTCAAGTCTTACGCCTCTGAGATGCAGAAGCTCACGACCACCGGGGACGAGGCAACCCTCGGCTTTCAGAAGCTCTTCGCTGCGACGGGCGCGAGCGAGGAGCAGATCAAGCTCGCGACCAAGGCAACCCTTGGGCTGGCCGAGGTCACCGGCTCGGTCGAGTCGGCTGCCGAAAACATGGCGATGGTGCTCTCTGGGCGCCCATCGAGGCAGCTGCAAAAGTTCGGCCTCACAGGCAAGGGCGTCAACGAGACTCTCGAGAACGCGGCCTCTATGTTCCAGTTCGCAGAGGACCGGGCCAACACGTTCTCGGGCCGGACCATGCAGCTCGACAACGCATGGGGCGACTTCAAGGAGACGCTCGGTCAGTCCGTCACAAACAGCCAGAACGCGAACGCCGCCATGGTCGCCCTGCGCACTGTGGTCGAGCAGTTCACTGGGATGATGACTGGCGAGAGCGGGACTCGCATCATCGACCTGTTCGCGGCTTCGCTGCTCTCGGTTGCTAAGGGCGCGTCGACCGTGGCCATCGGACTGAGGGCCGCCTTCAACGTCGCGGCCGACGTGATGAGCGGGGAGGAGAGCGGGGTCAAACGCAGACAGAAGGAGCTTGAAGACCTGGTCGACGTCTTCCGCACGCTGAACGTAGCGAGCGCGAAGGCGTGGGCGTCCGTGGATGGGGGGGCGCCACCGGGCGGCCAGGCGCCACCTGGAGTGGCACCGGGCATCGTGGCCCCCGGTGGGAAAAAGGCGAGCTCGCGTGACTCTGCTATCGGCTCCAAAGAGGAGCAGGAGAACGCCAAGCGCGCGTTCAACCCGATGGGCGGAGATCCCGGCTTTGCCTTCACCTCCATCGGAGAGTCAGAGGCGAAGGCTATCGAGGAGCGCAACGAGAAAATCAAGGATGCGTGGGGGCGCGGCGTCTCCGAAGCCGCCGAAGAATACCGCCGCTCCCTGAACGACCTTCAAGCCATCGCCGAACAAGAGGCGCGCTTCATGGACACGGTTGGTCAGATGGTCGGCGACTCCATCGGCGATCACTTCTCCCAGATGGTGACCAACATCGCCAACGGCTCCATGAGCGTGCTTCAGGCCATCGGCGGATTCATCGGCGGCATCATCACCCAGCTTGGCGTGATGCTCATCCAGATGGGCACCGCGGCCGTCCTGGCGGGCACGCTCGGAACCATCATCCCGATCTTCGCGCCACTCACCGGAGGCCCAGCAGGCATCGGTGCAGGCCTCGCGGCCATTGCTGGCGGCGCTGCCCTCGTGGCCATCGGCTCCGCCATCGGCGGCGCGGCGGCTCCGGCTGGCGGCGGCGCTGTACCGAGGACCGCGAACCCAGGCGGAGGCCCGGTCAACACCCGCTCGCCTAACGGCACGAGCCCGAGCGGCTTCTGGGCGGCCGCGCTCGGAGGAGGCGACTCGGGGCGGACGATCAACATCAACGTCGGGATGCTCATCGGCACCGACGAGAGGCGCGCGGGGAGACAGCTTCGGGACATGATCGCGGGGGCCGCATGAAAGAAGGCACGCTAGAGTGCGCCATCTGGCGGCCGGACGCCACCAGCTACGTCGTGCGTGTAGCGGGCGAGGACGTGCGCTTCCCTCTAGTGGGCGAGGACCTCGACACCACGCGGGCCTACTACCCGAGCGAGCTCGCCGCCATGCTGGCGGAGGCCATCGAGGACGATGCGCCCGGGAGCATCACGACCTGCACGGCCGCCGTCGATACTGACACCGGGGTCCTGACGCTGACCTTCGATGCGGCCGCAGTCATCGCGTGGACGCACGCGAACACCACGTTGGATTCGGTTTACACGTTTGGCTTCGACGTCACCGCCGACACGGCTTCCGCCACCAGCCACGCAGGGGCGCTCACGATGCCGGGCTACTGGACGCCGCGACACAAGCCGGACGACCCAGCCGACCGCGCAGACGTCGTGCAGGCGGTGGCCGAGTCCCTTTCGGGCATCACGCGCGGGCAGTACTTCGCCAACAGTCGGCGCAAGCGAGATCTCTCTTGGCGTCACCTGCTCCCGTCCGAGGTGCTCGAAGAGGAGGCCACGGACGCGCACAACGTGTTCGACTACGTGTGGGCGAACGCCATCACGCGCGGCCGGAAGTTCCGCGTCTACGACTCGGGCAACGGATACCGCGAGTACCAGATGCGGCCAGGCTCTCCTGAGGAGCCCTACGCGCGCAACGGTACGCGGGCCTATTTCTGGGACGTCACCGTGCTTGCGCGTCGGACTACGGCCCCGGGCGTGAGTGGGTCTGAGGAGACGGTGCCGGTCATCGACACATTCACCGTGGACGCGGGCTCGAGCGCGACCGTGCGCGCGGGTGCATCGGTCACGTTCGGGTGGACGACCACGGGCGCGGACACGGTGGAGATCGACGGAGGCGTGGGCGCGGTGACCCCGGCCGCCGGCGGCACTCAGGGCTGGACGAGTGTCGAGGGCGCGACGGTCTACACGCTCACCGCGACCAACGGAGCAGGCAGCGTGACCGCGCAGGTGACGGTCACGGGCGTGGCTGACGTCATCCTCGCTCAGGACTGGGACATCCTCTACGACTCCAAAGACGCCAACGCCGGGGCACACACCTGGGCCGCCGCCATCCATCCTGGCAGCGCAGGTGACTACGAGCTGGCGCACGCGGGCGACTCGGGCAATCGCCCCAACTACGCCTTCGACACTGGCGCGCTCGCCGAAGGGCTCGCCGGCATCGGCCCGGAGCGGATCGACAAGGCGATCAGGCTCGACGTCTCCAGCAACACCACGAGCGGCTTCGTGGGCGCGACGGCCTCCCAGGACTGGACCAGTTTCTTCAGCGAGGGGACGGACAGCCTCAGGCTGTCGATGCTCCTCTACGTGGGCAGCGTGACCAACGGCCGCCGCGTCCTCGCGGTCGAAGACACGACCACCGAGTACTGGCGGGTCGCCTCGCTGAGCTCGTCCCGGTTTTCGTATTCTGCGCGCGCCGATTCGGATGGAGGGACGAACAGCTACAACACCGACACCAACACCTACGCCACCCCGGGCTGGTACCTGGTCGAGTGGGTGTTCCGCGGCCGATACTGGGACCTCTACCAAAACGGCGTGGCCATCCTGAGCAACTCCGACCGAACCGACGACTACCGGCCGACCGTCGCCTCGATCCGTCTGTGTCTCATGGGCGCCGTCAACGGCTCCGTGTCCGACGATCTCGGGATCATGTACGCCGGCTTCAAGGGGCTCGGCTCCTCGGGCACCTACTCGCTCTCCGAGCACCAGGCCTTTGCCGAGGCCATCGGCCTCTACACCCCACCGTGAGGATACCCATCCATGCCCTGCGTCATCACCAGCACCGCTTCCCCCCTCGGCTCGACGGTCTACGCGACCGCGCGTGAGGCCGCCGACGAGATCGCCGCGATGGCTCTCGCGGGCACGGCTCTGCACGGTCACCGAATCGTCGAGGTCACTCCGGACGCAGGCCTGACGGACCGGCGCCACAAGCCCCTCGCGGACCTGCTCGGTGCGGCATCTGCTGGGCTGCGCGCGTGCGAGCAGCTCGCCCGCGAGGGCCGGGTGGCGACTGCTCGCGAGAGCGCCAACGCCTTCCGCGCTGTGCTCGCCGCCGCTGGGCTCGTCGACCCGGCCGAGGTGCGAGGCGCGGCGCTGGTGGTGATGGAGGAGATCCGGGCCGCAAAAGCTCCAGACCCCGAACCCGAACCCGAGCCTGACCCGCGCGAGCTCGAGCCAGACGAGCCCATAGAGGGCGTCCGAGGCTGAGCCATGACGCGCACGTGGCAGCAGCACCTGGACGCAGAGGATCGCCTCTGGCACGTCTGCGTCCGCATCGAGGGCGTGGGTCCCGTCCAGTGGGTGACGCAGCTCGACGCCACCGGACGCTACGCCTTTTGTGTCGCGCCTCCGCTGTACTCGCCGACCTCGGTCCTGTGGCTCCCGCTCATGACGGAGCTGCCCGGCGTGCTCTCGGAGCGCGCGTCCCCTCTCGGCGGCTGGCCCGAAGCGGGCAACCTCACGCTATCACTGCTCGACCGAGACGACCTGCTCACGGACGTCATGGGCTCCACCGAGAGACCGCCGGTCGGCAGGATCACCTCCGACGTATCAGCATCGGAACAGGAGTGGGTCCTGGGTACGGGACAGGGCGCGCAGTTCGCCTACGGTCAGTGCTTTTGGTGCGACGGTGAGTGCCTGCGCATCATCGACGTTTCGGGGGACACGCTGACCGTTATCCGCGGCTGGATGGGCACCGACGCGGTGGAGCACGCGGGGTCCACGCCGATCTACGCCCGCACCCCTTACGTCGTAGGCCGCCGAGTCGAGCTGTACCTGGGGCCGCAGGACGGGAGCAACGCGAGCGAGCAGCTCATCGGCCAGTACGTCTGTGACTCGGTGCAGTGGGACCCGACCACGGGTGTCTGGCAGCTACAGGCGCGCTCACAGCTCCGGTACCTAGACCGGCTCATCCCCGGAAACGCGCCCAGGACGATCTCCATCCCTGGCGTCCGGTGGTTCACTGACCCGCAACCGTGGCCGGACGGAGGCTACAACCCTGGCTTCCCGGTCCGCCCGATCTGGGGCGACTACGCGCACGCGCGAAACCTCGACACCGAGGAGATTGTCCGCTTGAGCTTCACTGGCCAAGTGGTGGGCAGGGCGCTCGTCGGGACGCAGGAGATGGAGGCCGAGGCCGGGCACCAGATGGAGCAGGTCTTTGCGGCATCAGAGCTCGACTTCCGCTTCAGCTCCCCCGCAGTGTCCGACCGAGACGACCCGGACGAGTGGACCCCGTCCGCGCACTTCGTCGATCTCCTGCTCAACGTCCTGACTTCTGCATCGACCTACTCCGACGGACGAGAACTCACCAACTACGACGCCACCACCGACGTCAACTGGAGCTGCCTCCTCCCCGGCTTCGGGATCGGGGTGCCGGCGAGCGAGATCGATTTCACCAGCTTTCTCGACGTGAAGAGCCGCACGCCTGGATGGGAGTTCGGATGGTTCGTGCTCGGAGGCGGGAAGACCGCAAGCGAGGTGCTGACTGAGTTGCTGGTGGTG
>JAANMX010004624.1_pt1 | contig 10664 bp, 5 predicted proteins | sample 7279681 | NCBI WGS metagenome assembly JAANMX01 (sample SAMN14094542, study PRJNA606508) | bioreactor metagenome | isolation source: A lab-scale SPAN reactor treating ammonium-rich wastewater day 351 | place: Ireland: Galway | collected 2018-01-01
GTATGATGAAATTAGGAATGCCGGAAAGTTATGCGATCTCATAAATTGCATACTACAGGGAAAAACTGCTTTTTTATCGGATTTGTGCAACAAAGCCATCTCACATTATGATAACCGAGAGTTACCTTTACAAACACTTTATTTATTGGAGGGGTTGTTCATGAGAAGTATTTTAGTAATTATCGCAGCATCAATAATTTTTAGTATTTCAGATGATACAGTAGAGGCTAAAGGGCTGGATAAAGGAGTAGGGCCATACGGAGAGTTCTGGAAGCCGATTCCTACTCAAAGATACTGGGCCCCGGACTATTTCTATACACCGCCGGAAGAGCCAAAAGGTGTTTATAGCGAAGAGGAATGTGTGGCCTGTCATAAAGCATTAAATCCGGGTTTAGTAAAGGCATGGGAGGAAAGTAATCATGCAAATTTTGATAAGATCGATAAGATACAGAATTATCAGAATATTGATAGCCGCCTGGCTCCAGTAACCAATCCTCCGTATGCGCCTATTGGCAAACTTCAGGATTACCAGAGAGAGAAATTAGCCGAAATAGAGAAGCACCTCGGGAAAAAACTTACTGCGGTAGGATGTATTGACTGTCATGGAAAGATTGGAGCTGAAAAGCTGGACCATGCAAAAGAATTGGTAATGCCAAGCGCCGCTCATTGCGGTGAATGCCATAAGCAAGAATTTGAGGAGTTTGAATCTGAGAAACACTACGGTATTCCTGATTGGAAGCCAGGCAGAGAAAGTCACGCAAAGGCTTATGATGCAAATCTGGACGTCGATGTATGGGCAGCACAGGATAAGAATATCGTTCAGGGCTGCGATATGTGCCATAACATCCAGCATAAGTGTGATAGCTGCCATACCCGCCATGCCTTCAGGGCATCCGAAGCGAGAAGGCCCGAGGCATGCCAAACTTGTCATAACGGGCCAGATCACCCTGATATTGAATATTACAGGGATTCTAAACATGGCTCTATCTATTTTATTGAGGGCAATAGCTGGGATTGGAATAAGCAATTAAAGGATGCTAACTACATCTCTCCTACCTGTCAATCCTGTCATATGTATTACAAAGGACAATATTCACATAATATGGTTAGGAAAGCCATCATGGGTGAAGGGGACGTGCTCTTTTATGATAATATTTTTAAAGGGATCAAACCAACAGATTATATTAAGAACAGTAAAGAACTGCAATCAAGGCGAGAAGCATGGATAGAGGTATGTGTTCAGTGCCATTCACAAAGATTTTCCCGTGATTATCTTGATTCCATGGATAAGGCATCTGATTCGATTTTCCACTATGTAAGCGATGCCTATGCTACGATTAAATCACTCTATGAAGAAGAAATACTTTACCCTATGCCCGAAAACAGGCCTAAAGCTCCTGCCCCCGTAATAGAAAAATATCCTGATCTGCTTGGCGGTTTTTATGGAGAATTCTGGGCAAAAGGAGGAAATCCGAGCAGGATTGAGAAGGACTTTTTATATATGTGGGAGAATGATGCTTTTTTGGTCAGGAAGGGTTTAGCGCACATGAATCCCAACGGCTTTACCTATATCTCATGGTCGAATTTACTCAAGAAGTACGTGGATATACAGAGTGAGGCTAATACCTTAAGGCGATTGGCTGCATTAGAGAAAAAGACAAAATTAAGGTCAAAAAAGATACGGGAGAAAAAATAATCAGGAACGCTATGGGGAGATATGCAAGAGGTTTTCTTTTAAGCTGAGCAGAAGAAATATTTTTTAACGGTTGATTGGTTGCAACATCAAATGTTGGATTTGTATAATCTAAGATAGTTCGTAATTACTCAAAATAAGGTGCAAGCCTGACTCAAAAGTTGTCCAAAAAGGTCATCTTTTCATAATCATTGCGGGCAAGCCAACGCCCAGAGCAAAGCAAAGAAGAAGTAATCCCCTTTAGAAAACTTATTATTGCCCATAAGTCAAAGGGGTAAATTTGAGTATTGCGATAAGATTAAACAGGGTGGCACGGACAAACCATGTCCCCGTACGTCTTGAACGGGGATATGGTTTGTCCGTGTTGTTCGAATACTCCGTGGATAGGGAATATACCACACTGACAAACAGAGTTTGTCAGTGCCACCCAGGAATAGGCTTACAGAGAATAAAAATTTCTCTAGAGATACCCCCGGCGAGACGTCTCTTCAGGGTATTCTAAAGATGTGGGTAAGGATAAGTTTAGAAAAGGGGGGGAGACGTATGAATGATTGAGAAAAGGAGGAGATAGGTGAGTATTTTGAAAGGGAAGGGTTTGGGGCTCTGTCAAAGGGGGAAATACAGGAATTGTTAATTCTCTTTCCTCTTTCCGAAACGAAAGAAATAACCTCATTATTTCCTACTTTCTCGATACTCATACATTTCCCTCCTTTTTGAATCACTTGCACATTTCCCCCCTTTTTAAAGGGGGATCAAGGGGGATTAAGATGCTTCAATCGTTCCTCCTTCTTCGCGATGATACGATACTACCTATTACCCTCTTGGACAGCCCTTATCCATACCTCCTTATGATTCAACAATCAGTATTTTGAGCAACTATGATAGTTCTTCCTGTCATTCTCGAATGTCTTTATCGGGAATCCATCTGGCGGAAGAAAACAGGAAAGGCGACTGGATTCCTACTCCCCTTTCCACGAGGACAAGCTGCATGGGAATTACAGAAAGAATCATCGTTGGGTAAGTGATAGTAAATGTATTCAGGGAATGGTCTTGTCAATCCTCGCTGGTCAATATGCTCGTAGCTACACAAAATATTGTTGGATCACAGGAGAGGCGAACCTTGTGTTTGCTCCCATCCCTTATGCAAACAGCACATTATGCTGAATGTATCTCTGTTGTCTCTGATACGAAATTATCTGTGTTATTTATGTTCATGCGATTTAAAGGCAGGCTAATATAAAAATCAGTTCCAATGCCCTCTTTGCTTTCTACGTAGATAGCTCCTTCATGATCTTTTATAATTCTGTATACCATAGCGAGTCCAAGCCCTGTGCCTCTATCCTTATCAGTAAAGAAAGGCTCAAAGATCTGTGAGATTTTCTCGGCAGAAATTCCGATGCCGTTATCTGAGACCTTAATAACAAAATATAGTTTGTCATTTCGATTGTGCACTGAAAGTGAAGCGAAGGAAAAGAAAGTGCTATTCAGATGTATTTTTGCCATTTTCTTAAACGCAGAAAGACCTTCTGTCAAGCTTGTGCTTACCCTGATATGCCCGTTTTCTGGCAGCGCATCAAGACTATTCTGCAGAAGATTTATCAGCACCTGCTTTATCTTATCTTCATCTACAATAAGCTGGCATCTTTTTTCCTCAAAGGCGGTAATTATTTTAATACCTTTCTCTGCAGCAATATTCCTGAGAAAATTTACGGTATCTATTATGGCGCCATGAGGATCTATATTCTGCAGGACGGGTTTAGAAGGTTTTGCCAAATCTAATAAATCTTCAATAATTCTATTAATCCTCTCTATTTCTTTTATAGCAATTTTCTGAAAATCATTATGAAATTCTTCATCATTTTTCTTGTGAGGAAGTAGCTGAAAATAGGTGTTTATTGCTACCAGTGGATTTTTTATCTCATGTGCAATATTGGCTGCAAGAGTACCGAGATAAGCTAACCGTTCGGAATGCTGCTTTTCGCTCTGAAGCAGCTTCAATTCTGTCAGGTCTGTCAAAATTATTAAGGCCCCAAGCTTCTCCCCATCTTCAGTCCTGAGGCTTGTTGTGGTCATACCACAAGGTGTTTTTTTATTTTCACGTTCGACAAGAACTTCGAAATTATGACATTCTCCCTCATTGTTCAGGGTATATCGAATCGCTTCGCGAGCATCTCTGCCAAGGTACTTAAGTATTATTTCGGTTGTACCGGCATTTTCCAGCCCGAGAATTCTTTTCGCTTCGTTATTGATAAGAGTAAGATTACTATTATTATCCATAACGATAACACCGGTTTTCAGACTCTGAAGGATATTATCTCTATAAACTTTAGCCTCTTTCAATCCTGCATAAAGACGGGCATTATTAGCCGCCATGGCTAATTGGCCAGAAAAGGCAAGAAACATCTGAATATCTTCCTGGATAAAAATTTTTTTGTTTATCTTCTTCCCCAAAAAAATTATACCGAAGAGGTCATTCTTTTGAAAAACCGGAACACAACTTTCGACATTCAGGGATGCTAATTTCTCCTCTAGTACGCGGTCAAGCTCGCTGTGGGTAAAACGGTACAACTGATCCCGTGAAAGAACTGTTCTATTCTGGTAAAGCCACGTAGCGATGATATCCTGGCTCAGGAGAAACAAATTATCTTCAGGTGTAAAATTTATAGCTGCCTTTAATCTATAGTTTTTGGTCTCCTCTTCTTTTAGCAATATACATATCTTTTCAATGCCTACAGAAACATACAAGTACTGGATGGCATAATGAAGAAGGCCGCTCAAATCATGGATAGAAGAGAACATTGTTGTAGAATCACTCAGTATCTTTGAATGGCTATACCTGGTGTGGAAAAAAATCTTCTCAATAACATGCTGGATTGATTCTCGAGCAGACACAAAGGCTATAAATGTTACTATTATAGATACTACGTTAGTAATGGTATTCCTGTGCTCTGATGCCGGAAGAATACTACTCAGAAATACTCCAATAATGAAATAGATTGCACTCATGGCAATGGATAGAGTAAGGTAAACTGTACTTCGCTTGATTACCACGCTGATATCCATGAGGTGGTATTTCGCAATAGCATAGGCTACCGCTATCGGAATAGGAATGGATACCAGAGGTACAAACATCTCAACTTGCCATACACCTAATACCGGTAAAAGAAAATTTGTGATGCTTCCAAAAAACACGGATATTGCTACCCCAAAATATAAATATTGAATCTGTAATCTTTTTATTCCGTAATAGTTAACACTTTTTCTGTAAAGGATATAAAAAGAGTGCGCCATACACATAATAAAATAAAACCAAAATACAGAAAATAATGGGCCATACTTGGCACAAGGCCACCCCTTGTCAAAGGATACAGATTCAACAATATAGGAAGAAGAAAATGCCAGGAAGATACTTATAACAAAAAAAGATATGCTTAGGTACCTATCGATAAGTCTTTCCTTTCGATCAGGAAAGATAGATGAAAAAAAGAAAAAAGTAGAAGGAATAAAGATAGCAGCGCTAAAGACTAACTTCAGTCTAAAAGTAGCCAAAATTGGATCGGTTGTATGGAGTACAAGAAAAACAAAGAATATCCATATTGATATAACATGCGAAAAGAGACAGAATCTTTTATTAATACCATTTGTAGGATTTCTTAAAAAAACAAAGATTCCAAGTCCTGCAATTAATAAAGATATAAGAATGAATACGATTCTGCTCGCAGGCATAATCTCTTTCTATAAATATTTTCTTAATACGAGCACGGCATGTGTACCACCGACACTATGGCTATTTATTAATGCTGTATCCATGTTGAAATATCTGGCATGGTGCGGAACATAGTCTAGATCACAAAGGGAATCTGGCACATCTAAATTAATTGTAGGAGAAATAATTCCATTTTTTATAATGAGACTCGTTGCTACTACTTGAAAACTACCTCCGGCAGCATAAGCCTGACCAGTCATGGATTTAATGGAACTTATCGGAATTTTATATGCATGTTCCCCGAAAAACGACTTAAAGGCATTTGTTTCTGACACATCATAACTAGGAATGGCGTTTCCGTGAGCACAAATATAGTCTATCTCTTCTTTTCTAATCTTTCCGGAATTCAATGCTTGTTCCAATGCGGTGACTAATCCTAGCCCATTAGCATCAACCCGAACAACATCTTGCCCATCACTTGCAGATGCATAGGATATAATCTCAGCATATATATCTGCACCTCTGTTTACAGCATGATTCAATTCCTCAATCACTATTGCTGCGCCACCCTCACTAAGTACCATACCATCACGATCCTTATCATATGGTCGTGAGGCCACCTCAGGTTCTTCATTTCTTTTTGAAAGAATTCCCAAAGCACAGAAAGTTGCCATGGCAAAAGGAAAGATTGGGGCATCTGCACTTCCTACAATTGCCACATCTACTGTTCCTTGTTTTACCATATTATAACCCCAATTTACAACATCAAGTCCGGTTGAACATCCTGAACACAATGTAGAATTAGGCCCGGCAATATTTAATTCCGAACATATATAACCAGTTGTTACATGAGGTGTAAATTCAGGAGCAGTAAAGCGGCTAACAGCCTTTGGGCCAGAGTCTAAGAATTTCTTATGTTGACCCTCATATATATCATTCTCAGCCCCTATCGTTGATCCAAAACATACCCCGAATCTATCTCGATTCTCTCTGTTTAAATTAATGCCGGAATCTGCTACTGCCATCTTTGCTGTTGCAACACCAAAGTGAGTGAATCTTCCACTTCTTTTGACCAATTTTGGATCAAAATAATCGCAAGGATCAAAATTTTTTACCTCACCAGCGATTTGTGTACTGAAAGGAGAGGGATCAAAAGAAACGATCTTTCTTATACCTGACCTTCCATGAATAAGCGCATCCCAGTACTCATCTTTCCCATTCCCATTTGGTGCCAATATTCCCAAGCCAGTAATAACAGCGCGCCTCGTAACCATTGAGCTTTTCCTCCTTAAAGAATATCTTTATTTATTAAAGAGCGTTTTTCTCGGCTAATTTACGGCTGTACATATTTATCCTTTGGTAAACATCTCTAAGGAAACTGTAATCTGTAGTTAGTAAAGCCAAATCACTCCTCATCTTAAATTCTTCCAGCCCTTTTTGACCCATAAATCCTGCACTTCTTGCTGCAAGACAATGTTCATCAGAAATGTTAACCGGATAACCCATTTCCCGAACCTTTTTCTCCATGAGTCCGGCCATCTTAAGCATATCCAAAAACTTTATTCCATGTAAGGAGATATTTAGTTCAGGCCATGTACTTGGATCCTTTGTTAGCTCATATTCATAGCGTAAAATAGTTTGCATATAACCTTCAGGCAGTTCGAAGCCAAATTGTTTGGGTTCTAATTGCCAGTTTGTTGCAGGCAACGGTGCGCCAGGGGTTATGAGAATGGAATCTGGCTTATAATCCTCATTTTTTAATTTATGAAGTAAACATAAATTCTCTTCCAAAACTTGCTCATGATTTACATCACTATCATGGGGTAATGGGCAAGGATATATAAAACTTAGTCCTACGTCAAGATATTTTCTTTGATTATATGATGCCTGCTTTATGGCTTTAATGGTAAAATAAATATCTTCTACAGAATTACCTTTGTTCATGACTTTTGTAAGGATTTCATCGTTAGCAGCTTCAACACCCATGAAAACAGCCCGAAGCCCTGAGCTTACAATTCTCTCATAAGAATCAATTAACTCCGCCATTCGTTCCCTTGCCCCACGTTCTGCCCGCACAAACATAGAGTACTCTATAATTAAGCCTTCTTTTACTACTGCATCTGCAATCCGTTTGGCAAGAGAAACAGGTGTGGTAGAGCCGGCAAATCTGAAAAGTCCGATACCCAGCTCCCGGATCGTTTCCTTAATTTCATCAATAGTTAGATGAATATCCCGGCTCTGATACCTTCCGGTAATATTGGGATGTGTACAAAAGTTACACTTTCCATAATAGCATCCTGAGGATTCATGGATTACTGCTATATCTACCTTTCCATCATCCTTCTCATAAAAAGGAAAAAGTTTTGAGTTTAAAGGAAGTCTTTGAATAGTTGTTTCTTTTACCTTGCCGTTACTGCTTCTGTATATCAGATTAGGAATTTCATCAGCTTCAGCAAGGGAAATAATCTTTTTTATTACATCAGGTTTTGTACCTCCCTGAGCATACATCTCTTTTACCAGGGTAATAATTTTTATTAGGGTTATTTCACCCTCGACATCTATACAAAAGTCAAAGGGGCTTTTTTCTAATGCGTTTGTCTTAAATTGATTAACCTGTGGTCCGCCGGCAATAACTAATGTATCCGGACTCAATTCATGGACCCTTTGCGCAAGCTTTTCGGAGTATACAAATCTATCTCCAAGCCAGGTTTTTATACCAAGTACTTTTACTCGCTTCTTGCCTATCTTCGTCGCCAAGGCATCAATATAGTTCTCCATTCTTTTTTTAACAATTTTTGTGAGATTATCCTGAAGCAGATTCCATTCTCCTCTTAAAGATACAATATCTTCAACACGTTCCTTATGGAAGATACGAAAGGCAAGTTCTGATAATTTTTGCGTTAAATCATTTTTTGTGAATGAGGTATAAAATTCGATTTGCGCTGGATCTTCAATCGTAATATCAAACCCTGCATTCCTGCAAGCCCTCGCGAGTACTCCAATACCATTCTCTTTAAAGCAGTCACTAAGAGAATAGGCCTTTCCCATAAATGAATTCCATAGCATAAGGTCTATGCTTTGAGAATTGTCCATAACAAGCCTCCTAAAAATTGCATAGATTGAGATAGCAAAAAACAATTACGCTAGATAGTCTGATTTCTTAATTATCTATTCCTAAATTTCACCACTTTGACATTTATAAAAGGCAATAATTTTGAAGACAGTAAGATAAAATATCTTATCGCACAAGTGTTTAAGATATTGCAACAGATGATACTGCAGACTTTTGAGTCTTTGATGGGATAGAATCTGATGAGCTACTTGAGAAGAAACTGATTTGGTAATTATCTCTTTGTTAATCAAGCGCTAGCTAAATTATTCACATGCCATTTCCATAAGATATATAGGCACATTGAGAAGGGGAAGAGAAAATTGTGACTCTTTCCTGAATTATCAGAGATACCATAAGATACTCTATTCAAAGAATTATTTGCTCATGCATAAATGAAATGATATTACTTTATCCTCTTTTATCGAACTAAGGCGAATTTATAGTCAAAAAATCTATTTTAGGAGGAAATAAAAGAATATTAAATGCATCTATGCTATGAATCCTGCTTTAAACTTAACCGTTGACGTTCGGAAATCCAATCTTTAGACAGATCGGTAACCGCCTGTGTTACATCATGAGGAATTGCATTCTCAGAGTTACCTAAATATCCGATTACTAATTTTTCTAATTCCTTTATCTTTGTTTCTAATTTTACAACCTCGCTCAGATCTGAAAATATCATAATTGCGCCAATTTCTGTATAAGAGTCTAACAATAAAGATGTACTGACATCATAAGTAGCTTGGGTAACCGGATGTGTGACCTCTTTCATCTTATATGTTTTTTTCTCTTTTAAAGTTCTCAGGAGAAAATCGGCAAAGAGAGAGCCAATATACTTAACATCCTTTCCCAATACATCATGAGAAGAAATATTTAACATCTTTGAAGCACTTCTATTGAAGGTGTTAATCTTATATGCTGTATTTATAGCAATTATACCGTAAGGAATATTTTCCAATACATTCTCATTATGAATTTTCCTGAGATTTACCTCCTGATAAAGGAATGCATTCTCCACAGCCATGCCTATGTATCCTGCCAACATAGATAATAATTCAATATCCTCATCAAAAAACACCTTACCGGTAATCTTATTACCCAAGGCGATTACACAACTGAGATTTCCATTAGCAAAGATAGGTATACATAATTGCGCTTGCAAAAGATTTATTTCCTTCTGTACATTTATTACTTCACGCATAGTTAATTTATTCGTGGTAATTTCTCTATCTATAACATCCTTATTTAATATCTGATGGTTCTTGGATAGCCATAATATGATACCCTGGTTGTTGGTAAAGAAAATACTTCTGGCAGTTACTTCATCAAAACCCAGACAACGATAAGGCCTGCTAAGACCCTCATGTTTATTTACCAGCATAAACACTATTTTTCCCACTTTGAATATATCAGCAATTGCATCAACAATCGAATCAGCAAGCTTCCCAAGGTCATAAACCTGCGTTAATGCCTTCGAGAATTTCTGGAAGACTTCTTTGTATGCCAGGTGCAGATTACTAACGGTTGGCTGTTTATTAAATGTTAACTCAGAAGATCTAGTATCTTCGGGTTTTAAACTTTTTATTTGTGATTGGATGAAACCAAGCTCTCTTTTAAGTTCCTGTTTTTCCAGCGCTCTCTTTGCAACAAGCTGTATTGTTTCTTTTTTAAAAGGTTTTTCAAGAAATTCATAAGCTCCCAATTTTATAGCCTCTTCAGATAATGTTGGTTGCGATTCTGGAATTAACGTAACAATCATTGGGTCTTGATTTGCCTGGCGAAGCGTTTCCAACAATTTATTTGCCCCATCATCAGATAAAAGAATATCAAGGAAAGTTACATCTATGTCTCTATCGAGGAATATTTGTAATGCTTCGTCAGGTGTTCTGGCAGCATAAACTATATAGTCTCCATCTAAATTCTTTTTAAAAAAATTGCAAACTGAATTATCATTTGAGACTACGAGAAAAGAGTACATAGTCACCTCCTCATTAATCCACTAAAAGTATACAATAATGTCAAAATTATGTTCGAACTTGCCTTATTATGATAATAGAAAAGTTATATCTAAGATATAATTCGGTAATACTTTGGAAAAATTTTATCACAATACCTTAGTTTGAATACTGCAGTTAAGATCGCAATTTTTATAC
>JAANMX010004625.1_pt1 | contig 10664 bp, 16 predicted proteins | sample 7279681 | NCBI WGS metagenome assembly JAANMX01 (sample SAMN14094542, study PRJNA606508) | bioreactor metagenome | isolation source: A lab-scale SPAN reactor treating ammonium-rich wastewater day 351 | place: Ireland: Galway | collected 2018-01-01
CTGCCAGCGGCGCAGCAATGCCCCGACATGACGGCCCTTCAAGTCCTGCGCTTTCAACTGCCGGATATTAAACCCAGCACGCGCCAAATCATCGGCAAACTGACGAAGTATCGCCCGCCGGTTAGCTTGTGTAGCAAAAGACCCATCGCGGTTTCTGTCACAGATAGCAAACAAGTCGTTATGTAGTCGAGCCATCGAACTAGGTAAGTGTTATTTGGAGACGAATCAAAAAAGAATTTTGACCGTTTGTTCCCCAAGTGTTGAAGCGCAATCAGGCAAGCCGGATTGTGTAGAGCCTCAACGAATTTTTGTCACAGATCAGAAAGCTAAGCGTAGAGACGTTAGCGCGGGGATTGTGGGATGGCGTATCGCATCGGTGAACCTTTCAGAAGGAAGAAGAAGAAGAAGAAAAAAGAAGAGCCTGCATCGTAGCATCGTAAAAAGCTGCTTGCAAGTGCATCACTAGGTCGTCACTGGCGAAAAGTGTGCATCTTCCTTAGTGTTTGCTTGGTGCGCGGCGTGCGTCACTACTGTGGTGTTTCACCCACAGCAGTGACGCACGCTATTTGCCGAGTGCGCAGGAAGGGGGCATGATTGCGGTTCCAGAGCTGGGGACAGCGCCCTATCGGGCGCGTGCCTTGCAGCCTCACGGCGCAATGCACTAGCACCCCTGCGGGGTGCGTGTTCGCCGCTGGCGAACACCGATTGACCCCGCTTTCAAAATCGCTTCGCTCTTTGAAAGGGGGCCAATCGTGAAAACCGCTTGCTTTGTCGCCGACTCTCCAAGACTGGGGCGGCGCAAAATAAGAATCACCGGCAACGCTTCGCGCCAGGACATACGCGAGCACCTACGCACGGCATACAAGGAAGGCGCAGCGGCAGATTATGGCGCTGGCTTCATGATGAAACCGACAGCCGACAATTGCACCGAGCTGGCCGGGGAATACATCGGCCTATTCTTCGATCAATCCAACCCGAGCGATTGCGAGCGCCAAATAGCCGAGCGCATCCAAGTCAGGCGCGCGGCATTTTGGGAGCGCATCATATGATGACCGCAGCCGGGGCCGTCTTTCTGGTGTTCTCTTTGCTGAAATGGTGGATTGGCGGGATTAACGCAGATGGCGCTTTCCCCTTGTTCTTCGGCCTGCCCTTTCTCGTGTCCTGCATCCTTGCCGATGTGGGCGCGGCTGCTGGAATGGCAGGCATCGAGAAAATCACCGAAGCGGGCGAGGCCGCAATAACCAAAGCCCGTATGAGCTGGCGCAATCGTCATTGAATTTTGTTAGTTTTTTTGAAAGGCAATCATGAAAGCAGTTTTCCATACCATCACCGCAGCCGCCATTATTTTCGCCGTGGCATCGCCAGCAATGGCACAGCAAGAAAAAACCCCGCAAGCCAATTACAAAATTGATGCAAAGGGTTTAGCCAATGCCGCCCAGGTGCAAGCCAGTTCCGCTAATCTTCTGCGCTATATCGCTCAATATGCAAAGCGTGAAGGCGTTAATAACTACACCGTCAAAATCGACAACAGCATGTATTACCAAACAGATCGGCCCTTTGCCGTTCTGTCTGTTCGTGTCGATGCGCTGAAACTGCATTACACGCTGAACACGCCAGTTCTAAATAATCAAAATATTCTGCCGCAGGTTAAAACCGGACTGGCCACCCTTGTTCAGCAGCTCAGTGACAGGGAAATGGAGAAAACCTAAAGGAGAAAACCTAAACCGCCTACGGCCCTTCGGGGCCGTTTTTCTTTGGTATTCCAGCGACGCGCCCTGTGGCCCGTTCCAGGCATGGACAAAGCCGCTGCACCCAGGGCAAGCCTGGGCACAGCCCCTGCGGGGTTCCGGCCTTGCCCACCCCCTCCACTGCAAAACATCCCAGCCGCTGCCCGTGGACAACTGCAAGCAGTTGCCCACCGTCATCGACTGCCATCATTTTTTGAAATTTTCAGTTTTGAAAAAACCAGTAGGGCCGGTGGGCAACGCAAAGCGTTGTCCACGGGCCAACACTGCGAGGCATAGCCCATTGAGGCCCGCAGAACGCGCTAGGCGCTTTTAAGTCCAGGATTCACACAATGCGCCAACCCTGTTATGATAGGCGCATATGAATTTACCTATAGGGGCTATATGCAAAAAACCTTCACCCTCACAGTGACAGAAAACCAGCTCTACGAGCTGAACGACGCGGCAAACGAGGTCATAACCCGAATGCTGCGAGACGGACAGGACGAAACCGAAATCAAGCTACGCGCCTTGCCCGAGCTATGGGGAGCCTTCAAGGCAATCAGCATGGCCCTGCTAGGCACCACTGACACCCCCGGCATACGCGAGATAGAACCCCGTGTCCTGGCCGAGATTGCAAGGCCCACCCTTAAAAGGAAAAAGCAATGAGCGGCCCAGCCGTTGCCCGTGTCTATCTGCGCGTGAGCACCGACGACCAGGACTTGCAGCGCCAGGAGGCCATAACCGCCCAGGCCAAGGCAGCGGGCTACTACGTGGCGGGCACCTACCGGGAGAAGGCCAGCGGCGCGCGTGCCGACCGGCCCGAGCTGCTGCGCATGGTGGCCGACCTGCAACCGGGCGAAGTGGTCATTGCCGAGAAGATCGACCGAATCAGCCGCCTACCCTTACCCGAGGCCGAAGCCCTCATTGCCGCGATACAGGCCAAAGGCGCGCGCCTCGCCGTTCCGGGCGTGGTGGACTTGTCCGAGCTGGCCGCAGCCGCCGAAGGCGTGCCCAAGATCGTTTTGCAGGCCGTGCAGGACATGCTTTTGAAGCTGGCCCTACAGATGGCCCGCGACGACTACGAGACACGCCGCGAGCGGCAGCGGCAGGGCATCGAGCAGGCCAAGGCCGCGGGCAAGTATCGCGGCAGGCAGGCCGACGAGAAGCGCCGCGCGCAGGTGCTGGCCCTGCGCGGCAGCGGCCACAGCATCAACCGCACCGCCGAGCTAACCGGGTTCAGCGCGTCACAGGTCAAGCGGATATGCGCGAGCGCCAAAGCTGGTTAACGTGTTTTCGTGCTTTTGTTATTGCACAATAGGCAATTTAACGCCTATAATTCAATCGTCCAAACTTCCAAAGACGTGAGGCAGAATGAAGGTTTTAGTCTTAGCAAGCCAGAAGGGCGGGGCAGGTAAAACGACCATCGCGGCGCATGTAGGCGTTGCCGCCGAGCTGGCCGACGCTGGCCCGGTAGTCCTGATCGACACCGACCCGCAAGGCTCTTTGTCCGCGTGGTGGAACTCCCGCGAGGCCGACACCCCGGCGCTGGCATCGACCACCCTAGCCGAGCTGCCGGAAAAACTGGCGGCTTTGGCTCAAGCCGGTTTCAAGCTGGCCGTGATCGACACCCCACCAGCCATCACGGAGGCAATCCGCGACGTGGTGAAGCTGGCCGACTTGGTGCTGATACCAACCCGCCCCAGCCCGCACGATCTGCGCGCCGTGGGCAGCACCGTGGACATAGCGCAAGAGGTAGCCCGCCCGTTCGCTTTCGTGGTGACGCAGGCCAAGCCAAACGCCCGCCTCACCGTTCAGGCCGTGGCCGCGTTGTCCGCGCATGGAGCCGTTGCCCCCGCCATCGTGCATGACCGCGTGGACTACGCGGCAAGCATGGTTGATGGGCGCACCGTGCAGGAAACAGACCCCAAGGGCCGCAGCGCCGGGGAAATAATTGCTTTGCTGTCTTTCGTGCAAGAACGCATGAACGCAAAGAAGAAAGCCATAAAAAAGGAAACCGTCTAAATGTCCAAGAAGCCCGCCGCCGATCTGTCCGGCCTTGTCGCAACGAAGGGCAGCGCCGCGCCCGTTGCCAACATGCCGAGCCGCACCCCTGCCACCGAGGACACCACCGCCGAGGATGCCGCAAGCAATGTCCCGCTGAATTTCCGGGTGCCGGGGGAGTTCCGCCGCCGCTTTCGCATGTACGCCGCAGCCCATGACCTCAAGCTAAACGAGCTGCTGCGCATGGCGTTCGACGACTACGAGAAAAAGCACAGTTGAGGCAACCATGAGCGGCCCGAAACCACTTGGCGACACCCTTGCGCTGATACAGGCAGGCATTGAGGCCCGCCGTCGCAAGCGCATTGAAGCCGCAGCACGCCCAGGCGAGACGTTCGAGCAGACAGACGAACGCCTGCGCGCCGAGGATGCCGCCCGCGAGCAGGAGGAAGCGCAGGCCAAGGCCAAAGCGCGGGCCGCAGCCATCGCAGCCAGTGCCGAGCGCGAGCGCAAGGAAGCCGCAGCAGCCAAGGCCCCGCCGTCATCGGTGCGCAAGCCGCCATCGGGTGATGAACAAGCCGATTTCTTCGTGCCGTCGCTCTATGACGTGGGAGGCCGGGACAATCGCAGCATCATGGACGTGGCCGTGTTCCGGCTGTCCAAGCGCGACAAGCGCGCCGGGGAGGTTATCCGCTACGAGCTGCCAGACGGTTATGTTGAGGTGAAGGCCGGGCCGGATGGCATGGCGAGCGTCTGGGACTATGACATTGTGCTGATGATGGTTTCGCACCTCACGGAAGCCATGAACCGCTACCACGAGGGCAGGGGAGACAAACCGGGCCGCACGTTCAAGCCGCATGTCTCCGACATTCTCAAATTTGCCCGCCGTGGCGATGGTTCCCGACAGGTTGAGGAAGTCGAGGCCGCACTAGACCGGCTCAAGGGAACCACGGTCAAAACCGTGAGGGAGCGCACCGGAGCCAATGGCCGGAAGATGCGCCAGACGGAAGCCGAGGGCTTGATTAGCCGTTACAGCGTGCTTTCCCGCACGGATTCCGACCGCGTGAGCGCCGTTGAGATCGAGGCCCCGCAGTGGATTTATCAGGAGATCGTCGGCGGCAAGCAGCCGGACGTTTTGACGGTGCATCCCGACTATTTCCTGATCGACCCCGGCATTGGCCGCTTCGTCTATCGACTGGCCCGCCGCGCGGCAGGGAAGGGGGCAGCGAAGTGGAGTTTTCAGACCCTCTACGAGCGCAGCGGCAGCACTGGCACATTCAAAAAGTTCTGCCAGAACCTTAAAAAAATCATCGAGCGTGACGACCTGCCCGAGTACCAGCTAAGGGAAGCACCGGGCCAGAGCGGGCCGCAGCTCATCATGACGCACCGCGATTCCTTGCCAGCCTTGGAAGGCTAGGCCGATTTTCCGGGCCTACAGGGCGTTTTCAGCCCTTGGCCTACCATTCCCCCATGCCAACGCCACAAAAAGGCACCACGGCCCCATTCCGGGCTTTGTCGGTGCCTTTTTGCATTCCTTCTTCATTGCCAAGCCTTAGCGGGGGTGCCTGCGTGGCCGTCCAGGCCGCGCAAGGGGGCCGCAGGCCACAGGGGGGCCGGGGGGCGGCACGCCCCACGCGGAGGAGCCGCCCTAGGCGGCGGGCCGGAGGCCGGGGGAACGACTCGCCCCCCTCTGGGGGGCACGATTGATGGGAGGGGGAGCCGCCCGAAGGGTGGGGGAACCCCGCAGGGGTGCCCCGTGCCGATAGGCACGCCAGCAACGCCCGAATTTGGTGCGGCGGTTGTCCACAGGGCGAACGGGTTTTAAGAGTTTTAATAAGTTTTAAGAGTTTTAGCCGAAAAAAGTGTCATTTTTCTATTTTAAATCAATGACTTACAAGAGTGCCCGGTACCTAATAGACGGTGAAAGGTACCTAATAGACGGTGAAAGGTACCTAATAGACGGTGGGCGGTACCTAATAGACGGACTATCCACAGGCCGCAGAGCTGGGAGACCACCAGAGAGGCCCGCAGACGCTGGAAAGGCACTTTTCCGGGCCTTCGTCGCTGTCCTCACCGTCTATTAGGTACCGTGAAGGGCTGCCAGCGTGCCGCATAGGTGTCGTTTGCGTGCCATCGCTTCATGTGCTACCCTGTATGTATTACGTAACACATAGAGGCCCGACATGAGCGAAGCCACCTTTACATTCCGGGTCGATGAAGCCCTGAAAAACGACTTTGCGAGCGCCGCCAAGGCCCGCGACCGCACCGGCGCGCAGCTCCTGCGCGACTTCATGCGGCAGTTTGTGCAGAGCCAGCAGGACGCGGCAGCGCATGACACATGGTTCCGCGAGCAAGTGCAGATCGGCATCGACGCGGCCAACGCGGGCGACGTGCTATCCGCCGATGAAGTGGAAGCAGAGGCCGAGGCATGGCGGGCTGAAACACGCCGGAAGATTGCCGCATCGTGAAACTGGTATGGACACGGCCAGCAGCAGCCGACAGGCGGGAAATCCGCGCCTACATCGCACAGGACAACCCGCCCGCCGCGCTGGCCCTTGACGAGCTGATTTCCGAGAAGGCCGCGCGCCTGATCGACCATCCCCAGCTTGGGCGACCGGGCCGCGTAGCGGGCACGCGCGAGCTGGTGGCACATCGCAATTACATCGTGGTCTATGACGTGACCGGCGAGCTTGTGCGCGTCCTGCGCGTGCTACACGCCGCCCGCCAGTGGCCACCGCAGCAGGGATAGCCATGTCACGCTTTCAAAACAGCTATCTGGCGGAATCCGTGGGCTATGCCAACGGTGTAGCCAGCGGCGTTTCAGCAGGCAAGCAGGCCGGTTTTACAGAGGGATGGAACGCCGCCATTCGGGAATGCAATCCGATGATCGAGGAGCGCGACCGCGAGATTGCCCGCCTGTCTGGCGAGATTCACAAGGGCAATGCCTTCATCAAGGAGCTACGCGCCAACTTGGAAAAAGCGCACCACGTCAGCGAGCTATACCACGCCGAGCGCGACGAGTTCATAGAGAGGCACGCGCAGGAGAAGGCCAAGCGCGAGCGGCTGCAATACCTTGTGAACCTTGCCCGCGAGCATGGCGTAAAAATCGAGGACTTCGACCGATGAACGCGACAAGCTGCCCGCGCTGCCGCTGGCTTGGTACAGCGAACGAGGAATGTCCCTCGTGCGGGGCATTGGTGCAACCGCTGCGTCAGAAAGGGTTAGACGGCCTGCGGCGCGAATACGGCCTATTGCTGAAACCGGGCTACTACCCGCCACCAGGCACAACCCGAGAAGATCGCCGCGCCCAAATAGAGAACTTTTTCGAGTGCATAAACCAGCCCATTTGCACAGCACCGGATTCCACTTCATCGGTCATAAATGGGAAAATTGAAAGATGGAAGACCCTGTTCTAAACCTGTTTCTGGCCTTCCTGGGCAAAGACATTGACGAGCACCCCGAACGACTCCAACGGGTGACGGCTGACCTAATACAACGAGGCCAAGAACTGGCCGCTGGCATTGAAGTCGACCTGAATGCGCCGCTTTCGCCGGAAGACGAGTAGCAGCCATGACGCACAAAAAGCAGCTGCGCGCCCGCTATCCGGCCATCCTTGAGCGTGCATCCCTCAGCTATGGGCCGGGCTGGGCCGGACTGATGGAGGCCCTTTGCGAGCGCCTACAGTTCCACGCCGACCACAACACCATGCCACCCGTCGAGATCACGCAGGCGAAAGAGAAGTGGGGCGAGCTGTCCGTGAACTACGCGGGCGGCGATACCTACGCGGGCGGACTGATCGACATGGCCGAGGCCCTTTCCGCCCACGTCTGCGAGCTGTGCGGCAACCCCGGCACCTTGCAGGAGGGGCCAGCGTTTCGCACGCGCTGCGCGGCGCACACGGGCCAGCCCATCCCCTGATCGTCAGACCGTCGCCGCTTCGGCCTGCTGGACGAACCCGGCTTGCGGACGTGCATCGACGGCCGCACGCGCGGGCATCGGGAAATCCTGCCAGTAGCTGGGCATGGTGAAGCGCGCGCCGCTGCCCCGGTAAAGCGTGATCGCCTTTTGTGGTTCCAGCCCCAGCACTTCCGCCGCATCGAAAATCCGGGCCGTGGTGGACGTGTAGCCCTTCGATACGGATTCATTGACGGACTGCCCGCGCGCGCTGGCCCCTTGGCTTTGCCCTTGGCTCAGGTTGTAGCTGCGCTGTTCCGTGTCCCCGATTTGGGCCGACACATATTCCGCCGTCGCGTTGTCGTTCAGCCGGAAAATCACCTTCAAGTCAGCCGACCCGAGGAAGATTTCCGACGCATTCTGACCATACAGCCGGTTCAAGCCCTCGATGCTTTGCAGATACATGGCAAGCGGCATCCGGGCGCTGCGCATCGTGTTCAGGCTCTCCGCGAACTTGGGGATAGGTGCCGCGTTGATGATCTCATCGAGCGCCACGAAAACCGCATGTTCACGGGCCGAGGCGTTCGCTTGCAGCAGGCGCAGCACATAGGCCACCGTGCCGCCGAACAGCGTAGCCAGCGAAGCCTTATATTTTTGCTCGAATTGCAGGAAAACCGCTTGCCGTGGCTTCATCAGCACGTCGCGCATGGAGAAGTCCGACGCGCTGATAGCCGCGTTGATGCGGTCATCGTCCATGAACTCGAAGGCGCGGCCCATCGCCGTCATGATCGACGCCAACAGCCTTTCATTGCTGGCCGTGTTCTTCAGCTCGAAGGCGATGCGCTGCACGCTCTTTTTCTCGGACGCGGCCAGCAGCTCCAGCAGCTCCGACACCTTGCCCGCTTCCATGATGTAGTCGCGCGCAGCGGGCAGGCTGGCACGTTCGCCCAGGTGCGCCAAAACCGCTTTCAGCAGGCGCCGCGCGTTGTCCGCGAACACGGCCCCGTCACCCTCGCCGGGGGGGATGATGACCGCTAGAACTTCGTTCAGGTCGGCGTCGTCCTCAATCTCGGAAAACAGATTGAAGCGGTGCGCGTTGGCGCAAGTCGGATTGATGATGTATTCGTCATAGCCGAACTGCTCGAACAGCCCGTTTTCTTTCAATATCGACCAGATTTCCGGCTTGATGTCGGTGGCGACGAACGAGCGGCCCGACTGCATCCAGTCCACGAGCTGCGCAACGAGGAAGGTTGTTTTACCGGCCCCCGGCACCCCGACCACAACGGCCCGATCTTCATCGGCGCACGTCCACTTTTTCAGGTTCCACGGGTCAGCGGCGCGGCGCTTCTGTTCCGCCTGCTTTGATACTTCCGTTTCCGTCTGGTTGAACAGAACGAGCGGCCCGCGCTTGTTGCTGGCTTCGAGCTTGTCGAGGACTTCGCTGCGCGTGTTGTCCACCGTGTGCATCTTCTGCACGTCGTTGCCATAGCGGCCTTTCATGCCCTGCGCGCGCTGTTGTTCCATGCGCAGCGCGTCCCCGTAGTTCATGAAGATCAGGGCCAACGAACCGAGATACATCAGGATGGCCGCAGGCACCATCCACACGAAAAACATCATGATGGCTTCAAGCGGCTTGGAGAACACCAGCAGCGCGCCGACCGTGAACAGGCCAGCAGGAGCCGCACCCCAAAAAATCCCGTAGATCGCCGCATCCCTGACGCCGATGGCTTCAATCAGGCGTGGGTCGTTGTCGGTCAATCGCCGCTGCCGCTCAAGGATGGACTGCGCCCGCTTGCGGCTCTTGGGCAGTGAAAACACCGCGCCCACGACCATCACAGCCAGCACGATCAAGAACATGAAAAAGTAGCTCATTTAGGCCCCTATGTGTTACGCAATACCGACAGCGTAGCACACACCCGCCGCCATGTGTTACGCCTTACATACCATGCAACACGCCGCCGCATCATCCCCGGCCACCGTCGCGCGGCTGTAGATCGTCCCCAATTTCCCGCCAGCCATCGCAAATCATGAGCTTGTCCGGGGATTCAATCTGACGCTTTAACCAACCACAAACGACCGTCACTTGTGGCGTTTTTCCAGGCCCCAGCGGCTTGATAACGTAACGAGCTGCCGCGCCCTTCAATTCAACATCGCCCGTCCAAACGATAATTTTTGCATTCACGCACGAACCGCAACGCGGCATTTTCTCCAGCGCCGCCGCCCGGTCAAAATCAAAAGACATTATTTCCCGCCTCTCCACGAACCTAAATAAGCATTGGTAATTGCAATGCGGCCATGCCCTAATTCCTCGCTGATCATCTTGCGGGCTTCCTGATCTTTCAGGCGTTCTTCGGGTGTCAGCTTGCGAATACCGGCCACCGCAGGCGCAGCCCAACCCGTCAATTCCAAATATCGCCGCTGCGCGTAGGCGTGCCGAAGGCCATGCGTTCGCCCGATACCCTGCGCGGCAGTTTCCTTTTCCCAAATAATCATATGCTGCCGGTATGACCGATCAGGCGGAATCATCGACCCGGAGCGCGCCAGATAAGCAGCTTTTGCCAATGCTTCACGCTGGGCAGGAGTTCTAATCGGAATCACCCTATCGCGCCCGCCTTTTGTCCAAGAGCCTTTTAACCTGATTTCCTTGGTTTCGGCATCGAGGGGAGAACGGCCAGAAAGGGCATATTCCGGCTGAAACTTCATGGCTTCCTCACGGCGCAAACCAAATTCAGATTGCAGCACCAGAGAGGCCGCTATTCTTTCATCCATTTTTGACAGATCGACGGTTTGAATCGACGCGGATTTATTCTCGTTTGTGGTGTATTCGCGTTTCTCAATACCCAAATCTTCATTGGACTTGACCGCGCCGGGATTCCCGATTTTCTCAGCCCACCAGCGCAAAACGGCCATGCGGTTCTTAATCGTAGAGACGGCCAATCCTTCGGACTGCCAGCGGCGCAGCAATGCCCCGACATGACGGCCCTTCAAGTCCTGCGCTTTCAACTGCCGGATATTAAACCCAGCACGCGCCAAATCATCGGCAAA
>JAANMX010004626.1_pt1 | contig 10661 bp, 9 predicted proteins | sample 7279681 | NCBI WGS metagenome assembly JAANMX01 (sample SAMN14094542, study PRJNA606508) | bioreactor metagenome | isolation source: A lab-scale SPAN reactor treating ammonium-rich wastewater day 351 | place: Ireland: Galway | collected 2018-01-01
GGCGTCGAGACCGGAGCGCTGACGGGCAAGACGGACACGAAGAATGACGTGGCTCTGGGGTCGGGGCAGATCGATCTCCCGGCGGTGCTCAAGGCGGCGAAGAAGGCGGGGGTGAAGCACTACTTTATCGAGGACGAATCGCCGGCGGTGCACGACCAGATCCCGCAGAGCCTGAATTTCCTGAAGACCGTGAGGCTGGACTGAGGGGGCCGCGGGCCCCGGCCCGCGGTCGCGGCGCCATGAGGATACTGTACCTGGATTGTTTTTCCGGCATCAGCGGCGACATGCTGGTGGGCGCGCTCTGCGACCTGGGCGCGGACATCGGGCGCCTGCGGGACGAGCTGCGGAAGCTCTCTTGCGGTGGCGAGTTTGATGTGGATGTGAGGCGCGAGCGGCGCGGGGCGCTGGAGGGGGCGAAATTCGAGGTGAGGCCGGTGGAGGTCCATGGGCATAGGCATGGCCACCACCACGGGCATGGGCACGAGGTTGCCGAAGGGCCCAGGCCTTTCGTTGCGGGCGGCGAGCACGGGCATGGGCACCGGGGTTTTCTGGAGATCCGGGCGATGATCGAGGGCTCGTCCTTGAGCGAGGGGGTGAAGTCGCGGGCGGTGTCGGTGTTCCGGCGGATCGCGGAGGCGGAGGGGCGGGCGCACGGGATGCCGCCGGAGGAAGTGCACTTCCACGAGGTGGGGGCGCTGGATTCGATCGCGGACATCGTGGCGGCCTGCGTGGCGATGGATCTGCTCGGGGTGGATGATGTGTGGGCCTCGGAGCCACAGGAGGGACGCGGTTTCGTGGAGTGCGCGCACGGGCCGTTGCCGATACCCGTGCCCGCGGTGGTGGAGATCCTCAAGGGCCTGCCCTTCAGCCAGACCGATGAGCCGCACGAGCTGATCACGCCGACGGGGGCGGCGCTGTTCGCGGAGTTTGTCTCGCGGGTGACGCCGTGGCGGGGGTTGCGGGTGGAGCGGGTGGGCTACGGGCTCGGGACGCGGGAACTCCGGTCGCGGCCCAACGTGTTGCGGGCGGTGCTGGCCGCGCCGGATGCCGCCGCCGAGCACGACGAGGTCAGCGTGCTCGAGTCGAATCTGGACGATTGCCCGCCGGAGGTGATCGGGGACGCGATCGGCCGCCTGCTGGAGGCGGGGGCGCTGGACGCCTATGCGGCGCCGGTGTCGATGAAGAAGAGCCGCCCGGGGGTGCTGCTGGGCGTGCTGTGCCGTCCCGAGGATGCCGCGCGGCTGGGCGAGATGGTGCTGCGGCTGACGACGGCATTCGGTGTGCGGGAGACCCGTGCCTCGCGGCGCGTGCTGCGGCGCGAGTGGATCGATGTCCCGACGCCGTATGGCGACGTGTCGGTGAAGGTCGGCTTCCTCGGGAGCGATCGGGTGCAGGCCATGCCCGAGTACGAGTCGTGCCGTGAGGTCGCCGAGGCCTCGGGAGCGCCGTTGCGCGCCGTGTGGGAGGCCGCGTTTGCGGCGGCTCGGACCTAGCAGACTTGTCGGACTTTACCAAGTCCGACAGATTCCTAGCTCGATGAATGATGCGGCGCCCATGGGCGCCGGAGGCGGGGCCGATCGAAAGTTCGATAGGGATAGGGACGGGGCGCTGATGCCCCGTCCCTATCCCTATCCGTTCAAAATCCTTCGGCGTGTGGATTCGAACAAGAGTTGGGTTGAAGGGTGGGGGATGCGGGTGCAGGGATAGGGCATGGCGGAAGGCTGGAGATGGCTGCTGATGGCGGTGACGGTTTCGGCGGCGGTGGCGGGTGAGGCGCGGCGGCCGAACGTGCTCCTGATATGCGTGGACGACCTGCGGCCGGAGCTGGGGTGCTACGGTTGCGGGCACATCCAGACGCCGCACATCGATCGGCTGGGGCGGGAGGGCAGGATCCTCGCGCGGCACTACGTGCAGGTGGCGATCTGCGTGCCCTCGCGGCAGGCGCTGCTGAGCGGGATCCGGGATGGCGGGGGTGCCGCCTGGGTGGCGGGGCGGAAGTCGGGCGTCGAGCCGGAGAGGCCGGTTTCCATCGCGCATCTCTTCCGGCGGCATGGTTACCGGACGATCTGCATCGGCAAGGTGAGCCACCAGCCCGGGGGCGTCATCGGCCGCGAGGCCCAGCAGCACGAGGTGCCCTTCAGCTGGGATGTGGCGCGTGGGCCGACTGGGAAATGGGGGTCGCCCTGGGGCGCATTTTTCGGGTATGCGGACGGGAGTGTCCGCGAGTATGGCTATGGGGAGGATGACCGCACGCGGCCGGCATACGAGATGGCCGACGTGCCAGACACGGGCTACGCCGATGGCCTGATCGCCGAGGAGGCGGTCGGCCAGTTGCGCGAACTCGAGGCGCGGGGCCAGCCCTTCTTTCTCGCCGTCGGTTTCTACAAGCCGCACCTGCCATTCAATTCGCCGAAGCGCTATTGGGACCTGTACGACCGGGAGGAGATCCCCATGGCGACGAACCCGTTTCCGCCCGAGGGCAGCGACCCATCCTTCTGCCTGCACTCGAGCTATGAGGTCACGACCCATTACGGTTGGCCGGAGGGCCCGGGCAAGATCGGGCCGGAGAATGCTAGGACGCTCCGGCATGCGTATTTCGCCTGCGTGAGCTACACCGACGCACAGGTGGGGAAGGTGCTCGACGCGCTTCGGGATTCGGGCCTCGAGCGAGAGACGGTGGTGGTCCTCTGGGGCGACCACGGCTGGCATCTGGGCGATCATGGGATGTTTGGCAAGGACACGAATTACGAGGTGGCCACCCGGAGTCCCCTCATCATCCGGACCCCGGGCCTCGCGCGGCCCGGGGAACCGACGCGCGCGCTCGCGGAGACCGTTGACCTGTATCCCACGCTGGCGGATCTGTGCGGGATCCCTTGCCCGGAGGGGCTGCCCGGGGACTCGCTGGTGCCGGTGATCCAGGAGCCGGGGGCACCGGGCCAACCGTGGGCGATGAGCCACCTGCCCACCCGGGCGAAGCAGAGCGTGATCGGATACACATTGCGCGATGACCGGTACCGGATCGTCGAGTGGCTCAGGCGGGATTCCCGCCAACGGGTGCTGGTGGAACTGTACGACCACGAGCACGACCCCGAGGAGAACCGCAGCGTTGCCGCCGATCGCCCCGATGTGGTGGAAAGGATGCTGGGCGTCCTCGGGCCGATCGTGGACGGGTTGGTTCGCGAAAACGAAGCGACGATCAAGTAGCGAAGGGCCTTCGGCCCTTCGGTCGGCGGCCTGGGCCCACGCCGAAGCCCGAAGAGGCTTTTCGCTACGAATCGTCCTGTCAAACGGGCGCCTCTGGAGTTAGGCTTATGGCGCCGGAGGCTAGTGGGCATGGCGCGGTTATCCCGGGAGAGTCGGCGGGCGTACGAGAGGTATCTACGAGAGCTTCTCGGGGCGCCGCACATCCGGGCGCGGCACGCGGGCACGTGTTATCCCGCGGATCGCGATGGCGTGCTGCGGATGGTACGGGCCCATTTCGAGGAGGGTGTGGGTGCCCTACCCGACCGTCCGAACCGGGACGGCAGGCGGGGCCCCCTTCCGGGACTGGTGGTTCCCCATCTCGATTTTCGGGTTGGGGGGCCGGTGTATTCCCACGGGTATTGCGAACTGCTGTCTTTCGAGCCGGCGGATCTGTACGTGATCTTGGGTGTGGGGCACCGGTGCCCGGCCGATCTGAGCGTCTCTCGCAAGGGATACGAGACGGTGTTGGGCGAGGTGCCGTGCGACGAGGCCTTCGTGGGGGGGCTCGTCGGGCGCCTCTCCTTCCCCCTCGATGTGGAACCCCTGAGCCACCACGACGAGCACTCGATCGAGTTCGCCGTGATCTACCTGCAGGCGATGGCGGCGCTGTTTCCCGAGTATGCGGGTTTCTCGATCGTACCGGTGCTGTGTGGCGGGATGCACGACGAGATCGTGCGCGGCTCGTCGGAGGGCTCGGCGTTTGAAGCGTTCGCCCGGGGGCTGGGGGAGACCATCGCGGCCGACGGCCGGCGGGTGTGCGTCCTGGGCAGCATCGATGGCTCCCACGTCGGGCCGAGGTTCGATCACCCTTTTGAGGTCGACGCGGAGGTCCGCCGAAAGATCGAGGGCATGGATCGGGCCGCCTTCGGGGCGGCGGGCGAGGGGGACCCCGAGGCGTTCCTGCGGGTGTTCGCGGAGACGTATAACGCGCAGGGGTTCGATGGCGTCGGTGTCATGTACGTCATGCTCCACCTGTTCCAACGGCGCGCGGCCTTCGAGCTGCTCCGGTACCACCAGTGGTACGAGCGGCGCGACCGGTCGATGGTGACACTCGCCAGCGGGGTTTTCCGTCCGGTGGCATGAATTGAGAGCGGGAACGTCGCGCAGGGACGCGGGGACGCAGGGGAAGGCTCGAGATGGTCGTCCGGCTCAATTTTCTCCCCGGCGGCGCCCACCTTTGTTCTTCCCTTCGGCATAATACTGATATATCAGAAGGCATGGGCACATTGGATCATGGCGCGGGCGGCGGGCGCGCGACCCGGGCGAGGCACGTGGTGGTGGGGCTGGCGGTGCTGCTGGCGATGGTGACGTACATCGACCGGGCCTGCATCGCGACGCTGGCGCCGGACATCATGCGGGACCTGCATCTCTCGAAGGAGCAGATGAGCCTGGTGTACAGCGCGTTTGCGCTGGCGTACGCGATGTTCGAGATCCCGACGGCGTGGTGGGCGGATAAGATCGGGACGCGGCGGGTCCTGACGCGGATCGTGCTATGGTGGTCGGGGTTCACGATGGCGACGGGCGCGGCGTTCAACTTCGTGTCGCTGGTGGCGACGCGGTTTCTGTTTGGGGCGGGGGAGGCGGGGGCGTGGCCGAGCGCGGCGCGGGCATTTTCGCGCTGGGTGCCGAGGCGGGAGCGTGGGACGGTGCAGGGGATATTCTTCACTGGCGCGCATCTGGCGGGGGGGCTGACGCCGATGCTGGTGCTGTTCATGACGGGCTTCATGTCGTGGAGGGCGGTGTTCGTGGTATTTGGCTTTCTGGGGGTGGCGTGGGCGATCGTCTGGCACCGGTGGTTTCGGGACGATCCGTCCGAGCACCCGTCGGTGAACGCGGCGGAGCTGGACAAGATACGGGCGGGGCGAGAGCCGGAGGGCGAGCACCCGAAGAGCTGGGAATACTGGCGGCGGCTGTTCGGGCATCGCAATATCCTGCCGCTGTGCCTCATGTACTTTCCGAACAGCTACGCGTTTTACTTTTGCATCACGTGGTTGCCGACGTATCTGGCGGAGAAGCACGGTTTCGAGGCGATATCCCTGGGATTTTTTGCGGGGCTGCCGTTGATCATGAGCGTGATGGGGGATCTGCTGGGCGGGGTGACGACGGATGCGGTGGCGGCGAGGTATGGGCTTCGCATGGGTCGGGCGGCGGTCGGGGTGGTGGCCTACATCGTGGCGGGTGCGGCGATGCTGATGGCGACCGTCGTGGGGCATCCGGTACTGGCGGGGGCGCTGATTGCGGTGGCGGTCGGGGCGAGCATGTTCACGCTCGGGGCGGCGTGGGGGACGTGCCTGGACATCGGGGGGAGCCATGCCGGCGTGGTGAGCGCGACGATGAACACCTCGGGGCAGATCAGCAGCGTGCTGAGCCCCTTGATGGTGACGTACCTGCTGGGGCGGTTTGGCGACTGGAATGCGCCGCTGTATGTCATGGGCGGGCTGTTCCTGTTCGGGGCGGTCTGCTGGTGTTTCATCGATCCGCGGCGGCGGGTATTTGAGGAATCGGGGAGGGCGTGAGCGATGGAAGGGGTTTCCGATAAGCTGAAGTCGGGGCGTGCGGTGCTGGGCGGTTGGACGCTGACGGGGCACCCGGCGGTGGCGGAGATCATGGCGGGGTCGGGGTTCGATTTCCTGTGCGTGGATCTGGAGCACACGGACATCTCGCTGGGCGACCTGCACCGGTGCGCGCTGGCGGCCAAGGGGACGGGGTGCGAGGTGCTGGCGCGGCTGCCCTCGTGTGACGCGGTGACGGCGAAGCGGACGCTGGACCTGGGGGCGGCGGGGATCATTGTCCCGTCGGTGAATTCGGTGGAGGAGGCGGCGCGGGCGGTGGCGATCGCGCTGTTTCCGCCGGAGGGGGTGCGCGGGGCGTCGCTGTGCCGCGCGACGGATTACGGGCGCGATTTCGACGAATATTTTCGCGGGCACAATCGGCGCGCGGTGGTGGTGGTGATGCTGGAGCACCGGGATGCCGCGCGCGACGCGGATGCGATCCTGGCGACGCCCGGGATATCGGCGGCGCTGATCGGGCCGTATGACCTGTCGGCATCGATGGGCCTGGCGGGGCAATTGGATCACCCGGACGTGGCGGGGGCGCGGGCGCGGATATTGGAGGCCTGTCGGCGGCGGGGGGTTCCGGCGGGGATCCACGTGGTGTCGGGTGATCCGGCCGAGATCGGGCGGCGGATCGAGGAGGGGTTTCGGTTCATCGCTTGCGGGATCGACACGTTATTTTTGAGGGATGGTTGCCGACGGTCGCTGGCCGGGGCGGGGAGGTGAAGCTCATGGCCACGGGAGATATCGTGTTGGTGACCGAACCTGAGTTTCGCAAGGGGGAGGCGGTATTTGGCCGCGCGGAGGGGATCCGATTCGAGGCGGCGCCGGCGGAGGAGGCATCGCTGGCCCAGCGGGTGAGGCAGGCCGGGGCCCGCGCGGTCGTGGTCGGGGTGGAACCGTACGCCGGGCCGCTCTACGAGGCCCTCGGGAATTCGGCCGGGGGCCTGATCGCGAGGTTTGGCGTTGGGCATGACAACGTCAGCAAGCCGCTGGCGAGGCAGAACGGCATCCGCGTCACAAACACGCCCGGGGCGCTCGACGTCAGCGTGGCCGAGCACGCGATGTGGCTGATGGGCTGTCTGGCGCGCAGGGTCAGCCGCACGGAGGCGGCGTTCCGGGCCGGGAGGTTCGCCGGCGAGACGGGCATCGAATTGGGCGGGAGGACGCTCGGGATTTTGGGGTTCGGCAAGATCGGGCGGAGGGTCGCGGCCATCGCGCATTTCGGCTTTGGGATGCGAGTCGTGGCTGCGGACAGCCTCGGGGCTTCGGAGGTGGCATCGCGGGAGGGTCGATCGATCGAGGAGGTCTTGGCCGGGTGCGGTACCGAGGAGTATACGACCGATGTGGAGGCCGCATTTCGCGGGGTGGATATCCTGAGCGTCCATCTGCCGGTGACGCCGGCCACGACTCGGTTCGTGAATGCCGGGCGCCTTTCCTGGATGCGTCGCGGCGCGCTGGTGGTCAACACCGCGCGGGGGGCGGTGCTCGACGAGGGGGCGCTGTATGACGCCTTGGCCGAGGGGACGCTGGGCGGCGCGGCCCTGGACGTCTTCGAGAACGAGCCCTATCGGCCGGTCGATCCGGAGAAGGACCTGCGTCTCCTGCCGAACGTGGTGCTGACGCCGCACGTGGGGTCGAACACCGTGGAGGCCAACCGGCGCATGGCGGAGGCCTGCGTCGAGAACGTGAGGTGTTTTCTCTCGGGGAGTTTCGACCTGTTGAGCCTTGTCGAATGAGGCATAACCTATCGCATGTCTCGATGGGATGACGCGTTCTGGGGCGGCCTGGTGGCCGATGCGCTGGCCATGCCGGTGCACTGGTATTATGATCGCAAGGCGCTGCGGCGGGACTACGGGGCGCCGGAAGGGTATCTCGCGCCGAGGAACCCGCATCCGGACAGCATCCTGTGGCGCTCGGCCTACGAGCCCGAGAACCAACGGGGCGACATCCTCCGCGAGCAGGCGGTTTACTGGGGGAAGGCGGGGATCCATTATCACCAGTTCCTCGAGGCGGGGGAGAACACCCTGAATCTCCGATTGGCCTGCGAGCTGCATCGGCTCGTGAGGCATCTGGAGGGCTACGACGCCGACGCGTGGCTCGGGCATTATATCGAATGCATGCTGGCGCCCGGGTGGCACCGGGATACGTACGTCGAGGAATGCCACCGGGGTTTCTTCACGAATTATTCGCGGGGCAAGGCACCGCGGGAGTGCGGCATCGAGGACGGTCATATCGGGGGACTCGCCCAGGTGCCGGCCCTGATGGCCGCGCTGCCACCGACCGACGTGGGGTCGCGATGCTCGATCGCGGCGGAACACGTGCGCCTGACGCACCGGCACGAGGGGGTGGCGCGTGCCGCGGAGGCATTTGTCCGGATGCTGCATGCCATCGCGGGGGGAACGCATCCCCGCGAGGCCATCGAGCGCGAGGGGGCCGAATGGTTTCATGTCCACCAGGCGGCGGCGTGGACCCGGTTGACCGATGACACCGTCGTCGGGGAGGAACTCAGTCCGGCGTGTTATATCGGCGACGCATTTCCCGCGGCGCTGTACCTGGCGTGGAAGTATGCCGAGGATTTCAGCGCGGGCATCGAGGCGAACGCCGCGGTGGGTGGGGACAGCTGCCACCGGGGCGTGGTGATTGGCGGGTTGCTAGGCGCGGCCAACGGGGTGCCCGAGCGCTGGCTTCAGGGCCTGAAGGCGTGGGCCGATGCGCCACAGGACCACTAGCAGTTCGCCGGACTTGACCCAGTCCGGCAGGTTGCTTGCGGGTCGAAAATGAGGCGCAATGATCGAGTGGCGAGGGCGTTGCCGCCCTTTTGTCCGTGGGCGGACGGCAATTGTGCGGGTCTGAAAGTAGCGGGAAAAATAAGTGTGGGGAAACCCCTTGCGAGATGCGGCCCGCAGCATTAAGGTTTTGTTGAGGCATTAACTTATGCGTGGAGTGACAATGGGCGGTGGGATGGTGCGGCGTGGGGGTTCTGGGAGTGGGGGGCAATCGCTGGTGGAATTGGCGCTGGCGTTGCCGGTGCTGTTATTTTTATTGATCGGTGTGATCGAGGGGGGCGCGATGATCCGGGATCACATGACCTTGGGCAATGCGGTGCGGGAGGGGGCGCGGGCGGCGGCGCTGGGCCGGACGACATCGGCGATCACGAACCGTCTGGGGAAGGTGGCGAGTCCGCTGGCGATCACGTCACCGGACGGGTCATTCAACTTGCAGTGGTCCACGAATAATGGGGTGAGCTGGTATGCTTGGCCGGCGGATCTGACGAATCCGGCGACGGGGGAGAAGTACAACGGAGTTCCGTCGGGCGGAATGATCCGGGTGGATCTGACGAGCCGGCACAACAGCCTTACGGGATTTATCCCGTTCATGACGAAGAACTTGACGCGTTTTGCGGTATTGCGGCGCGAGCCGAACTGACGAGGAGGATGTGACATGAAGAATCGGAGCATGAGCGGCGGTCGGCGCGGTAACGTGCTGGTGACATTCGCTTTGGCGCTGGTGGTGCTATTGGGGGCGGTGGGGCTGGGCGTCGATTACGCGATGCTGGTGGCCGACGCCTCCCGGTTGCAGCAGTCGTGCGATTTCGCTGCGCTGGCGGGGGCGCTGAAGCTGAAGAACACGCCCGAGAATGGCGATGGCGATGACGTGACCAACGCGCGGACGGACGCGGACCGGGTGGCGCGGGACCAGATGGACGCGCTGAAGGATTTGCGGATCTCGTTCGCGATGGACAATGCGCGGATCCGGGTGGAGGCGGACTATCTGCGGCGGCACCACTTCATCCGGCTGCTGGGATTCACTGAAACCACGGTCACGCGATGGGCGACGGCCGAGGCCTCGGTGGTCGCCGGAGTGAGCGGGGCGGCGCCGCTGGCGATCACCACGACCGATTACAACAACTACAAGAACGGCAATCCGCTGACGGTCCGGATGGCGCGCAACCAGGACGAGAGTTTTGATCCTGGCGACGTGCTGGCGATGAGCACGACCGACAACCCGTCCAAGACGGTGAGCGAATGGGAGATCGAGGTCCGGGACGGGATGGACGCCTCGGTGCTGGTGAATCAGGAGGTGGTCAATTCGCTCAATGCGGACACGCGGAACCAGGGGAGGCGGCTGGTGAGCGCGCTGGGTGACCGGATACAGCGCTCGGCCCAATCCCCGTGGAATGACAACGGCAGCACCTACACCTATCCGGATTACCCCTCGGACAACCCACGGGTGATGACGATCCTGGTCGCCCCGGAGAAAGAACAGTTCAGCGGGACCGCCCTGCACCCCACGTCGATCGACCGGCTGATCGCGGTTTACCTCGAGGATTCGTATCGGGACAGTGGCGAGTTTTACATGCGGATACGGATCCTTCCGTACAAGGCCTATAACAGTGAGACGCCGGGGCTGGTGATCGGCGGGCCCAGCACGGTCAACTCGGGCCTGTACGTCATCCGCCTGATCGACGATCTGGATGCGAGTTCGGGTGGGTCGGTAGCCGGCATGTAGGGTCGTCCCGTGCAATCCAAAGCGGCGCTGCCACGCCGCAAGTCCAAAATTGGGCCGCCCCTGACCCGTCACGTGGGCACACAGTTTCTCGGCGGTCACTATTGGATTCAAAACCAACTAAATTACAATGGATTATCCGCGTCATCCCCATGATCCGCAGTTCGAAATTTCTGGCATGCCCCGCCTGAGGGGCACCACCGGCGGTGAAAATGTAGCCCCTCTGGTCGCGGAGGGGCCGCGCGGCGCGGGTCCACGGCCTGACGGCCGTGGCTACGGCTGGAATTTTCGAGTTAGGAGCCGGTCGGACTTTATCCGCCAGATTCCTCTATCTCGATGGCCAAGGTCTGTCCGGCC
>JAANMX010004629.1_pt1 | contig 10658 bp, 9 predicted proteins | sample 7279681 | NCBI WGS metagenome assembly JAANMX01 (sample SAMN14094542, study PRJNA606508) | bioreactor metagenome | isolation source: A lab-scale SPAN reactor treating ammonium-rich wastewater day 351 | place: Ireland: Galway | collected 2018-01-01
TGGCCCACGCCGCCGCGCGCAAACGCTTCGCCATAGCGATGCGTATCGGCGCGAGTAACGGCGGCATGACCCATCCAGACGTGCTGGTTCGCCCAACCTTCGCGTTGCGGTCCCGGCTGGATCGCCTGGCGAAATAACGTCCACTGCACGCCGAGCGCGTTGCCGGCATGATCTCTAAGGTTGGCCGTGAGATACCACCACTCGATCCGGTAATCCGGATGCGGGCCGTGATCCCGGGGAAATTCAAAGCTCTTGCCGGGCGTGACTGAAGCGAAGCCGGACGCATCCCCACCAAGTCCCGCGAAGTTCTGCGCCAGCGACGCGCTACGCCCGAAGCCGAAAAAGGCAAGTCCCGTCGCAAATGCGCGGCGCGAGATTTTTGGACTAGCGCTCATTGGCAAAGATCCTGATCAGCGCCGCCGGAGGCATGCGCATCAGCCGAAGGAGCGGAACCAACATCGCCAGCAGCGAAGCAAGCATCGCCACAACGACAAGTTCGGCGAGATGCAGCGGAAAGACATGGAACGGCAGACGCCAGCCAAATGCTCTAACGTTGACAACAGCGATCAGGCACCAGGCCACCAGCAAGCCGAGCGGTAGCGCCAGCATCGCCGTGATGAACGCGATGAATATCGTCTTGAGAAACTCGATGCCGGCAAGCTGTCGCCTTGTCACCCCGAGCGCCCACAGCGGCGCCAGTTGTGGAAGACGGGAATGACTGAGCGTCAACAGGCTGGTGAGCAGCGCCACTCCGGCGACACCGAGCGTAAACGTGTTCAGTGCAGCGGTCACGGCGAAGGTGCGGTTGAAAATCTTTCTCGATTCCATCTTCAACGTCGATTGATCGGAGAGGCGACTTTCATCGAGATGAAATGCCTTGCGCATATCATCGATCAGCGGCGCGATCTTGCCAGGCGAGACGCGCAGGCCGAGCCGGGTCCGCGGCAGATCTGGAAATCGAGCCGTGAAGGCGTCGATGTTGACCGCAATCTGCCCTTTAGGATTACCGTAATCGGCATAGATCGCCGCGATGCGCAGAAACCAGTCGCCAGTGGGTGTGCCGACATCCAGTCGGTCGCCAAGCCCTAGCTTCAGCCTTCTCGCGAGTTGCTCGCTCACGAATGCGGCCTCGCCCGACTTAAGGTCGCCCCACGCATTCGGCCGCGACTCCAGCAACGGCCAGCGGTCCCGATAGGTGGCGTGGTCGGCGAGACCAAGAATCTCCACCGGCCGGCCACCGATCTCGATCTCGGCGCGGCCGCTCGGCAGGATGGCCGTCACCTCTTGCCGGGCGCGCAGGCTCGCTTCGATATCGCGCGCCTCGGCCTCACTCATCGCGTTCACATAGACATCCGCGGCCAGCCGGCCATCCAGCCATGCGGTGAAAGTCTTGCTGAAACTCTCCACCATGGTCCCGACACCGACGTTAACCGCGAGCGCGAGCAGCAACGCCATCAGCGCCAGCGACAGTGCGGGAAGCTGCTGGCGGCTGTCCGCCCAGAACCACAACACAAGCGGCTGCCGCGCGCTTCGCTCGCCGATGCGCAGCACGAGTGCGAGCAGCACGGGAAGCGCAAGCGCGGCGCCCAGAAGCAACAACGCCAGCACCGCAAATCCCGAGATCAGCGAGTCGCCAAGGGTCAGGACGATGATGGCCGCGAGGAGCATCGCTGCGGCCGTGACGCCTTGCCAGCCCAGCCATCGCCGCTGCGATTGCCGCCATGCATAAGGCTGCGCCGCGGCGAGCACCGGAAGACGGATGACTTTCAGGAGGCTCGTCGCCGACGCCGCCAATGTACCGATGGCGCTCATCGCCAGACCCGCGCCCCACCATTCGGGTCTAAGAGCCAACACTCCGGAAACCTGCGCGCCATACAATCCCTGCAGGCTCGCGGCGACATTGGGCAGCAACCCCGCGGCGATCAGATATCCGCACGCCAGTCCGATCAGGCCGCCTGCGATGGCGAGGACCAGCAATTCGATCAGCAGCACACCATTCAGCTGCCTCGATGATACGCCGCAAGCGCGCAGGGTCCGGAACATCGGCATGCGCTGCTCGAAGGCCAGACCTATCGCCGAATAGACGATGAAGAGTCCGACAAGAAACGACAGCAGCCCGAAGGCCGACAGATTGAGATGAAAGCTGTCGGTCAGATGTTCAAGATCGGTTCCGGCGTCCGCCTCGACATACCGGAGCATGTCGCCAGCAACAGTTTCAAGCGGCGGTAGCTGGCTGCGCGTGTTGCCAACCAGCAAGCGCGAAAGCCGGCCCTGCAGGTGAAGAATGCTTTGCGCCAGTCCGATATCGACGACCACGACATCAGGCGCAAGGCGCGCGTGAACCTTGAGAGGCGGCAAGGATTCGCCGTCGTCCGTGCGCAAGGCCGCGCCTTCCGTCCCGGCCAGCGCGGTCAACGTCTCCGGCGCGACCAGAGCCTCGCCCGGAGGCGTGATAAACAATTTCAGATCCGGCGCGCCGATCGCCGGAATCGATCCCGCCTGCGCGGGAAACGTCACCGGCTCGATCCCCAGCAGGCGCAATGGCCTTCCCTGAACACGAACCCGTCCCTCGACGACGGGCGAGACCCGCCACCCCGCGCGCCGGAGATCGACGAAAAGCTGCTGAGAAAATGTGGAGCTACGCTGCCCGACCAGCATCGTGGTTCGGGAGCCGCCGAACACCGCCGCGGCCCGATCGTAGCTGGCGCGAGCCTGCTGGTTCAACGCCTCCACGCCACTCCACAACGCAGTCGCGGAGATCAGGCCCACCATCAGCGTCATCAATTGCAGCGGATGCCGGCGCCAATGGCTGAGCAGAACCGCAAGGATCCAATATCCCTGCTTCACGCAATCCGTCCGGCGCTCAGTCGAACTTTCCTGTCCAGCTTCGCGGCCAGCCGTGTGCTATGCGTCGCCATAAGGAATGCGCATCCGGTCCGCTTGACGAGATCAAGCGCGATATCCGTCACATCGTCGGCCGTCGCCTCATCGAGGTTGCCGGTCGGCTCGTCAGCGAGGAGCAGAGACGGCCTGACCGCAAGCGCGCGCCCGATCGCGACCCGCTGCTGTTGGCCGCCTGAAAGTTGTTCGGGATATCGCTTCAATAGATTGCCGAGGCCTAACCGATCGACAAGTTCGATTTGCCAATGGCTGTCATGGCGGCCGGCGATACGCGACTGGAAAGCCAGATTATCGGCGACCGTTAAGGAAGGGATCAGATTGAACTGTTGAAAAACAAGCCCGATCCGGTCGCGCCGGATCGCCGCACGATCCCGGTCCGCCAATGCGATCACCTCCGTGTCATCGATCCGGATCGAGCCGCCGTCCGCCTCGTCGAGGCCCGCGATCAGATGCAGCAGGGTGCTTTTTCCGCTTCCCGATTCACCGGTCAGCGCAACGCTTTCACCGGCGCCGACGTGCACGCAGACCCCTCGAAGAACGGCGATCTGTTCCTGCGCCGAACAATAGGTCTTGGTCAGGTTCTGGATAGCCAGCATCAATGCTCATGGAATGTCCCGCCGTCTCGTCCGTCATGGACAAAACGCGAGGTCATCGTATGCGTCGTTCTGCACGCCTCTTCGGCGACCGATCATAAAAAAATAACTGCGTTTAACAGCGAACCTACATTTTGACCGTCACCTTCCGGTTCTCCCCCAGATTCGGCTCCTTGCCGGTCAACTTTGCCTTAGCGAATTCGAATGCAGTCACGACGCTGCTTGCCGGCCCGTCCCATAATTCCGCGGTAGAGGGTTCAATCCTCAACAAGCATACGTTGGGATCGCCGGGTCCTCCTGGCCACCATAATTCATCTGTCTTTCGCCAAACCGCCTTTGTCATTTCGGCATCGCGAATGACGCAGGCGCGCCCGGTGATCGACAGATAGGCTTTATCGCTCGAATCGATAAAGACAAGGCCGATGTCCGGTCTTGCCTGAATCTCCTCCTCCTTCGGGCTGTGAATATCGGTCACGAAAAAAATCAGACCGGCGTCGCGATCCGGCCTTGCTTCGAGGGGCCGCGCGCGCAGTCCACCCGCAAATTGCGTCGTCAGCATGCAAACGCCAACTTTCTCAACGATGTCCCAGACCCGGTCGATGTCATTTTTCCTGCTCATGGCGAAACTCTTCCAACTGCAAACCTTCATGCGGTGATGGTCGATCATCATTAAGACGCGACTGAAGGATTATTTCCAAAAGCCTCGCGAGATCGTGGGTTGGCCTGTCGACCGCCGGAACAGCGTGCCCGGAGACGTCCATCGATCGAATATGGCCCGTTCACGACGAGGCCTTGAAGTCCCCGGCCCGTTCACGCGCGTCGGCGCGGGGCACGTCACGAAGGCGGGTCGAATCTGATGAGAGCCTTCTCGCTTCTGATAAAATCAGGAGCGAGGCTCTCGGATCTTGATGGGATACGTTTTCTTCACGCGAACAGGTCCATCCCATCGCTCCGGCCTTAACCCGAATGTGGATACCGTTGGCACACCCTCATCAGGTCGGCGTATCAGGTCGATATGTAGCGGTGTCATGGAGCGCGAGGTGGCGGCGCTGTTCCACCGGTCTGTGGTCGAAGTCCGGTGAGCGCGAGCGCCGGAAAAGACCGCTACTGAGGTTTGGAAGGTATGTAAACCTTGGGAACAGACGCTTGCTGGTGACGTTCTCTGCCATTCATCATTCGGAGGAACCCATGGCTGACGCACGCCACCCCGATCGCCATTATGACCGGAGTTCCAGATTGGTAAGCAAACCCGGATCAACGATGGCCGAACGCTTTCTCTCTTACGTCAAACGATTCTGCCCTTATTTGAAATAAAAGGCCCGGCGGGTCCAACAGGACCGAGCCGGGCCGAACGACGCGTGTTTCCTGGCTCAGTGAGCAGGAATGGACTTTCCAATCGGGTGAATCGGTTTAGCGCTCCTGAAGCCCACACGCGAGAACGACACATAGAACGCGGCGATATTCATGAGTGCCCAGATGAAGAAACCCAACGTGTAACCGCCCATCAGATATTTGCTGCCGGCCAGGATCGCCGTCATGGTGAACCCGCATGCAGCACCGGCAGCCTTGGCTAACCCGCTCACTGCACCGACATGCACGAAGTACATGGGGATCAGCTTGACGACGGCCGCTGCGGCGGCGCCGGATAGCGCCGCAAGCGCGTAAATAACGGCCAATTCGATGGTCAGCGAGATTTGCAAGGCCAGGAGCACCGCCAGCACTGACATCAGTCCGAACATGACGCTCAAGAGGCTCAGCACATCGTAACGGTCAGCGAGCCAGCCGCCCAATGGCCGGGTGATCGCCACGCAGACCACAAAAATCGGCGTATAGACCGCAACCGCGGTCGACGCTTCCACATGCCAATGATCGACCAGATAGGTCGGCAGCGTTGACGCGAAGAAAACCAGCGTGCCAAACGCGACCCAATAAAGACCGGGAACCAACCACACCACCACGCCCGAGCGATAGACGGCGAAGATTTCCTTCATCGAGGTATTCTTGAGCGCCCGGTTCGGCGGATCCGACGTAAAGAACATGTAGATCGCCGCCATCAACAACGTGGGAACCGCGAAGATCGGAAATATCAGCCGCCATCCGTCCGGATCATTCTGGTCAAAAACATTGGTGAGCAGATACGAAACCGCCATCATGCCCACTGTAATCCCGACATTGCCCAGCGCGAAAAGACCGAGCGCGGTCCCCTGTTTCGATTTGGGATACCAGGACGAAACATGAGCGTTGCCGACCACGAAACTCGCGCCGCCAAGTCCAAGCATCGTTCCCAGAATCAAGAAGCCGTAATAGCTCTCAGCGAAAGTTCCCAAAAGCAGGACGACGGAGAGAACCACCAGCAAAAGCGTGAAGACCGTCCGGCCGCCGTACTTGTCCGCCCAGATGCCGAGCGGGATGCTGATGCCCGCCGCAAAAAGCGGCTCCATCGCAGCGAGAACCAGCACCTGCGTGCTTGTAAAGTTGTACCGCTCGATCATGAAGGGAGCGAGCGCGGAAAACATTCCCCAGATTGCAAAACCGAGGGAGAATGCCACAGTCGATATCCACAAGACCCTTGGGTTACCCGGCGGCTCTGCCGTCGCGCTGGTCCCGACACTTTGATTTTCCACGGTGGCTCCTCGTTATGACTTTGTATCGCCGACACAACGCCAACATCCCGGGCGACACCAAAATAAGTGACCGCTGGCGCATCTATGATAACTTATTTACATAGTAGCTCCTGGCTGGCTTGGCGTCTATCGATTTCAGAAACGGGCATCAACAACCCGCTCACCCCCTGATCACATCGCCTCATTACATCGGTAGGTCACGATGGCGAATGTTCCTCATCTAGAGCCTTTCCGCTTCTGAATCAGAAGTGGAAGGGCTCTATGATATTGTTTTTGACGCGTTTTCTTTCCCCGACCCTCATCCCGCTTCGCGCGAAATGCTGTAGCCTGCGGAGCGGAGACGGTTTATGTCGATGGCCGAGCAAGGCAGAGGGGGCCTTTACCGGATGCAATTGATAACGCTGGAGCGCTTCGCAGGCTGCCTGGGGGAAGGGTTCGACGTCGACCTTGGAACGGCATCGATCGCTCTGACGCTGTCCGAGGCGCGCCGCTTGCCGCCACAAGGCTTCGCCGCGGCGATGCGGGAACCCTTCTCTCTGCTGTTCCGCAGCGGATCGCCGGTTGTGCTTCCGCAGAAGATCTATCGAATGACGAACGCAACCGTCGGGGCGATCGAAATATTCATCGTGCCGGTGGCGCGCGACCGCGACGGCATCGTCTATCAGGCGATCTTCAACTGACGAGAGGCTGGAGCCTTTCCGCTCCTGACGGAGTCAGAAGCGGACTGGAAACCCGCGACAAAGCGGTATCGGATCATGCTCCCTCGGCATCAGGTCCGGGGATCCATTCCATGCGCGCGCAAGTCTGGTCCTGGCGCGACACCTCGCGAAAGCCAAGCCGGCGATAGAATTGTTGCGCCCCGTGATTCTCACAGGCGACGTGGAGCACGACGGCGGTGGCGGCAGCGGTTTGCGCGTGCCGCTTGACCGCCTGCATGACCGCGGATCCAAGACCAGCGCCGCGCCGCTCTGCCGCGAGAGCGATGTCGATGATGCGCCAGCGCGCTTGGCTGGCGTCAAGATAGAGCCGACCGGCTGGTGCGTTCTCGCGCAGGATCAGCAAAAAGTCGGCTTGCGGAAACATCGTCAGATAGCCGCGATGCTGGAGATCGAACTGCTGGTCCAGCAACGCGCGCAGTTGTTCGGCAGGCCAGCCGAGAGACGCGAACTCGCCGATGCGGAGCGAGTGATACAGTTTGCGCAGGAACGGCAGGTCATTGCGTGTGGCCCGCCGAAAAGCGACGGACCGGGCGCAGACAGGAAGGTCGCCATGGCGCGCCGGAAAGTCCGGCAGGCCCGGCGAATCAGGCAACGGGATCGCCAAACGCTGGAAAGACGCCTGACAGTGCAATGCAGAAATTCATGGCGAGGTAGGGCTGACGGTTCTCATGCGGCTGGCTTCCGCCCGCCACGCCACCCATGCGCGTTGAAAACTGGGTATTCGCCGTGCCGCTCGTACTGAAGGGCGTGCTGTTTTGCGGAACGACGAGCGATGAGCCGTTGGCTGGCACGCCTGTGCGCTTGGCGGCATCGGATTGGTCATAGATCGTGAACGGATGCGAATGCGCCGGCATCTGGTCCGCCGTCAACATCACGCTGTTTTCGCCGAAGGTATCCCCGATGTTGCGCGGTGTCAGGCCCGCGGCCTGGCCCTGGTTGCAGCCGGTGCGGCCGGCGAAATTCGGCAGCATGAAGGTGGTCTTGCCGTCCCCGCCATACATCGTGCCGAGGAGGGAAAACAGCGCGGTATTCTGCCGGATGGCCAAAGTAGCCCCGTTGCAGAGAGCCCAGTCGCGAGGCGCATAATTGAATCCGAAAATCTGAATCTGACCGATGAACGGTTCCATGGCGGTGATGCCTTCGAAAGTTTGACTGCATGAGAGGAGGCCGATCAGCCCCGGCTCGGGTAGATCCCGTTGAAAGCGATGCAGAACTGCACCGTCAGTGTCGGCATGAGATTGTCGTGCGGCACATTTCGGCCCGCCACGGAGGTTGACGTCGGCGCCGTGGCTACGGCAGCCGCTCCGGTCACGTCATTAGTGTACATGGTGTCGCCCACGACCGCCCCGAACTCGACGTTCGGCGTGATCGCCTTGGTGTTGGCAGCCCCGGTCGTCACGATCATCGGATGGTCATGTTGCGGCATCTGGGTCGACAGCAGGGTCACTGTTTCGGTGCCGCTCATCTCGCCGAGAGCGCGAGGCGACAGGCCGGGACCGGCGCCGTAATGGACGGGAGCGCGATCGCAGAGATTGGGGGCAGCGAAGGTGGTCACGCCGTCGCCGCCATAGGTCGTTCCGATCAACGAGAAAAGCACGTCATACTGAGATATGGAAAGAAGCGAACCATCGCAGGGCAACCAGCCCTGCGGCACGCGGGAGAAGCCGAACAGCCGGATTTCTCCGACATAGGGTTCACTCATGGTCCGACCTCCGATCGGTTGAACATCCGCCCGTCAGTTTCGGGAGGGGTATATTCCCGTCAGCGCGACGCAGAAATTGATGGCGGTGTACGGCTGCATGTTACTGTGCGCCTGACCTCCGCCCGTGCGCGCAATGCTTCCCGCGGCCAGCACGACTTCGCCCGCTCCGGCGTTGCCATAGATTGCCTCGCCGCTGGTTCCATAGAGCGCGTTCGTCGGATTGCCCTTGTCGCCAGCGGCGTTGGTGCCGGCGCATTGATGGACGTGCGACGGTAATTGCGCCGTGGTCAACGTGACGGCCTCTGCCCCGGCCCTTTCGCCAAGCGCATAGGGCGACACCGGCCAGTTCGGATCGACCGACGGACCGAAGCCCACAGGGACTCGTCCGCGCAGGTCCGGCAATGCGAACATCGTCGTCCCGTTGCCGCCATACGCCACGCCCAGGAGGCTGAACAACGCCTGGTTCTGCGAGATCGGCAAAATCTGGCCGTCGCACTGGGCGAGCCCTTTTGGCGCGAACCCGAAGCCAACCGTCAACACCTGGCCAACAAAAAACTCGGACATGCCCAACCCCCTGCATCAGCGATCAGCCCACCGCGTCGATGCACCGCCAACTTTGCGCAAAAGCGGGAACCTTGCAAGCAAAACGTTTAACCATCTGGATATTGCTCTGGATACGCGAGAATTTCCTCTTTGAATCGAATATCGGTTTGAGTACAACCGTTATGCGATCTTTAAGAGCCGAGTTGTCCTGGCGGACCGCGCAGCGCGATCCAGTCATTTGCCAGGTTATCGACCAGCTATAGCGGCAGGCATTTTTTGCTTAGGGCCTTCCAGCGCAGCGCAGGAAGGGCGGTGGCCAATGATTGACGACCGATTTCAACACCTGCGCTCGTCTCGCACGACGGGTGATGGCGTCACCTATGTTCTGGCGTTGGCCGCGCTATTCCTCATCGGTCTGCTCTGGTCAAACCCCGCTTCCGCCCAGCAATGCCCCGGCTTCAACATCACCGTCGCTCACGGGGGATCGGTAATAACGAATCATTGCAGCGCCGCCCCGTTTCAGGGCTTCAATCCTGTCAGTTCGATACCACCGGGAGAGTTGCCGCAGCATGGCACGTTAACGATCGACACCTTGGCCGATACCTTCACCTACACGCACAACGGGGACGCCGCGACAACCGATTTCTTCCGGATAAGAGACTCCGATAACGCCCCCATCGACGTCAATGTCACAATTACCCCGCCGACCTCGTCGATCACCATCACGCCGGGCACTTTGTCGTTGCAGGCCGGCGCGCCTTTCAGCCAGCAACTCACGGCAAGCGGCGGCGCGGGATCCTATACATTCTCGCTCGATGCGGGCTCGCTGCCTCCCGGACTGTCCCTGTCTGCCGGTGGACTGGTTTCGGGCACGCCGACACAGCGCGGCAACTATAGTTTCACCGTCAGGGCGACGGACTCAACCTCCGCAAGCGGCCTTCAGTCCTACTCGGGCAGTACCGCCAATCCGAGCCTGACTCTGGCGCCGACCACCTCATCGGCCCCACTCGGCTCGCTGTTCTCCGTCACCTACACGCCCGGTGGCGGCGTCACCCCCTATACCGCCTCGCTTGCGCCCGGCGATACCTTGCCGCCCGGCCTCAACCTCAGCGGGTTCACGCTCAGCGGCACGCCCACCACGCTGGGCAGCTATTCGTTCCAGATCGTGGTTCAGGACAGCAGCACCGGGCCCGGAAACTGGTTCCAGTTCCTGTCGGTGACAGTCAACGTCGTGCCTGCCCTGCCGACCGTCACCTCGGTCGCACCCAACACCGGCCCGTCGGCCGGTGGAACGCCGGTCACCATCACCGGAACGAACTTCACAGGCGCGACAGCCGTCACCTTCGGCGGAACACCGGCGACGGGCGTCACCGTCGTCAACGGCACCACCATCACCGCCACGACGCCCGCCCACGCGGCAGGCGCGGTCGCGGTCGCGGTGACAGCCCCCGGCGGCACCGCCAGCCTGCCGAACGGCTTCACCTATGCGGCTCCCGCGCCGACCGTCACTTCGGTCGCACCCAACACCGGCCCGTCGGCCGGCGGAACGCCGGTCACCATCACCGGAACGAACTTC
>JAANMX010004630.1_pt1 | contig 10657 bp, 9 predicted proteins | sample 7279681 | NCBI WGS metagenome assembly JAANMX01 (sample SAMN14094542, study PRJNA606508) | bioreactor metagenome | isolation source: A lab-scale SPAN reactor treating ammonium-rich wastewater day 351 | place: Ireland: Galway | collected 2018-01-01
TAGTAGCGAAGGGCCTTCGGCCCTTCGGCCGGCGGCCCGGGCCCACGCCGAAGCCCGAAGGGGCTTCGCTACAAATTTTCCTCCCCGGTGGTGCCCCGCAGGCGGGACACGGGATCTCGCTCGAAAATTCCGCCACGGCCGTGAGGCCGTGGGCCCCTCCGTGACCGGAGGGGCTACATTTTCACCCCCGGTGATGCGCCGCCGCGCGGGGCATGACGTCTGACGCGAAAATTCCAGATGTAGCCATGGTCCGTCCCCAGCAAAATTTTGTATTTTCTGCCAGATGGGGCGATACTCCCCCATGTCCGACTCGCTGGTCCAGTTCCGGCCCACCGAGGCGATGCGGGTGGAGGCGATGGCCCTGATGGAGCAGAAGGAGCCAGAGCCGGAGCACGCCACGCAGGTGCGCGAGCTGTCGCTGGCGCTGTTCGACCAGCTGGGGGAACGCCACGGGCTGGGGGAGGGGGCGCGATTCGTCCTCGAGGCCGCCGCCCTCCTCCACGACATCGGCTGGAGCCAGGCCCCCGACGGGCGCAAGCACCACAAGTTGGCCTATCAGATGATCCTGTCCCATGCGTGGGAGACCGTGCCCGGGGAGGTGGTGACGCTAATCGCCCTCGTGGCGCGCTACCACCGCAAGGCCGTGCCCCACCGCGACCACGAGGGATACGGCGAACTCGGCGCCGCCGATCAGGAGATCGTCCGCAAGCTGGCCGCGCTGCTCCGGGTGGCCGACGCCCTCGACCGCTCGCACCAGTCCCGCGTCATCGCGATCGCCGCCGAGGCCAAGCCCGGGAAGATCGCGTTCCGGCTGACGGCCTGCCACACCTGCGGCGCCGAGCTGGCCCTTGTCGAAACCAAGAAAGATCTCTTCGAGGATGTTTTCCGGACGCCGCTCGAATGCGTGGTCCAGGGGCGGTGAGGCAGGAATCCGCGAGAGCAATTCCCATTGCCCGCCAAAAGCGGCCCGGGGACGGTCCGCACTCCAGAGGCCTTCGGCCGAAATGAGGCAACAGCTCAGGGCGTTGGCAACATCTTGGGATGCTGCGGCATTTCGCGCGCAGCGCTTTGGAGTGCGGGGCGTCCTCGCACCGCTATGGCGCGGTGAGAAGGGTCGGGATTTTCATCGCCGGTGGTGCCCAACCTGCGGGGAATGACGTCTGCCCGGCAGACCCCCGGGCGCAACGGTCACTCCCCGGCGCCCTCAAAGGTCGCGATGCGCCGGGCGACCTCGTTCTGGAAAACGCTGCACAATTCCAGCACGCAGAGCAGGGACTTTCCCACCTTGGGGAATCCCTCGAGGTGGAGATTGAAGTGGTCCAGGTGCGGCAGGGGGTCCGGGCGGCACATGCGGTCCCAGCAGAAGATGCGGACATCGTTGAGGACGCGCAGCAGGGTCACCACCTCGTCGATGCGCAGGGTGACTCGCATGCGGCCCGCCTCGTCGGTCCGCCAGCGGAGGCGCAGGAACCAGGCGGCTCGCTGCCGGAAATGGACCTCGCCATCGCGGCGGAGGGCCGCGACGGTCTCCTTGTCGGGCGCGGGTTCGAGATCGGGGCGGGCGGCGGTCGGGGAACAGGCCTGATGCTGGTCCCGCAGGAGACGCAGCAGCGGCTGGAAGAACGGGTGCAGCAGGATCTCGTAGCGCGATTCGTCCCGCGGCCCCGCCTGGGTGACGTCGACTAGGGACAGCGTCATCGGATCCTCTCGATGGTGGCCGGGAGCCCGAAGCGGCGCAGGTCGTAGAGGTAGAATTCCGCGCGCTCGCGGGTGTCGTGCGCCAGCACGGACCGGCCATTCTGGAGGACGTCGGCCAGGTGGCGGTCGATCTCGGAGGCGCTCCAGCCGAAGGTCAGCCGCAGGGCCAGTCGGGTGTAGCTCACCAGATTGACGGGGTCGCGCCACAGGATCACCAGATGGCCCTTGTCCCAGGCCTCCCGGATCTTGGCCTCGATCGTCTGGAGCGATGCCCCCTCCCGCTTTGGCTTGTCTTCCATCGGTGCTCCCAATCGGGTCGCCTTTTACCAGAACCCGCGACCCGCAGCCCAGCACGCATTTTGGGGGGGTGACAGCCCGGCGGAAAGGGGTAGAGTTCACGGCGCAGCGGGGTGCGCGCGGCCCTGGGGTTGGACGCGCCCGTTGAGATCGTCGGACGATGAGGAGAATCGGTGCAGTACGGTTACGCCCTGGGGGTCGTGCGGTCGCGGCGTTGGCCGCTGCCGTGGCGCTATTGGTGGCGGGATGCGGCACGCCCGGGGAACGGGAGGGGCGGATGCTCAAGCGGGCCGGCATCCAGCCTTCGGCCGAGGCGCTGGTCGCCGCCGCCGAAGCGGGGCAGGCGGAGCACATCGATTGGCTGCTCGCCGCGGGAGTCCCAGTCACCGCGACGAATGCCGCGGGCCGGAGTGCGCTGATCGCCGCCACGCAGAGCAACCGCCCGGATATCGTCGCCCGCCTGATCGCGCTGGGGGCGGAAGCCAACGCCACCGATGCCTCGGGCGCCGCGCCCCTCTCCTATGCCCTGCGGCTTCCCTCGAAAGAGATGGTGTCCCTGCTGTTGGAGAACGGGGCCTCGGGCGCGGCCGAGATCCGCGCCGGGGAGCCCGCTCTGGTGGCGGCGGTCCGCGCGGGTGACGCGAGGTTGGCGGACTCGCTGATCCGCGCCGGGGCCGCCGTGGATCGCGCCGGGGAGGATGGCTGGGCACCGCTCCCCTTGGCGATCGCGCGCTCCGACGAACCCATGGCCGTCACCCTCCTCGCCGCCGGGGCCGACGCGAAGTTGCGCTCCCCCGGGGGCCTGCCCCCGTTGATCGCCGCGGTCCGGGGCACCAACGCCTCTCTGGTCTCGCTCCTGCTCCGCCACGGTGCGGATCCCAACGCCACCGACCGCGCCGACCGGGTCCCGATCGAGCACGCGGTGGCCACCGGGGACAACACGCTGGTGGCTCTGTTGTACAAGGCGGGGGCCAAGGCCGGCCGGTCCGATCGTCTCCTGGCCACGGCCGTTCGCCGGGGCGACCATGGGCTGGTCTCGCTGCTGCTCGCCCATGGCGCCAGACCCGATGGCCCCGCGCCCGATGGCAAATCCCACATGGCCGTCGCCCTCGATCGCAACGACGCCCGCCTCGCCCGCCTCTTGCTCGACGCCGGCGCCGACCCCGACCCCTGGCTCGTCCCCGCCATCGAAAAACGCGCCGCCCCCTTCATCGACCTCCTGCTCAAAGCCGAGGCCGACCCCAATCGCGCCGCGCCCGACGGCGAGGCCCCGCTCGCCATCGCCCTCCGCGCCGGCGACCTCCGCCTCGCGGAACAACTCCTCCAGGCAGGGGCCAATCCCTCCCGCCCCGGCCGCGAGGGCCAGCCGCCCCTCGCCGTCGCCGTCGCCTCCCGCCAGCCCCGCGCCGCCAAACTCCTCCTCGGCCACGGGGCAGACCCCAACGGCGCCATCGCACCCCCCATCTCCGAAGATTTTCTCAAACTCCTCGCCTCGGAAAAAACCCGTTTCTACCTCCAGAAAGATTCGGGCCTCACCCCCCTCATGGTCGCCGCGGGCCAGGGCGATGGCGAAACCACCCGCGCCCTCCTCGATGGTGGCGCCAAGACCGACGCCAGGACGATGCGCTACAAGCGCTACCCCCTCAACTTCGCCGCCGAGGCCGGCCACACCGAGGTCATGCAGATCCTCCTCGGCAAAGAGCCCTCCGACCGATGGAAAGACATCCATATCGAGATCGACCTATCCGAGCAGAAGGCCCGCCTCTGGCAGGATGGAAAGGTCAAGCTCACCGCCCCCGTCTCCACAGGCCGCAGGGGCTACCGCACCCCGAAGGGCGAGTACGTCATCACGAATAAGTACAAGCACTGGATCTCCACCATCTACCGCGTCCCCATGCCCTACTTCATGCGGCTGAGCTGCGGCAGCTTCGGCCTCCACGCCGGCTACGTCCCCGGTTTCCCCGCCTCCCACGGCTGCATCCGCCTCCCGCCCGAGTCCGCCAGGGCCTTCTTCCAGACCGCCGACGTCGGCCACCGCGTCACTATCGTCGATTGAGGATCCTGACGGGTCCCGTCTGAAAGATCTCTTTCGAGCCCAAGCTCGGAAATGCGGCGTCATGCGCGACCCGCATTTCGCTCCCGGTGGCGCCCCGCGGGAGTTACTCCAGATGGATCGCCCGCCCGGTGGTGTATGACTCCACCGCCGCGTAGCAGACCTTCAGGCTGTTGACCGCATCCTCGACGTGGTCCGAGAGATCGATGTCCTCGGCGATGGCCCGCAAGAGATATTCCTGCTCGCGCCGGCACAGCGCCTCGTGATCCGGCTCGTCCTCGATCGTGATCACGCGGTCGGCTCGCGCCCGCCTACCGTCGGCATCGGTCTCGCCGGAGTGTAGGATGATGCTGTCCACGAGCGTGTGACCGGAGACGTCGGAGGGATCGGCGGCGCCGGGATGTTTGTCGATGCTGACGCTGCCCTTCGGCCCGATGACGTCTTTGACGAAGAAGGCCGACTTGCTCATCATCGGGCCCCAGCCGACCTCGTACCAGCCGACGGAACCGTCCTCGAAGACCACCTGGAGCTGGCCGTAATTCGCCTTGTCGGGATCGATCTCGTCGGAGACCCGCGCGGCAATCCCCTGCACGATGCGGGGCCTGGAGCGGGTCATCTGGCACATGACGTCGACGTAATGCACCCCGCAATCCACCAGAGGGGGCATCTTCGCGATGAATGTCCGGTGCGTCGCCCATTCCGCGCCATAGCTTTGCTGGTTGAGGTTCATCCGCATGATCAGGGGCTTCCCCAGCCCGCGCGCCAGCTCGATGAAGCGGATCCACGCCGGATGATGCCGCAGGATGTACCCGACCACCAATTTGCGGCCGGTGGCCCTCGCGGCGGCGGCGACCTGTTCGGCCTCGGGGACGGTCCGGGCGATGGGTTTCTCGACGAGCACATGGCAGCCCGCCCGCATGGCGAGGATGGCGTACTCGGCGTGCGTGTCGGGGTAGGTGTTGATCGACACGACGTCGGGCCGGACGGCCCCGAGGGACGCGCGATAATCGGTGAAGAGGGGAACCGAAAGGCCCAGTTCCGCGCACAGGGCCTTGGCGCGGCCGGTGTTCTTCGCGACCGCGATGCCGCCGACCGCATAGCCGGGGATTCCCGCGTAGGCCCGCAAGTGCGAGGCCCCCATGCCCCCGATCCCGACGACCAATACGCGAAGTGGCTCTTTCATCATCCGCTGCCCGCTCACCTCCTCGTACAATAACCGCGGCACCCGGTCGGTCGGTTCCCGCGCCAGCGATGCCAGCACCCGTTCCCGCGAAGTCATCGCCCAAGGATGGGCCAGGCGGACAAGGGCGTCAGCAGAAAAGATGCCGCCCCCCGCAATGCCCGCATTTCCGGCGAGACAATGCGAGGGAATCTCCCTTTTTGACAGTGGACTCAACCGATCCTAGAATGTGCGTTGCGAGGGTGAGTCGGCCGTCCGCGGGGCCCGCGAGGGCGCCGCGGGAGGAAAGTCCGGACACCACAGAGCGGCGCGCCCGCCGAAAGGCGGGGGGCCGGGGGCGAAAGCCTCCGGCGACAGACAGTGTCACAGAAAATATACCGGCCGCCTCCGGGCGACCAAGGGTGAAAAGGCGGGGTAAGAGCCCACCGCCCCGATGGCGACATCGGGGGCACGAAAAACCTCGCGCGGTGCAAGACAGAGCAGGGGCTGGCGTGGCTCGCGCGTGCGCCCCGGGTATTAGTCGCACCACCGGGAAACCGGGGTCCCGCCGCAAGGCGGGAAGAGAAATGGCCGTCCCGGCGAGCGGGCGAAAGTCGGCCCGCCGGAACAGAATCCGGCTTACGGCCCTCGCGCCCGATGGCGGGGCGCCGCCGAATGGTGGCGCCCCGCCTCCTTTTTTTGCCGGGTGTTGCTCCTCCAAGATCTCCCTCAACACAGTCCCTTCGGCCAAGGTGCCCTTACGGACGGCGCCCGTGTCGCTAAACAAGGGGCCTCTCCCAGGGCCGCACCGCGCTCAAGGACACGAAATGGCATTGAGCACGGCCCGCCGTGGCGTTACCCCGAACCACTGGGGAATGTACCGAAGGCGCTCAGTCGCAACGTCCTGTCGGGAACGGCCATTTCCGGCCAAACGGACACCGGATGGCCTTCAATACAATGTTGGCAGATGTGAGACGGGAATACCCCTTACGGGATGTCGGCTTGCGAGTGGGCGTCGTCGCTGCAACATATCGCCTGAGGGTCAGAAATGAAGAGTGAGATAGAAAGGGAAGAGGACGGGCGATGGATCGCAGAAGTGACCGATTTGCCGTGGGTTAAGGTTTTCGGGGCAACGCGCGACGAGGCGATTGCTCGCGCGGAGGCACTGGCTCTGCGGGCGATTGCCGACCGATTGGAGCACGGAGAGAGCATTCCGGAGCTGAACGGCCTCTTTGCGGTAGCCGCATGAGCCACTGGGGTGCCGCGAAGGCGCGTCGGGTTTTGGCCGCGCTCCTCCGTAACGGCTGGACGATCAAGCGGGAGAGCGGCGGCTCGCCCCGAGTACCGAGTCGATCAGGCTGGAGTGATTTCGTTTTCGCATTTCACGACGGCGAAGTGATCGGACCACGCATGATGGTGCGGATTGCTAAGGGGACCGGACTCACGCCCAGAGATCTATGAACTACCAACCACAGCGTCGAGCGAATCCTCGCGATGCTCGGGTCGCTCACGCTGGGCGTTATGCGGCGCCCGTCGTCGTCTTCCGCGCAAATGGCTAACCCCATCGAGTTTGAAACTGAGCGGCTGGTCTTGCGGCAATGGAGAGCTGAAGATCGTGAGCCGTTTGCCGCGCTCAATGCGGACCCAAGGGTAATGGAGTACTTGCCCGCGCGACTGACGCGGGCCGAGAGCGACGCAATGGCCGATCATTTCCAATCCTTGATTGGAGATCGCGGTTGGGGCTTGTGGGCGGCCGAACTGAAAGAGCCTCGTCAGTTCATTGGGTTCGTCGGCTTGCACGCTGCACCGGCCGACCTGCCATTCTCACCGTGCGTGGAGATTGGCTGGCGACTTGCGCACGAACATTGGGGCAAGGGGTTGGCCTCCGAAGCTGCACGGGGTGCCCTCCGAGTCGGTTTTGTATCGCTCGGCTTGCCGGAGGTCGTGTCATTCACGGCCGTTCGGAACGTCCGGTCCCGTGCGGTCATGGCAAGGTTGTCCATGCGCGAGTCTGGCACCTTTGAACATCCGCGGGTACCCGAGAGCAGCGCACTTCGGTTGCATTGTCTGTACCGTCTGTCGCGCGAGCAGTATGACGCCGGGCAACGAGTGCATCGCAGAGATTAAGGGCTTCAGGGACACGGGCACCGCGCCGTTCAATGCCCGGATGGGTCCCCGCCCGCTCACGCGCGCGCCCACTCCGGAATCCCGCTCGGGAAACGCGACAGCGGCGTGCCGGGGAGCAGCCTGCCCGCCTCTGGCGGGTGAGCGACCCGTGCGACGGCCCGGTTGCGGCGCGCTCAGGCGCCAGCGGGAGGGGTTGTCAATCGGCGCGCCGTTTGCCATGATTCGGGGCATGAGTGCGAGGGATGCGATGCTTCCGATGCTGTGGGCCCTGGCCGCCCCGGCGTTCGCCGAGGAACCGACGTTCGAGGCCCTGAACAAGGCCTTCGGCGCGGAGATCTGGGCGGACGATAACCTCTGGGACGACGCGGATGCCGATGCCGCGGCGCGGGTGAAGGTGCCGCAGGAGTCGAAGACCGCGACGCTGAGCAGCTACCGGCTGTATGCGGGGGCGGACGTCCGGTGGCTCGGCGCGCGACCGTTCTCTGTCGCCCTCTATGGCGAGGAGGGCAAGGCCGCGCGGTTCTCCATCGTGTTCTTGAACAAGGGGGACGTCTCCGGCTCGTTCATCACGAGCGACCTGGACTCGTTCGCCCAGGACAAGGACGCGCGCAAGGCGATGCAGGAGAAGATGAAGAAGGCGCTGAAGGAGTTCCCGAAGCAACTGAAGGCCGAGGAGGAGATCATCGAGAAGGCGCTGACGGAGGCCCTGGGCGAGCCGCAGCGCGACCGGTTTGGCCAGAGCAAGGCGACGCGCGAGAAGGTGCTGCGCTGGGATTGGAAGGGGCATGCGATCCTGCTGGCGGCGCCGGAGGAGGAGTACGTCGGCGTCCGCATCCTGCCGGTCGCGGAGGCCGACAGCGGGGGCAAGCCCGAGCGCGTGAAAGACACCGATCTGCGCGCGATGCTCAAGGGGCGCGTGGAGCGCCGCCCGAACGGCGACGTCGTGGTGACGCAGATCCCGATGGTGGACCAGGGGCCGAAGGGATTCTGCGTGCCCGCCACGTGGGAGCGGTTCCTCCGCTACATGGGCATCCCCGCGGACATGTATGTCCTGGCGATGGCCGGGGGCACCCAATTCGGCGGCGGCACGATCGTCAGCGTGATGACCGCCAACGCCGAGGACATCGTGCAGCGCAACGGGCGGCGGCTGGACTCGGTCTCCGGGGGCCCGAACATCCGCAAGCTCGCGTCGCACATCGACGAGGGCCTGCCCCTGATGTGGAGCGTGCTGGTGGATCTCAAATTCGAGCGGGACCTGATGTATCGGACCGAGGACCGGAAAAAGGTCACGGACTGGAACGATTGGATCGCGAAATTGAAGGAGCAGCGGAAGGCCGCGAAGGACCTGAAGCCCAGCCGCGAGAATGGCCACATGCGGATGATCATCGGCTACAACGCCAAGACCGAGGAGATCGCGATCTCCGATTCGTGGGGCCCCGAGTTTCAGGAGCGGTGGCTGACGGTCGAGGAGGCCGAGGCCATCGCCTCCGGCCCGATCCAGCTGATCTCGTGGTAGGCGAGGCGCCTTGATGCCCAACGACGAGAGCCCGCGGCCCGCGCGCATCTCCCTCCAGGAACTGCATCGCGATCCGGCGCTGCGGGCCAGGCTGTTTCCCATCGTGGGGCGGGAGCTCTTCCTCGCGCACGCCGGGGTCAGCCCCCTGCCGCAGGCCGCGGCGGATGCGATCGCGGCCGAGGCGCGCAACGCCGCCCTGATGCACCAGGAGGTCGATTTCCAGGCGCGGCTGAAAAAGGCCCGCGGGGTGGCGGGGACGCTCTTCGGGGTCCGCGCATCGGAGGTGGCGCTGCTGGGGCCGACGAGCCTCGGCCTCGGCCTGGTGGCCAGGGGCATCGATTGGCGCCCCGGCGACGAGGTGGTGTGCTACGGCGACGATTACCCCGCGAATGTCTACCCGTGGCGCGATCTCGAAAGGCTCGGCGTCAGGCCCGTGCCGCTGCGCCCCGCCCGCGTCGGCGAGATCACGCCCGATCTGGTGGCCGCCGCGGTCACGCCGCGCTGCCGCCTCGTCGCGCTGGCCTCCGCCCATTTCCTGAGCGGGCACCCGATCGATGTGGCCGCCATCGGCAAGATCGCCCACGACGCCGGCGCGCTGTTCTGCCTGGATGGCATCCAGACCCTCGGCGCCGTGCGCACCCCACTGGATGCGGTGGACTTCGTCGCCGCCGACTCCCACAAGTGGATGCTTGGCCCGCTGGCCGCGGGGATCTTCATCGTCAGGGAACGCGCGCAGCCCATGCTGAGGCCCGCATTGCTCGGGGCCGACAACATCCGCTCGCCGCACCTGCTCGCCTCCGAGCGGATCGAGCCCATCGAGGGCGCGGCGCGGTACGAGGCCGGCGTGCGCAACATGCTCGGGATCGCCGGCATGACCGCCTCCCTGGAACTCCTCGGCTCATTCGGCATCGAGAGCATCGAGGCCCATCTCCTGCGCCTGCGCCGCATCGCGGTCCCCTCGCTCCGGGACGCGGGCTTCGAATTCCTCGCCGCCGATCCCGAGAACACCCGCGGCGGCATCATCACCTTCCGGAAACCCGGGGCGGAGATGAGACGCCTCTTCGCCCGCCTGGCGGATGACGGTATCACCGCCTCCCTGCGCTGGACCCGCGACGGCTCCGAATGGATCCGCCTCTCGCCCCACCTCTACACGACAGAATCGGATATCGCGCGGGCGGTCGACCTCATCCAGGGCTAGGAATCTGTCGGACAAAGTCCGGCAGATTCCTAGCCGATGGACTCCCGGAATGCCGCGACGGCATCGCGGATGCGGTCGGCGACGTGCTCCAGGGGCTTGGCGAACGGGGGGACGAACCAGGGGAAGAGGCCGATGACGTCGTGGACGACGCGGATCTCGCCATCGCATCCCTCGCCGCTGGCGATGCCGAGGGTCGGGACTGGCGCGGCGGCGGTCACCGCGGCGGCGACGTCGTGCACGACGCACTCCAGCACGAGCGAGAAGCAGCCTAGCTCGGCGAGCCGCACGGCGTCCTGGATCATGTGTTCGCGCTCGCGCTCGGTCTTGCCCTTGCGGCGGTAGCCCCCCTCCTCGCGGATGCGCTGCGGCAACATCCCCAGGTGGCCCTGGACCGGGATGCCCGCCGCGATGACGGCGCGGACCTGCGGCGCGATCTCCTGGCCACCCTCGAGTTTCACCGCATCGGCGCCGGCCTCGATGAGGCGCCGCGAGCTGGCGACCGCGCCCGCGGGCCACTTCCTTCCTGGCGTCCTTGCTGGCGGCCTCCAGCTTCTTCTTGGCCACGGCAACGGTCTTCTTGACCGCCTTCTTCGCCTTGGCCACTTCGGT
>JAANMX010004632.1_pt1 | contig 10656 bp, 5 predicted proteins | sample 7279681 | NCBI WGS metagenome assembly JAANMX01 (sample SAMN14094542, study PRJNA606508) | bioreactor metagenome | isolation source: A lab-scale SPAN reactor treating ammonium-rich wastewater day 351 | place: Ireland: Galway | collected 2018-01-01
AACTGGCGGCGTCCCTATATCCTCGTCTCTCACTCGACTGTTCTTTGACCTTTTGCCACCACCCGCTACGATCTATTGAGGCACGACACATACTCCTTATCACACTCCTCATTTGTTCAACATTTCTGCCCTCCTCTGCATTGACAGCAGAAGCAGCCTATGTTGATCCCGCGCTCATCGCTGTTCAGGCTGAAGATGTATCCGTAATTGTCACAGGCACAAGCAGCGCCCAGGCCGCAGCAGCCGTAAAGCAGCTTGGCGGGCAGGTGACCAGCGACCTCTGGCTAATCGACGCGGTGGGCGCGCTTTTGCCCACAGATCAGTTGACCACTCTTTCCCACATATCTGGCATCCACTCGATTGTTACCAATCAACGGGTGGAGATCAGCGGGTCGATCAACGATTTTGATTGGCTGAAAACTGACAAAGGCTGGCCTGTGGCAAAGGATGTGGGCGCCGATGTTGTACATAGCCAGAAGATCACTGGCAACGGAATTGCAGTCGCGGTCATCGACTCGGGCGTCTTTTACGATCCGCTCAAAATGATGATGTCCAGCGCAGAATCTGCGCTGCGCTTTATTGGGCAGGCCGATATGCTTGGCGCAAGTACCTGTACTTGGCAAGATGGGTGGCAGCAATTCCAATCAGTCCAGTATGACAGCTTCTGTTTGAAAAAGTATTTCGGTGCAACCGATGGCTATGGCCACGGAACCCATGTGGCCGGCATTATTGGCAATGCTTTCCGGGATACAGCTACGAATGTCTATTTGGGAATTGCACCCAGCGCACAGGTCCTGAGCTTGCGGGCACTGGGCACTGATGGCACAGGTGTCTATGAGAATACGATTAAAGCGATTCAGAGTGCTGTCCAACTGAAGACCGAATATAACATTCGTATCATCAACCTCAGCTTGAGCGCGACAGCCAGTGTTCCCTATTTTGTCGATCCGCTCAACCGGGCCGTCGAAGCGGCCTGGGCATCCGGGATTGTTGTCCTGGCGGCTGCCGGCAACGCCGGCCCCAAAAGCGAAACCATTACAGTTCCTGGCAATGATCCCTACATCATTACTGTCGGGGGACTCAACACAAACCGCACGCCCGGTGACTGGTCGGATGATATTCTGCCCACCTGGTCCTCCACAGGCCCCTCATTGGACGGCTTTGTCAAGCCCGACGTGCTGGCACCCGGTTCGAATATCGTCTCCTTTATGTATAACTCTGCCCTGGATACGGCAAACACGGCAGCCCTGGCATTGCTGCACCCGGATTTTTCCATCACCCAGGAACTCTTCCGTATGAGCGGAACGAGTATGGCCACGGCTGTTGCCTCCGGTGTGGTGGCGTTGATGCTGGAAGCCAATCCGTCTCTGACCCCGGATCAGGTGAAGTTCCGCCTGGCCTATTCGGCCAAGCCCGCGGTGGATCAGGATGACATCGCCTACAATCTGCTCCAGCAGGGCGCGGGGCGCATCTGGGCACCCGATGCGGTCTTTGGAAATTTCCCTGTCGATGGGGTTGCCAATGCGGGGATGGACATCCAGAGAGACCTCTCCCGCGGCTACAAGAAAAAATCCGATCTGGCCTATCACTACGCAGGCCCCATTCGCCGACAGGTAAGCGATGACGGTGCTTCGACTCTCTACTACGCCACAGCAGCGGATGGCAAAGTCTACGGCTTTGGCAGTGCTGATGCCCAGTCCAACCAGTGGCTCTCTCAGGAGACGCTGAACAGCCGTCTGCCCACCTGGTCTGGCAGCTTTGGGGTCTGGGGTAGCGGCAATCCAGGAATCTGGGCTGGTGGCTATTCTCACGCTGCGGGTCTACCCACCTGGTCTGGCGGTCTGCCCACCTGGAGCGGTGGCTTGCCCACCTGGTCTGGCGGTCTGCCCACCTGGAGCGGTGGCTTGCCTACCTGGTCCGGCGGGATGATCTTTGCGGGCGGTCTGCCTACGTGGAGCGGTGGTCTACCCACGTGGAGTGGCGGCCTGCCCACCTGGTCTGGCGGTCTGAACTGGGCGGGCGGTCTGCCCACCTGGAGCGGTGGTCTGGATGTTTCTGTGAGTGCAACCCGCTGGGTGGAAGACGTTGCAACGGTTTCATCCCCTGTGGCCTCGTCTCTCTCTGTAACCAGTCTGGACGGAAGTGCTAAATGCACCAACAGAAAGTGCAACTGGAATGCACTTGTGACCATTCAGGTTCAGAACGATCTGCCTGCCCCGGTGGTTGGGGCAACAGCCACCCTGGGTTGGCAGACCAGCGGCGGTACAGGGAGCCTCTCCTGTGCAACAGATGGGGCGGGCCGTTGCTCCGTCAGCCAGAATGTCAACGCCAGCTATGGAAGTATTACATTTACGGTATCAGCTATCACCCATTCTGGCGTTTCTCACAGCGCCGCATCCATCGGGGCTGACGGCAAATCTGCCAAGATCAATAAGCCTGCGACTGGCAGGTCGGTTGCTGCGGAGGATGCGGAGGAAGAGCTCGATCTGCCTCCCTTGCGCCTCTTCCTCCCGGCCGTGAACAGCGGCAAGTAGGCAGGTCTTTTGTGTAAAAGTGGGCGGGCTGTCAAAGCACAGCCCGCCCATTTTTTATTTTGGTTCGAAGTTCCCGTTTTGGTGCGTCGCACTGTCCAGATGAGGTTGCGGACTAGAGTCATTTCGTGGACAGTGCGACGCACCGGATGGACGAGTCCTTAGCGCCCCAATTGCCCATAGGCCGCGACAACCTGCTGCAAGAATTTCAGCGCACCCTCCCAGCCCTGGGGTACTTGGCTTTGCAGGCGAACAGCCACTGTGCCGGCCAGCCGTTCCACTGCCCGGTGGGAGATGGCTCCCCGGCGGAAGCGGGCCAGAGTCTCCTGAATCAGTTCATACTCCGCGCTGGAAAGACGGCGAATCTCTGGAAAGGCCAGCAGGAGTGACTCATCGGTCTTCTGAAGGCGGCTTGTCGTCGCCGCCGCCAGAGCATCCAGGGAGACGGTCGCCAGCTCTCGGATGACCAGGGTTCCCGCGGCGAAATCTCCCAGCCGGCGCCCCTTCTCGTTGAGCAGCATCACCAGCAGCCCCAGCCCATAGCCGCCAGGCAGAAAGTCCACCGGGCGCACCAGATTGCGCAGCAGCACCTCGACAAAGCCAGCCGGATTGCCGTCCAGACGCAGGACACGAATCTTTACAAACCGTTTGCCCGGGGTCTGCCCATTCCAGAGCAATTCAAAGAGAATATAATAGCCCCAATAGATGGCAAAATTGGTCAGCGCATAAAACGCAATCGTCAGTCCTCCCAGCCAACTGGGGGGTTCGTCTGCAAAGAGGGAGTCAAGAGCCAGATCGCCCAAGAGGTTTAGCGCCACCAAAACGAGAAGATTGAGCAAAATCAGCAGGGCAAAAAGAATGGTTGTGTCGATGAGCGCGGCAATGAAGCGGTTGCCGATGCCGGCGACTTCGTAGGCAAAATGCACACTCTCCGGCGTGTCGATAGTGTAATTCTGTTCCAACCGTAGATCTTCGGTCATTGGGTCCTGGTGGGTTTGGTGGTAGGATTTGTAGACAATTTTTCTACCCGGCCTATCTGGGACGACGATGCAAATCAATCGGTTTATCGAAAAGGAAAAGAGAGGCTGGCAGCGGTTGGAGGCTTTGACCGCTACCAGTCGGGGCAATGCCGAAGCCCTGTCGGAGGCGGAACTGTACGAACTGGGCCACCTCTATCAGATCGCCGCCTCGGACCTGGCCCTGGCCCAGCGGGACTTTCCCAGCCATCAGATCACCCGCTATCTGAATCAATTGGTGGGGCGCACCCACGCGGTTCTCTATCGGGAAGAAGCTCTGCGCTGGCAACAGTTTCGCCTATTTTACCAGAAGAGTTTCCCCCTGCTCTATCGGCGTCTGCTTCCCTATACAGCAGCTTCTTTCCTGCTCTTTCTGCTGCCGGCCATTATCGCTTTTGCCGTCGTCTGGCAGACGCCGGATCACATCTACACCCTGCTGGGACAGGATATCGCGTCGCTGGTGCATACGGTGGAGGAGGGCGAACTGTGGACGGAGATTGCCCCCAGCGTCCGTTCCTCCGCGTCCGCCACAATCCTCACCAACAATATCGGTGTAATGTTCTACGCTTTTGCCGGTTCCCTCACAGGCGGGCTGCTCACGCTGTATATTCTATTGTTCAATGGGCTGAGTCTGGGCGCAATTTTTGGCCTGCTCCAATTCCACGGGATGAGTCCAGGGCTGGCTGAGTTTATCCTGGCCCACGGCCCGGTGGAACTCAGCGTCATCTTCCTCTCCGGCGGCTGCGGTCTATTCGTAGCCGATGGTCTGCTGCGTCCCGGTCTGCTCACCCGCCAGGCCGCGCTGGTGGAACGGGCCAAAACCGCGGTGCAGCTCATCCTCGGCTCGGTCCCCCTCCTCATCGGCGCGGGGCTGATCGAAGGCTTCATCAGCCCCAGCGGGCTGCCCTGGCCGGTGAAGGCGCTGGTGGGGCTAGTGACTGGGGTGGCATTGCACAGGTATTGGTTGAGGAGGGGACTGGGGATTGGGGACTAGAGATTGGGCGTCCACGAATCTCCCAGTCCCCAGTCCCCAGCCTCCAGTCCCCTATCCCTACTATATCAACATCCGCGCCTTAATCTCCAAATACCTGTCAATCAGCGCCACACTCAGTTCGTCCGCGGGCACGTCCAGAGTCAACACGCCGTGGCTGCGTAGCTGTTCCAGGCGCAGCGCCCGCTCGCGCAGGAGTGTCTCGGCCACTGTGCGCTGGTAGAGGGTGGCGGCGTCGGTGATGGGCTGGCGGGCCATCTGCTCGACAGTCGGGTCGCGCATCGTCACCAGCAGGGGCAGGTGTCCCCGGCGCAGACGCAGCATCCCAGCGATGAGGGCATCGGCGGCTACGCTGCCTGTGAGGTCGCTAAAGACGAGTACCAGCGAGCGACGGCTTTGGCGGCTGGCCAGATAGCCAAAAGCCCGGCTGTAATCCGGCTCCACCGGCTGGCCCTGCACCCCATAGAGCAGTTCCAGCATTCTATGAAATTGCCCTTTGCCCGTGCGGGGTGTCAGCCAGCTTTGCACCTCATCGGCAAAGGTCATCACCCCCACCCGGTCGCTCTTTTGGGTAGCCACATAGGCCAGCAGCAGCACCGCATTGATGGCGTAGTCCATCTTCGCCACATCCCCCACCGGGCTGCGCATCAGCCGCCCCACATCCAACAGCGCCACCAGATTCTGGCTGCGCTCGGTCTCGAATTCCATCGTAATCGGCTTGCCCCGCCGGGCCGTGGCTTTCCAGTTGATCTTCCGATACTCGTCGTCGGGCTGATACTCCCGCATCCGCTCGAATTCGGAGCCAGCGCCCAGCAGCCGAGTGTTGCGCAGACCCAACTCCCACAGCCGGTTCTTGCGCAAGAGCAGGTCATACTTTTTCACATCCACCAGATTGGGGTAGACCTTCACCGGGCCAGCCCCGGGGAAGGTGGCCTGGCGGCGCAGCAGCCCCAGCACGGACTCCCAGCGCAGGTGCAGATCGCCAAAGGCGTAGTCTCCCCGGCGGGGCGGGCGCAGATAGTAGACGAGGGTGCTGCTTTCTCTGGGCGTGGCTGTGCCGGTCAGGATGCGCTGTTCGTCGGAGATGGCAAAGGTGGGGGGCGTCTCGTCCCGCAGCCAGAGGGAGAGCGGGCGCAGACCGTAACGCAGCGTCACTGTCACTACCACCCGGTTCCAGGCGGCCAACGAGAGCCGGTCGTCGTGGCTGCGGCGCACTTCCCAGGCCCCGGGCGGGGGTGTCAATTGCCAGTCCGCCAGGAGCAGGGCGCAGGCCAGCACCAGCCAGCCAGCGGCCAGCCAGAGGAAAAATCCGGCGAAGGTGGCTGCCAGCAGGAAAAGGGCGGTGATGGAGAGGAGGAGCAGGCCGCGTGGGGTTAGTTGCATGGAAAGTCAAATTGGGTTTGGAGTGATGGATGTGCATCGCCGATAATTCCCGTCCAACTCGTCCACTTCCGTCCGGTGCGACGCACTCCCCGGACGGATCGCCGTATTCCACGCGACTGGTGGGGAGTGCGTCGCACCGGCCCAACCAGGTCTCTCTCCATTCGGTGCGACGCACTCCCCGGACGGATCGCCGGATTCCACGCGACTGGTGGGGAGTGCGTCGCACCGGCCCAACCAGATTTCTCTCCATTCGGTGCGACGCACTCCCCGGACGGATCGCCGGATCCCATACGGCTTGCGCGGAGTGCGTTGCACCGGGTATATTGTACCAAACAAGAGTGTATGCTAATGGGTTACTGTCCGTGCAACGCACGAAGCAGAAGAAAGAACGAACGGAAATGCGCAGAAAAGTCCAGTTTATTCAGGGTGGCTATTACCACATCTACAATCGCGGTGCCGGACGAAATCCGATATTTCGAGATGAGGATGATTATAGCTATGTTTTGCGGGCGATGAAAAAGTACAGCGCTCAATTTTCATTCGCGATCATCGCCTATTGCTTGATGCCGAACCACTACCACTGGTTGGTGCGCCAGGATAGCGCTCTTTCTGTACAACTATTGCCCCAGCGCGTCTTCAATGGCTACTCCAAAAACTTTAACAAACGCCACGAGCGCAGTGGCACGCTCTTTGAAGGGCCATACAAAGCGAATCCGGTCGACAGCGACGAATATCTACGCCATCTTTGCCGCTATATTCACGCCAATCCGCTGAAGGACGGTATCGTTTCTGCGCTGGATATGTGGCCCTATTCCAACATTCACGAATGGATGGGATGGCGCACCGGCACGCTCTTTGACCCGGCTTTCATCAACGACTTTTTTCCGGATCGAAAGGGCTATCATTCGTGGGTACTCGACTATGTGGCTATACGGCAGCTACCGAAGGACCTCGCAGGTTATCTGGCCGCGTTGGAGGGAGACGCTTGAATCCGGTGCGACGCACTCCCCGGATGGATCGGTGGATTCCACGCGACTGGTGGGGAGTGCGTCGCACCAGAGACCAGGCTTCTCCGCGTCGGTGCGACGCACTCCCTGGATGGATCGGTGGATTCCACGCGGCTGGTGGGGAGTGCGTCGCACCAGAGACCAGGCTTCTCCGCGTCGGTGCGACGCACTCCCCGGACGGATCGGTGGATTCCACGCGGCTGGTGGGGAGTGCGTCGCACCAGAGACCAGGCTTCTCCGCGTCGGTGCGACGCACTCCCCGGATGGATCGGTGGATTCCACGCGGTTGGCGGGGAGTGCGTCGCACCGGGTGGATCAGGCGGCCACCCGCCGATAATTCTCGTCTAATTCGTCGGCCAGGGACAGCAACGCGGCGATGCGGCGGGCGATGTTACGGAACTCCTCCACCTCCGCCAGGAGGAGAGGACGGCCCAGGAGCGGGGCTTCCCGGTAGCTGAGCCACTTCTTGAGGACGGGATAGCCGCCCAGCGTATATTCCCAGACGGCCAGGGGGAGACCCCGCCAGCACGCGCTGTCGTTGAGATAGACATCCAGCAGCGGTTCGCCGCCCGCGTCGGAACGCTCCTCCACCCGCCCGCGACCGGGCATAACGACGCCACCCCGCCCGGCGTGACCCCAGCCCGCGCTGAGCGCCATATCCGGCTGATTCCCGGAAAATTCAAAGAGGGCCACCGCCCGCAGATCGGGCCGGGGCGCGCCGCTGGTGACGCCCGCCACCGGCTGCTCCGGGTCGAGAAGGCTGGCGACTGTGCGGCCCAGCGCGGCGGAGGCGACCAATGCCTCGCCTTCTTCGGGCAGGGGCAGCCGCGGCCAGTCCTGGCGCAGACCGCCGCTGTTTTCCAGCCGGTAGCGGGGCGCGTGGAGGAAGGCCAGGGCGTGATAGAAGAGGCTGGCCGCGTCGCCCCGCACCCCTTCCAGATAGCGCCGGGCCGTGGGGCTGAGATTTTCCCGCACCCCCTGGAAAAGCTGGCCGGGGTCGTCGTCGTAAAGGTAGAGGGGGAAGAAATTTGCTCCCCGTTCCTCCAAATGGCGAGCGCCGATGTGACGCACAAATTGCGGCGCATCCCAGCCACGCCGTGCCTTTTGCGAAGATGCAAACCAGAAATTTTCTTCGGATTTGGTGTGTGGAAAATAATCCTCTCTTGCCCGATCCAAAAGGTCTGTCTCTGACTGCCAGTAGAGCCAACGGACATCGAACGGGCGAAAACAGAACCGCACGATTTCGCCTTTTCTGCCATTTCGCAAATTATCCGCCCGCACAGCTTCAGCGTCGTATGTGCGTGTACTCGTCATCAATTCGGGGACAAGTCGGGTCATTTCGGTGTGGCTGATGGCCGGATTGAAATACTGAGCAATGCGTTGTTCCAACCGATGCCGGTCAATTTCTACCAACGCAGAATCCCGGCTGGTCTGTACCCCCGGAAAGGAGTGCGGAAAGAGTTCCGGCAGCTTCGGCCAGGAGAGATAATCGGCACTCAAAACGCGGGGAATGAGAGGATAGCCCAGTTCGACGCTCGGCTGCAAAGCAGTATAGGCGTCGGCGGCCACCCCGTCTACCCCTTCCCGGCTCAGTTGGGCCAGCTTCTCATTGCCCCACAAATCCCGATAGAGCGCACGGTTCACATCCGTGGGGTTTCCGCTGCGCACAAGCGTGGCAATCGCAGTCCCCACCTGAATACCTTCCCGGTTGAAGGGGGTGGAAAAGATGCTGGGGTCAGGTCGGCCTTCCGGCGTCGTCTTGCCTGTGCGGTATTTGTCCCCGTTCAGGCTGTCGATTGTCACACTGTCAAAGGCGGCCAGATAGCGCTCCCGCATCCCCGTATGGCTCAGCCCGTCCAGCCAGGAGTAGTTGGAGATAAAACAGACGATGCCCCGGCCGGTCATCTCCACAATGCGCCGCTCGGCCATGCGAAAGAAGCGCACGTAAAGGTCGTTGAGTCCCTGGCCCTGGGGTCGGGGCGCGCCGCTTTTTGTCTCCCGATAGGCTTCCACCAGCCCGCGCTCCTCCTCCACGGCCAGCCCGGCGAAGCCGCTGTAGGGCGGGTTGCCCAGTACGACGAGAATCTGGCTCTCCTGCTTCACCCCCAGCGCCGCCTCGTACTCCTGGGCCAGAATGTTATTACTGAGGGTGGGCGGGGTGAGATTCTCATCCCAGCCGGTGAGGGCGTTGGTCAGATAGACGCCGGCGCGCTGGTTGGGCTGCAAGGGGGCGCGCATCTCCCCGGCCAGGAGCATCCCGATCTGCAAATGGGCCACCACAAAGGGCGCGGGCAGAATCTCGAAGCCAAAGAGCCTCGTGCGCACAGCCGCCGCGGTCTGCTGGCCGGCCAGAGCCGGGCCGTTGCGCTCGCACAGGCGGCGGTAGATCAGCCGCATCACACTGACCAGATAGGCCCCGGTGCCGCAGCAGGGGTCGAGGACGGTCACATGCGGGTCGGCCAGACCGTCGGCAATCCCCAGTTCCTCGCGCAGGGCCGCGTCCACCCGGGCCGTCATATAATCCACCACCTCCGGCGGCGTATACCAGACCCCCAACTGGCGGCGCAGCTCCGGGTCGAAGGCTTCCAGAAAGGGTTCGTAGAAGTATTGGACCGCGCTGGCCGACTCGCTCTCCCCGCTCGCCTCGCCACCCACCCGGCCAAAGACGGCGAAGAATGCGCCGCGCTCCACCCGGTTGAGCGCGGCCGCAGTCCACAGCAGCACTTCTTCGATGCGCAGCGGGTCCAGGCGGGAGGGCGCGGTGAATTGCTCGAAGAGCAGACGCACCGCGGGGACACTCAGATGGCGGGTGTGTCGCCAGAGATCGAAGCTGTCTGTGCGGGTCGGGTTGGCCTCGTGCCAGAGCACCCAGGCCGAAAAGAGACCGTAGAAAAGGGTCTGTACCAGCGAGGAACGAAAAAAAGCTTCGCCCTGGGCCTCGCGGAAGTGGATGCCCAGGGCCTCCTCCAGTTGGGTGCGGATGCGCTGGAGGGTGGGCTGGTGCAGGCTGTCGCTTTCAGGACGGACGTCGCTCTCCAGGCGGGCCCGGGCTTCCCGGGCGTAGGAGGCCAGAATGCGCGCCACCTCCTGGGGTGTGCGCAGGGGGGCGTTGCGCTGCATCACCCGCATCAGATATTCCAGCAGCGCGGGCGCGTGGCGATGGGCCAGGCCCCGGGGGTTCTCGGCGGCCTGCCAAAAGGCGGCTTCGTTCTCGGCCAGCCGGTATTCCTCTTCCAGCCGGGGCTGGCCGTCGTCGTCCAATGTGACGAGCAGAAAGCGATAGGTGTTGGTGACCAGCACTAGCCGGTAGTGAAGCAGATAGCCCCACACCTGTTCGCTGCGGGCCACCGCGGCCACGTCCGCGCTGGCAGGCTTGACTTCGACAACTCCGTGTTGGGGGCGGGCGTCGTCGGGCTGGTCCCCGGCGTAGAGGCCCAAATCCGGAATGCCCGCGCCACTGTTGGCCGGGTGGATCACCGCGTGGACCCGGGGCGCGGCCAGTTGCTCCCCGGCTGCGTTGAGCAGCGTCTGCAAATAGCCGTAGCGGGAGGTCTCCGGGACAGCGGCGTGGCGGTCCGCGGCCAGGTGGCGCAGGTAGCTTTCCAGGGCGGTGCTGAAGTCGGGGGTGCGTTGGGACATTGAAGAAGAGTTCTCTGATTGGATGTAGCTACTCAGGCTCAGGGTGCGACGCACTCGCCACACCCGTTTTGCAGTGGGAATCTACTCCT
>JAANMX010004633.1_pt1 | contig 10654 bp, 2 predicted proteins | sample 7279681 | NCBI WGS metagenome assembly JAANMX01 (sample SAMN14094542, study PRJNA606508) | bioreactor metagenome | isolation source: A lab-scale SPAN reactor treating ammonium-rich wastewater day 351 | place: Ireland: Galway | collected 2018-01-01
CGGCTCACCGAACGCATAGACCGATTTGAGCAGTGCGATTGCCAGCATGGCCTTCGCCGGCTGCGGGGCAGCCTCATGATGACAGGCCGCGCGAAACGCCGAAAACCCTCCGCCCGAAAGCAGGCCGCTGTCGCGTTGCGCGTAGTCATACTGGCCCGGCGCGATGTCACAGAACGGAGCATGGCGCAGAAAAGCCAGTTCGGTGGAATCAAACGCTCCCTGAAACTGCGACCAAAACCCGGCGGCGCCATTCGCCGTCCGGTCGGGATAGTTCATCCAGGTCAACGCCTCCGGCCGGCCATCCTCGAAGGCGTGAGGAAGATTCAGGGCGTGACCGATCTCATGAACCAGCGTGAAAGATACTTCGCGCCGCCAATCGGGGCCGTTCGTGGGCTCGCAGCCTTTGATCGTATTGCTGTTGAGGAAAACGGCGAGGCCCTGTCGCGAGGGTCTCATGCCCGGCTCGACATCATACATGATGCCTGTCACATCATCGCCGTTGCGACCGTCGAAACGATTTGCAAACAGCACGTGCAGCCGCCACTGCCGGTTATCTTGCTGCGCCGGCGGACTCCAGTCCTGCATCAGGGCATGCAGCTCCGCCATCGTGTGACGTTTCCGCCCCGATGCGTCGGGCCGGAAAGGAGACGGATGAACAGTCGAGGAGATCGACGCCCGCCTCAGCACGGCGACGAGATCCTGACCATCCTGATCCCCGTCGAGGAGTGAAGTATCGGGCTCGGGAAGTCCCGACAGCCCGTCGATATCGATCCGCAGGGTGCGCAGCTCAGGTCCGGCCCATTCAAGCTCGACGGTGATTTCGCCCTCGCCCGGGTCCAGCGTCAGCGATATCGACGTGCTTCCATCAGCAGCTTGCCGGTTCGGCGACACCGTGATCGAGCTTCCGTTATGATGAAGTGTTTGAGCTGAGAAGAATGAAACCATTCCGCTCAGGCCGCCATCGGTGCTTTCGGACAATGCACCGGCACGGCCAATGAACGAGAGAACATGCCGGAGGCCGGCGAACACATCGCCACTGAGGTTTTCCAGCCTGCCGTCATGGCTTCGCCCGATGCGGGCTTCGACCGTCAGGCCGCCGGGCTGGAAGGCTCCCGCATAGCGCCCCTCAACAATCCCTGACATAGGACTAAACCTTCCCACATATCGCTCCTGTCGACTGACGGACGCGATCGTCAAGCATCTAAATGTTATCTCTAAAAGAATGTATCGAACCTAAAATCCTTCAGGCTGACTGATTACAGGCGAGGCGGCGTCTTGTCACATTCACGCGCTTAAATTATCGTCCGGATTGTTGGATTGGACGGCTACGCCTGCCTCATCAGAGAGGGTTGCATGTTTGCCTGGAATCAGATTGCCGAGGCGGTTACCGGTTCGACATCCAGCCATGAACGAAGACGAAGAAAATTTGCATTACCCCTCCTCGCCTGCACCGCGCTGCTGACGCCGGGAGCAGGTCACGCCCTCAGCGCGGACACGCCTCGCATCGTCCACGCCGACGTCGTCGCGCTCGATCATCTGCTCGTTTACAATCGCTTTGGCTCTTTCAATCCCTTCGGAATGATCTATGCGTTGCGCCGCGACGTAACCTCGGCCGGCGACGCGGAGCGTCCGACGGCGGATCGCTGCGCCGAACAGACCGGCGCCGAGGCAGGAAACGGCAAGCTCGAACCGGGCGAGGTTCGCCTGCGGGACTGCAAGCGGCCGCGGCCTTTGGTGCTGCGCGCCAATGCCGGCGATATTCTCGAGATCACCTTCACCAACCTGCTCAGGAAAGATCAGCCCGGCGTCAGCGGAAGCTTTTCTGAAGAAAAAAACACCGGTACCGGCTTTTGCGAGGAGCGGCGGTCGGAAGACGGCTCAGCCATCGCGCCGGTTCGGCGGGACGTCAGGACGGCGTTCGGCGAGGAGCAGTGCCGCAAGGATCCCGCACACGAAAAGCAGGAGGCGCATGAGGCTGCCCAACCCGGAACGGACTGGCCTCTGACGCGCGGACTTTCGTTCGTCATTCCCGGCGTCGAGCCGATCCCGGTCCCCGACGGAAAAACATCGAAGATTCACGGCGCCTGCACCGGACTGGACGCGATCCAGCCGGGCCAGACCGTCACTTGCCGCTGGCAATTGCTGCGCGAGGGCACGCATCTGTTCTCCAGCCTTGCCGCGCCGGCGGGAGGCGAAGGCGATGCCGGTTCGCTCGGGCATGGCCTGTTCGGCGCGTTGATCGTCGAGCCGGCTGGGAGCCGCGCCTTCCGCAGTCAGGTGAGCCGCACCGCATTTGAACGGGCATGGCCGAGCCGGCAGGACGCCGTCCGCCATGCCCGAAGCGAGGCGATCGATTTCAATTTAACGGTGCCGGACTCCGAAGCGCCCGGCCGTGTCGCCGCGCCGCTCAACAATGCGGCGTTTTCCTGCGCGAACGGCAATGCTGCCCCGGTTCTTGCGATCCGGCGGCCGTGCGACGCCCGAAACGGATCGGTCGTCGAAGAGATCATACATGGCGACCTCAATGCCATCGTCGTGCCGCCGGCAACCGAACTGGCGGCGATCGAGCCGACGACGTCGGAGAGCGATCGACGCAAATGGCGTCAGGCGCATGAAGCGCAGACTCCGTTCCGCGAGTTCACTGTTATTTTCCACGACGAGCTGAAGACCTTCTACGCCGACGAACTCAAGCAGCTCGGCGCCTTCGGGCAGCTTTCCGGCGTACGCGACGGGTTCGGCATCAACTACGGCGCCAGCGGCCTCGGTTCGACCCTGCTGTCCAATCGGCTCGGCATCGGCCCCGCCGCCAACTGTCCCGAATGCATGTATGAGGAGTTTTTCCTGGAGAGCTGGGCCAACGGGGATCCCGCCCTGCTCGAAGTTTTCCCGGACGACCCCTCCAATGTCCATCACTCCTATCTGAACGATAAAGTTGTTTTCCGGAATTTTCATGCCGGCAAGGAAACCCACGTCTTCCACCTGCACAGTCATCAATGGTTCGCCGGTAACGACGCCGGTCGTGGCGCCTATCTCGACAGCCAGACCATCGGTCCGCAACAGGGCTTCAGCTACCGCATCTATCATGGCGGCCTGGAACGGTTCGCTAGCGATCGTCCGGGTGCCGCGGCTCCTAAGGGATGGTGGGATTCGCTCGGCTCCGGCAACCGTAACCGCACGCCGGGCGACGCCATCTTCCATTGCCACCTCTATCCGCATTTCGCGCAAGGCATGTGGTCGCTTTGGCGGGTTCACGATGTCCTGGAGGATGGAACGCGGGTTCTTCCCGACGGACAGCGGGAGGCGCGACTGTCGGTGCTTCCTGATCCAGAGACGGGCAAGGTGCGGCCGGGCAGCGTCGGCCGCGCCGGCGAGTGGCTCGATCCGGCCACGGTAGCCGGCGGCAAGCCGTCGAGCCTCGGCACGCCGATTCCGGGCCTGCTTCCGCTGCCCGGTCAGGGTCTGCCGCCGCTGCCCACCTATTCCGACGCGGCCGCTGCAGCGCTCGATGCAACTCAACCACTCAACACTGACACGATGCCCGGCTACCCCTTCTATGTGGCGGGAAAACCCGGTCATCGCTCGCCGCAACCGCCGCTCGACATGGCGCGCGCGGAGAAGCACGAACCAGCCGGCATCGGCGATGCCCAGATCGCGGCACTCGACGGACGTTCTCATCTCGACGGCGGCCTGCCGCGTCACGTCGTCACCGGCGGCGCGGCGATTCCGACCGTGCTGAAGGATCTCGCTCCCGCGCAGCGCGACGAAGTCATCGCCAGGAAGGGTGTGCTGGCGCGGATGTTGGCGCTCGGCGACATGACGTCGGAATATGAGCATCTCGATCTGGAACTGTTGCCGCAGCAGGGAACGGTTCTGGAGCGGAACGCCATGGCGTTCCATGGCACCGGCAGCGGCATTCGCGTGTTCGACGCGACCGGCCGCGAGCCCGCGCAACGCACGGTGACCCTGTCGGGCGATCCGGCGGTCCCGGCTCCACCACCGATCGACACCCGCCTTGATCCCGACAGCGGAGGTTACCCGGTCAAAGCCATCGCGCTCGACAGCGTCCGGGCCGGTCCGTCCGGCGGAGCCGCGAGCCTCGTCGACGACGCCCGCTTCGCGGTGAACGGATCGCCGGGCGCGCCGGGCGCGCCGTTCGCGGATCCCTGCTCCGCGCCGCTCCTGTTCTCCCGCGAAGGCGGACCACAACTGCGCAGATTCGATGCCTTCCGCAGCGCCTGGCGGCAGGCAAGCGAACCTTTCCGCTTCCAGGCCGACGCCTTCGGCGCGCCGAGCGTCATGACTCCTGATCCGGCGCTGATCGGCTTCCGGCGATTCGACGTGTCGGCGGTCGAGCTCAAACTGATCGTCAACCGCGCCGGCTGGCACGATCCGCAAGCGCGGATCAATGTGCTGTCGGCGGTCGCCGATGACTACAAGGGCAGATGGCGGTCCGATGCGGAGCCATTCTTCTTCCGTGCCTTCTCCGGCGAGTGCATCGAGTTTCACCATACCAACGAGACGCCGAAGAAGCTCAAGCTCGACGATTTTCAGACGGCGGTGCCGACCGACACCATCGGCCAGCACATTCATCTGGTGAAGTTCGACGTGACTTCCTCGGACGGCAGCGGCAACGGCTTCAACTACGAGGACGGCACGCTCGCGCCGGACGAGGTGCTGGAGCGCATCTGCAAATCGCGCGCCGCGGCGGGCGGCTCGGTGATGCCGCGTCCGCATGAGTCGGTCAGCGAGACGGTCGCCGCCCGCACCGAGCAGGAATGCGCACCCGACTTCATCGACAAGGTCGCGACCCTTCCGCGGCTCGAAGGAAACAACATCAAGTATTTCCAGACCACGATCCAACGCTGGTTCGCCGACCCGATCCTGTCGGACAACGGCGAGAACGGGGTGGCCGGCGTCACCGACCGCACGATGCGGACGGTGTTCACCCACGATCATTTCGCGCCATCCAACATTCAGCAGCACGGATTCTACTCGGCGCTGCTGATCGAGCCCGCGACGCATGCGATATGCCCCCTGGCCGAAGCCAATTCCACCACCCACGAGGGCAAAAGCTGCCAGACCGGCCCGGCGGCAACGGCGCTTCCCGAATTCCCTTACAAGCTCTCGCAGGCAGCGCCACGCGATCTCGTCGGCGTCCGCGCCAACGTGTTCCTGCCGCGCCCCGACGCGACGCCGGACGGCGTATCCGGCGATCCCGTCCACATCGACTCGCGAGAATACGCGATCGCGATCGCGGATTTCGCGCTGCTTTACGACGGCAGGAAAACGGCTGGAACCCCGGCGACGGCAGGCGAATCCAACGGCATCGATCGGCTGATCTTCGAGGCAACGACCGGCAACCCGCCGCCGAGCGCCGACGACGAGGCGGAAGAAACAGCGCCCGCCAGTTTCCTGCGTGAGCGTGGACTGACACCGACAACCGGCGACGTGGAGAAACTGAAAACACGCCAGAAAGACATGCGGACAGCCTACGGAAAGCCCGTCGCGCCACCGCCGCGCCCCGAGACAATCTCGCAGAGGCATCACGATCCCTACCTCGTCAATTATCGCAACGAGCCTGTTCCATTGCGCGTCGGCGCCACCTCGAACGGCACGCCGCCATCGTTCCTCGGCAATCCGTGCCGGCTCCCGGGACCACAGGAGCAGTCCTTCGCAGCAAGCGAGTCCGGCGAGAGCATCGTCCGCCAACGCCCACTGAGCGACAAGGGCGACCTCTCACAGTTCTTCCAGTCACGCATTCACGGCGATCCCTGTACGCCCGTCCTTGAGGGTCTCGCCGGCGACCGCATCGTGGCTCGCCTGATTCAGGGCGCTCAGGAAGTCCAGCATACGTTCGTCGTCGAAGGCCGCCCGGCGCGGCGCAACGTCGATCAGCCGTTCCCGAGCGAGCGTCCCCTTGGCGCCGACGCGAACGGAAGCCTCATATCGCGGGCGGCGCGCTGCGCTTCGAGCGACATCGCTCGCGCGGGCCGGCCTCGCGATTTTCCCGGATGGGCGACGATCGGCCTCGGCGATCCGGCGTGGACCAGCCTCGACCGGCTGGTGGCGGGTTGCGACAATCCGCTCGGCTTCGTAGCCGCACAGGAAATCGGTATTTCCGAGCATTTCGAGGTCGGCTCGCTGTTCGCATCCGGAACCGCCGTCTTCGCCCCGTTGCGAACGCGGGAGCCCGCCGGCGCTCCGGCGCCTCTCAGCGCGCGGACGCCGGGCCGTCCCGCGCTCGACCATCTCTATCATTTCGGATCAACCGACGCGCTCTGGAACGGGGCCTGGGGCCTGGTGCGGAGCTATGACAGCAGCGCCGCGCCGGATCTGAGCGCCTGCCTCGGCAAGGCGCCGTCGTCAGATGCGTTCGCCGCCTGCGTGGCGGGCCAGGGACAGCCACCGATCGGCAACCGCATCGAAAGCTTTGCGGCATTGCGCCAGCGCGTCGGCGGGGCTTCTTCCGCCGCAGCGGAGCCGGGCCAACAGAACGCGGTCGAGGCGCTTTCGCCGACGGCATCGCGCCTGAGAAGCTGGTGTCCTGCCGGAGCGCCGAGGGTGGAAGCGATCGCCGTCGCGGTGCGCGCCGGAAAGGTGCTGGACAAGTCCGCCGTCGGCTTCCCCGGGACCATCGTCGATAAAGCGGGCATGTTCGATCGCGACGGCCTGCTGCTTGTGCCGCTTGAGGCACGCGACCTCGGTCTCTCCAAACCGCTCATCGACTATGGAAACGACAGCGCCCTGCCGAAATCCATCGCGCAAATCCAGTCGATCGCCGCCGCCAGGCTGAAGAAGGCCGGGGACGCCATCGGAACTCCCTTCGTCCTGCGCGTCAGGGCGGGAGATTGCCTTGATCTGATGGTGATCAATGCCTTGCCGGGACAAGGTGAGCCTTGGGACACACACGGCGACGCGCCAATGCCGAAGATCGTACCGCTCAACATCGATGGCGATGAACGCCAATATGGCGGCTCAAAGAGCTTTGCCGAGTGGACCGGGCAGCCATCGCAGTTTCGCCCTCAGGTCACCCCGTCCCGCAACGTTGCCCTCGCGTTGCCGTTGCCAAGTCCGATGCTGAAACCGGACGGGACGCTGCCGGTCGGCGTCAACAATATCGCGGCGATCGCGCCGGACGGAGCCGGATCGCCGGTTTTCCGCGTCACCCGTCACTATGCCGGCTTCCTCTGGCCAAAAGACGCCACGATCAGGGATCTGGCGCGGGAGGGTGCGTTCTGGAACGCGATCAAGGACCGGATCGGAGCGCATATTCCGTCCCGTCTCACGTTCCAGTTGCTCACCGAGACGCCTTGCAGCGCCGATCAGCAGGTCGTGATCTACGGCGTCAATCTGTGCATCGACGCGCGCAATGAGAACGACGATTCGGTGCCGATCCCGCAAGACAAGCAGGACCAGGTTCGCCGGATCGCGCAGGACGGCGCCGACCTCTACTTCGCGCGCGAAGACATCCGGAAAGCGGCGATGCGGGCGATCCCCTATGCCTTCGGGGCGCTGCCGATCCGGTCCGTCGGCGACGTGATCTCACATGGAGCGAAAGGGCTCACCGGCACGCTCATCGTCGAACCCACGGCGATCGGCGACAACGGCGTCCCGACCGGCGAGTCGCCGGCGCGCGACTTCACCTACCGTCACGCCGCAACCGTCGCCGTCGAGACGCCCGCGCTCACACTGCAAGGCCAACAGGCTTCGATTCCCGCCGGGTCATTCCGTGAGCATGTCCTGTTGTGGCAGGATGGCCTCAATCACTGGCGGCGCGCATCCAGCGGCTATCTCGGCCTGAGCGGGCGCCCGATGCCGGACTGCCGCGTCTGTGACGATTCCTATGACCTTGGAGAAAAAGGCGTCAGCTACCGCTCGGCTCCTTTCAATTTTCGAGTCGCCGGTCGCAACGGCGTCCGCGCCGATTTTGGGCTGCGTACCTATCCCCGGGACGAAGACGACCTCAACGCCGTGCGTTTCCCCGCGAACTTCTTCGCCGCTCCCGTTTCAATGCCCCGGCTGGATGCGAGACCCGCCGACGAAATCGCGATCCGCGTCGTTCATCCCGACGGGCGTGCGCGGCAGCGGGCGTTCCTGTCGATGATCGCCGGCTATGACGATCTGTTCCCCGGCTTCGGCTCAGGACATTCGACACTGCTTGCGCCGGGCAAGGCGATGACGGCATGGAGCTGCGCGCCGCGCACCGCCGGTGACTACCTGTGGCGCGACGGCCCGCAGTCGATCTTCGCGGCCGGCGTGTGGGGGCATCTGCACGTCAGCAATAGCGGAGCCGGAGGAGCGACCCCGTGCAGCTTGCCACGGTTCGACTGAGAAGCGGGTTTCCCTGCATTCTGGCGATGGTTACCCTCGCGGTAACTCCGGAAGCGATGGCGCAAGGCGTCTTCGCGAGCGGCACAAGCGGCGTTGCCGTCACGGCAAGCCTCATCGATCATGAAGGACGGAAGGTCGAGCGGGTCGGCGCGAACGAGGACTTTCGTATCGTCCTGAGCTTTACGGATGCGCTACAAAAGACGCCAGCCGCGAACCTCAAGCCTGCCGCGTGGGTGCGGCGCGTGGCGCCGGATCGCCCGAGTTGCGCCAACGCCGCCTGGATCGCGCGCGCTACGGGCGCGATCTCCGCGGACGACATTCCGCTGGAACGATCGTATCTCATCTCGATCGGCAGCGCCGACTTGTCCGGCAACCACGATACCTTGCGCGTCGTCGATCTCGATCATCGGCTGAAGAGCGCAGACCAGATCAGCGTCACCCCACTGGGTGGCCATGCCGATGACTTCATCGTTCATCCGATTCTGCCTCGTGCGTTCATCGCTCAACAGACCACGGGAAATATACTCGCCGTCGATCTTCCCTGGGGCCGCGCCAGCCGCTTCGCGCAAGGTCTGACGCAGCCCACGATGATCGCGCCGCTCGGCAACCACATCGTCGTGGCTGATCATGACGGCGGAGGAAGGCTGATCAAATTCGACGCCAGCGGTGCTCAACTCGCTACCATTTCCATCGCATCGGGGATCTCTGCGCTCGTCCGTCCGAACAACGACACCGTTGCCGCCGCGGCAAAGGACGGGTCCGCGATCGTGATCGCAGCCGGTGACACAGCGCCGCGCCGTCTCGCGGCGGGAAGCCTCAATGGTCCGGTGGCGGCCGGCGGCGGTGTGATCGCCTCCACCGGACCGCGACAGGAGGTGTTGCTGCGCTGGCTGGATGATCTCGACCGAGCCGTCCCCGTGCCCGTCAACATCGCCATCGACGGCCTGTTCGTGCGCGATGACGGCCGCTATCTCGTCGCCTGGTCGGCGCGAGAACCCAAGGCCGTCTTCGTCGACGTGGCACGCGCCCGTATTGCCGGCATCGTTCGAACAGACGATCTGGTCGATGAGGCCGCGGCAGCAGGCTCGGCTATTTTTCTCACGCATCGCACATCGCCGACGGTGATCGTCATCGATCTGGCGTCCACGCCCTCGCCAGAGGCGGCTTTCGCCGAGCGCCGTGTGCGGCTTCCCCTGGTCGCCGGCGCGAACCGCGAGCAAAGCCGGAGCCGCGTCGCTGTATCGCCAGCGACAGCCAGCATGTTGACGGTGCGGCCCGGATCCAACGTCGCATACGCGATCGCATCCGGCGGCGGCCTGAGTGACGCGCCGATGGCGGCCGTGGCGATCCGGGGCGACCAGCCGCGCATGATCGCGCGCTTCGACCAGCGTATGGCCGAAACATCGACCGGCCGTTTCGAGGCGAACCTTCGCCTGGCGAAAGGCGGCGCCTATGAAGTCGTCAGCACCACGGGAGCGGGAGGCACGACGACGTGCGCAGGGTTCTCCGTCGATGGTCCTGGAGCCGACGAGCCTCCGCCCGCCGCATTGCGCGTGGTGGGTAAGCCGCCATCGGCGAATGTTCCGGGCACATTGGCGCTCGCGCTCGACAACTGGCCAAGCACGCCGCCGGGAGGGCTGGTCATCCGCATCGACGATCTGGCGTTCGGCTGGTCCGCGCGGGTCGCGGCGAAGCCGGGCCGCGACTCCGCCATGGCGCTTCCCTTCACCTTTCCACGCGAGGGCCGCTACGCGGTGTCGGTCGAAGCCGCAGGCGGACGCATCGCTCCCGCTGTCGTGGATGTGAAGCCATGAAGCGGCAACGTCTGCTCCGGGCGGTCGTCATAGCGACAGCGTGCCTCGCCGCCAGTGTTCTTGCCAACCTTCCTGCACCTGCGCCCACGCTGTGGCCAGCGCTTGCCAAGGACCTCACCGTCGAAACACAACCGCGCACCGTCCATCTCGTCGATCGGCGTCTCGTTACCGCGCAAGGCGCGGAGGTGAATTTCGTAAGCGGGCTTATCGCGAAGCAGCCGATCCTGCTGTCGTTCACGTTCACGGGCTGCGTCCAACTATGCCCGCCAAGCGATGTCATCATGGATGTCGTCGCGCAACGTCTGGGAAAAGATCGCCTTCAGCGTTTGAAACTCGTCACGCTCACCCTCGATCCCCTCACCGATTCACCCGAACACCTTCGCCGCGAGCGCGCCGACCAGATGCATCGCGACCGCATCTTCCTGTCGGGCGAACCGGCCAATGTCTGGTCGGTGCTCGAAGGGCTCAGAGTGCAGCCGGGGCCAAACCAGGATCATGACATTCAATTC
>JAANMX010004634.1_pt1 | contig 10653 bp, 10 predicted proteins | sample 7279681 | NCBI WGS metagenome assembly JAANMX01 (sample SAMN14094542, study PRJNA606508) | bioreactor metagenome | isolation source: A lab-scale SPAN reactor treating ammonium-rich wastewater day 351 | place: Ireland: Galway | collected 2018-01-01
ACCGGACTGGCGCGAGGCGGCTCTGCACCTGCTGGCACGACCTCGCCCGCGTCGCAGGCAGCCGCTCGTGGACCGGCTGCTTGCCTCCACCGTGGCTCGCGGCTATGTGGCCCGGTCACTCGGGAAACAGGCGCGGCGCAAGGCTGATCCACGGCACTACCCCGCCCCTGGCGCGATGATCGATCTGTGGCGCAGGCATGCCGCACAGGATCCCGCCGCTTACGATGCGGAAGCCGGCTCCTTCGGCCAGCTCGCTGTCAGCCAGACTTCGCGAAACCTGGTCCGCGTGTTCTTCCTGCAGGAGCGTCTCAAGAGCGCCGGCACGAGTCAGGTTGCAGCGCTGCGCCGCGTGCACGTGGTCGGCGCAGGCGTCATGGGTGGTGATATTGCGGCATGGTGCGCGTACCGTGGCCTGGACGTGACGCTCCAGGACCGGGAATCCCGGTTCGTCGAGCCGGCGCTGGCCCGTGCGCACGCCTACTTCCAGCGCAAGATCAGCGACCCCGCGGAGCAGGACCTGGCGCGCTCCCGTCTGCGGGCCGACATCGCCGGCGACGGCGCGGCCGATGCCGACGTGGTCATCGAGGCGATCTTCGAGGACTTGCAGGCCAAGCAGCAGCTGTTCAGGGAGCTGGAGCCACGGGTCCGGCCCGACTGCATCCTCGCCACCAACACCAGCAGTATTCCGCTGGAAGCTCTGATGACATGCCTGGCGGATCCGGGGCGTCTCATCGGCCTGCATTTCTTCAACCCGGTTGCCCGGCTGCCACTGGTGGAAGTGGTGCAGACCGCTGCCACCGGGAGTGCAGGTCTTGCCGCAGGCATGGCCTTCACGCGACAGATCGGCAAGTTGCCCCTGCCCTGCCGCAGCCATCCGGGGTTCCTTGTCAACCGCATCCTGGCTCCCTATCTGGCGGAGGCCATGGCACTGGCCGAGGAAGGCATTCCACTGGCGGATATCGATCGCGCCGCCACGGAGTTCGGCATGCCCATGGGGCCGATCGAGCTGGCTGATTCGGTCGGGCTGGACATCGCACTGCACGTCGCCCGTACCCTCGCGCCCGTCATCGGGCGGCAGGCCTCGCCGGTGCTGGAGAAGATGGTTGCTGATGGCCTGTTTGGCCGGAAGGCTGGCAAGGGCTTTTACATTTACCAGGAGGGTCGTCCGGTCAAGCCGCGGACTTCGACTGGCGATCTGTCTCCCGAGATCACCGACCGCCTGATGCTGGCCCTGGTGAATGAAGCCGCTCAGTGCCTTGCCGAGGGCATCGTGGCCGATGCCGACCTCGTCGATGCAGGCGTCATCTTTGGAACGGGCTTTGCGCCTTTTCGCGGTGGCCCGCTGCACTATGCTACGCAGGCCGGAACTGGCGCGCTGACCGGGCGGCTCGAGGCGCTGGCCGGGAAGTTCGGGCCACGCTTCCAGCCCTCCCCGGGCTTCCGGGAATTGGGCCGCACATGAGATCCCGTGCCTTTCTCGGTGCGGGACCTTGTGGTTACAATACGGCGCCCATCGCCGAGCCCGCTCGCTTGCGCATCGAGATGCAACCACTCTGACCGGCGTACCGACGCATGACAGGAATTCCTCTGAACATCGAGATCCTCCGCCGGTTCACACCGCTGGACAGTCTCAAGCGCGAGAACATCGCCGCCCTGGCCAAGAAGGTACAGAGCCATCAGCTCGAGGGCGGCAAGATCCTCTTCAAGGAGGGCGACAGTGAACGGCGGACCTTTTACCTGCTTTCCGGGAGCCTGCAGCTCACCAACCAGGAAGGTTCCCTGAAAACCCTCCGCTCGGGCAGCGATGAGGCACGCAACCCGGTGTCGGCCATGCTGCCGAGGCGCTGGACAGCCAAGGCGGTGGACCGGGTGGAATACATCTCCATCGACACCGACCTGCTCGACGTGATGCTGACCTGGGACCAGACGGGCAGCTACGAGGTCAGCGACCTCAACACCACGCAGACCGCACCGGCACCTGACGACTGGATGACCACGCTGCTGCAAACCAAGGCCTTCCACCGGGTGCCACCCGCCAACATCCAGGCTGTGTTCATGCGGATGCAGAGGGTCAACTGCAATGCCGGGGACGTGGTCATCAAGCAGGGCGACGAAGGCGACTATTTCTACGCCATCACCCGCGGTCGCTGCAGCGTCACCAGGGAAACCCCGCTCAACAAGGACGGAATCAAGCTGGCGGAACTTGGCGTCGGCGACACTTTTGGCGAGGAAGCGCTTATCTCCGAGACGCGCCGCAACGCCACCGTGACCATGCTGACCGACGGTTCGCTGATGCGCCTCGGCAAGGAAGACTTCCGCACGCTCCTCAACGAGCCCATGCTCGACTGGGCCAGCTACCAGGAGGCTCGCCAGATCGTCGCCCAGGGCGGGAAATGGCTCGATGTGCGCCTGCCAAGCGAGTTCGAGAGCTTCCACGAAGCCGGCGCGATCAACATTCCGCTTTATTTCATGCGCCTCAAGCTCGGGACCCTGGATCCGTCGCTGACCTATGTCGTGTGCTGTGACACTGGTCGCCGCAGTTCGGCGGGCGCATTCATCCTGAACGAGCGGGGTTTCGACACCCGCGTGCTCAAGGGTGGGCTCAACGTCCGCGTCTGAAGTCTTGTCGCTGCGGCCGCAACGACCAGTCCTCGTGCCTACATGGTGTGCGTTGGCTTGTCACCGCCGAGCGCACCAGCAAGGTAATTCTCGATTTTCTTCTGAGTCGTGCCCCCATCCTGATCGCTGAACTGCACGCCGATTCCGGCCGTGCGCTTTCCCTGCGCGCCCTTTGGCGTGACCCAGATCACCTTGCCTGCCACGGGTATCTTTTCGTCCTCACCCATCAGGTTCAGCAGCATGAACACTTCATCGCCAAGCCGGTAGCTGCTGTTCGTCGGGATGAACAGGCCGCCATTGCGCACAAATGGCATGTAGGCCAGGTACAGCGCACTCTTGTCCTTGATGGTCAGCGTCAGCAAGCCTGGCTTGGACATCGTCCTGTGCTCTCCGAACAGCGGGTCAGCCAAACCAGCGCTGCAGCAACGCCGCATACTGGATATCCGCCTTGACGGCCTTCGTGCCGAAGCGACGCAACTCCTCGACTTCGGCGAGCCGCTGCAGCAGCGCCTGCATGTTTAGGGCTTTTCCCGGCTTTTGCAAGGGCTGGCTGCCGGCTTTGGTTGCCTGCGGATCAACTCCGCCGTCGGCAGCGGCGCGAATCGCGCCCGCCAGCTTCCAATAAAGCCACTGCGGTACCAGGTCAGTATCGAATCCAGCCCATCTCTGCGCAACCGAGACAGGGCTCTCGCGGCCTGCCGCCAGTTGACGCAGGTCGTCGTTGAGCTGTCTTGCCTGGCCGGAAAAGCCCTGGCCGTGCAGGTCCAGGGCGCGCAACGGCGCTCCGGCCGCCACATCCAGCAACAGGTCCCAGTCCGCCCCTCCCGCCCTGCCGCCAAGCCAGTCCACCGCAACGGAGCGCTCTGGCCTGTGCACAGCCAGCCGCTGGCAGCGGCTGAGGACAGTGGCCGGGAGCGCGGCAGGCGTGGAAGCGACCAGCACGATGTGCCCTCCGGCAGGCGGCTCCTCGAGTGTCTTGAGCAGACTGTTGGCTGCCGCTGTCGTCAGGGATTCAGCCGGCCAGATCAGTGCCACGCGCGCACCGCCCTGGTGGCTCTTCAGCTGCAGGAAGCCGATCAGATCACGCACAGCCTCCACCGGGATCACGGATTTGTCCGGTGGTGGCCGCAGGAACATGAAATCCGCATGCCCCGGTTCCGGTCCTGTCTCACCGTCCGCTTCCATTGCGAGCAATCCAGCCAGACGGTCCGACGGTATGCCCAGCAATCGCGCTGCGTACCACAGGGCCAGGACGCGACGACCGCAACCAGGCGTCCCGTGAATCAGCAGCGCCTGCGGGTTGCGCTGCCTGCTGAAGCCCGCCTCGAGGCTCGCAGCGGGCCCGAGCAGCCACGGCGGAAGACCTGTCAAGTCATGCTTATCCATCACTTGGGGTGTCTGTTTCGAGTGACTCGAGAAATGATGTCACTGCCCTTCCTATCGCCTGCTGCACCAGCGGCAGCTCACCCCCGGCATCGATGAGCCGGATGCGCCCAGGCTCGGCTCGGGCACGGGCGAGATATGCGGCGCGGACGCGGTCGAAGAATTCGCGTCCCTCGAGCTCGAATCGGTCCGCAGCTCCGCGCCGGTCCCGCCGCAAGCGGGTCCCCTGCCAGCTTGCGTCAAGCAGCAGTGTCAGGTCTGGCCGGAAGGTACCCTGCACCGCTGTCTCGATGCTGGCGATGACGGCGTCATCGAGCCCGCGCCCCCCGCCCTGGTATGCATAGCTTGCGTCGGTGAACCGGTCGCATACGACCCACTGCCCCTGGTCGAGCGCGGGCCAGACGAGCTCGCGCAGATGGGCCGCACGGGCGGCAAACATCAGCAGCAATTCCGTCAGTGGCGGCATTGCCTTCGGGCTGTCCGCCAGCAACACCTCGCGGATCCGCTCGGCCACCGGTACGCCACCCGGCTCCCGGGTCATGATCACGGTCTTCCCGGCTGCCCGGAGCCGCTCGGCGACGAATGCCAGGTTGGTGGACTTCCCGACGCCCTCGACACCCTCGAGCGTGATGAAAGCCCCACGGCGATGCGAACGCAGTCCGGCTGTCACTTTCCATTGTCCCGAAGTGATTCGAGGTATTTCTTCACAGCGGCATTGTGCTCCCGCAACGTCGCCGAGAAAACGTGGCTTCCGTCGCGTTCGGGGCTCGCCACGAAGTAGAGCGCGTCGGAATCGTCCGGATGTACCGCCGCGAGGATGGATGCCTCGCCCGGCAGGGAAATCGGTGTAGGTGGCAGACCCGTCCTCGTATAGGTGTTGTAGGGGGAATCCCGGCTCAGTTGCCGACGTGTAAGATCCCCGGTGAAGTCTTCCCCGAGTCCGTAGATCACAGTGGGGTCGGTCTGCAGTTTCATGCCCGCCTTGAGTCGCCTGGCGAGAACCCCGGCCACACGCGGCCTCTCGCGGTCGAGGGCTGTCTCCTTCTCGACGATCGAAGCCAGGATCAGTGCTTCGTAAGGACTGCGCAGCGGCAGCCCGGCCGCACGACCTGCCCAGGCCTGGTCCAGCACGACCTGCATGCGCTCATGAGCCATGCGCAGCAGTTCACGATCGGTGGTTCCCTTGGGAAACCGGTAGGTGTCCGGGAAAAACCAGCCTTCGGGGCTGGGTCCTGGCAGCTCCACGGCGCGCACGAGCGTCTTGTCGTCTGCATCGCTCTCCGTGAAACGGATGTAGCTGCTCTTGCGCAGCGCACGGACGAGATCGCGCGTCGTCCAACCTTCGACGATCGTCAAGGAGTGCAACCTGACGCGTCCTTCGACCAGCTGCTGCAGCAGCCCCCTGGGGGTAGTTCCCGCGGCTATTTCGTACTCGCCCGCCTTGATTGCGCTCGCCTGACCCATGAGGCGCGCGTAGGCCACCAGCACAGTCGGGTATTGCAGCACATCCTCGGCCGCCAGCCGCTCGCCCAGGGCGCGCAGCGACATTCCTGCCGGCACATCGACCGTCAGCCCCCCGTCAGGAAGCGCCATGGGCTTGTTCAACACACCCTGGCCGAAGAACCAAGCAGCGCCAGCCAGGCCCAGAAACAGGCCCGCGAGGATCATGATCCGCCGCATCATGCGCAGTCCTCCTGCACTCCGCGGTCGCGCAGCGCAGCAACAATCGCCCGCGTCAGCTCCCCACCGGGCAACCGGCGCCCGTCGAACATCGTCACCGCTCGCAGCCCTGTCAAGGCATTGGTCAGGAACAGTTCCTCTGCCCCCAGCAGGTCATCGATAGTCATGCGCAACTCCCTGACAGCGATTCCATGCGTCCCGGCACACTCCAGCACCAGGTTGCGCATGATCCCGGCAACGCCCCCCTGCGACAAGTCCGGCGTCAGCAGGACCCCGGCTCTGACGGCGAAGACATTCGCTGCCGTGGCGCCGATGACATGACCGGATCCATCGCACATGACGCCTTCGTCAAAACTCGTCCCGGCCAGCTCGACCCGGGCAAGCACATTGTCCAGCCGGTTGAGGGTTTTCATGCCGGCCAGTGCGGTGTTGTTGCTGGCGGGTGTCTGGCAGAGCGCGAGCGACAAGCCGGGCGGCGAGGGTTGCCGGACGGGGTCAGGATGGAAGAAGACGACGCGCGTCGGCTCCGAATCATCGGCCGGGGCGTAACCCCTGGGGCCCGGGCCGCGAGTCAGCGTCAACCGGATCGTTCCATGCAGGTGTCCTGCAGCCAGCAGGGCAATCTCCCGATCCAGCGTCGCATTCCCCGGGAACGGAAGGCCGAGGCGGGAGCAACCCTGCGCAAGCCGGAGAAGGTGCCGGTCCAGAAATCGCGGCCTGCCAGATCGCCAGGCGATGGTCTCGAACAGCCCGTCGCCGTAGGCAAAGCCGCGGTCATCTGGCCGGATCAGGCCGCCACATTGGCCATTACGGAGCCAGCTGACGCCAGGCATGGTCAGTCCCGCAGCGCCAGGAGCATGCCTCTGGCCTTCGCCCGTGTTTCCGCGAGCTCGAGCTGAGGATCGGAATCGGCAACGATCCCGCTGCCCGCACGGAAGGACAGGTTTCGTCCTTTGAGCACCATGGTGCGGATGAGGATGCTGAAGTCGCAGCTGCCGTCATGGTTCAGGTAGCCCATGGCGCCTGTATAGGCCCCTCGAGGCCCATTCTCGAGCGCGGCGATCAGCTGCATGCACCGGACCTTGGGGCATCCGGTGATCGTGCCACCCGGGAACACCGCCCTCAGTACCGTGCCGGGACTGGCGCCGTTGCGCAGTTCACCCGTGACGCCCGAAACGATGTGGTGGACATGGGCGTAGCTCTCCAGAGACATGAAGTCCTCCACTCGAACCGTTCCCGGCCGGCAGATCCGTCCGAGGTCGCTTCGCTCCAGATCGATGAGCATGACATGCTCCGCGCGTTCCTTGTCGCTGCCCAGCAGGTCCGCGCGAAGCATTTCATCGTCACTTCCCGTGGACGCCACGGCCCGCGGCCGGGTGCCGGCGATGGGCCTGGTCTCCACGCTGCCGGCGTGCACGCGGACGAGACGCTCCGGCGAGGACGAGATGATGGCCGTGTCCTCGTCGAGCAGTGCCAGCCCCGCGAAGGGCGCTGGATTCGCCTGTCGAAGGCGCCGGTAGATCATCCACGGCAGGACACCTGCATCGATGTCCACAGCCCAGCGGCGACTCAGGTTTGCCTGATAGACATCGCCAGCGGAGATGTGGTGCTTTGCAGAGAGCACAGCGGCGAGGAAGGCTCCCGGGTCTTCCTCGTGGATGTCTGTTGCGCCGGTCACATCCGGCGGCATTTCCGGCAAAGCTGCGAGGCGTGATACATCGGCACCGATTTCGTCGAGGAGCCCTTGGCAGCCTGCTTCGGCCACCGCGCAGCTGCGTCCGGTCAGGCGATCGTGGATCACGGCAGCAGGAACGCGCACCGCCCTGGCCAATGGCACTTGCGGATCGACGGCCAGGTCCACGGATGGCTCGATCTGGCCAGCCAGCTCGTACGCCAGGAACACGAACCACCCACCTTGAAATGGCAGGCCTGCTGCCGATGGCGAAGCCACCCCCCAGGCCGCATCCAGTGCTTCGAGGAAGTCCTCCGTCCGCCTCTCGCCGGCAAGCTGGCCTCTCAGTATCCCGTTCGCGCCGAGGACCAGTTCCCTGCCGGGGAACGCGCAGAGGATATCGAAACGCCCCAGGCGGCCGTCACCAGCAGAACTTTCCAGAAGATACGGATAGCGCCGTGGATTGGCGGCATGCAGCGCCAGCAAATCATGCAACCCGGGCAGTTGACGCGTCTCACCCAGCATGAACCGTCATCACACCCGCACTGCCGGTACCCGATGCCGTCAGCATCCGGGCAGGCGGCGTCATGCAGTCTCAGACGCGGCGGAAAACCACGCTGCCGTTGGTGCCGCCGAATCCGAAGGAGTTGGAAATGGCCGCCTCGATCTTCATGCGCCTGGCCTCATTGGGCACGTAGTCGAGATCGCACTCCGGGTCCGGATTCTCGAGATTGATCGTCGGCGGTGCCACCTGGTCGCGGATCGCCAGGACCGAAAATACCGCCTCGACTGCTCCCGCTGCACCAAGCAGGTGCCCTGTCGTTGACTTGGTCGAACTGATGGCGACCTGCGATGCGTGGTTGCCGAATACCTGCTTGATGGCCCGCGTTTCCGCTATGTCGCCCAGCGGCGTGGAGGTGCCGTGCGCGTTGACGTACTGGACGCCCGTCGGATCCAGTCGGGCGTCCGCCAGGGCGGACTGCATGCAGGCCTGGGCGCCCGCGCCATCATCGGGCGGAGCCGTGATGTGGTGTGCATCCCCGCTCATGCCGAAGCCCACGAGTTCCGCGAGGATGTTGGCCCCGCGACGGCGCGCTGCCTCGTACTCCTCCAGGACCAGTGCCGCACCACCATTGCTCAGGACGAAACCGTCGCGGTCGCGGTCCCATGGGCGACTGGCGCGCAGCGGCTCGTCATTGCGCTGGGACAGGGCCCGTGCGGCGCAGAAGCCGCCCAGCCCGAGGATCGTGGTGGCGTACTCGGCGCCGCCGGCGATCATGACATCCGCATCACCGTAGGCGATGACTCGACCAGCAATGCCGATGCAGTGAGTGGATGTGGTGCAAGCGGTCACCAGCGCCAGGTTCGGGCCCTTGAAGCCGTACTGGATGGAGACGTGCCCGGAAATCATGTTGATGATGCTGCCGGGGACGAAGAACGGCGAGATCTTGCGGGGTGAAGCCGCTTCCGCGTACTTGCGGTAGTTGGCCTCGATGGTGCCGATTCCGCCAATGCCGGAACCCATGGCGACGCCAATGCGGTTCGGGGCATGGCCGGCATCGACCAGCCCGGCGTCGGCGACCGCCTGCTGGGCAGCAACGATCCCGAAATGGATGAAGGGATCCATCTTGCGGGCTTCCTTGGCCGGGATGTGCTCCTCGGCATTGAAGCCTTTGATGACCCCGCCAAACCGGGTCGAGAAATCTGCTACGTCGAAGTCCGTGATGGGCCCGATGCCACTGACACCACCCACGACATTGCGCCAGGCGGTCGCAATGTCGTTCCCCACGGGGGAAATGATGCCCAAGCCGGTAACGACTACGCGCCGCTTTGACATCCCAGCTGCTCGATCAGAAAGGAATTGCGCGCTGCCCGGTGAATGCCGGGCTCCGGCACGCCTGCCCGCTCAGGCCTTGTTCTGCCGGGCGGTGATGTAGTCGATCGCCTCCTGGACGGTGGTGATCTTCTCGGCTTCCTCGTCGGGAATTTCCGTGTCGAATTCCTCCTCGAGCGCCATCACCAGTTCCACCGTGTCGAGCGAATCGGCACCGAGGTCCTCGACGAAGGAGGCGTCATTGGTGACCTCTTCCTCCTTAACCCCGAGCTGCTCGGCCACGATGCTCTTAACCTGCTCAGCAATACTGCTCATTGTCGATCTGTCCTCGTGATACCAACGAAATCCTGTGCCGACCAGGCACGGGGAAACGCAGCGCAGCGGTATTTTACGGAATTAACCTGGTACAGGCTAGGCCGCCGGACACTGCCCCCGCGAGGCCCGAATTCAACTCAGATCATGTACATACCGCCATTGACGTGCAGGGTCTCACCAGTGATGTAGGCCCCCGCCGGTGAAGCCAGGAAGACCACTGCGTTGGCGACGTCGGCCACCGTCCCCAGCTTCTGCATGGGAATCTGCGCCAGCATGGCCCGTCGCTGGTCCTCGCTCAGCTTGCCGGTCATGTCGGTGTCGATGAATCCGGGCGCCACCACGTTGACGGTGATGCCACGGCTGCCGACCTCCCGCGCCAGCGACTTGCTGAGCCCCACCAGGCCAGCTTTCGCCGCCGAGTAGTTGGCCTGCCCGGCATTGCCCATTGCGCCGACGACCGAGGCAATGCTCACGATGCGCCCGCGCCGGGCCTTGATCATCCCCCGCAGGAATGCGCGGCTAAGGTGGAAGACCGACGAGAGGTTGGTGGCGATGACGGCATCCCACTCCTCGTCCTTCATCCGCATCAGCAAGTTGTCACGGGTAATGCCCGCATTGTTGATCAGGATGGAAACGCTGCCCTCGAGTCCCTCGATCTCCTTCTGCGCCGCAAGCACCTCCGCCGGCCTGGAAACGTCGAGGACGATGCCGCGGCCGCCCTGCCCACCAAGGCTGGCCAGGCGCTCCGAAATCTGGTCGGCCCCGGCGCTGGTGGTGGCGGTGCCGACGACCCTGGCGCCGGCAGCGGCCAGGGCAGTCGCGATCGCACTGCCGATGCCACGGGACGCGCCCGTGACCAGGGCGACTTCACCTGTCAGATCGAATGCACCCGCCATGAAACCTGTTGCCCTTCTTGCCCGCCGGTCCGGCACGCGGCGCGGCGGATTATACCTGCGGTCGCCAGCGGTACCAGATTGCTTCACCAGCGAGGTAGAGCGCCCCACCCACCGCACCCCATACATGGGCAGCGGTGATGACCGTTCCCCCGACCATGCTGCCGGTCCAGGGCATGTCTCCGCCTAACTGCTCCCATGCCATCTTGCCAACGACCAGGGCCAGCAGCAGCGCGGCCCAGCGATCACCCGCCAGC
>JAANMX010004639.1_pt1 | contig 10632 bp, 10 predicted proteins | sample 7279681 | NCBI WGS metagenome assembly JAANMX01 (sample SAMN14094542, study PRJNA606508) | bioreactor metagenome | isolation source: A lab-scale SPAN reactor treating ammonium-rich wastewater day 351 | place: Ireland: Galway | collected 2018-01-01
CCTGGACAAGCTCGAAACCCGGGCCTACGAAGGGCTGGTCGAGGGCAAGGCCAGCCTCGCCTGGTCGAGCGGCCCCGAATTCAACGGTGACCTGGAAATCAAGCACATCAATTCCGGCAAGCTCCTGGCCGCACTCGGTTCGGGCCTGAGCGCCGAAGGCGAACTTTCCGGACGCCTGAAACTGGCCGCCAAGGCGGACAGCCTCGGCAAACTGGCCGATGCCGTGCGCGCCGAGGGCAGCTTCGAGATGAAGCGCGGCATCGCCAAGGGACTCGACCTGGGCGAGGCGGTGCGCAAGACCGGGCGCGATCCGACCCGCGGCGGCGAGACGAAGTTCGAGCAGTTGTCGGGCACGGTCCAGGTCGACGCCCAGGAAGCGCGCCTCGGCAACCTGCGCCTGGCATCGGGCCTGATGACGGCCGCGGGCAATCTCGGCGTCGGCCGCAACGGACAACTGAACGGCTTGTTGAACGTCGACCTGAAGAGCTCGGCGGCGACGCTCCGGGTGGCTTTGGCGGTCGGTGGAACCAGCAAGGACCCGATGCTGACGCCGAGCCGGCGTTGAACCGAACGGTCGGAAAACGAAACGGGCGCCCAAGGCGCCCGTTTCGCTGTTTGCCGGCGATGCGCGGCTATTTCCCGAGGATCGCGGCGATGGCGTCCGCCGTGTAGTCGATATTGCGCGAGTTCAGTGCCGCCAGGCAGATGCGGCCGGTGCTGACGGCGTAGATGCCGAACTCCGCCTTTAGACGTTCGACCTGCCCGGCGCCGAGGCCGGTGTAGGAAAACATGCCGCGCTGCTTTGCCACGAAGGAAAAATCCTGCGCCACGCCGCGCGCCTTCAGCTTGTCCACCAGACCGGCGCGCATGGCGCGGATGCGCTCGCGCATGCCGGCCAGTTCCTCTTCCCACAATTTGCGCAGTTCCGGGCTGGCCAGCACCGCCGCGACGATGGCGCCGCCGTGGGTCGGCGGGTTGGAATAGTTGGTGCGGACGACGCGCTTCACCTGCGACAGGACGCGTGCCGACTCGTCCTTGCCGGCGGTGACGATGGACAGCGCGCCGACCCGCTCGCCGTAGAGCGAGAAGGACTTCGAGAAGGAGCTGGAAACGAAGAACTGCAGGCCGGAGGCGGCGAACAGCCTGAGCGCGAGGGCATCGGGCTCGATGCCGTCGGCGAAGCCCTGGTAGGCCATGTCGATGAAGGCGACCAGGCCGCGCGCGCGAACGGTCTCGACGACCTCCTGCCACTGCGCTTCGGAGAGGTCGGCGCCGGTCGGGTTGTGGCAGCAGGCGTGCAGGACGACGATGGTGCCGGCCGGCAGTCCCGCCAGGCAGGCCTTCATGGCGGCGAAGTCTACGCCCTTGCTGGCGGCGTCGTAGTAGGGATAGTTCTCGACCGCGAAGCCGGCCGATTCGAAGAGGGCGCGGTGGTTCTCCCAGCTCGGGTCGCTGATGCAGACCTTCGCCGTCGGCAGCAGGCGCTTCAGGTAGTCGGCGCCGACCTTGAGGGCGCCGGTGCCGCCGAGCGCCTCGACGGTGACGACGCGGCCGTCCTTGATCAGTTCGGAACCGGCGCCGAACAGCAGGTTCTGCACCGCCTGGTTGTAGCTGGCCGGGCCTTCGATCGGCTGGTAGCCGCGCGACGGCAGGGCCTCGAGGCGCGCCTTCTCGGCCGCGCGCACGGCGGCGAGCAGGGGAATCTTGCCGCTGTCGTCGCAATACACGCCGACGCCGAGGTTGACCTTGGTGGCGCGCGTGTCGGCGTTGAAGGCCTCGTTGAGGCCGAGAATGGGGTCGCGGGGCGCCATCTCCACTGCTGCGAATATCGAGGATGTCATGTCGGATCGGGGATTCGGGAAAGAAAAGGCGGCCGTATTGTACCCGCGGCCCGCAAGCGGCCCAAGTGGCCTTGCTTATGTCGCCATTACCGCCGGACCCGTTCCGATTACAATCACGCCATGCCACGCTATTTCGCCTTGATCCCTGCCGCCGGTACGGGTAGCCGCGTAGGCGGCGAACGGCCCAAGCAATACCAGTTGCTCGCCGGGCAGCCGATGATGCGGCACGCCATCGCCCCGTTCTGCGCTTCGCCGCGCATTCAGCGGGTGTTCGTCGTCCTGGCCGACGCGGACGCGCTGTGGGAGCGCTTTCACTGGAGCGCGCTGGGCCCCCAGCTGGCGGTTCTGCGCTGCGGCGGCGCGACCCGGGCCGACAGCGTGCTGAACGGCCTGCAAGCCATTTCGGCGCTCGTCGCGCCCGACGACTGGATCCTGGTGCATGATGCGGCGCGTCCCTGCCTGTCGCCGGCGCAGCTCGACGGGCTGATCGACCAGGTCGGCGACGACGCGGTGGGCGGCATCCTTGCCATGCCGGTCGCGGACACCCTGAAGCGCGGGACGCCGGAGCGGCGCATCGAGGCGACCGTGCCGCGCGAGCATCTGTGGCAGGCGCAAACGCCGCAAATGTTCCGCTATGGCCTGTTGCGCGAGGCGCTGTCCCGCAACCCCGCCGTCACCGACGAGTCCGCGGCAGTCGAAGCCTTGGGCCATCGTCCGCTGCTGGTGCCCTCCGATCCCGACAACCTGAAGGTGACCTGGCCGGCGGATCTCGTGCTGGCGGAAAGAATCCTGCAGCAAAGGAAGCAGGCGTGATGCGCATCGGCCAGGGTTTCGACGTCCATGCCCTCGTGCCGGGGCGCAAGCTCGTCATCGGCGGCGTGGAGATCCCCTTCGAGCGCGGGTTGCTCGGCCATTCCGATGCCGACGTGCTGCTCCATGCGGTCACCGATGCGCTGCTCGGGGCCGCCGGCCTCGGCGATATCGGTCGACATTTTCCGGACAGCGACGCGCGCTTCAAGGACGCCGACAGCCGGCGGTTGCTGCGCGAGGCGGCACGGCTGATCGAATGGGCCGGCTATCGCGTCTCCAACGTGGATGCCACGGTGATCGCGCGCGCCCCGCGCATGTCACCGCACGTGGCGGCGATGGCGGCGAACATCGCGGCCGATCTGGGCATCGAGGCGGGTTGCGTCAACATCAAGGCCAAGACCACCGAAAGCCTCGGCTTCACCGGCCGCGGGGAGGGCATCGCCGCCCAGGCGGTGGCCCTGATCGTGCGTGCCGGATAGCCGGCGGATTTTTTTCGCCCTCTGGCCCGACGAGGCGGTCGCCCGGCAATTCGACGAGGCCGGGCGCTGTGCGCACGAGACGCTGGGCGGGCGGCGCATGCGCCGCGAGACCCTGCACCTGACGCTGGCTTTCGTCGGCAGCATCGCGACCACCCGCCTGCAAGCCCTGTGCGACATCGCCGCAGCGGTCCGTCTGCCGGCTTTCGCATTGCGTTTCGGGCGGCTGGAGTGCCTTCGGCGCAAGAAGATCGCCTGGGCCGCCGCCGATGTGCCGCCCGGCCTGCACGACCTCGTTCGTTCGCTGGCAGCGGGAATGAAGGCGGCGGGATTCCGCACCGAGGAACGCCCCTTTGCCGCCCACGTCACGCTGCTGCGCCATGCCCGTTGCGAGAAGGCGCGGGATCTGCCGGCCGGCGACCTGCGCATCGAATGGCCGGTGCGCGATTTCGTGCTGGTCGAATCGGACCTGCAGCCGGAGGGTGCGAACTACCGCATCCTCGGCCGCTGGCCTCTCGCTCAGACCTGAAGCTTTTCCAGCAGCTCCGTTTCCAGCCGCAGCAGCGTGGCCGTCTTGGCCAGTTCCGTCCCGCTGACGAGGAAGGTGTCCTCGACGCGCTCGCCGAGCGTGGCGATCCGGGCGGTGTGAACATTGATGCCATGGGCGTCGAGCGTGCTGGCCACGGTAAACAGCAATCCGGGCCGGTCGGCAGCGACGACCGAGAGCAGGTATTGGCCGGGCTTTTCCGTCTGGCGGATCTGCACTTCGGGGACGATGGGAAAGTTGCGCACCTGGCGCGAGAGGCGACCGCTGGCGACTTTCTCCGGCGCTCCGCCCGCTGCCAGCCTGGCCGCCAGGTCGTGCTCGATCAGGCTGATCATGTCGCGGCTGGCCAGCCGGCCATCCGGGTCGAGCAGCATGAAGCTGTCCAGCGCGTAACCGTGGCGGGTGGTGTGGATTTTGGCTTCGGCGATGCTGTAGCCGAGCCGGCTGAAAAAGCCGCACAGGCGCGCGAAGAGATGCGGCTGGTCCGGCGTATAGACCATCACCTGCAGGCCCGCCTCGCCGATGTGGGGCAGGCGCGCCTTCACCACCGGCTGGCCGCCGGCGGGTCGATGGTAGAGGGTCCGCGTGTGCCAGGCGATCTCCTCGGCGTCGTGGCGCAGGAAATACACCGTGTCGAGTTCCTGCCAGAACGCTCCCTCGACGCCCTGGCGCAGGCCGAAATAGCGCAGCAGGCGGCGCGCCTCTTCCTGGCGCTCGGCGATGCCGAGGGCCTGTTGCGGCGCTGCCCCGCGCAGCAGGCGCAGGGCAGCGTTGTAGAGGTCCTCCAGCAGCTTGCCCTTCCAGGCGTTCCACACCTTGGGACTGGTGCCGCGGATGTCGGCGACGGTCAGCAAATAGAGCGCCGTCAGCCTGCGCTCGCTGCCGGCCAGGCCGGCAAAGGCGCGCACCACCTCCGGATCGGCCAGGTCCTGCTTCTGCGCAACGCTGGACATCGTCAGGTGCTGCTCGACCAGCCAGGCGACCAGCGCGGTGTCCTCCTCGGCAAGGCCATGCTCGCGGCAGAAGCGGCGCGCGTCGGCCGAGCCGAGCCTGGAGTGGTCGCCGCCGCGGCCCTTGGCGATGTCGTGGAAGAGGGCGGCAAGGTAGAGCAGCCAGTGCTTCTCGAAGCCGGCGATGAGCCGGCTGCAGAAGGGATTCTCATGGGCGAACTCCGCCATGGTGAGGCGGCGCAGGTTGCGCACCACCATGATGATGTGCTGGTCGACCGTGTAGGCATGGAACAGGTCATGCTGCATCTGGCAGACGATGCGGCGGAATACCGGCAAGTAGCGTCCGAGGATGTCGTACTGGTTCATGCGCCGCAGTTCATGCACCAGCCCGCGCTTCTGCTGGAACAGTTGCAGGAAAACGGCGCGGTTGCGCGGGTCGCGGCGAAAGTCAGGCCCGACGAGACGGCGCGCCCGCCACAGGGCACGCAGGGTGCGCGCCGTCATGCCGTTCAGCTCGGGGCGCTGCTGCATCAGCAGGAAGCTATCGAGAATCGCTCCGGGCGTCTTTTCGAAGACCTCCTCGTCGCGCACGTCGAGCAGCCCGTGGTCCGACTGGAAGCGGGCATTGATGACGATCGGCAGCTTGTTCGGCTCGGGGAAGATCTCGGCGGCGAGGTTCTGCAGCAGGATGACATTCAGCTGGGTGATCGATTTGGCCGTGCGGTAATAGCGCTGCATGAGCAGTTCCGCGGCGCGCCGGATTTTGCCGGCCGCGATGCCGAACTGGCGGGCGATGGCCTCCTGGTGATCGAACAGCAGCCTGTCCTCGCGCCGCCCGGTGAGGTGGTGCAGGCGGATGCGGGCATGGCGGAGGAAAGCTTCCAGCCGCTTCAACTGCAGCGCTTCGCCGCGCGTGACGATGCCGCGGCGGGCGAGATCGTTCCAGGAGTCGCCCAGTCCGGCCGCCCGGCTGATCCACAGGATGACCTGCAGGTCGCGCAGCCCACCGGGGCTTTCCTTGCAGTTCGGCTCCAGTGCGTAGGGCGTTTCCTGGTAGCGTGCGTAGCGCTCTTCCTGCTCGAGCCGCTTGCCCGTGAAGAAGGCCTTCGGGTCGAGCTGCGCACGCATCTTTCCGGAAAATTCTGAAAACAGGTTGCGGCTGCCGCAGATCAGGCGGGCCTCCAGCAAGCTGGTCTGCACCGTAATGTCGCGGCAAGCTTCATCGACGCATTGCCGGACCGTGCGCACGCTGTGGCCGATGTCCAGGCCGACGTCCCACAGCAGGCCGATCAGTTCCTCGAGCTGCCGCTCGGTCTCGCGAGCGACGTTGTCCGGCATCAGGAAGAGGAGGTCGATGTCGGAGGCGGGAAAGAGCTCGCGCCGGCCGTAGCCGCCGACGGCCACCAGGGACAGGCCAAGCGGCAGGCGGGCTTCCTGCCAGAGGGCCTTGAGCAGGTCGTCGACCAGCTGGCTGCGGCCGCGCAACAGGCGCAAGGCGTCGCCCCTGGCGTCGTAGGCCTGTCGGAGGGCGGCCTGGCCCTGGGTCAGTTCGCTCCGGAAGCGGCCGGCGAGTTGCCGCAGGGCGGCAATGTCCCCCGACGGCGCGGGCGGCATGCTCAGTTCCGCAATTCCGGCCTGGGTGGAGAGCCGGCGGAAAGGGTCAGGACCTCGGCACCGGATTCCGTAACCATTACGGTGTGCTCCCACTGGGCCGACAGGCTGCGGTCCTTGGTGACGATGGTCCAGCCGTCGGGGAGTTCGGAAATGGCGGCCTTGCCGGCGTTGATCATCGGCTCGATGGTGAAGATCATGCCAGGGCGCAGCTCCGGCCCGCTGCCCGGTTTGCCGTAATGCAGCACCTGGGGTTCCTCGTGGAACTGGCGGCCGATGCCGTGGCCGCAGAACTCGCGCACGACGGAAAAGCCATTCGACTCGGCATGGCGCTGGATGGCGTGTCCGATGTCGCCCAGATGGGCGCCCGGGCGCACCTGCCCGATGCCCAGCCAGAGGCATTCAAGGGTCACGGCGCACAGCCGTTTCGCCAGGATGCCGGCCTCCTTGCCGACGATGAACATGCGCGAGGTGTCGCCGTGCCAGCCGTCCTTGATGACGGTGATGTCGATGTTGACGATGTCGCCCTTTTTCAAGGCCTTCTCGCCGGGCACGCCGTGGCAGACCTGGTGGTTGACCGAGGTGCAGATGGATTTCGGATAAGGCTTGTAGCCGGGCGGGGCGTAGTTGAGGGGCGCCGGGATGGCGCCCTGCACGTTGACCATGTAGTCGTGGCACAGGCGGTCGAGTTCGGCGGTGGTGATGCCCGGCTTGACGTGCGGCTCGATGAAATCGAGGACTTCCGAGGCGAGGTGGCCAGCGACCCGCATCTTTTCGATTTGCTCGGGGGTCTTGATGACGATGCTCATGTCTCTGGGGGCGCGGTACATAGTGCAGGCAAAGCCGAATTATGCTTGAGAATACAGGGGAAAAACCGCTATAATGCGCGACTTGCCGACCTTCGGGCCGGCAAAATACACACGCCCGGCGCCGAAAGGGTGCCTCGCAACATCGCAGCACGGCCGGGCGGAGGCCAACCCTTATCGGAGAATCTGATGTCTACGACCATGCGTCAAATGCTGGAGGCGGGTGTCCATTTCGGCCACCAGACGCGCTTCTGGAACCCCAAGATGGCCCCCTTCATCTTCGGCCATCGCAACAAGATTCATATCATCAATCTGGAAAAAACCCTGGTCAAGTACCAGGAGGCGATGGCTTTCCTGCGCAAGATGTCGGCCAACAAGGGCACCGTGCTTTTCGTCGGCACCAAGCGCCAGGCACGCGAGATCGTGCGCGAGGAAGCCCTGCGCGCCGGTGCGCCCTTCGTCGACGAGCGCTGGCTGGGCGGCATGCTGACCAACTTCAAGACGGTCAAGCAGTCGATCAAGCGCCTGAAGGAACTCGAGACGATGTCGCAGGACGGCACCTTCGAGCGCCTCGGCAAGAAGGAGGCCCTGATGCTGCAGCGCGAGCAGGTGAAGCTGGAGAAGAGCATCGGCGGCATCAAGGACATGAACGGCCTGCCGGACGCGATCTTCGTCATCGACGTCGGCTACCACAAGATCGCCATCACCGAAGCCGGCAAGCTGGGCATCCCGGTGGTTGCCGTGGTCGACACCAACCACACCCCCGAGGGTATCGCCTACGTCATTCCGGGCAACGACGATTCCAGCCGGGCCATCCGCCTGTATGCGCGCGGCGCGGCCGATGCGGTGCTGGAAGGCCGCAACCAGACCGTGCAGGAAGTCGTCGCCATGGTGTCCGACGACTTCGTCGAGGTCGACGAGGGCGGCGAGGGCGAAGCGGCCTGAGCCGCGGCAGGACAAAACCCCGCGGGGCGGCCAGGCCGCCCCGCTGTGCATCAACAGCATGAATTCAGGAGCAAGCATGGCGGAAATCACCGCTTCGATGGTCAAGGAACTGCGCGAGAAGACCGACGCGCCGATGATGGAATGCAAGAAGGCCCTCAGCGAGGCCGGCGGCGACATGGCCAAGGCCGAGGAAATCCTGCGCGTCAAGCTGGGCAACAAGGCCAGCAAGGCCGCCTCCCGCGTCGCGGCCGAGGGCATGGTCGGCGTCTTCATCGCCCCGGAGGCGAAGCTGGGCGCGATCATCGAGGTCAACTGCGAGACCGACTTCGTCGCCAAGAACGACGATTTCCAGGCCTTCACCAGGGCCCTGGCGGAACTCGTGGCGAAGCAGGACCCGGCCGATGTCGCCGTCCTGTCGGGACTGACTTTGAACGGCGCCACGGTGGAAGCCACGCGCACGGCGCTGGTGGGCAAGATCGGCGAAAACCTGTCGATTCGCCGCTTCGCCCGCTTCGAGGCGAAGGGCAGGCTGACCAGCTACGTCCATGGCGGCGCCAAGATCGGCGTGCTGGTGGACATGGCGGGGGGCGACGAGGGCCTCGCCAAGGATCTCGCCATGCACATCGCCGCCTCCAAGCCGAAGGCGCTGGACGCTTCGGGCGTGCCGGCCGACCTGCTGGAGACCGAGCGCCGCATCGCCGCCGAGAAGGCGCGCGAGGCCGGCAAGCCGGAGGCCATGCTGGAGAAGATCGCCGAAGGCACGGTGCAAAAATACCTGAAGGAAGTCACCCTGCTCGGCCAGGTCTTCGTCAAGGCCGAGGACGGCAAGCAGACCATCGAGCAGTTGCTCAAGGCCAAAGGCGCCACCGTCGCCTCCTTCCAGCTGTATGTGGTGGGCGAGGGGCTGGAGAAGCGTTCCGGCGATTTCGCCGCCGAAGTGGCGGCCCAGGCCGCCGCGGCCGCCGCCCGCTGACATGCCGGCCCCCGCCTTCAAACGCATCCTGCTGAAGCTGTCGGGCGAGGCCCTCATGGGCAACGACGCCTACGGCATCAACCGGGAGACGCTGGCGGGCATCGTCGCCGAGATCAAGTCGGTCGCCGACCTGGGGGTCGAGATCGGCGTGGTCATCGGCGGCGGCAACATCTTCCGTGGCCTGGCCGGCAGCGCCTCCGGCATGGATCGCGCCACCGCCGACTACATGGGCATGCTGGCGACGGTCATGAATGCCATGGCGCTGGCCGATGCCATGCGTCAGGCCGGTCTCAATGGCCGCGTCCAGTCGGCGCTGAACGTCGAGCAGGTGATCGAGCCCTACATTCGCGGCAAGGCCATCCGCTACCTCGAAGAGGGCAAGATCGTCATCTTCGCCGCCGGTACCGGCAACCCGTTCTTCACCACCGACACGGCCGCCGCGCTGCGCGGCTCGGAGATCGGCGCCGAGATCGTGCTCAAGGCGACCAAGGTGGATGGCGTCTACACCGCCGACCCGAAAAAGGACCCGACGGCCAAACGCTATCACCGCGTCAGCTTCGACGAGGCGATCGGCCGCAACCTGCAAGTGATGGATGCCACGGCACTCGCCCTGTGCCGCGACCAGAAGCTGCCGATCAACGTCTTCAGCATCTTCAAGTCCGGTGCGCTGAAAGCCGTCGTCCTCGGCGAGGAAGAGGGCACCATGGTGCATTGTTGAGGAGATCAGGATGATTCCCGAACTCAAGAAGTCGACCGAGCAAAAAATGCAGAAATCCCTCGAGGCCCTGAAGAGCGATCTCGGCAAGGTGCGCACCGGTCGTGCGCATGCCGGCATCCTCGACCACATCCAGGTGGATTACTACGGCTCGATGGTGCCGCTCAGCCAGGTCGCCAACATCAACCTGATCGACGCCCGCACCATCGGCGTGGCGCCTTGGGAGAAGAAAATGGCCGCGGTCATCGAGAAGGCCATCCGCGACTCCGACCTGGGACTCAACCCGTCTACCGTCGGGGATAACGTGCGCGTGCCGATGCCGGCTCTCACCGAGGAGCGCCGCAAGGATCTCATCAAGGTGGTGCGCAACGAGGCAGAGAACGCCCGCGTGGCCGTGCGCAACCTGCGGCGCGACGCCAACCACGCCCTCAAGGAAGCCATGAAGGCGAAGACGATTTCCGAGGACGACGAGCGTCGTGCCCAGGAGGACGTGCAGAAACTGACCGATCGCACCATCGCCGAGATCGACAAGGCGCTGGCCCAGAAGGAAAGCGACCTGATGGCCGTCTGAAGACGGCCATGGCCAGGTGCCCGGAGAAGCGGTCGTGACCCTCTTCCCCAGTTCCACCCAGGATATCCCGCCCGTCGGCGAAGTGCCCCGCCACATTGCCATCATCATGGATGGCAACGGCCGCTGGGCCAGGAAACGCTTCATGCCGCGCGTGGCCGGCCACAAGCGCGGTGTCGAGACGGTCCGCGAAATCATCAGGGCCTGCATCGATCGCGGCGTGTCCTACCTGACCCTGTTCGCCTTCAGCTCCGAGAACTGGCGCCGCCCCCAGGAGGAAGTCTCCTTCCTCATGCAGCTTTTCCTGCGGGCACTGGAAGAGGAGGTGGCCAAGCTGCACGAAAACGGCATCCGCTTCCGCGTCATCGGCGATCTGTCGCGCTTCGAGCC